>WNGB01002969.1_pt1 | contig 48835 bp, 40 predicted proteins | sample 5400681 | NCBI WGS metagenome assembly WNGB01 (sample SAMN13153367, study PRJNA577476) | soil metagenome | isolation source: 115 cm soil or saprolite under grassland replicate 2 | place: USA:California | collected 2016-06-15
ACCATGGCGGACGTGGCGAGACTGGGCTCAGGGATACCGCTGGTCGCTCGCCGGGACGAGTTGCGGACGCTGATCGACGCGCTCCGCGCCGCCCGGGCGGGACAGGCCAGCGGTGTCCTGCTGTCCGGAGACGCCGGCGTCGGCAAGTCCCGGCTGCTCACCGAGTTGTTGAACCAGGCCCGGGCGGCCGGGGACACGGTGGTGATCGGCCGGTGCCTGGACACCGCCGAAGCGTCGCTGCCGTACCTGCCGTTCGTGGAGGCGATCGGGCAGTTGGCCGAGGAGCACGGGGACCTGGTGGCCGGGTACGCGGCGCTGCGCCGGCTGCTGCCGGACCGCAACCCGCGCGCGACGCAGGAGGGCGACGACCGCGACCTCGGCCAACTGCAGCTGTTCGACGCGCTGCACTCGGCGCTGTCCGAGATCACCGCCGAACGTACGGTGGTGCTGGCGATCGAGGACCTGCACTGGGCCGACCGGTCCAGTCGCGACCTGCTCGCGTTCCTGCTCGCCCGGTTGTCCGGCCAGCGGCTGCTGGTGATCGGCACCTACCGCTCCGACGATCTGCACCGGCGTCACCCGCTGCGTCCGTTGCTGACCGAGCTGGTACGCCTGCCGGCCGTCCAGCGACTCCACCTTGACCCCTTCGGACCCGCCGACGCGTACGAGTTCGTACGGAGTCTGGCCGACCAGGGGCTCACCGAGGAGCTGGTGACCGCCATCGCGGAGCGGTCCGAGGGCAACCCGTTCATGGCCGAGGAGCTGCTGTCGGCGTCGTCGGAACACGTACCGATGGAATTGGCCGAGATCCTGCTGGCGCGGATGGAACGGCTGTCCCCGGCCACGCAGCATGCGACCCGGTTGGCGTCGGTGCTGGGCCGGCGGTTCAGCCACGAGCTCCTCGCCGCGGCAACCGCCGCCGGCGGAGCCGCCACCGGAAGCGGCGGCGGCTCTGTCGCGCCGGAGCAGCTGGACGAGGCGCTGCGGGAGGCGATGGCACACAACGTCCTGGTCCTCGAAGAAGAGTCGTACGCGTTCCGCCACGCCCTGCTGCGCGAGGCGATCTACACCGACCTGCTGCCCGGCGAGCGGTTCCGGCTGCACGCCCAGGTCGCCAAGGCGCTCGCCGGCGACGAGTCTCCCGGCGCCGCTGCCGCGTTGGCGCACCACAGCATGGAGAGCCACAACGTCGTGGCCGCGCTCGCCGCGTCCGTACGGGCGGCACGGGAAGCCGACGAACTTGGCGCGCCCGCCGAGGAGCTGGTGCACACCGAGCGCGCGTTGATGCTGTGGCGCGCGGTACCGGACCCGGAGCAGGTGGCCGGCATCGACGAGCTCGAGCTGACCAGGTGGGCGGCCCGGGCGGCCGGCGCCTCCGGCGAACCGGACCGGGCGATCGCGCACAGCCGTACGGCGATCGAGCTGGGCGACGCCCGCGGCGACGTGCTGGAGCGGGCCGAGCTGCGCCGGGCGTACGTGGCGTATCTGTTCACCCTCGACTTCACCGAGGAGCAGGCGTACGCGTACGCGAAAGAGGCGTGGGAGCTGGTCGCGGACCGGGAGCCGAGCGAGGTGAAGGCGTGGGCGCAGGCGCACCTGGCTCGCGCGCTGGTGGCGGTCGGCCGTCGCGACGAGGCGGCCGAGGTGGCGGCCGAGGCGATCGGCAGCGCCCGGGAGGTACCGGGCGAGGGCGCGCCCGGCGCCGAGGCGGACGCCCTGGTGACCCGTACGTCACTGGTGGAGCGCAAGCGGGGCCCGGTCGAGGTGGCGCTGGCGAAATACGACGAAGCCGCCACGCTGGCGCGCAAGGTCGGCGCGTGCAGCGTAGAACTGCGGGCCCGGCTGAACCGCGGCATGGCCCTGCTGGAGGAGGGCCGGTTCCCCGAGGCGCTGGCCGAGATCGACGCCGCCACCGAGCGCGCCGAGAACACCGGCATGACCTGGAGCGGGTTCGGCCTGGAGCTGCGGGTGCTACAGGTGCTCGCCCGGTTCATGGCCGGCGACTGGGATGGCGCCGAGGCCGCCGGCGAGCTGGCCGGCGAAGCGGTGTCGGGCACCGTACTGACCCGGGTGTCGGCGGCGGGGCTGCTGGTCTCGGTCCACCGCGGCCGGTACGACATCGCCGAGCGCCGGGTCGCCCAGCTGCGCAAGCGCTGGCACCTGGACACCCAGGTGATGATGCTCGTCGGCCACGGCGGCGCCGAGCTGGAGTGCTGGCGCGGCCGGCCGGAACGCGGCGCCGCCCACGCCGAGCAGGCGGTACGCCGGATGCGCGAGATCGCCCCCTGGTACCTCGCGGTGCTGTCCGTCTGCGTGGCCGGCATCGCCGCGTACGCCGACGTGGCCGAGGCGGCTCGTCGCAGCAAGGACGACGCGGCGGTCGCCACGGCGGTGGCCGCCGGCGACCGGCTGTACGACATCGCCGAGGAGACCATGCGGCGGGGCCGGCCGCAGGCCGCCGAGGTGGGACCGGAGGGCCGCGCCTGGTTCGCCCGCGCCAAGGCGGAGGCCACCCGGCTGCACGGCGACTCCGACCCCGCCGCGTGGCGTACGGCGGCGGAGGCGTTCGGCTACGGCGAGGTCTACCGCGAGGCGTACGCCCACTGGCGACTCGCCGAGGCGCTGCTGGCCCGCGGGGAACGCGACGACCGGGACGAGGCCGCGGCGGCGTTGCGCTCGGCCGCCGGGGTCGCCGGACGGCTCGGTGCCGTACCGCTGTCCGAGGCGGTACGCGCGCTGGCCCGGCGGGCGCGGTTGCCGCTGGGGTCGGAGGCGGCCGCTGGTGCCGACGCGGTGCCGGACGTGTTGACCCCGCGGGAGCAGGCGGTGCTCGCGCTGGTCGCGGAAGGGCGTACCAACCGGCAGATCGGCGGGGAGCTGTTCATCAGCGAGAAGACGGTCAGCGTGCACCTGTCGCGCGCGATGGCGAAGCTCGGCGTGACCAGCCGTACGGAGGCCGTGAGCGCCGCGTACACGAAGGGTCTGCTGACACCGCACTGACGCGGACTGCGGCGGGGCCCGCGGAACGTCAGGCGAGCCAGCCGGGGCGGACCAGGCCGGTCTCGTACGCGATCACGACCAGTTGCGCGCGGTCCCGGGCGTGCAGTTTGATCATGGCCCGGCTGACGTGGGTCTTCGCGGTGGCCGGACTGACCACGAGCTTGCTGGCGATCTCCTCGTTGGTCAGCCCGCCCGCGACCAGGGCGACCACTTCCCGTTCCCGGTCGGTCAACGCGTTGAGCGTCGTGGCTGGTCGGGGTGCCTTCGTACGGGTCGCGAACTCGGCGATCAACCGGCGGGTGATGTGCGGCGCGAGCAGGGCATCGCCGTCGGCGACGACTCGTACCGCCTTGATCAGGTCGGCCGGTTCGGTGTCCTTGACCAGGAATCCGCTGGCCCCGACGCGGAGCGCTTCGAACACGTACTCGTCGAGGTCGAAGGTGGTCAGGATGACCACCTTGACGTTCTCGCAGCGCGGCTCGGCGGCGATCTGCCTGGTCGCCTCGAGCCCGTCCGTGCCGGGCATCCGGATGTCCATCAGTACGACGTCCGGGCTGTGCCGCCGCGCCAGCGTGAACGCCTCGGCGCCGTCGGCCGCCTCGCCCACCACGGTGATGTCGGCCTGGGCGTCCAGCAGTGCCCGGAACCCGGCCCGTACGAGCGCCTGGTCGTCGGCGAGCAGCACCTTGATCATGTGGCAGAACCTCCGGAGTCGACCCTAGCGGGCCGGGGGCGGAAAACCCTGACGGCCGGTCCGGCGTGGACCGGCCATCGAGTTGTGGTGCGGTGTCCGGGCGGGTTTTGCGAGGTCAGGGCGTCGGCAGGGTGGCGTGCACCCGGAAGCCCCCGCCGAGCCGGCGCCCGGTTTCGAGCGATCCGCCGAGCGCGGTGGCCCGCTCGCGCATCCCGGCGATCCCGGCGCCGCTGCCGTCGGCGTTCTCCGTGGTGGCTCCCCGGCCGTCGTCGTCCACGGTGATCACCAGGGCGTCGTCGGCGTACTCGAGGCGTACCGAGGCGGTGGTCGCGGCGGCGTGCCGGTGCACGTTCGTCAGCGCCTCCTGGACGATCCGGTACGCGGCGAGATCGGTTCCCGCCGGTAGCGGTCGCGGCGTACCGACCGTCTCGGTGTGCACTTCCAGACCCGCCGCGGTGGTACGCGCCACCAGCTCGTCGAGCCGGTCCAGACTCGGCGCGGGGGCCCGGGGCGCGTCCTCGTCCACCCGCCGCAGTACGCCGAGCGTGGCCCGCAGTTCCCGCAAGGTCTCCTGGCTGGCGTCCTTGATCGCCTGCAGCGCGTCGCGGGTCTGGTCCGGCAGCTCCGACGACAGGTGCAGCGCCACCCCCGCCTGAATGTTGATCATCGAGATGTTGTGGGCGAGGACGTCGTGCAGTTCCCGCGCGATCCGCAGCCGCTCCTCGTCCGCGACCTCTCTGGCGCGCTGCCGGGCGCGTTGTTCGGCCGCCTGCCGGGCCTCGTCGGCGCGTTCCCGCCGTACCCGCAGCCCCTCGGCGACGAGCAGTACGACCAGCAGCCACGCGGTGTCGCCGGCCATCCCGCCGAGCGTCGGCATAGGCGGCCGGCCGACCAGGGACTGCAGCACCAGGTACGTCGCCAGGCCGCCCCAGCCGATCGCCCAGGCGGCCACCCGGTGCCCGTTGATCACGGCGCTGACCAGCGCGAACACCACCGCGATCACCACCGGCCCGTACGAGTACCCGAGCACCAGGTAGGCCGTGGTCGCGGCGGCGGCGACCAGCAGCACCGGCACCGGGAACCGGCGGCGTACCAGCAGCGCCACCGGTCCGATGACGAGCAGCAGGTACGCCAGGCTGTCCAGCGGCAGCCGGTTGGTGTTGAAGCTGGGTCCGCCCCAGTGGTCGCGTGCGCCGGGTGGGCCGGCCGCTCCGTTGTGGGCGGCGAATGTCGTACCGACGACCTGCAGGAACAGGGCGAGGAGCGCAAGCGGCACGGCAGACCTGGAGAAGATTCCGCGCCCGCTCATGGTTGGCAACGCTAGAACAGGTGGGGCCGGGTCCGCGTCGGCCACGCGGAGCGCCGTGGCTACCGCGCCGGGAGCATTCGCCGCCGCGCCGGTACGCCCGCGGGTGTAGGGCCAGCGCGACACGCCCCGGCTGGGGCATGATCAACATTTGGCGGCGGCGTTAGCCTTGCCGCGAGCGCAGGGCGAGGCCGGGAGTTTCCAGCAGTGAGACGCAGGTTCGTGTGGGTGTCCCTCGCGGTGACCGCGATGGTCATCCTGGTCTTCGCCCTGCCACTGGCCCTGGTGGTACGCAGCCTCGCGTCCTCCCGGGCGATCGGCGAGGCGGAGCTGCAGGCGGCCGCGGTCGCCTCGGTGCTGTCCGCCACCACCGACCCCCACGCGGTGAACAAGGCGCTGAAGAGCACCGACATGGGCCGGCGGCGGCAGGTCCTGGTGCACATGCCCGACGACTCCCACCTGGGCACCGGCGCCGGTTGGGTGGACGAGGCCCGGGTGACGGCGACCCGCAAGCGGGTACGGCCGGTCACCGTACCGGTGAAGGGCGGGGTGGCCCACCTGCGGCCGGCGCCGCTGCGCGACAAGGGGGTCGCGGTGATCGAGGTGTTCGTGCCGGAGGAGGCGCTGACCCGGCACGTGGTGACCGCCTGGCTGGTGCTCGCCGGGCTCGGCATCGGGATGCTGGTCGCCTCCGCGCTGCTGGCCGACCGGCTGGCCGCCGGCGCGGTGCGCGCCACGGAACGGCTCGCCGGCGCCGCCACCCGGCTCGGCGAGGGCGACCTGGGCGTACGGGTGCAGCCCAGCGGGCCGCCGGAGATCGCCACCGTGGGCAAGGCGTTCAACAACCTGGCGGACCGGTTCCAGGTGTTGCTGGCGACCGAACGCGAGCTGGTGGCCGACCTGTCGCACCGGTTGCGTACTCCGTTGACGGCGCTGCGGTTGAACGCCGAGGCGCTGCCGGCCGGCGATCCGCGCCGCCGGGTGCTCACCGCCGCGGCGAACCTGGAACGCGAGGTGGACGCGATCATCCAGCAGGCCCGGCGCCCGTTGGCCGCTCGCCGCCCTGCCCGGTGCGAGCTGGTCGATGTGGTACGCGAGCGGATTCGTACCTGGTCCGCGCTCGCCGACGACCAGGGCCGCCGCTGGGAGTTCGACGCCCCCAACGCGCCGATCTGGGTGCCGGTCTCGGCGCCGGACGTGGCCGCCGCGGTGGACGCGCTGGTGGGCAACGTGTTCCGCCACACGCCGGAGGGCACCCCGTACCAGGTGCGGATCCGGCTGGGCCGGGGGTTCGTGATGCTCTCCGTGGACGACGGTGGGCCCGGGATCGCCGAACCCGCCCAGGCGCTGCGCCGCGGCGCCAGCGGCGGCGCCTCCACGGGCCTCGGTACGGACATCGCGCGCCGCGTGGCGGCGGAGGCCGGCGGCGGCATCGACGTCGGATCGAGCCGGCTCGGCGGCGCCCGGGTCACCCTCACCCTGCGGGTGGTCAGCAAGGACCTCCCGACTCCGGACGCGGTCTAGCTCTGGGTCTTGTCGACGCCCTACTGGTCCTCTGGTGCCGTCAGCTTGACGCCGACGCCGCGCACCGTGTGCAGGTAACGCGGCTGCGCGGCGGTCTCGCCGAGCTTGCGCCGCAGCCAGGAGACATGCACGTCGATGGTCTGGTCGTCCCGCCCGTACGGCTGGTGCCAGACCTCGGCGAGCAGCTCGCTGCGGCTGACCACCCGCCCGGCCCGTGCCGCCAGGTACGCCAGCAGGTCGAATTCGCGGCGCGACAACTGCAGCTGCTCCCCGTCGAGGACGGCTTCTCTCGCGTCGGGATCGACCTGCAGGCCGCCGACCGCCACCCGGGTCGCGGCGGGCGTGGTGCTGACCCGCCGCAGTACGGCACCGATCCGCGCGGCGAGGTGGTCGGCGGAGAACGGCTTGACCACGTAGTCGTCGGCGCCGGCCTGTAACAGCCGTACGATCTCGATCTCCGAGTCGTGGGCGGTCGCGATGATCACCGGCACGGTGGACACGGCTCGGATCATGCGAAGAACCGAGCCGCCATGTAAGTCCGGCAGCCCGAGGTCGAGCACCACGCAGGCGGGCTTCCACTCGGTGACTTCGCGAATTCCTGACATTGCGTCACCACATGAACGCACCGTGTAATCGCGGTCACTCAATGCGCGTACCAGAGCGAGACGAATTTCGGTGTCGTCCTCGATTAGTAGGACTTTCCCCATACCGGCCAAACTACTGTCTCGGGCACAATGACGACCGTGCGACGGGCAACGGGACCGATGTTGGCAGCCTGGCTCCTCGCCACCATGGGTGCTGTCGGGGTGGCGTGGGTCGGCGTGCACCCGGTCGCCGACCTGGGTATGGCGGAGCGCCCGCCGGTGCCGCAGCCCGAAGTCGCCAACTCCCCTTCGTACGGTGGCAACCACGCGTCCGATCCGGACGGTCCCGGGCTCGGCGCCGCCCGTACCCCGGCTCCGACGGATGACGAGACCTCGGCGAGCCCCGGCCCGAGCCGCCCCCCGCTGCCGACGAAGCGTCCACATAGCCCCAAGCCGACGATCTCACCGAGCGCCCCCACTCCGGAGCCGAGCAACCCGACCAGCCAGCCCCCCGAAACCGTCTACCGACAGGCCTCCACCGACGGCGGCACCGTCCTCTTCGAGTACGACGAGGGCAGCGACGTGTACGTCGCCGACGCCCAGCCGTACGACGGGTGGGAGGTCTCGGCGTACCGGTACTACCGGGACTGGGTGGTCGTCGAGTTCACCAGCTACGACCACAAGTCCACCGCGCACGGGTACCTCGACAACGGGCAGGCCCGGATAGACGTGGTCGAAGAAGACACGTAGCCGGGCACGACCCCGGTAGCCAGCGGCTCGCCGGCCCAGACTGACGGAGCCCCCGCCCGAATCCGGGCGGGGGCTCCGTGGCGTCACCGGGAGCTCCCGATCACGCCGCGATGCCGGCGAGCTGCCACACCGCGAAACCGATCGCGTCGGAGTTGCGGTCCAGCGACTGCTCGTCGATGTTGTCGGACTTGTCGCAGGCCTGGTGATAGCAGGCGTCGAACGCCTTGCCCGCTTCGCCGCCCCACTTCTTCGCCTGGTCGTCGGACTTGGTCTCCTCGGCGCCAGTGAAGATGCCACCGGTCGGGATTCCGGCGTCCATGAACGAGCCATGGTCGGAGCGGCCGCCGGTGTCGACGTCCTCGGTCTCCACGCCTTTGGACGTGAAGTAGCCGGCGAGCAGGTCATGGAGCTCCTTGCCGTTGGAGTCTTCGCCGTAGACGAAGTACCCCGGGTTCGGCGAGGCGATCATGTCGAAGTTCAGGTAGTCCTTGATCTTCGACTTCTCGTCGTCGGAGAGCGACTCGACGTAGTGCTTCGAGCCGAGCAGGCCCAGCTCCTCACCGCCCCAGAAGGCGAACCGTACGGCCTGCTTGGGCTCCTTGCCGCTCTGCGCGAGCGTCAGCGCGGTCTCCAGGATCGCCGCGGAACCCGACCCGTTGTCGTTGATTCCCGGGCCTTCCTCCACGCTGTCCAGGTGGCCGCCGACCATGATCACGTTGTCGTGGTCGCCGCCCTTGGTCTCGGCGAGGATGTTGGCGCTCTTCCGCCCGTCCGCGTCGAACTCCTGGACCTGTACGTCGTACCCGGCCTCCTTCAGCTTGCCGGCCACGTAGTCCACCGAACCCTGGTAGCCCGCGGTGCCGTCGAACCGGTTGCCGCCGTTGGCGTCGGCGATCTTCTGCAGCTCCGCCAGGTGGGCTTCCACGTTCTTCACCGGGATGTCCGGGCCGGCACCGGGCTCACCGGTCGGGCTCGGGCTGGCCGTCGGGGTCGGGCTCGCCGTCGGGCTCGGGTCGGTGCCGCCGGGCTCCTCGCCCTCCACGGCCACGGCCTTCCATGCCGCGTTGGTGGCGTTGTACTCCTCGCTGCCCTTGCCGTACAGGTCGATCGCGGCCTTGAGGGTGGCGATCCGGGCGTCGTGGTAGTTGGTCGTCGACACCATGTACGCGGTCAGCGCCTTGTACCAGATCTTCTCGGCCTTGCCGATGGTGATGCCCTTGACCTCCGGCGCGCCGTTGCAGGTCGGGCTGTCGCCGTAGTCGGACTTTCCGCTGCCCACGCTGAGCATGTAGTAGAAGTGGTTCGCCACCCCGGACGAGTAGTGCACGTCCAGGTCGCCGACGCCGTCGTACCAGCAGGACGCGGAATTGCCGTCCTTCTTCGGGTCGTCCATCCAGCGCAGCGGGCTGCCGTCGCCGTTGATGTCGATCTTCTCGCCGATCAGGAAGTCGGGCTTGTCGGCGGCGTTGTTGGCGAAGAACTCCACCGACGTACCGAAGATGTCGCTGGTGCCCTCGTTGAGGCCGCCGGACTCGCCGGAGTACTCGAGCTTCGCGGTGGCCGCGGTGACCCCGTGGCTCATCTCGTGGCCGGCCACGTCGATCGCGGTGAACGGCTTCATCTTGCCGTCGCCGTCGCCGTAGATCATGCAGAAGCAGGCGTCGTCCCAGCCGGCGTTCACGTAGTTCTGGCCATAGTGGACGTACGATTTCGCGCCCTTGCCGTCGTCGTTGATGCCGTTACGTCCGTGGACCGTCTTGTAGTAGTCCCACGTCGCCTGGATCCCGTACGCGGCGTCCACGCCCACCGAGGCGCGGTCGTTCGTACTGCCGTCGCCCCAGGTGTTGTCGTCGTCGACGAACGGGTCGCCGGACGGCGGGTCGGTCTCCTTGTTCTGGGCGTCGAGCGTCTCGCCGTTGCCCCGGTCGGGGTCGACCATCGTGTACTTGCCGTCCGAGCCCTTGGTGGTCGAGATCTTCACGTCCCCGACCTGTACGCCGTGGCCTTCGGCCTCGTCGGCGTGCTGGAAGGTGTCGAAGCTGCGTACCACCGTGCCGCTGGCCGCGTCGACCAGCACGTTGAGGTGGCTCGGCGACTGGTCAGGCGCGACGCCGTCGACGATCACGTTCCACACCAGACGTGGCTCCCCCTTGGCCGCGTCGACTGCCAGGTGCGGTGTCGCCTTGTGCTTGGCGCCCTTGAACTTCCCGGCCCCGATCCGGGTGGCCTTCTTCCCCGACAGCTTCGGCTCGGTCGCCACGTCGATCGGCGCCGCCTGGGCGTCGGTGGCACCGGTGACCTTGCCGTTGGGCGCGGAGTGCAGGACGAAGTCGCCGCCGTACACCGGAAGGCCGTGGTACGTACGGTCGAACCGGACGTGCCGAGAGCCGTCCTTGTCGACCACCGCGGACCGCGCGCGGTACTTGTCGTGAGTGCTGGCCTTGACCACCTCAGCCGCGGCCGGGTCGGTACGCAGCGACGTCTTCGCGTCACGTACCGCTTCCCGCAAGCTGGGTCTCGGGTCGTCAGCACTCGCATGGAGGGCCACACCGGTGACGAGGCCGCCGGCCACGAGCACCGCCGCGCCGCCGAGCACCCCGTACCGACGGAGCCCTTCCCGTGAGAGTTTCATGCCGTTCCTCCCTAGAACCGGACAATTCGCCGCACACAAAGATGCGGCTTAGGGAGGATCGAATAGATGAGATGAAATTCGCCCGATCTAACCCTTAAAACCCATTCAAGGAGTACGGGCGTGTCCCCAACCGTGGCCCGGCCAGAGATCTTGGAAGCCTGGGTGTCAGAACGCCGCCCAGGCTTCCAAGATCGCGGCGGGGAACTACAAGCGGGCGAGTGCGCGGTGCAGGGGGTCGAGGCCGATCGAGCCGAGGTCGAGGGCGCGGCGGTGGAACTGCTTCAGGTCGAAGGAGGAGCCGGCGCGGCGCTCGGCGTCGGCGCGGGCCTGCAGCCAGACCCGCTCGCCCACCTTGTACGACGGCGCCTGCCCCGGCCAGCCGAGGTAGCGGTCCAGTTCGTACCGCAGGGTGGGTTCGTCCATGTAGCCGCGGACCTTGCCGAGCAGGAACTCCCAGCCCAGCTCAGGGGTCCACCGCTCGCCTTCGTGGAATCCGGTGCCCGGCGGGATCGGCAGTTCCAGGTGCATCCCGATGTCGATGATCACGCGTACGGCACGGAACGCCTGCGCGCCGAGCATGCCGAGCCGGTCGCCCGGGTCGTCGAGGTAGCCGAGGTCGGCCATCAGGCGCTCGGCGTACAACGCCCAGCCCTCGCCGTGGCCGGAGACCCAGCAGAGCAGGCGCTGCCACCGGTTCAAAGCCGCTTTCCGGTACGCCGTGTGCGCGATCTGCAGGTGATGCCCCGGTACGCCTTCGTGGTAGACGGTCGTGGTCTGCTGCCAGGTGGCGAACTCGTCGACGCCGGCCGGCACCGCCCACCACATCCGGCCGGGACGGCTGAAGTCCTCGCTCGGGCCGGTGTAGTAGATGCCGCCGGTGCTGGTGGGCGCGATGCGGCACTCGATCCGGCGTACCGGTTCGGGGATGTCGAAGTGGCTGCCGTGCAGCTCCGAGATCGCCTTGTCGGCGAGCTGCTGCATCCAGTCGCGGAACGCCTCCTTGCCGACGATCCGGCGCGCGGGGTCGGCGTCCAACGCCGCGAGCGCGTCCCCGATGGACCCGCCCGGCACGATCTGGTCGGCCACCCGCCGCATCTCGGCCTCGAGCCGGTGCAGCTCGTCCCACCCCCAGGCGTACGTCTCCGCCAGGTCGACCGCCGCGCCGAGGAACGTACGGGAAGCCAGCGCGTACCGGTCCGGGCCGACGGCGTCCTTCGCCGGCGCGAGCGGCAGCAGCTCGTCGGTGAGGAACCGGCCGAACTCGGCGGTCGCCCGCGTCGCCGCGGCGGCCCCGCTGTCGAGGTCGCTACGGAGCACGCCGTCGGCGTCCAACCGGGAGACCAGGCCGGCGTACACGTTGTCCGCGCCCGGGTCGGCCCAGTCGGCGCACTGTCTGGCGCAGGCGATCACCTGGCGTCGCGCCGAGACCCGGCCTTCGGCCGCACCCCGCCGCAGGGTCTCGCGGTACTGGCCCAGCGCCTCGGGGACCGCGGCGAGCCGGCGCGCGATGTTGCGCAGCGCCTCCTCGCCTTCCTGCGGCATCAGGTCGAACGCCATCCGTACGGTCTGCAGCGGCGAGTCGATGACGTTCAGGTCGCTGGTCAGCCAGCCGGCTTCGTACTGCTCGACGTGGAGTCCGAGTCGCTCGGTCATCGACTCCACCGCGGCCCGCTCGGCGTCGTCGGCCGGCGCCACCTCGGCGAGCGCCGCGAGCGTACGCCGGTCCAGCTCGACCCGGGCGGTGAAGCCTGCCTCGGAGAAGTCGGTCAGGGCGTCGTCGTGGCCGGGGATGCCGGCGAAGGTGGCGCCGAGCGGGTTCAGCTCGGCCCACCGGTCGACGTACGGGTCTGCGATCTCGTTTATGCCTGTCACACCAGCGGACCCTACGTGAGGAAGGTCGCGGTTCGGCAAACCCGTTTCGAGTCCGGCTGCCGACAAAGTTGATGAAATCCGGCCCGAGGGCATTGCCCCGGTTTGCGCGCCTCGCTATCTTCGTCCAGGCGGTCCGCAACAGACCATCGAACCTGGGGCGGGCCAGGGGTGGAGGAAGCGTTGATCACCATCCGCGCGGCGCTCGCGGTAGCGCTGCTCGGCGGCTACTGGCTTGGCCGTTACCTGGTTGTCGGCTGCCTGGCCCTGCTCACCATGTGGCGCTGGGTCGCCGATCTCGACTGGTCCGCCGGGCTGCTCACCCTGGTCACCGCGTTCGCCGTCGCCCTGCAGGTCAGAGCCGCTTCCGTGGTACGCCGCTGCGCCGCCAGGGAGCCGGTAGGCACCGTGGTGCCGCGCCGCTCCGACTCCCCACTGTGGAGTGAGGTCTGCGACCTGTGCGCCCGACTGGACGTACGGCCGCCGGACGAGATCCGGCTGGGCACCGAGCCGACCGTGGAAGTCTGGGAGCAACCCACCCGGTACGGCCTGCTCGCCGGACCCCGGCACCTCCACCTCGGGCTGCCGCTGCTGGTCGGGATGGACGCGGGACAGCTGAAGGCGCTGCTGGCGCACGAGTTGGCGCACGACTGGCGGGATGCCGGCCGGCTGCGGGCGGTGTGCCATCGGGCGCGTACCACCGTGGGGACGGTTGTGGCGCGGCGCCCTCGTACCGCTGGAGTGGTTTTCGCGGTCTTCGGCCGGATGTTCCTGGCACTGCAGCGACCGGCGAGCCGGGACCAGGAGTGGCGCGCGGACCGGGCCGCGGTACGACTCACCAGCCGCGCCAGCCTGGCCAGCGCGCTGCGTGAGCTGCCCGGGTTGGCCGTCGCCTGGCGGCGGTACGTCGCCGAGGTGATCGCCCCGGCCGTACGGTCCGGATACGCGCCGCTGAGCCTCGGCGACGGCTTCGCGCAGGTCCGCGACGGCTGGGGCGACGTGGCCGGGGCGCCCGCGTCGGCGCGGCTTGCGTGGGATGCGCATCCGCCGCTGGTGGAGCGGCTGCACGCGATCGAGTTGGCTCCCGAGACGCACCCGGGACCGGGTACGCCGAGTCCGTGGTCGCCTCGCCAGCTGCCCGCGATAGCCGAGGTGGAGCGTCAGGTGATCGGCGCCGACGTACGGCGGGTGCCGTGGGAGGAGTTCTGCGCGATCGCGGCCAGCGAGTCCCTGCGCGACGAGGTGTCGTGGTTGTTCCAGGCCGCGGGCGCCGAAGGGTTGGACGCCGTACTGGCGTTGATCGAGGCCGGTGGGCTGCCGCAGCTGGTGTCCCGCCTGGCCAGCCCGGCGACCGTACGCCGGTTGCTGGCGGTGGCGTTCGCCCAGGCCGCCGTGGACGGCGGGATCGCCCGCTGGCGCCAGTCCAGATCCGGCGCCCTCCAGGCGGTACGCACAGACGGCGCCCCGGTCCCGGTGGACGAGCTGGCCGCCCGCGTCGTGGCCGACCCCTCGACGGTGTCGGTGGTCCGTGACGTACTCAAAGCAGTCCAGGTCGCCCACGCCCGGCCCTGACCGCACCTCTGTCTGGCCGCCCCGCTCTGTCGGACCTCCACCGGTGAGAAGCAGCAGGATCTGGTCACGGCCTCGTCGGTATCACGGCCTGTGTCTGGGTCACCTGGGCCACCCGGCGGCCGTCGTCGTCGGTCAGGTCGGTCTGCACGACGATGGTGGTACGGCCGATGTGCAACGGACGCGCGGTCGCGTGGACCTGCCCGCCGCGTACGCCCCGGAAGAAGTTGGTCTTCGATTCAATCGTGGAGGTGCTCGCGCCGTCCGGAAGGTTGAGGAAGGCGCACACCGCGCCGACGCTGTCGGCGAGCGTGACCAGGGCGCCACCGTGCAGGATCCCGCCCGCAGTGCACCGCTGCTCCGCCCAGGCCATCCGGCCGGTCACCTCCTCCGGCGCGGCGGCCGTCATTTCCACGCCGCACGACACAGCGAACGGCATCATCCCGACGAGTTGGTCAAGCTCGGATGTCATGTGCAGACCCTAGGCCGATCCAGGCCACGCTGCGGATCACGGCCCGGTGGTCGTATCAGGCGCCGAGGATGACAAACCGAGCGTCGGCTACTCGACCGGGATCCGGTAGTGGAGCCGGTAAGCGGCGGCGCCTACCAGGGCATTCGGATGTGTTGCGGCTCTGTCATCGTGTCGTCCTGGCCCCAGAGGATGCCGGACGGTCCGTCCGCCGGCAGGTTTGCCAGCTCCACCACGACCTGGGCGCCCTGCTCGGCCGTACGGGGGCCGCTGTGGCCGTTGAGGTCGGTCGCGCAGTAGCCGGGGTTCGCCGCGTTGATCTTGATCGGAGTGTCCCGCAGCTCCTTGGCGTACTGCGCGGTGATCATGTTCAGGGCGCTCTTCGAGGACGGGTACGACAGGGCGCTGAGCACCCACAGTGGACTGTCGGGGTCGGTCATGCTCGCGAACGAGCCGACCCCGCTGGAGACGTTCACGATCCGCGCCGCCGCAGCGCGACGCAGCAAAGGCAGCATCGCGTTGGTCACCGCGACCACCCCGAAGACATTCGTCTCGTACGTCTCCCGAAGCGTGTCCACCGACGCCTTGCTGGGCAGCCCGTACCCGTCCACCTCGGGGTCGCCTTCGAGCCGGGCGATTCCCGCGTTGTTGACCAGGATGTCGAGCTGGCCGTACTCGGTCTCGATCAGCTTGGCGGCGGTGGCGATGGAGTCCGCATCGGTGACGTCCAGTGGTACGAATCGGGCCCGCTCGCCCAGCTCCTCGGCCGCGGCATGCCCGCGACCGGCGTCACGGGCACCGACCAGCACCCGTACGCCCTGGGCGGCGAGCAGCTTCGCGGTCGCGTACCCAATTCCTTTGTTGGCTCCGGTGATCAAAGCAATCGTGTCCATGCCTGCCAGCCTGGTGCGGTTTCCGGTGAACGTGGAGGACCCGTTGAGGCTGGTACCGGCGGTACCACCCTGACCGGCGGAGGCTGAGGCACCCTTGAGATGTGGACCGGGACGAGTTGGCGAGATTCCTCCGCGCGCGGCGCGACGGGCTGCGGCCGAACGACGTGGGACTGCCCGACGGCGGGCGGCGGCGTACGCCGGGGCTGCGGCGGCAGGAAGTGGCGCAACTGGCGGGGATCTCGATCGACTACTACATCCGGCTGGAGCAGGCGCGTGGCCCGCGTCCGTCGAAGCAGGTGCTGGGCGCGTTGGGGCGGGCGCTGCTGCTCACCGCGGACGAGCGGGAGTACCTGTTCCGGGTGGCGGGCGAGGCGCCGCCGACGGTGGAGGAGCCGTGCCGGGTTGTGCCCGACGGGATCCGCAACCTGCTCGCCAGCCTCACCGAGAACCCCGCGTACGTGGTCGACGCCACGTACGAGGTCCTGGCCGTGAACCGGCTCGCCGAGTTCTTCGTCGGCAACCCGCTGGACGGACCGGAGTCGGAGCGCAACCTCACCCGGCACATCTTCGCCCGGCCCGACGACGACGCGTCGTGGCGCGACGAACAGACGGCGGCCTTCGCCCGGGCTTCGGTGGCCGACCTGCGCGCGGCGATGGCCCGCTACCCCGGCTATGCCCGGATCCAGGCGCTGGTCAGCGAACTGCTGGCGACGTCGCGGCGGTTCGCCGAGATGTGGGACGAGCACCACGTGGCCGTACGCCGCGGCACGGTGAAGCGGGTCGAGCATCCGCTGGTGGGGCCGCTGGAGATGAACGTACAGGTGCTTCACGTACCGGACACGGACCAGCGGATTCTGATCTACACGGCGGAGCCGGGTTCCCGTACCCAGCAGGCGTTTCGGGAGCTGGCCGAGCTATCGACCCGCGGCGACGGGGCGCTCGGCTGTGGCCCGGCGCCGGTCGGCGGCGATGCCGGTGAGCCAGCCGCCGTCGCGTCCCAGGGCTAGCAGGGCGCCCGCTGACACGTCGATCGACTCGGGCGGGCCGGCCGCGGGCGGCCACGCCACCCGGGCGGTGTGCCCCGGGGCCAGCCACTCGGTGAGTTCGGCGATCGGGTCGGCCGTGTCGAGCCGGCGTCGCGCCTCGGTCAGGTCCGCGATCAGCTGGTCCACCGCGCCGCGCAGCGCCGTGGCGTTGCCGCCGCACATCGCCGCGACCAGGGCCGGCGCACTCGCCGCGACCCGGGTGCCGTCCCGGTACGACCCGGCCGCCAGCGTCGCAGCCAGCCCCGTGCCGGTGGCGGCGATCGCGTTGGCGACCAGGTGCGGTAGGTGACTGATCCGCGCCACGGCCGCGTCATGCTCGGCGGCGGTCACCGGCACCACCCGCGCCCCCAGCGCCGTCACCAGCTCGGCAACCGTCCCCCAGTCCTCCAGCCCGGCGGATGCCTGGCCGGCGGTGGCCCGGTCGGGTGGGCTGTCGATGGTCAACGCCCACGCGCAGCCGTTGAACAGCGAAGGGTCGCTCGCGGCGAACCCCGAGCTCTCCTTGCCCGCCATCGGGTGGCCGCCGACGTACCGGGCGCCTGGTAGGCGGGTCGCCACCAGGTCGGCCACCGGTGCCTTGACGGACGTGACGTCGGAGACGATCCCGGCGTACCCGCCGAGTTGGTGGAGCACGTCGGCGACCGCGGGCAGCGGTACCGCCAGAAACACCAGGTCCGTGCCGGTCGCCGCCTCGGCGACGCTGTCCGCGATCTGCCACCCTTCCGCCGCCGCGGTGGTACGGGTCTCAGCCGACGCGTCGTACCCCCGGGTGGTGTGGCCCGCGGCGGCGAGCGCGCGCAGCAGCGAGCCCCCGATCAGGCCCAGGCCGAGCACACCGATAGTCAGCACGCCGAACAGCGTGGCACACCGAACCGCGCCCAGCCGTATCCCGAGCCGGACATTTGTCATTAAACAGACGGAGGGCAGAGACGATCGGGGGGAGTGGAACCATGCGCGACGGGACGCTACGACGGTGTTGGGTCGGCTTCGGGGCACTGCTGATCACGGCGGTGGCGGCGACGCCCGCCGCTGCCGAAGAGGTGTCGTCACGGCCGCGGCCGAGCGCGACATTCGACGACAACGTCATGGCGGTGGCGTACGGCGGCGGGGTGGTCTTCGTGGGCGGCCGGTTCCGCGCGGCCGAGGACGCGGGCGCGAGCGCCGACCGGAGCCGGCTCGCCGCCGTCGACGCCGCCAGCGGCCGGCTGCTCGACTGGGGGCCACGCCCCGACGGCGCCGTCCAGGCCATCGCCAGGTACGGAGACAGCGTCTACATCGCCGGCGACTTCACCCACGTCGACGGCGAACCCCGGTACGGCCTGGCCAAGCTCGACGCCGCCACCGGCGCCGTCGATCCGTCGTTCGCGCCGACCGTCGGTGGCCGTGCCCTGGCACTCGCCGTCGGCAACGGCCGGCTGTACGTCGGCGGCTCCCTGACCTCGATCAACGGTCACGCCCGGGACAGCGCCGGCGCGGTCACCCTCGGCACCGGCGCGACCGCCGGGTGGGCGCCGCACGCGGCGGGCACCGTGCACACGCTCGCCGCCACCTCCGACCGGGTCTATCTGGGCGGTACGTTCTCCGAGCTCAACGGCTCGACGGCGTACCGGAAGTTCGCGGCGGTGGACCCGGTCAGCGGCGCGACCGACACCGGCTTCAAGCCGGGCCTGTCCGAGATCGTGCGCGACACGGTGGTCACCTCGGGCACCATTTACGCCGCGGTCGGCGGCGTCGGCGGCCGGCTGATCGCCTTCCGTACGAACGGTACGCAGCGGTGGTCCGTCACCGCGAACGGTGACTTCCAGGCGGTGGCCCTGCTCGGCGACACCATCTACGCGGGCGGCCACTTCAACACGATATGCAGCAGTCCGCGTACCGACCCGGACGGGACCTGCCTGGACGACTCGGTGGGGCGGCGGAAGCTCGCCGCCTTCGACACGTCGGGTCACCTGCTCGGGTGGGCGCCGCAGGCCGACTCCGATGTCGGCGTACAGGCGATCGCGGCCGACGCCGGGTCCGTGACCGTCGGCGGGGCCTTCACCACCCTGGGCTCCGGCACGATCGACCAGCCCCACTTCGCCCAGTTCGGCTAACTGACCCTGCCCGCCCCTTCGCGCCCGACGGGTACGCTGCGTCCATGCAGACCGCAGGGTGGGATCCGGTACGCGGCCAGTGGGTGCTGGTGCCGCACGGCTTCCAGCGGTCGGCGCGGCCCACGTACCGGGAGCCGCATCCGGTGGGCGCCGGCGGCGTGTGGGCCGGCACCGGGGTCACCACCGCGTGGTTCATGTTCTTCGCCATGGTGACCGGCAACGCCCGCTCGTACGCCTGGTCGACCATCATCGCCGGTGTGCTGGCGTTCGGCGCCGCGGCCGCACTGGCCCGGTACGGCGACCGCGGCGTCGCCGTCGGCGTCGCGGGTACGGCAGCCGTCGCCGTGAGCATCGCGGGCGTCCTCGTCGGCGTCCGCTACCTCGGCGGCGACTGGATCCTCTGGTAGCCCGCACCCAGCCGGATCGTGACGGAGTGCGACTGGCCGATCCGGCGCCGTGCGGATGATCACACCGTACGTGTGGCCTCCGTGGCAAAACGTGAGTGAGTATTGACGTTTTACGTAACCGCAGGCACATTCGCAGTCATGCAGCTCCACCGCCCTGACGCCGACCGCCGTCGCCGTCGGCTGCAGCTCCTCGCCGAGCTGGCAGACGCGAAGGCGACCCGCGACGCTCGGCAGCCGCAAGGGCCGGCGCGGGTGGGCCGGCTCCGCCACCTCGTCGCGTCCCGTCGCCGTCTGCTCACCACCGTCTGACACACCGCCGTACGCCGTGCCGACCCGGGTTCGCCGCCGGCGCGAACGCGCTGCCGGGCACTTGTCCATCGGGCATTCGACCCGAGTCGACTGTGGCCTTTGACCTGTGTGTACGCACTTCAGGACGCGTACCGCGGCAATTGCTCGAACCTCCCGCCACCTCGGGCTAGGCTTTCGCTGCCGGCGTAGCGAACGCTGCGTGGGACCTGACCCGGGGGGACCGTGTCGTACTTTGCTGCCGCCGTGGTGCGTGGCTCAAAGGGCTGGGCCGCATCCGACTTCGATCTCACTGGCGTATCCGATGTTGAGGATGTCGCCGACCGGCTCCGCGACGTCGATCTGGAAGCCAGCATCTCGCTGCTGTTCGTCGAGATAGACGAGGAGTACCTGGTGCTGCTGCGGCTGGACGACGGCGAGGACCTGCGGGTGTTCGGCTCCGACGCCGCTGTGGCCGAGGAGTCCCGGTGGGGTGCCGTACTGGTCGCGGACCTGGAGCCGCCCGACCACGGCATCGACATCCCCGACGAGCTCGAAGCAGCGGACCCCGAGACCGAGGAAGCCGAACCCGTCGCAGGTACGCCTGCCGACGCCGACGCCGACCCCACCGGCGACGTCGATATCCTGAGCGACCTCGGCGTATCCGGTCAGCGGCTGCTCGCCATGTGCGCGACCGAGGGCAAACTGCCCAGCGACGTCACCGCGGAGGTCTGCGACCTGCTGGGCTGCGTCGACGCGGTCGAGGAGTTGCGCGAGGCGTGACCCCCCGCGACCGTGAGGCCCTGATGCGCCGGGCGCTCCAGGTCGCCGGCGCCGCTGCCGGGTCCGCCGACGTACCTGTGGGGGCTGTGGTGTACGCCGCCGACGGCACCGAACTCGCCACCGCCCGCAACGAGCGCGAGCTGACCGGCGACCCGACCGCCCATGCCGAACTCCTCGCCCTGCGCCGCGCCGCCACGGCTGTCGGCGAGTGGCGGCTGGACGGTTGCACCCTGGTCGTCACCCTGGAGCCCTGCACCATGTGCGCCGGCGCGATCGTGCTGGCCCGGATCGCCACGGTGGTGTTCGGCGCATGGGACCCGAAAGCCGGCGCCGTCGGCTCCCTCTGGGACGTGGTACGCGACCGCCGGCTCAACCACCGCCCCGAGGTGTACGGCGGCGTACTCGAATCCGAATGTGCTGCCGCCCTGCGCGCCTTCTTCGACCAGCACCGCCGCGCTTAGCGGCCGACCAGGCGTACCCAGGAAAGCTGATCGCCACCCCGTACCGCATGAGAAGTGGTGCGACGAGGCGACTCCGGGTTCTTGTGAAGGTAACGGGCGAAGGTCAGCTGGCGGTCACGGTGTCGAGGGCGATCTGGACCATCTCGCCGAAGGAGCGTTCCCGCTCTTCGGAGGTGGTGTGCTCGCCGCGCGTGATGTGGTCGCTGATGGTGGTGATGGTCAGCGCCTTCGCACCGAACCGCTTCGCGAGCGTGTAGAGCCCGGCGGCTTCCATCTCGACGGCCAGTACGCCGTACCGGGCGAGCTTGTCGTACAGGTCGGGGCGGTCGGTGTAGAACGCGTCCACCGAGGCGATCGGCCCCACGTGCAGGGTGATGCCCCGCGCCGCGGCCGCGTCGACGGCGCCGCGCAGCAGGTCGAAGTCGGCGACCGGGGCGTAGTCGATCAGCCCGTCGAAGCGCACCCGGTTCATCGCCGAGTCGGTGCTCGCCCCGATCGCGGCCACCACGTCCCGCAGGTTCAGCGACTCGGCGAGCGCGCCGGCGCTGCCGACCCGTACCAGGGTCTTGACGCCGTACTCGGCGAGCAACTCGTGGGCGTAGATGGACGAGGACGGCAGGCCCATCCCGGAGCCCTGCACCGAGACCGGCACCCCGGCGTACGTGCCGGTGAAGCCGTACATGTTGCGGACCTCGGAGTAGCAGGTCGCGTCGGCCAGGTACGTCTCGGCGATCCACTTCGCCCGCAGCGGGTCGCCGGGCAACAGGACCCGTTCGGCGATGTCGCCCGGCTTGGCGCCGATGTGAATACTCATGCCTCGTCCCCGATCCGGCTGCGCTGGCTGGTCACAAGCGCCGATCCTGCCAGCCGGCGGTCGGCGCGCGGAGCGTACCCCCGGATGGGTTGGAACCGACGAGCGGTGCGCGCGCCGGGTCGGGTACCCTTTTCGGCGGTGGCGTGTCCGAGCGGCCTAAGGAGCACGCCTCGAAAGCGTGTGAGGGTTCTGCCCTCCGTGGGTTCAAATCCCACCGCCACCGCTCTGTGATGTCTCAGGACATAGGCGACAGCCGGGCCTGCTTCTTGTGGGTTCGGCTGTTGTCATTTCGGGCCCGGTGCGGCAGGGAGGGCGCTCGTCGCGTTCTTCTCCACCAGCACGGCGTCGATGCCGTGACGGTCCAGCTCCAGGGCGAGGGTCAGGCCGACCGGGCCGGCGCCCACCACCAGGACCGATGTCGTCTCGCGGTCCGCGGGTTGAGCAGCACCTTGAGCTTCGCCGGGCGGCTCTCGTCCTTGAGCATCGTGAGCACCACGCGGTGTGCGATGTACGGAAGGAAGCCGCCGGCGTGGGCCAGGATCCAGCGGATCCGGTGGTGGCGCTCCAGCGCACCCGAGAGCACCAGTCCCGTCGCCGCGCGCACCGTGTCGAGCAGGAAGTCCGCGGTGAACGACGGGATCCCCGGGGCGGGCTCGGCGGGCAGCTCGCCGGGGTGTACGAAGACGACGGCCTCCCGCTCGTCCAGGTAGGCCAGCAGCCGGTCGAACTCCGGGTCGGCGAGATAGCGGCCGGCGTGGTTGGCGAGCAGCACCACGCCGTCCGCGCCCAGCAAGTCGAGCGCGTGCTCCGCCTCCGCGATCGCGCCGTCCACGTCGGGCAGCGTGAGCGTGGCGAAGAAGCCGAACCGGGCGGGACGGTCGGCGACCACGCCGCCGGCGTACTCGTTGACCTCGCGGGCCAGCCGGCGAGCCCGGCGACCTCGATCCCGCAGGAGGGCGGCGTACGCCGGCGGCACCAGGTGGTGGTGCACGTCGATCCGCCCTGCTGGCCTGCCCATCAGCCGGCCCTCACCTGTCGCCTGGGCTCGGACTCGGGTAGGCCGAGCTGCTCGACGAGCGCGCGGGTGAGGACCCCGGGCTCGGCGGAGGTTACGCCGAAGACGTACTTGTCGGGCCGCAGCACGACCACCGAGCCGCGGCGCACGGCGTACCGCCGCAGCCACCGGGTCAGGGCGCCGGTGGTGTCCTCCAGGTCGACCAGCCCGGCGCGTCGCCGACCGTCGCCGACCTCACCCTGCGGGCGCCCCCCGGCGGGGTAGACGCAGGCGAACCGGGCGCCGAGGCGCTCCCAGGTCTCCAGGTCCGCGCCGAGCGCATCGCGCGGGTCGACGCCGTACCCGAGGACCGCCCAGCCGAAGCCGAGGGCGTCGTCGAGCCGTTCGGGGCGTCCGTCGTACCGGCGGACGACCGGCTGCGGAGCCAGCGTCCCCTCGATGCCCAGCGGGCGGCGGGGCAGGCCGAGGTAGGCATTCTTCTTGAAGCGGGCCTTGGGCTTCATCCCGGCGCGGCGCACCCAGCCGCCAACGCCGGGCGTGTGCAGGGCCGTCCACATCGCGGCGTCGCGGGCCTTCGCGCGTATGGGGTCCTTGACCGAGACCAGCGACTTGTTGAAGACGGAGAAGTCGATCATCGCCTTGGCGTGCGGCCGGCGCTCGCTCTCGTACGTGTCCAGGATCGCCGGGTCAGCGCCGTGCCGCAGGACGGCCTCGAGCTTCCAGGACAGGTTGTCGGCGTCGCGGACGCCTGCGTTCATGCCCTGCCCGACGAACTGCGGCGTCATGTGCGCCGCGTCGCCGGCCAGCAGGATCCGGCCGGTACGCCAGCGGTCGGCGACGACGGCGTTGAAGGTGTAGACGAGCTGGCGCTTCACCACGACCTCGTCGGGGTTCACGTACCGCGACATGAGCCGGCGCACTGTCTTGTCGGACTCGAAGTGGTCCTTGTCGTCGGAGTCCTTGAGCGCGAACTCGAAGCGGTGGTGCCCGCCCGGCTGCGGGCAGCTCACGGTCGGCATGTCCGGGTCGCAGATGAAGTCGAAGTAGGGGAGGTGCCGGAACGCATCCACGCCGTCCTTCGCCTTCAGGTCCACCACGAGCCACCGCTCGGGGAAGCTCTTGCCGCTCATCTCGATGCCCTGCTGCAGCCGTACGATGCTGCGGCCACCGTCGGCGCCGACCAGGTACGCCGCCCGCACGGTCTCGCGGGCCGAGGCGTCAACGACGTTCTCGCGCTTGCCGTAACCACTGCCGGTGGCGGCGGCGTGCACGATGGTGACGCCGGCGGAGTTCTGGTCGAAGTCCACGACCTCGCGCCCGCGGCGTACCTCCACGTGCGGGTAGCGCGTCAGGAGGGTCTCGAGCTTGGTCTCCAGGAAGGGCTGGTAGAGGAAGTTCACGATCGGCCACCACAGCGGCCGCTGCGGCTGGCGGAACTGGATCATCACCTCGCCGTCGGCCTTCACCCACTGGACCGCGGAGTCGACGTTCATGTCGGCGTGGATGTCGTCGGCGACGCCGGCGGTCTGGAAGACCCGGAGCGCCTCGTCGTCGGTGTAGACCGCGCGGGCGTTGCCGTAGAACTCCGGCTCGCGCTCCAGTACGAGCGTGCGCAGGCCGCGCCGGCCGAGCAGGTGGGCGAGGGTGAGTCCGGTCGGGCCGAGGCCGACCACCACGACGTCGTACTCGTTCATGATGCTGCTCCACTGAGTTCTGGAACGGTGATCTCGGGACGGCGCGCGTTCAGCGCGGCCTGCCGCAGCTGCCCGAGCTTGTCGAAGACGCCGGGGTCGACCGGCTGGTGGCCCCAGATGCTGATGCCCTGGTGGGTGGCGACCTGCCAGGCCGCCTCGAGCTCGGGGGTGAGGACGATCGGGTTCCAGCCCACCTCGAGCTCGAAGCCCGACGGGGTCACGCAGTAGAACGACAGCTTCTTCACGACACGCCGGTCAGCTCTGCGGATTCGGCCGGCGTGTCGCTGTGTGGCGCATGATGTCCAGCGCGAACTGGACGTACTCCTTCGCGATCTCTTCGGGGGTCAGTCTTCCGCCGGGGCGGTACCACTGGGTGAGCGCGGTGCACATGGTGACCACGGCGCGGGCGGCCTCGTGCGGGTGGCGGGTGTGGAACCGGCCGTCGGCGATCGCCTGCTCGACCTCCTGGTCGACCATCCGCTGCTGCTCGGTACGCACCGCCGCCACCTCCCGGCGGTTGTCCGGCTCCAGGCTGCGCATCTCGCTGGCGCCGACGAAGCCCAGCTCGCGGCGGTGCGTGTGGAACAGCGCGAGGTTCTCGATCAGCAGGCAGAGCCGCTCCACCGCGTCCCGCCCCTCGTCGCGGGCGGCTCTCGAGCGGCGGAGCAGGTCGGTCATCGTCAGGTCGAGGATCCGGCGCAGCATCTCCTGCTTGCTGGCGTAGTGGTGGTAGAGCCCGGAGACGGACATGCCGCAGCGCTGCGCGATGCCCCGTACCGACGCGCCGTGGTAGCCGATCTCGAGAAACTCCGCCAGCGCCGCGTCGAGCACCGGGTCGAAGGGCCGTGGCGGGTAGCTGCGCCAGTCACCCTCCTCCTCGGGTACGGGTGCCCGCCGCCGCAGCGTCGGCCGGCGCGGCCGGTGCGGCTGCGCGGTCGGCTGCACGCCGTCGAGCAGGTCGTTGGGCGGCACCCCGAGCACCCGGGCGATCTCCGCCAGCCGGGTGACCGACAGCCCGGTACGCCCGTGCTCCAGCTGGCTCATCGTCGCGGGGCTGACCCCGATCCGGGTGGCGACCGCGCGCAGGCTCAGCCCGCGGTGCTCCCGGACGGCCCGCAGGCGGGCTCCCAGCTCCTCGTGCTGTAACGGCTGCATTCAGGAATCCTAAACACTTGTTTTGTCTCTGGGCAAGATTTCGCTCGGTTTCCCTTGACGTTGTTGCAGAGTGGTGAACACGATGTGACTGTTCAGGTTTACCGGCCGAACGATCGCTCGGCAAACGTTGCGAGGAGGGACAGGGGCATGACCCAGGCGAAGGAAACACCGTCGATGAACGAACTGCTAGGTGCCGACGCGCCCAGCAACTGGGGCAAATGGGGACCGGACGACGAGCTGGGATGCCTCAACTATCTCGACGCCGAGCAGGTGCTGCGCGGGGCGCGGCACATCCGCAGAGGCCAGGTCTTCACGCTGCAGATCCAGATGGGCTACCCGGACGCGCCCGGCGACCCGCTCTGGCCCGGCCGCGAGGCGACCCAGCGGCAGAACGTGATCGACGAGGGCTACTGGGAGCGCGGCGAGGCGCCCGAGTTCCCCGGCGGCCTGCACTACGCCGACGACACCGCGAAGATCTTCCTGCAGGGCTCCACCCAGTACGACGCCCTCGGCCACGTCTGGTACGACGGCAAGATCTGGAACGGGTACGACGCGCAGAACACCATCGGCGGCATGGCGAAGGCCTCCGTACTCCCGATCGCGGAGAAAGGTGTGGTGGGCCGCGGGGTGCTGATCGACATGGCGCGGCACCGCGGCAAGGAAGCGCTCGACAAGGGCGAGACGTTCGACCACCACGACCTGCTCGAGGCCGCCAAGGCGCAGGGCGTCACCATCGAGCCGCGGGACATCCTGCTGATTCGTACGGGGTGGATCCCGGCCTGGTACAAGACCACGCCGGAGGAGTTCTACGACGGCTTCAACGAGCCGGGGTTGACGTACTCGCGGGGGTTGGTGGAGTGGTTCCGCGAGATGGAGATCCCGAACCTGGTCACCGACACGATCGCCAACGAGGTGACGTACGAGCCGGAGACGGGTGTGGCGCTGCCGCTGCACTGTGCGCTGATGCGCAACCTCGGGGTCGCGCTCACCGAGATCTGCTGGCTGGACGACCTCGCCGCCGCGTGCGCCGAGGACGGCGTGTGGTCGTTCCTCTACACCGCCGCTCCGCTCAAGGTGGTCCAGGGCACCGGCGCCCCGGTCAACCCCGTCGTGATCCGCTGAGGAGCCGGCGATGACCTCCATCTACCGCGAGCGGCCGTGGCTGGCCCGCTACGACAAAGGCCAGCCGTACGACATCGAACCCGAGTACGCCAACGCCCTGGAGTTGTTCGCCGCGTCGGTGCGACGGAGCCCGGACGCGCCGATCATCCGCTACTTCGACGGCACGATCACGCTGCGCGAGCTGGACGGGCTGTCGGACGCGTTCGCGTGCGGGCTGCTCGACCAGGGCATCGCCGCCGGCGACCGGGTCGCGCTGTACCTGCAGAACGTGCCGCAGTTCGTGATCGCGCTGCTCGGTGCCTGGAAGGCCGGCGCGATCGCGGTGTCGGTGAACCCGATGAACAAGGAGCGCGAGCTCGACGTACTGCTGCGGGATTCCGGGGCGAAGGCCCTGGTCTGCCTGGAAAGCCTGTACGCCACCGCCCGCGCGGTGTTCGGCGGGCTGGTCGTCACCACGTCGGAGCTGGAACACCAGACCGGCAACGACCAGCGGATCTTCGCGGGGGTGGAGCGGATCCCCTGCGCCGGCGCGGTGGACATGAGCGACCTGATCTCGCGGTTCCGGGGGCAGCGGCCGCCGGCGGTCTCGCCGGGTCCGGACGACGTGGCGTTCCTGACGTACACCTCGGGCACGACGGGGCCGCCGAAGGGTGCGATGAACACGCACCGCAACGTGGTGTTCAACGCGCAGACGTACCGGGACTGGGTCGGGATCGGCGGCGAGGACGTGGTGCTCGGCGTGGCGCCGTTGTTCCACATCACCGGGCTGATCGGGCACATCGCGATATCGCTGCTGGTCGGCGCGCCGCTGGTGCTGTTCTACCGGTTCGAGCCGTCGGTGGCGATCGAGACGATCCGAGACACCGGCGCCACGTTCACGGTCGGCTCGATCACGGTGTTCATCGCGCTGATGAACGCGCCCAACGCCGAGCCGGACTCGCTCGCCACGCTCACCAAGATCTACTCTGGCGGGGCGCCGATCCCGCCGAGCACGGTGCAGGCGTTCCAGGCGCAGTTCGGGTCGTACATCCACAACATCTACGGGCTGACGGAGACCACGTCGCCGTCGCACGGCGTACCGCTGCACGCCGACGCCCCGGTGGACAAGGCCTCGGGTGCCCTCTCGGTCGGCGTACCGGTCTACAACACGGTGGTACGCATCGTCGGCGACGACGGAGAAGACCTGCCGCCCGGTGAGGTGGGCGAGATCGTGACGTCCGGGCCGCAGGTGGTGGCAGGCTACTGGAACAAGCCGGAGGAGACCGCCAAGGCGATCCCCGACGGCGAACTGCACACCGGCGACGTCGGCTACATGGACGCCGACGGCTGGTTCTACATCGTCGACCGCAAGAAGGACCAGATCAACGCCGGTGGCTACAAGGTCTGGCCGCGCGAGGTGGAGGACGTGCTCTACGAACACGAGGCGGTACGCGAAGCCGCCGTGGTCGGCGTACCGGACGAATACCGGGGCGAGACCGTGAAGGCGTACGTCAGCCTGCGCCCCGGCAAGCAGGTGACCTCGGAGGAGCTGATCGAGTTCTGCAAGCAGCGGATGGCGGCGTACAAGTATCCGCGGCGGGTGGAGTTCCTCGACGAGCTGCCGAAGACGGTCACCGGCAAGCTGCTGCGCCGCGAACTGCGCGCCCGCGAGCAGGCCGCCGTCCGGTGACGGACCTGCCAGGTTCCTATCAACGGCCGGGCGCCGTACCGGCCGACGACCTGCCGGGGCTCGACCTGGCGGCGTTGCGTGGCCACCTCGCCGGCCGGCTGCCGCTGGCCGGCGAGCTGTCCGGGCGGCTGCTGTCCGGGGGACGGTCCAACCTGACGTACCAGGTGACCGACGGGGTACGGGACTGGGTGCTGCGACGGCCGCCGCTGGGTCACGTACTGGAGACCGCGCACGACATGACGCGGGAGTACCGGGTGATCTCGGCACTGGCGCCGACGGCGGTGCCGGTGCCCGGGGCGGTGTTGCTGTGCGAGGACCCGGCCGTGATCGGGGCGCCGTTCTACCTGATGGAGCGGGTGCCGGGGGTGATCTACCGGCGCGACGACCAGTTGGCCGCGGTCTCCGAGAAGGACGCGGTGAAGCTGGCCGACGCGCTGGTCGACGGACTCGCCGAGCTGCACCTGCTCGACCCGGCGGCGGTCGGCCTGGCCGACTTCGGCCGCCCCGACGGCTACCTGCAACGGCAGGTACGCCGCTGGGGCCGCCAACTCGCCGCCTCCCACTCCCGCGACGTACCCGGCTTCGAAGACCTGAGCACCCGGCTCGCCGTCACGGTCCCGGCTGGCCCGGACACGGCAGGCGGTGGGCCGAACGCGGCCCGCCGGGGGACTGGGCTGGTGCACGGGGACTACCGGCTCGACAACGTGATCGTGGACAACGACGATCCGGGAGTTGTCCGGGCGGTGCTCGACTGGGAGATGGCCACGCTCGGGGACCCGCTCACCGACCTCGCGATGCTGGTGATGTTCTGGGACGGCATGGCCGGTGTGGGCGACGTGATCACCGCGACTCCCGCGGGGCATCCGGCCTTCCCACCTCGCAGCCACCTCCTCGACCGGTACGCCGACCGCACCGGCTTCGGCCTCGACCGGTTCGCCTGGTACCTCGGCTTCGCGTACTACAAGCTCGCCGTGATCCTCGAAGGCATCCACTACCGCGACACCCTCGGCCGTACGGTCGGCGAGGGGTTCGACCGGATCGGCCCGATGGTGCCGGTCCTGGTGGAGCGGGGACGCGCGGCGCTCGACCCGGCAACCAAGGAGTGACCACAGTGGACTTCGGATTCGACGACACCACCCAACGCCTGCGGGAATCGCTGGTGGAGTTCATGCGAGAGCGGGTCTACCCCGCCGAGCCGGTCTTCGCCGAGCAGGCCGAGGCGCTGGCCGGCCGCGCCGCACCGGACCGTTGGGACCGCCCGGGCGTCATCGCCGAGCTGACCGCCGAGGCGCGCAACCGCGGGCTGTGGAACCTGTTCCTGCCCGACTCCCGCTACGGCCCCGGCCTGACCAACCTGCAGTACGCCCCGCTGGCCGAGGTCACCGGCCGCAGCCCGCTGATCGCGCCCGAGGCGGTGAACTGTTCGGCGCCGGACACCGGCAACATGGAGCTGCTCGCGATCGCCGGCTCCGAGGCGCAGCGCAAGGAGTGGCTGGAGCCGCTGCTGGAGGGCGACATCCGGTCGGCGTTCAGCATGACCGAGCCCGAGGTGGCGAGCTCCGACGCCACCAACATCTCGACCAGCATCAGCGCCGACGGCGACGCGTACGTCATCACCGGCCGGAAGTGGTGGTCGACCGGTGCGCTGGCGCCCCGCTGCCGGCTGCTGATCGTGATGGGCGTGACCGACCCGGACGCCGACCCGCACCGGCGGCACTCGATGATCCTGGTGCCGAAGGACACTCCCGGGGTCACGGTGAAACGGGGCACCAGCGTCTTCGGCTTCGACGACGCGCCGCACGGCGGTCACGCGGAGATCGTCTTCGACGGCGTACGGGTGCCGCGGGAGAACCTGCTCGGCGAGCCGGGATCCGGGTTCGCACTGGCCCAGGCGCGACTCGGCCCGGGGCGGATCCACCACTGCATGCGGCTGATCGGGATGGCCGAGCGGGCTCTGGAGCTGATGTGCGACCGCGCCGTGGCGAGGACCGCCTTCGGCAAACCGCTCGCCGACCAGGGCGTGGTGCAGCACTGGATCGCCGACGCGCGGGTACGCATCGAACAGGCCCGCCTGCTGGTGCTGAAAGCGGCGTGGCTGATGGACACCGTGGGCGCGAAGCACGCCCGTACGGAGATCAGCGCGATCAAGATCGCGGCGCCGCAGACCGCCGAATGGGTGATCGACAAGGCGATCCAGACGTACGGCGGCGCCGGCGTCAGCCAGGACTTCCCGCTCGCGATGCTGTGGACCCAGGCCCGGTACCTGAGGCTCGCCGACGGCCCCGACGAGGTGCACCGGATGGCGCTCGGCCGCCACGAGCTGAAGCGATACCGCCACGGTTGAGGGCTAACCGACCGGGTGCCGGGTTTGCGGATCGGCCACTCGGCCAGGGCTGTCCAGCGGTCGGTTGCGACTTCTGCCGATTGGATCAACGCCCCGTGTCGCTGGCCTAACGTCAAGTCTGGAGGTGGTGGCCATGTTGGCAGACGCACCGATCTACGCGACCATTCCGGCACGCGACTTCGATCGGGCAAAGCATTACTACCGGGACACTCTCGGCCTCAAGGTGCTACAGGAGGAGGAGCAGGGGATCCGGTTCGAGTGTGGCAGCACCCAGCTGTTCGTCTACCCGACCTTCTCACCCGCGGTGGCGGGTCACACCTTGGCGAGCTGGGACGTGGCCGATCTCGACGCCGAGATGGAAGACCTGCGGGCCCGCGGCGTGACCTTCGAGGAGTACGACCTTCCCGGCCTGAAGACCACGAACGGCGTGGCCGAGATCGGCGACGAGCGCGGCGCGTGGTTCAAGGACAGCGAAGGCAACGTCCTCGCGGTCAGCGAGCGCATCAGCCGTTAGCCGTACCCGCGTCACCCGAGCGTCGCCCTTCGCGATCGGCTCGAGCGGGTAGCAGCCGTCCTTCGGCGGCAGCACCCGCAGGTAGCCGACCACGAGGACTTTCGCGTGCGGGAACGCTGCTGGATGCCGCGCATCACGGCGACCAGTTGCGGCTGGGTCATGGTGTCGGAGCGGCCGCATCCGGCCGGCTCCCCCTTCGGGCCAGGGATCAAAGGCCCACTGGTGTACGAGTCGCCCAGCGCGACGTACACGTCGTGGCCCGTCGCCGAAATGGTGTGCGTCCAGCGCATGGCGTCGCACAACTCGTCCGGGCGGGGCTGGCCGGACCGGGCTAGTATCCGGCAAGTGTCTGATGACAGTGCACATGAAGGCGCAACACCCGAAGGCGCACCGACCGATCGCAGCATTCGCATCTACCTGAGCGAACGCGCGACCCTCAAGGCGGTACGCGTGAACGGCGGTTTCCACATCCTGGTCGGTGACGACACCGAGATCAGGGGCGTGACGCCCGAACACATGAGGTCGCTGGTCGGCTCGGTGATGGACGCGTTCGTACCGGCCGACATGGCCAGCCGGATTCTCAACGGCTGGTCGTCCCGGCGCGCCAGGCGGCGGGCAGGGTCCGGCGAGCGGCGTGAGGAGTGGACGATCGACTCCGAGGAGTCCGAGGAGAAGGACTCACCGGCGAAATCGACCGAGCAGCCTGGCTAACAGACCTGTCGAGTGCTTCGGTCCAGTTCAAGTCGGCTGGTCGTGTGGCTCCCGGTTCTCGCCGGTCGGTTCTGACCAGCTCTGGTACGGCTCCGGCTGACCGGGTCCCGACTGCTCCCGCGGCTCCGGCGGCGGGGGATAAGGCTGCTGCCCCGGCACCGGATAGCTGCCGCTCGCCGGTTCCCCCGACTCCCCCGGGTACGGCGGCGGACTGCCCGCCTGACCTTGCGTCGACCCGTACGGCTCGGGCTGCGAGACACCGGCGTCCACAGGTGTGCCGGCATCGGGCACCTCGCCGCCGGTCCCCGGTGGCGCGTACGGCGCCGGTGCCTCGGGTGGCTGGGTGGTGTCGGCCGTGCCCGCGGCGGGACTGGTCGACGTACCCACCTGGATCTTTCTGGTGCTGGCACGGGCCGAGCGGGGCAGCTTCAGGGTGAGCACCCCGTGCTCCAGGTTCGCCTCGACCCGGTCGGCGTCGGTCTCGGCCGGCAGGGTGAGCCGGTAGTTGTACTGCCGCCGCGCCTGGCCCGACTCCGAACGCGTCTCCGCCGAGCCCCGGATCGACAGTTCCCGCTCGGTCAGTTCCACGTCCACCTGCTCAGGCGGTACGCCGGGCAGTTGCGCCTCGACCACCCAGCCGTCGTCGGTCTCCTCGAGGTCCACGTCGCCGGTCCAGTCGGCGCCGGACGATCTCGAACCGAAGAACAGCTGGTCCAGCCGGTCGTGCAGAGATTCGATCTCGGCGAACGGATCCCACCGCCCGGTGGTACGCGGGGAGCGGGAGCCGCGCCGCACGGGGTACGACATGGTTCCTCCTGACAGGTCGGCTGGGTGTGACGTACCCATGCCGGAGAGGCGTTATGCCGTTGGCACAGACCGCCCGATTCATGCCCAACTGTGAGGAGTGGTGCGAGCTGACCGCTACGGATTGTGAAATGTGCCCGACACGTGTTTGTTCCTGTCTCGAAAAGGTTACGGAGGTGCGTCCCGAGGCTGTGTTCTACCTGACATTGGTACGGACAGTGCGCGAGGATCGAGGGCGTAGTGGTCAACGCCTGCGGCCTTGCCCGAGATCAGCCCTCGCCGACATCCGGCCCGAGCCTCCCGAGCGGCGCCGGCGCATGACCGTCTCAGCAGCGCAGGACTACGGAATCGGGAGACACGATGGCCGAGGTCGTCCTACAAGGTGTCGGCAAGGTGTACGCGGATGGCACGCGCGCCGTCGGCGACCTCAACTTGGAGATCGTCGACGGGGAGTTCCTGGTGCTGGTCGGACCGTCCGGTTGTGGCAAGACCACGGCCTTGCGGATGGTCGCCGGTCTGGAGGACATCAGCGAGGGTGTGGTCAGCATCGGCGGCCGTACGGTCAACCGGGTTCCGTCCCGGGACCGTGACGTGGCGATGGTGTTCCAGAGTTACGCCCTCTACCCGCACCTGGACGTTTACGAGAACATCGCCTTCGGGCTGCGGCTACGCAAGCTGCCGAAGAGCGAGATCGACCAGCGGGTGAAGAAGGCCGCCGCCACGCTGGGTCTGGAGGACTTCCTGCGACGCAAGCCGCGGGCGCTCTCCGGTGGCCAGCGGCAGCGCGTGGCGATGGGCCGCGCGATCGTACGAGAGCCCGCCGCGTTCCTGATGGACGAACCGCTGTCCAACCTGGACGCCAAACTCCGGGTGCAGATGCGGGCGGAGATCGCCCGGATCCAGCGCGACCTCGGAGTCACCACGATGTACGTCACCCACGACCAGACCGAGGCGATGACCCTCGGCGACCGGGTCGCGGTGATGAAGAAGGGCGTCCTGCAGCAGGTCGCCGCACCCCAGGACCTGTACGACTACCCGGCGAACCTGTTCGTCGCCGGCTTCATCGGCTCGCCCGCGATGAACCTGTTCCAGGGCGTCTTCAACGAAGCCGACGGCGGCGGAGTGACGCTGGACATCGGCAGCCAGCAGGTCGCGGTGTCGCCCCGGCTGCTGGAGGCCAGGCCGGCGGTCCGCTCGTACCTGGGGCGGCCGGTAGCGGTCGGGATCCGGCCGGAGGACATGGAGGACGCGTCGATCGACGGCGGCGACGGCGCCGTGCTGACCTCCCGCGCGGAGCTGGTGGAGGCGCTCGGCTCGGATCTGCTGGTCCACTTCGGACTCGATGCCCAGCCGGTCGTCACCGAGGACACCAAGGAACTGGCCCGTGACGTCGGTGCGGAGGCCGAGGCGGAGCTGGCGTCCCAGGCGCAGACCGTCGCGGTCGCGCGGTTCAACCCCCGTTCGCGGGTACGGCTGGCCGAGCCGGTCTCCGTCGCAGTGGACACGGAGCGGCTCCACGTTTTCGACCTCGCGACCGGAGGCTCGGTCTGGGGCGACGAGGCACGTACCACCGCAGGCGCCCCGTCTGTGGCGGGGTAAGTACGTCGTACCCGCTCGGGCGGTACGTCGTACGAGAAATCAATGAGGAGGAGCAGGATGACCCGGAAGTTGCGAGGCATCGGCGCGACACTTGCCGCCGTGGCTCTCGTCGCCGCGGGATGCGGCGGGGGAGAGAAGGGCGGCGGTGGACCGGAGAAAGGCTCGTTGAAGGGCGTCACGGTCCAGGTTGCCGCGGTGTGGTCGGGCGCCGAGCAGGAGAAGTTCAAGAAGGTTCTGGACGCTTTCGAGGAGCAGACCGGCGCGACGGTCAAGTACACCTCCACCGGTGACGACATCGCGACCGTGCTGGGTACCCAGATCGAGGGCGGCAAGCCGCCGGACGTGGCGGTGCTGCCGCAGCCCGGGCTGTTGAACGACCTGGCCTCGAAGGGTTCGCTCAAGCCGGTCAACAGCAAGGTGGAAGCCGCGATCGACGCCAACTACGCCAAGGTCTGGAAGACCCTGGGTAGCTCCAAGGGCAAGACTTACGGCGTGTGGATCAAGGCAGCCAACAAGTCGCTGATGTGGTACAGCACGAGCGCGTTCGAGGACGCCGGCGTCGAGCCGCCGAAGACCTGGGCCGAGTTCAACACGGCAATGTCGACGATCTCCGACTCGGGCCTGACCCCGTTGTCGGTCGCCGGTGGCGACGGCTGGACCCTCACCGACTGGTTCGAGAACGTGTACCTGCAGGTCGCGGGCCCGGAGAACTACGACAAGCTCACCAAGCACGAGATCAAGTGGACCGACCCCACCGTCAAGGAGACGTTGAAGGTCCTGGGCAAGCTGTGGGGCGGCGAGAACGTCGTCGCCGGCGGCCCGAAGGGCGCGCTGCAGGTGAAGTTCCCGCAGTCGGTGACCAACGTCTTCGGTGACAACCCGAAGGCCGCGGTCGTCTACGAGGGCGACTTCGTCGGTGGTGTGATCGGCTCGGAGTCCAAGGCCAAGGTCGGCGACACCGCGAAGTTCTTCAACTTCCCGGCCGTCAAGTCCGGCACCGGCAACTCCGTGGTCGGCGGCGGCGACGTCGCTACCGCGCTGAAGAACAGCAAGGGCGCGCAGAGTCTGCTGGAGTTCCTGGCCACGCCGGCCGCGGCAGAGGTGTGGGCCGCCGAGGGCGGGTTCGTCTCCCCGAACAAGAACGTGGACCTGAACAAGTACGCCGACGAGCCGACCAAGGCGATCGCCAAGGCGATCATCGCCTCGGGTGACTCGTTCCGGTTCGACATGTCCGACCTGCAGCCCGCCGCGTTCGGCGGCACGGTCGGCAAGGGGGAGTGGAAGGTCCTGCAGGACTTCCTGGCCGATCCGAGCAGTGTCGACGCCACGGCAACGAAGCTGGAGGCGGAAGCCGCCAAGGTTGACAAGGAGCGATGATGACAGACCCGGGAACGGCCGCCGCCGGCGCTGAGCGAGAGCGCCCGCCAAGCGGTGACTCCCCACAGTCGGCACCAGGCGGCGGCCGCTCCCGGGTAGCGGCCACCGCGGGTGGAGCGGCAGCAGTTGCCGCTCCACCCCCGCCCGGCGAGGGCGGGAACGAACTGCGCGGCGGCAAGCTGATCACGTGGCTCTTCCTCGGGCCCGCCATGGTGGTGCTCGGGGTGCTGGTGGTGGTGCCGGTCATCTACACGATGATCCGCAGCCTGTTCGGCAAGGACGGCTTCACCGAGTTCGTCGGGATCAGCAACTACATCGACATGTTCACCGAACCGTCGACCTTCGCCGCGATCAAGAACAACGTGATCTGGGTGATCGTGGCGCCGACCGCCGTGACCGCACTCGGTCTGGTCTTCGCCGTACTCACCGAACGGGTGAAGTGGGCGACCGCGTTCAAGGTGGTCGTCTTCATGCCGATGGCGATTTCGTTCCTGGCCGCCGGCATGACCTTCAAGATGGTGTACGACCAGGACCCGGACATCGGCGTCGCGAACGCCGTCGCGGTCGCTGCGCACGACACGTTCGCCAGGGAGGCGCCGTACCCGGGTGCCCGCAATCGGCCCCCGGCGGCGAAGCTCGAGGGTCCAGCCGTACCCCTGAACAAGGCGAAGGACGGCGCGTTCGAGACCAAGGATCCGGTGAGCGCCGGGCAACCGGCCTATCTGCCTCTGGTCGCCGTCAAGGATCAGCAGTTGCCGGCTTCCGCAAAGGACGCCCCGGCCACGGTGTCTGGTTCCGGCCTGACCGGCGTGGTCTGGCGGGACTTCCAGAAGGGCGGCGCCGGTACGCTCGGCGGCGTCGACCCCGGTGAGAAGGGGCTGCCCGGGGTCACGGTCGACGCGGTCAAGGGCGGCAAGGTCGTCGGCAGCACCACCACAGACGCCCAGGGCAAGTTCTCGTTCCCGAAGCTGACCGGCGGCGGCTACACGATACGGCTCCCGGCCTCCAACTTCGCTGCGAAGTACAAGGGGATCAACTGGCTCGGCCCCACGCTGGTCACGCCGTCGATCATCGGGGCGTACATCTGGATCTGGGCCGGCTTCGCGATGGTGTTGATCGCCGCGGGTCTGGCCGCTATCCCGCGGGACGCCCTGGAAGCCGCCCGGGTGGACGGCGCCACCGAGTGGCAGGTGTTCAGCCGGGTCACCATCCCACTGGTACGTCCGGTGCTGGTGGTGGTCTTCGTGACGCTGATGATCAACGTACTGAAGATCTTCGACCTGGTGTACGTGATCCCGCCGAATCCGGACAACGCCACCGTCATCGCGTACGAGATGTACATCGCGTCCTTCGGGGGTGCGCAGAACCAGGGCATCGGCAGCGCGTTGGCGATCCTGCTGTTCCTCGTGGTGCTGCCCGCGATGCTGTTCAATGTCCGCCGGTTCCGGAGGGAGCAGTCGTGAGCACCGCATTGGATACGAGCCCGGAGCTGGAGTCTGCCGGGCTGGGGGCTCCGAGGCGCGGGGTCGCCTACAAGGTGATCAGCCTGCTGGGCAACGGAGTGGTGCAGGTCGGCCTGGTGCTGGTGGGGCTGTTCTGGTTGATGCCCACCGTCGGCATCTTCATCGCGAGCTTCCGCTCCAGCGAGGACACAGCCAGCTCGGGCTGGTGGACCATTCTCGACAAGCTCAATCAGCTGAGCCTCGACAACTACACCAACCTGCTGCAGTCGGGCACCATGGTCGAGGCGCTGGTGAACACCGTCCTGATCACGGTGCCGGCGACCCTGCTGGTGGTGCTGATCTCCGCTGGAGCGGCGTACGCCTTCGCGTGGATGGAGTTCCCCGGCCGCGACTGGCTGTTCATCCTGGTGGTGGCGTTGATCGTGGTGCCGATCCAGGTCGGCATGATCCCGAACGCGAAGCTGTTCGGCACTATCGGCATCTTCGGTACGGTGCCCGCCGCGGTGCTGTTCCACGTCGCCTTCGGGTTGCCGTTCGGGATCTTCCTGTTGCGCAACTTCTTCATCGGGATCCCACGGGACCTGCTGGAGGCGGCCCGGATGGACGGCGGCAAGGAGTTCACCATCTTCCGCAAGGTGGTGCTGCCGCTCGGCTGGCCCGCGATCGCGTCGCTGGCGATCTTCCAGTTCCTCTGGGTGTGGAACGACCTGCTGGTGGCGCTGGTGTTCGCTCAGGACGCCAAGCCGATCACGGTGGCGCTGAAGGAGCAGACGCGGCAGTTCGGGTCGAGCATCGACATCATCGCGCCCGGCGTTTTCCTGTCGATGATTGTGCCGTTGATCGTCTTCTTCGCATTCCAGCGTTACTTCGTCCAGGGCGTGATGGCTGGTTCGGTCAAGTAACCGCGGCCGGGAAATGCGCGGAGTATTTATGAAATTGCGTACCGCAGTAGCCACGTGATGTGGTGAATAGCACAAGACGGTGCCGGCCGGCGGATTCCCGCTCGGCCGGCATCGCATTGTAAGGGCGTTCCTACTATTCGTGATGAGGAGCCTGGGTCCGTGGGGAGAACCGGTGGACAGCCGCCGAGTCACGGAGATTTTGTCCTAGTTTACGGGTTTTTGTTATGACATCTATGCCAAGTTTGGGCTTCATGCGAGGCGGACTTGCTTCCCGTTGCCGGCCTTCCCTAGGCTGTGGAACCGGCTATGCGGAAGTCAGTCGCCCAATTGGGCGGCGCCGGGTAGTCACCGCCGAGTCGTCGAAATATTCGGTGAGCCGGGGACCCAGTTTTGTTGGGGTGAATCCGGTGGGGGCGACCCCACCGGTAGGGCGTATGACTTCTTCCCGCCCGAACCCGTCAGCTAACTCGGTAGGCGGTACGGAAGAAGGAGTCGGCTACTAGTGACCGCCCCACGAACGTCACAAGGCCCCTCTGCGCTCTCTCGACTGCGGCGCCCCCTGCGCGTGATGCTGTTGGCCGCTGTCGCCACGGTCTCCGCTCTGGCGCTGACGCTGACCAACACCTCCCCCGCCTCGGCCACCCCCAGCAAGGAAGAACTGCTGAAGCAGATCAACTCGCTGGGCAAGAAGGTCTCCGTGGCGGACGAGAAGTACAACCAGGCCCGGGAGAAGCTCAAGCGGACCAAGGCCAAGGCAGCCAAGCTGAACAAGGAGCTCAAGCCGCTGCAGGACAAGGTGGACGAGCTCTACAAGACCACCGGCAAGATCGCCGCCGCGGCGTACCGGGGCGGCCAGGCGAGCGCCGTGAACGCCATGCTCACCAGCGGGTCGCCTGACACCCTGGTCGACCAGATGGCGACGCTCGACGTGCTCGCTGGCAAGCAGAACAAGCAGATCGACAAGCTCGGCGTCGCCAAGGCCTTCCTCGACAAGAAGAAGGAGGCGCTCGACAAGCTGCTGTCCGATCAGGCCAAGCTGCAGAAGGATCTGGGCGCCAAGAAGCGCAAGATCGAGGGCCAGCTGAAGAAGCTGAAGGCGATGTACGTGGACGCGTACGGGCCGCTCTACACCGGCGGTGGCGGCGGCGGAAACTACGGTCCACCGCCGTACGTCGGAGGCGAGGCCCAGAAGATCGTCGACTTCGCGTACGCCCAGCTCGGCGAGCCGTACGAGTACGGTGCCGCCGGCCCCGACTCCTGGGACTGCTCCGGTCTGACGATGGGCGCGTACCAGCAGGTCGGGGTGAGCCTGCCGCACTCGGCGCACGAGCAGTACAACGCGACCGCCCGGGTGTCCCGCGGCGACATCAAGCCGGGTGACCTGATCTTCTTCTACAGCGACCTGCACCATGTGGCGGTCTATATCGGCGGCGGCACCGTGATCCATGCGCCGACCGCCGGGGAGAACGTCCAGAAGGCCAGCATCGACTCGATGCCGTTCGCCGGCGCCGGACGCGCCAACTACTAGCCGGCAGGCTAGCGCCGAGGTGGTCATCCGTCGGGCCGGTCCGCAATGGGCCGGCCCGACAGCTGTGTCCGGCCGCTTCGGTGTCCGGACGGCCATATGCTTGTCGGTCTGCCGACGTGGCATGGGGTGGGGGCATGAAGATCCGCTTGTTGGGGCCGTTCGACGTCACGGTCGACGGGTGAGCGGTTGCGGTGCCCCGGGGCAGGGCGCGTTCCCTGCTGGCATGCCTGGCGTTGTCGCCCGGTTGCCCGGTCTCCTTGGACTCGCTGGTCACCTGCCTGTGGGGCGACGACGGCGCACCGTTGAGCACGCGGCAGTCGCTGCAGAACCTCGTATGGCGGCTGCGTGGCGTACTGGGGTCGGACGCCGTGGTGGCCGACGGCGACACGTACGCGTTGCGGATCGCGCCGGACGCGGTGGACGTGTCCCGGTTCACCGGCCTGCTGCACAGCGCCGCTGCCGCGGAGCAGCCGGAGGAGATCCGGGAGCTGCTGACCGAAGCCCTGGACCTGTGGCGCGGTGAGCCGTTTCTGGGGATCGAGTCGGAATCCCTGCGGCGGGACTGGACTCCGGCGCTGACCGAGCAGTGCCTGGCCGCGGTGGAACGGCGCTGCGACATCGACCTGGACGCGGGCAGATCGGCGGAGCTGGTCGCGCAGCTGTGGGAGTGGACGAGCCGGCATCCACTTCGCGAGTCGCTGTGGGTACGGCTGCTGACGGCGCTGTCCGGCGCGGGCCGCGAAGCGGAGGCGCTGGCGGCGTACGAACAGGTGCGAAGCCTGCTCGCGGAGCGGTTGGGAGCGGACCCGTCGGCGGAGCTGCGCGAACTGCACCGCCGGCTGCTGGCCCACGAGGGGCCGACTCCCACCACGGTGCCCTCGTTCACGGCGGCGACAACTGTGGAGCCGGGTCCGGCCGTACCGGAGTCGGGCCAGGTGCCGCGGCAGCTACCGCCACAGCCGCCGGGGTTCGTCGGACGCGACGAGCAGCTCGCCGAGTTGACCCGGCTGGTGGAGCGCGGTGCCGCCGACGCCCCGGTCGGAACGGTCGTGGTGCACGGCACGGCCGGCGTCGGCAAGACGGCGCTGGCCGTACGGTGGGCGCACCGGGCCGCTGACCGGTTCCCGCACGGCCAGTTCTTCCTGAACCTCCGGGGGTACGGGCCAGGCGAGCCGATGCCGGTGACCGAAGCCCTGTCCGCGATGCTGCGCTCGGTCGGGGTGGACGCCGGCGGGTCCAGGTCGACGTCGACGAGCTCGCCGCGCTGTGGCGTACCACCGTGGCGGGTCGACGGGTGCTGCTGGTCCTCGACAACGCCCGCGACGCCGAGCAGGTGCGACCCCTGCTGCCCGGCTCCGATGCCGTGGTCGTGGTGACCAGCCGCGGCCAGTTGCGTGGTCTGAGCAGCCGCGACGGCGCCAGCTCGCTGCGGTTGGGGGAGCTCGAGGAGGTCGAGGCCGGCCGGCTGCTGGCCGACAACATCGGCGCCGAACGGGTGTCGCGGGACCCGGCAGCGGCCGCCGAGCTGACCACGCTGTGCGGCGGGTCGCCGTTGGCGCTGCGGATCACCGCCGACCTCGCCGTACGCCAGGACGATCTGGCTCTGGCGGACCTGGCGGCGGACCTGCGGGCCCAGCGGCTGGACGCATTGGCCGACCCGGACGACCCGACGGCCGATCCGCGGGTGGTGATCTCGTGGTCGTACCGGGCGTTGCCGGCAGACCAGGCGCGGGTGTTCCGACTGCTGAGCCTGCACCCGGGCAGTGACTTCAGCGTCGAATGCGCGAGCGCGCTGGTTGCCGAGACCACGGCGCGGGGGCGCCGTGCGGTGGAGCGGCTGGCGGCGGTGCACCTGCTGGAGCCGTCCACTCCCGGCCGCTACCGCTTCCACGACCTGGTCCGGGAGTACGCCGTGGAACGCGCGGCCGCCGACGAACCCGGCGACGAGCGGGACGCAGCCGTACGCAGGCTGCTCGACTGGTATCTGCAGACCGCCAACGAGATGAGCGCGGGAGGCGGCATCGACAGCCCGAAGACGGTGGTCGAGCCGGCGGACCCGACGCTCAGCCCGTTGCGGTGCGACACCGCCCCCCGATGCGCTCGACTGGTATCAGTCCGAGCTGCCGAACCTGGTGGCGCTGACGAAGGTAGCGGCGGAGCGCGGCCAGCTCGTCCACGCGTGGCAGTTGCCGTGGGTCCTCACCGCCTTCTGCGAGCTGACGGGCCGGGTGGACGAGTGGGTGGCGATGGCGGAGATCGGATACCGCAGTGCCGCGTCACTGGATCTGAAGGCGCGCTACCTCGGTGCGTACACGCTGGGTTGCGCGTTGTCGGACGCGCACCGCCTGAAGGAGGCCGTGGGATACCAGCGTGAGGCGCTGGAGCACGCCCGATCGAGTGGGATGCCGTCACGGATCGCGTGCGTGCTCAACGCGCTGGGCTGCGCGTACCACGACATGGGGGATTGTCGGCAAGCGCAGCGGGCCTGGCAGGAAGGGCTCGACGCCGCGCAGGACGCCGAGCCTGCGCGGGCCGCGCACTGTCGGCTCAACCGTGGGGTGTGCGAGATCCACCACGGCGATGTCGCGGTGGGGATCGCGGACACGGAACTGGCGCTGGAGGCTTACCAGAAGCTCGGCGCGGAGTTCATGCAGGCCATCGCGTGGGCCGCGCTCGCCGGCGGCCAGGTACGCGTCGGACGGCTGGACCAGGCAGTCGAGTACGCCGACCTGGCGATGGCGGAGTTCCGGAAGGCAGCGGAACTGCCGACCCACGCCGAGAGCCTGGTACGGATCGCCACCGCGTACGCCGCCGCGGGCCAACCCGACAGGGCCGAGCCGGTGCTGCGACACGTGGTCGACACGCTCCGCGGCCAGGCCACCCCGTGGCTCGCCGAAGCCGAACGGATCCTCGCCTCGTTGCCGCCCGTCGGGCGCGACTAGCGTCCCGGGCACTCATCCGTCGGGCTGGTCCGCAATTGGCCGGCCCGACACATTTGTGTGCCATATCGGGGACTTCCGCTGCATTGCCCCGGCTGGTTACCGTTGCTGCGCGCGGTACGTAGCCGCTGCTCAGCTGCGGTGTGCTCGCACCGCGTCGCTGTGTCCCGCGGTGCCGCCAGGAGGCAGTCATGGGGAGTCGCCTCTCGAGCCTGACCGGCGGTGTCGGTCGGCTGCGGCGGTCCACCCGGGTGCTGATCGTCCTGGCGCTGGTGGTCGGGGCATCGGTGTCGACGCTGCTGCCCAGCCTCATGTCGTCCCCGCCGGTGGCCCGCGGCGCCGTGGCCGACTCCGGAAACTGGTACGGCACCTGGGCCGCCGGACTGGTCGCGCCGCCCGACACCTCCACGATCTCCGTGGGCGAGCAGACCGTACGGATGACGGTGCACGTGAGCGTCGGCGGCGCCACCATCCGGATCCGGCTCGCGAACACCTTCGGCGGCAGCCCGGTCACCTTCGGCACCGTGTACGTGGGCCGCAGAGCCGCAGCCGGCACGGTCAAGGCGGGCACCAACCGGCGGGTCACGTTCCACCACGGCGCGAAGGCGGTCTCGGTGCCCGCGGGGGAGCGCGTCGCGAGCGATCCGGTGTCGCTCGACGTACCGGCCGGGGGTGACCTGGTGGTGAGCGCGTACCTGCCCGCCGGCGGCAGCGGTCCGACTTCGTGGCATCCGAACGCGATGGCGACGACGTACCTGTCGGGGCTGGGGGACCATGCGGCGGAGGAGTCCGCGGCGGCGTACTCCCAGACGAGTTTTTCCTGGTTCTTCCTGGACGGGGTGGACGTGCAGGGCGGCGCGAAGGGCGCGATCGTGGCGTTCGGCGACTCGCTCACCGACGGCGTCGGCTCCACCCCCGGCACCAACCGGCGCTACCCGGACGTGCTGGCCGCGCGGCTGCGTAACGCGGGGGTCGACCGGTCGGTGGTCAACGCGGGGATCGGCGGCAACCGGATGCTCGCCGAGGGGGTGCACTACGGCACCAGCGCGCTCGCCCGGTTCGAACGGGACGCGCTGCGCCAGACCGGGGTCAGCCACGTGCTCGTGCTGGAGGGCATCAACGACATCGGCCTCAACCCGCTGATCCGCCCCGCCGACCTGATCGGCAGCTACCGCGAGCTGATCGAGCGGGCCCACGCCGCGGGAGTACGGATCTACGGCGGCACTCTGCTGCCGTACCGGGGAGCGGGTTACTACACCGACCTGGGCGAGCGGACCCGGGAGGCGGTCAACAAATGGATCCGCACCAGCGGCGAGTACGACGGCGTGGTCGACTTCGACGCCGCGGTACGGGACCCGGCGGCCCCGTCGCGGCTGCGGCCGGCGTACGACTCAGGTGACCACCTGCACCCCAGCGACGCCGGATACCGGGCGATGGCCGACGCCGTCGACCTGCGGCTCTTCGAGCTCCAGGCAGCGGCCGCGAAGGTCCACGCGTAGCGACCCGCCGGTCAGCCGGGGTTGAGGTCGAAGTCGAGTCGGTACCGGTCGGGCGTCATCGCGCCGGCCGCCTTCCCGCCGTCCACCGGCAGGCCGGCGCCGGTGATGAAGCTGGATTCGTCCGAGGCGAGGAACAGCGCCGCCTGGGCCACCTCCTCCGGCGAGCCGGCCCGCGCCATCGGACAGCTGGCGAGTACGGCCGGCAGCCGCTCCTCGCGCTCGGCGGCCGTCTTGGCGTCGCCCCAGATCATCGGCGTGTCGATCGGGCCGGGACAGACCGCGTTGTAGCGGATGTTGTGCGACGCGTACGCCAGCGCGAGCGACTTGGTCAGCCCCATCACGGCGTGCTTGGAGGCGTTGTAGACCGGATCGCCGGTACGCCCGATCAGCCCGCCGTTGGACGACATGTTGACCACCGAGCCCCGCCCCCGGTCCAGCAGGTACGGCAGGCTCAACTTGCAGCCGAGGAAGACCGACCGGACGTTGACCGCCATGACCCGCTCGAAGTCCTCGACCGTGGTGTCCGTGAGCGGGCGGGACAACGCGATGCCGGCGTTGTTGAACACCACGTCGATGCCGTCCCACCGCTCGGCGGTTTCCCGCAGCAACGCGGCGAAGTCTTCCTCGTCGGTCACGTCGGTACGCCGGTAGACCGCCTCGCCGACCGGCCACGCGACGGCGTCGGCCTTGCTGGCGTTGGCCGCGTCGACGGTTTCGGACGCGTCCTGGACGTCCGCGACGGTGACCCGGGCGCCTTCCCGTACGAACAGCTCCACGGCGGCCCGCCCGATGCCCTGCGCGCCGCCGGTGACGATCGCGACCTTGCCTGCCAGTCTCATGCGTACCTCCGGGGTGGACACGTATCCGCAGGCTATGCCGTGGGGCTGACACAGGCGGCCCAGACGCGAGAGGCCGGGTCGAGCCATGACGGCCCGCCCGGCACTCTGCTTGCTCAGAAATCTGCCTGCTCAGACGCGGAGGATACGAGATTCGAACTCGTGAGGGGTTGCCCCCAACACGCTTTCCAAGCGTGCGCCCTAGGCCTCTAGGCGAATCCTCCGCGGAAAGGATACCGAAGCCGTCGTACGGATGTCCGGGGGGCGGTCGTCGCTCGCCGTACGGGCAGGTACAGTGGCGACGGCCCCTCGTGCGGCGTGTAACTCGTAAACTCCCCCAGGGCCGGAAGGCAGCAAGGGTACGCGGGCTCTGACGGGTGCACGGGGGGTCCCCTATCGTTACGACCGGACCGGTCGTCAACCACCGAGGGGATCGCTGTGGCAAGCCTCGCCCTGTACCGCAAGTACCGGCCGAGGAGCTTCGAGGAGATCATCGGCCAGGAGCACATCACTGAGCCGCTGGCCCAGGCGATCCGCAACGACCGACTGCACCACGCGTACCTGTTCTCGGGGCCGCGCGGGTGCGGCAAGACCTCCAGCGCCCGGATCCTCGCCCGCTCCCTGAACTGCGCCAAGGGCCCGACCCCCAACCCGTGCGGCGAGTGCGCGTCGTGCGTCGCGCTGGCCCCGGACGGCCCCGGCTCGATCGACGTGATCGAGATCGACGCGGCATCCCACGGTGGCGTCGACGACGCCCGTGAGCTGCGGGAACGCGCCTTCTTCGCCCCGGTCTCCAGCCGCTACAAGGTGTACGTCATCGACGAGGCCCACATGGTCTCGTCCGCCGGCTTCAACGCCCTGCTCAAGCTGGTCGAGGAGCCGCCCGACTACGTGATGTTCGTGTTCGCCACCACGGAGCCGGAGAAGGTGCTGCCGACGATCAAGTCGCGCACGCACCACTACCCGTTCCGGCTGATCCCGCCGAGCGTGCTGCGGCCGTACCTGGAGCAGCTGTGCAAGGCGGAAGGCGTCACGGTCGAGCCGGCCGTCTTCCCCCTGGTGGTACGCGCCGGCGCCGGCTCCGTACGGGACTCCTTGTCCGTGCTCGACCAGTTGATGGCAGGGGCGGGCCCCGACGGGGTGAGCTACCAGCGGGCGGTGCAGCTGCTCGGGGTCACCGACACTGAGCTGATCGACGAGGTGTGCGACGCGTTCGCGGCAGCCGACGGCGCCGCCGTGTTCCAGGCCGTCGACCGGGTCGCCGAGGCGGGTCACGATCCGCGCCGGTTCGCCGCCGACCTGCTGGAACGGCTGCGCGACCTGATCGTGCTCAACCAGGTGCCGGACGCGGCGAGCAAGGGGCTGCTCGACGTACCGGACGACCAGTTGGAGCGGATGACGGCGCAGGCGCTGCGGCTCGGCACGGCCGAGCTGTCCCGGATCGCCGACATCGTGCACGACGGGCTGACCCAGATGCGCGGCACCACCGCTCCCCGGCTGGTGCTGGAGCTGATCTGCGCCCGCGCACTGCTGCCCGGCACGGAGGACTCGGCCCAGGCGATGTTGTCCCGCCTGGAGCGCCTGGAGCGCCGCTTCGGCATCGAGACCCCCACCTCCGCGGCGGCTCCCGCTGTCCTGCCGCGCGGCCCCGCCGCGCCGCCCCAAGGCCCGGCCGCGCCAGCCCGAGGTCCGGCCGCGCCGGCTCAAGGCTCTGCCGCGCCAGCCCGAGGTCCGGTCGCACCAGCTCAAGGCTCGGCCGCACCGGGTCAGGACGGTCACGCGCCGGCCCAGGGCTCGGCCACGTCGGGCGCCGGCAGCCGGCCAGCTCGGGCCAAGCGGACCGGCCCCGCGGCTGAGCCGGTACCGGAAGCGGCGGCGGATGCCGTACCCCCGAAAAAGCCGGAACCGGAAACGGCGGCCGAGCCACGCAAGGCCGCGGCGGATGCTCCGGTGCTGCCTCCGCCAGGTATCGACGCAGCGGCGGTACGCCGGGTCTGGCCCGAGATCCTGGAGCACACCAAGCGCCGGCGCGTGGTGTGGTCGATGCTGCAGAACGTGATGCCCCGGGCGGTGCAGGGCGACGTGCTGGTGCTGGACCTGCAGCACGGCGGCCTGCTGCCCCGGTTCTCCGACGACGATGTGGTACGCGTGATCCAGGACGCGTTGTCGGCGGTGCTCGGGGTGCGCTGGAAGATCAGGTGCGAGGTCGCCGGCCGGGCGGGTAGGCCTGCCCACGCCGCGCCGGCCGGCTCCGAGGCACGTGCCGCGGCGCCCGCGGAGAAACCGGCGAAGCGTACCCCCGCTCCGGACGACTGGGTCGGGCCGCCGCCGGCCGACGACCCCGAGCCACCCCGCTCCATGTACGAGGGCTTCGACCCCGGTGACCAGCCGCTGGACGACGCCGGCGCCCAGGACGTCGGTACGCCGGAGGAGCAGGCGGTGGCACTGCTCCGGCAGACCTTCGGCGCGGAACCGATCCGCGACGACGGTCCACAGGCGAGTTAACACGACGAGTTTCGGGTACGCCACGCTGAGACACACCAGCGGAAGGGCTGGCCGCTATGTCTGACACCGATCCCACGACACATCAGCTGGACGTACCGGGGGCACGCCTCTACTACGAACGGCGCGGCTCCGGGCCGCTGCTGCTGCTGATCGGCTCGCCGATGGACAGCGGCGGCTTCGCCGGGCTCGCCGACGGCATGGCCGAGGACTACACGGTGGTGACGTACGACCCGCGCGGCGTCGGCAAGAGCACCCGTGAGGACACCAGCGAGGACGTGACGCCCGAACTGCAGGCCGAGGACGTGAACCACCTGTTGGCGTCGATCGGCAGCGAACCCGCGTACGTCTTCGGCAGCAGCGGCGGAGCCGTCGTCGGGCTCGCGCTGATCACCGCGTACCCCGACCAGGTGCGGACCCTCGTCGCCCACGAACCGCCCCTGGTCGAGCTGCTGCCCGATGCCGACGAGGTACGCCCCCAGTTCGACGACGTGTACGACATGTACCGCTCCGGAGAGTCGGACGCGGCGATGCAGAAGTTCCTGGCGGTCACCGACGTCGCCAGTGGCCGCGGCCCCGGCGGACCGGGCGGACCCGGCGGCGGGGGTGGCCCGGGCGGGGGTGGGCCCGGCGGAGACGGAGGGTGGCAGCCCTCTCCGGAGGACATCGAGCGGATGCGGGCGATGTCCGAGCACTTCCTCGGACACCTGCTGCTGCCGACCATCCGCTACCGCCCGGACATCGACGCGTTGCAGGCGGCTCCCGCCCGCATCGTGGTCGCGGCCGGGTCCGCGTCCAAGGGGCAACTGGCGAACCGTACGGCGGTGGCGTTGGCCGATGCGCTCGGCACGACGGTGGTCGAGTTCCCGGGCGACCACGCCGGTTTCGCGATGCAGCCGGAGCCGGCTGCCCGCGTACTCCGTGAGGTTCTGATCGAAACCAGCTGAGACCGCGACGCCCGGCCCGCCGCGGCAGGTGGCGCGCCTACCGCCGGATACGCTGCAAGGGTCAGTTCCCAGGGTGGTACGAGGAGCGCAGCGTGAAGCGTGGTGGCCAGCCGAACATGCAGCAGCTGTTGCAGCAGGCGCAGAAGATGCAGGAGGAGCTCGCCAGCGCGCAGGCCGAACTCGCCGCGTCGGAGGTGACCGGCACCGCGGGCGGCGGCCTGGTGACCGCGACGGTGAGCGGCACCGGCGAGCTGAAGTCGCTGGACATCGACCCGTCCGTGGTCGACCCGGACGACGTCGAGACGCTCGGCGACCTGATCGTGGCCGCGGTGCACAACGCGGCCGCCGAGGCGCAGCAGCTCGGCGAGCAGAGGATGGGCCCGATCACCGGCGGTCTCGGCGGTCCCGGCGGGCTGCCCGGCCTCGGACTGTGATGTCGTGTACGAAGGCGCCATAGCGGATCTGATCGACGAGCTGGGCCGGCTGCCGGGGATCGGTCCCAAGAGCGCCCAGCGGATCGCGTTCTACATCCTGGCCGCTGATCCGGCCGACGTGGCGCGACTGTCCCAAGTGCTCAAGCGGGTCAAGGACCAGGTCCGGTTCTGCGCGGTCTGCTTCAACGTCGCCGAAGAGGAGCACTGCCGCATCTGCCGGGATCCACGGCGTACGGACGAGGTGATCTGCGTCGTCGAGGAGCCCAAGGACGTGATCGCGATTGAACGTACGGGCGAGTTCCGGGGCCGCTACCATGTGCTGGGCGGAGCGATCAACCCGCTCGAAGGGATCGGTCCGGACAACCTGCGGATCCGGGAGCTGATGGTAAGGCTGCAGGCCGGCACCGTGAAGGAACTGATCCTGGCGACGGACCCGAACACCGAGGGCGAGGCGACGGCGACGTACCTGGCCCTGCTGGTCAAGCCGATGGGGCTGTCGGTGACCCGGCTGGCGAGCGGCCTGCCGGTCGGCGGCGACCTCGAGTACGCCGACGAGATCACGCTCGGGCGGGCGTTCGAAGGCCGCCGCGTACTGGACGTCT
>WNGB01000866.1_pt1 | contig 48809 bp, 41 predicted proteins | sample 5400681 | NCBI WGS metagenome assembly WNGB01 (sample SAMN13153367, study PRJNA577476) | soil metagenome | isolation source: 115 cm soil or saprolite under grassland replicate 2 | place: USA:California | collected 2016-06-15
TCGGCGAGACGCTGCGCCACCTGCTCCGGCGCCCCGGCGCGCTCCCGCGCCCGCAGCTGGCGGTGCTGGCGGCCGTGGCCGCCGCCACCGCCGCGGCCGCGCTGCTCAATCCCCTCGGGCCGGGCATTGTGCGCTATGTCGCCGGTGTCGCGACTGACCCAGCCGTGCAGGCGCTGGTGACGGAATGGCAACCCCCGACCGCCCGCAACCTCCCCGGCCTGGTTTATTTCACGTCGCTCCTGGCGCTGCCGCTCGCCTGGTTGCTGAGCCGGCATCGCCCGACCCTCACCGAGGGGCTGCTGGCCGGCGCCTTCGCCGTTCTGGCGGCGCGCAGCCAGCGCGACGTGGTCTGGTACGGTATGCTGGCCGCGCCGCTGCTGGCGCAGTGTCTGGCCGCGCCGCGCGCCAGCCGTGCCGTGCGCGGGGCGCGCAGCGGGCCGGCCGACCCGGCGCACCGATCGGCGCGTGGGCGGGCGATCCCACGGCGTGACCGACCGACCATGGCGCCAATTGGCGTGGCCCCGCTCCTGCGGCGCGGCGATGGCCTGGCTCGCGCGCTGCTGGCCGTGGCGCTGCTGATCAGCCTGATCGTGGTGCAGCCGCCATTCAGCATGCGGCTGCCGATCGCGGGGAGACGGCCCGAAAACTATGCGGCGGTGCCCGGCGCGCCGCGGCTGTTCGCGCACGATACGCCGGTGGCGGCCGTGGAGTATCTGCGGCAGCATCCGCGCGATGGCCGGCTGTTCAACGAGATGGGCTACGGTTCGTACCTGATCTAGGCGCTGGGCGATGCCACGCCGGTATTCGCCGACCCGCGCATCGAGCTCTATCCGCTGGCGCTCTGGCAGGACTATCTGGCGATCAGCGGCGCGCGCACGCTCAACGCGCTACTAATCGACAAGTACCAGGTGCAGCGCGTGCTGGCGAGTGAGCGGACGCAGCCACGCTTGATCGCGGCGCTGGCGGCCGACCCCGCCCACTGGGGTCTCGAATACCGCGATGCAGAATCGGCGATCTACCGGCGGGTAGGCTAACGTGCTCCGCGCCCCCGCTGGGCTGGCGAGCCGCCCCCCAGCCCCCCTGCACATGAAGGCTTGCCGCATGAGCAACGCACCGACACATGCTTTTGGTATGCCAAAACAAACGAACCGTGTTACGATTGTCTCGGCATACCAGAGCCATCCGCGTCTGACCTTCCCCGAACAAGCACATCCTTTGGGGTTCCAAGGGGCGAATGTCCCAGGCCGGGGGTGCAGGGGGCGCGGGCGCCCCTTGCCGCCGCCCGCGCTGGGCAAGTGCATCGCCCATGAAGTTCTACGATTCGCAAGCGAAGGCCAGCGCAAAGGCGCGGCCCACCCTTGCCGCCCGCCGCGCAGGCGACCAGCAGCGCTCGCGCGACCCGACGTCGACACACCCAGCGCAAACGCGCTACCCACCAGCGCGCAGCTCCCCCAGCACGCGCTCGGCAATATCCAGCGCGGCGCGCGGCCGGCCGAAGCGCCGGGCTTGCTCGCGCATCATCGCCAGGCGCTCGGGCTGGCTCAGCAAAAAGAGCGCGGCCGGCGGCACTGCCTCGGGATGATTCAGCTGGATGCCTGCGCCGCTGCCGGCGACAAAGTCGGCGTTCCATTCTTCCTGGCCAGGGATCGGGTCGACGATCAGCATCGGCACGCCGCGCGCCAGCACCTCGCTGACGATCAGGCCGCCCGATTTGGTGATCACCAGATCGCTTGCGGCCACCAGATCGTCGACGTAATCGATTTTGCCGAGCAGGCGCAGCTGCACCTGCGGGCCATCGCTGAGATCGGATAGCGCCTCAGTCAGATCAGCGTTGCGTCCGGCCACCACCGTCAATGTCGCTGGGGTGGCGCTTCCGAGCAGCATTGTGACCATGCGCCGCACCCGCCGCGGCTCGACGCCACCGCCGAAAAGGGTAATCAGCGGCGGGCCGGCCGGCAGGCGGTGGCGTGCGCGCATCGCCTCGGCCGGCTTAGGGTCGGCGATCTCCAGCTTCACCGGAATGCCGGTGACATGCAAGATCGCCGGCGGCGCAGCGCGGGCGATCATGGCTACGCGGGTCATATCACTGGCCAGAAAATAGCCATCTACGCCGCGATTGATCCACTGGTTGTGAATCATGTAATCGGTGATCACACAGTACAGCGGCTTGGCCCATTCGCCCTCGACTTTGAGATCGCTCAGCAGCATCACCGGCAGAAAGTGCGTGCAGATCAGCACATCCGGATTGTACGTACGCACGAAGCGCTCGAACTTCGAGACCAGCGGGCGGCCAAAGCGCCCTTGCAGCCGGTAGCGCAGCGCCTCCAGCTCGAGATCGGTTGTGTCGGTGGTCTCATACAGCATCTTCCACAGCAGCGGCGCTTTGCCACTGAGCTGAAGGTAGGACTGCGTGACCATCTCGCGAAACACCTGGCTGCCATAATCGAAGATATCAGCCACTCGCACCTCGCCGGACTGCTTGCGCTCGAAGGCTTCGGCCAGCGCGCGCGCCGCGCTGGCATGGCCCGCGCCGACGGAGGCGTGCATAATCAGAACGCGTGGCATAGATGTCTCCTTGATTGGGTATTGGGTATTGGGGATCGGGTATTGGGTATTGGGAGACAAGGAGTGATAAACACCCATCACCCATCACCCATCACCCATCACCCATCACCCGTCACCCGTCACTCGTCACTACCGTCGATCCCAGCGGATATCGCCATCGCCGTCGGGGCCGATCGCCTGCTGGAGCAGATCGAGCAGCTCGGCGTCTGCGCCGATCAGCCGTAGCGATTCGATCAACGCCTCGTTGATGTAGAAGTCGTCGTCGTCGGCGCTCTCCCGCTCCAGCTGGCTCGCCAGAAACGCAAACTGTTCCTCCGGCAGCGCGCCGAGCAGCACGCCGGTGCGCTGGTCGAAGATCGCGATCTCACCGGCCGGCCAGATCGAGTCCGGTGGCGCCATATTCACGCCGCGGATCACGTCGATCATATACTGCTGGTGCTCCTTGCTGATCTCAATCGGCGGAAGCGCAGTATGATTGAGCAGGATATCGACGATCGTCGGGGCCGCATCGGGCCGGCCGAGCATGCGCGCGCATGCACGCATGCGCTGCAAACGCTCCTGGTCGTCGAGCAGCTGGTCGATCTTGTAGGCCACAATCGTCAGGTCGTTGGTCTTGATCGCCGCGCCGTTCTCCAGCAGGTAATCGCTGTTGCGCTCCTCCTGGCCTGGGATAGGCGAGCTGATCACCATCGGCACGCCAGCTGCCATCGCCTCCGAGGCGGTCAGCCCACCCGGCTTGCCGATGAACAGCGTCGCCACCCGCATCAGGCTGGTCATATCGGTGGTGAAGCCGAGAATACGAAACTTTTCGGCCTGCGCCACCACCAGCGCCTCGATCTCGCGCCGTAGCTCGGCGTTGCGGCCGCAGATCACAATGCACTGCGCATCGTGGCGCAGCAGCATCAGCTGCTCGACTGTGGCGCGCACCGGGCCGCCGCCCACCGCGCCGGCCGAGAACACCAGGATCGGGCGTTGGTCGTCGAGGCGATATTTCGCCAGCACGGCCGCGCGATCGACCGGCTCGCCATACGCTGGATCGACCGGAATGCCCGAGACGGTCACACGTTCCTCGGGAATGCCGAGCGCCACCAGATGCGCCTTGGTCTGATCGGTCGCCACGAAGTAGCGGTTGAACAGCTTGCTCAGCCACTGCGAGTGAAAATCGTAATCGGTGGTCACAATCGAAAGGTGCGTGTCGAGCTGCTGCTTCTCCATCAGGTATGCCACCAACCCAGCCGGAAGAAAGTGCGTACACACGACCAGATGCGGCTGGAATTCCAGGATGAACTTGGTGAGCGGCTGCAAGTTAACCCGATCCATCATGCTCCGCACCTGATCGGTGCGCCATGGCTCGTCGCTCTCGTCGTACCACCAGCCGACGAAGTGTGGGCTACGCTTAACAAGCGTCAGGTACAGCTCGGAATAGAAATCGCGAAAGGCCTGATTGGTAAACTCCAGCGCGTCCTTGTGGATAACAGCTTCAACATCTTCCGACTGCGCGAACACTTGCTCCAGCGCCTTGGCGGCCGCGATATGGCCCGAGCCAGCGCTGGCAGAAAGAATCAGGATGCGTTGTTTCATTATGCCAATTCCATTTCCAAAAAGGGACGCGGACGAACGCGGACAACGGGTTAGCGTTCAGTTGCCGCCGAGGCGCGTTGGGTGACAGCGTCAAAAACTAACGATCTCGCGCGCCGAAGATGGTCGGGCTGCATGCGTATGTTGGACGGCGCATCGTGTATAGACTTCGGGTAGATGGGTAGCAACGAATGACACAGGGGTCCTTTAGCAGATCGTTCAATTTTCTAACCACGCGCGCAACACTTCACGCTCGGCAGGCAAGCCATACAGTGTGAGTAGGTTGCTATCCCATTCCCACAGCGGGTTGTGCGTAACGATGGCGGCGAGGACTTCGCGCTGTACGTCAGTGATCGTTGCAGCGTTGCGCTCTGGCTGAACATTGTTCTTGCCGCCGTAAAAGCTAATCGTGCAACGTTTAGTTTGCTTATGCCAGGAGAGCGACCGGCTTCTGCCTTGGTGCTGCCCATCGTTGAACACAAGGTCGAGCAGTGTTTCGGCAAAGAAGTGCAACTGGTCGGAATTGGTGTAGTGGAGCAGTGGCAAAGCACGTAGCAGCGCCGCCCGGCCGCGCTCAGCGCCTAACGCCAGCAGCGCTGCAGTGCTATTATAATACACGCTGTATCCATATCCCCGCTCGTCGCCATGTCGCCGCAGCGCATTGAGTACCACGTCTACAGCGATTTCTGGGGCACGCTCACGGGCACGCTGGATCAGCGCTGTGGCAAAGGTCGCTTCGATATTGCGTGCCTCGACGAGCGCCGCTTCAGCGCCTGTATGATCACCTAACTCGAGCAGTGTCATGCCATGCCAATACAGTGTAGCAGCACGATCAGAGTGTGCGTGTGGCGACATACGAGGCTGCGCACTCAGCACCTGCTCGTAGGCTCTTCGGGCGGCTTCAAAATCACCACGGTCGTAAAGCTGTTTGGCGCTGGCAATGAGTTGCGCAGTCGTGTGTGCATCGGTGCTCATCTGTACATCTCTATATCCATTCAGTTTGGCATAGCACGACAGTCTGGCATATGGGGTTTTCTCTGTTGGGCAATCACGGGTTGCCGTCCAACATCCAAATGAACTGCATGTCGCATCCGCGCAAAACGGCGCACTCAGAATGGCACACGCAGTCTACTACAGACGGCGCGCTCCGGCAACTCGCGGTAGACATTTCGGAAATACACGCTATAGACTTCGGAAGTCTTGACTGCGGCTGTTGAGGTGCAGTACTCCAGACTTCCGAAGTCTTGGGCCGATTTCCATAAAAGTCTATAATTCCACATCTATGCCTGTGTATAGTATAATAGGGGCGGCAAACAAACCCAAGCAGGAACCATCCCATGCCCCGAACGCATAATTTGACGATCGCCGCGCTGGCGGCGCTCTGCCTACTGGCCGGCTGTAGCGGGCCGCAATCGGCGCCGGCCGTGTTCTCCGCGCCGCAGGCGCCGATCGCGCGCGCGTTCACGCCCACCCCGGCGCTGGCAGCCAACAGCCAGCCGGCGCGCCCGCCGCAGAGCCAACCGGCCACGCCAGCCGCTATTGCAGTGCAGGCCACGCCGGTGAATGCGCCGGCCCCGGCTGCTGCCCCGGCGCAGCTTGGGCCGCTGAGCCCGCTGGGCCGCACGATCGACAATTATCTGAACGACATTGTCAACGCCGGGTGGTTCCAGGGCGCAGTGCTGGTCGCACACAACGGCAAGGTCATAATCAGCAAGGGCTATGGCATGGCCGACGCCGCGAACGGCACGCCCAATAGCGCGCAGACCCGCTTTCGGCTGGCCTCGATCACCAAGCAGTTCACGGCCGCCGCGATCATGATCTTGCAGGTGCGCGGCAAGCTCAACGTCCAGGATGCGATCTGCGCGCATTTGCCGGACTGCCCAGATGCCTGGCGCGCTGTGACAATCCAGCATCTGCTGACGCACACATCCGGCCTGCCGAACTATACCGATTTCGGCAGCTACGAGCTGAGCCAGATGCAGCCGGCCACGCCCGATCAACTGATCGCGCGCTTCCGCAATGAGCCACTACTGTACGTGCCCGGCACAACCTACAGCTACGGGAACTCCGACTATGTGCTGCTCGGGCGGATCATCGAGCACGTTTCCGGGCAACCCTACGCCGATTTCTTGCGCGACTCGATCTTTGCCCCGCTTCAGATGCGTGACAGCGGCGTGGAAACCGGGCTGGGCAACGGCCCCGGCTACGCGGTCGGCTACGGCAGCGTCGGCGCGCCGGCACTGCCGCTCGACACATCGACGCTGTTCGCGGCCGGCGCGATCTACTCGACAGTCGAAGACATGTATCGCTGGGATCAAGCGCTGTACACCGACGCGCTGCTGCCGGCCGCGCTGCGCAGCCAGATGTTCACACCGTTTCTGCGCGACTATGCCTTCGGCTGGAAGGTCGATCGCCCAGGCGACCGGCTGCGGATCAGCCACCCCGGCATGATCGACGGCTTCGCAACCTACATCGCGCGCTACCCCGACGACCATGTCACCGTGATCGTGCTAGGTAACCTCGACTCGGCCGACGCGGCCGGGATCGGCGATTACCTGGCATCGCTGGTGTTTGGCAGCTGACCAGGAGTCAGGCGTCAGGAGTCAGTGATCGTTACTGCTTCCTGCTTACTGGGATTGGACATGCGGCGGCGCACGTATTATACTTTGTGCTCGGCGATATCTCCGTTTCCTTTGACACAGCGGTACTTCATCTTTGCAGCGTGGGGGGCTGGGGGCGGCCGGGTACTCGGCCGCCCCCAGCCCCCCACGCTGAAGTGTTAAGAAATAAGCTATGAGCGAACAAATCATCTTTTCAATGTCGCGCGTCAAGCGCGTCTACCCGCCGAATCGCGAAGTCATCCGCGATATCTCGCTGTCGTTCTACTACGGCGCGAAGATCGGCGTGCTGGGTTTGAACGGATCCGGCAAGAGCACCCTGCTGCGCATTATCGCCGGAGCCGACAAGGAGTACCTGGGCGAGGTGGTCATGTCGCCCGGCATCAGCGTCGGCCTGCTGGAGCAGGAGCCGCAGCTCGACCAGAGCAAGACCGTAAGGCAGGTGGTCGAGGAGGCGGTGCGGCCGATTGTGGGGCTGCTGGCGCGCTACGACGCGATCAACGAGCGCTTTTCCGACCCAGATGTGGACATGGACGCGCTGATCGCCGAGCAAGCCGAGGTTCAGGAACGGCTCGATCATGTCGACGCCTGGAATCTGGATAGCCGGCTGGAGCTGGCGATGGATGCGCTGCGCTGCCCCGCGCCCGACACCTCGATCGCCATCCTCTCCGGCGGCGAGCGCCGCCGGGTAGCGCTCTGCCGGTTGCTGCTGACCGAGCCGGATATCCTGCTGCTCGACGAGCCGACCAACCACCTGGATGCCGAGTCGGTGCTGTGGCTGGAGAAACATCTTCAGCAGTACAAAGGCACGGTGATCGCAGTCACCCACGATCGTTACTTCCTCGATAACGTGGCCGGCTGGATTCTGGAGCTGGATCACGGCCACGGCATTCCGTGGAAAGGGAATTACTCGTCGTGGCTGGAACAGAAACAGGAGCGGGTGCGGCGCGAGGAGAAGGCCGATTCGCGGCGCCAGAGGACCCTGGAGCGCGAGCTGGAATGGATTCGCATGTCGCCCAAGGCGCGCATGGCCAAGGGCAAGGCGCGCGTGACCGCCTACGAGAGCCTGCTCAACCAGGAGAGCGACCAGCGCCGTGAAGATCTGGAGATCTACATCCCGCCCGGCCCGCGCCTCGGCGATGTGGTGATCGATTTTCACCATATCGCGAAAGCCTATGGCGACCGGGTGCTGATCGAAGACCTGGACTTTTCGATTCCGCCCGGCAGCATCGTCGGCGTGATCGGGCCGAACGGCGCGGGAAAATCGACCATGCTGCGCATGATCGTCGGCGCTGAAAAACCGGATAGCGGCTCGCTGACGATCGGCAATACGGTCAAGCTGGCGTATGTCGAGCAGCTGCGCGATACGCTCGATGGCGAGCGCAGCGTCTGGCAGGAGATCACCGAGGGCAACGAGATTATCAACCTCGGCAAGCGGCAGATGAATTCGCGCGCCTATGTCGCCAGCTTCAACTTCCTGGGGGCCGACCAGCAGAAGAAGGTCGCCGCGCTATCGGGCGGCGAGCGCAACCGGGTGCTGCTGGCAAAGATGCTCAAAGAGACCGCGAACGTGATCCTGTTCGACGAGCCGACCAACGACCTGGATGTGAACACGCTGCGCGCGCTGGAAGAGGCGATCGACGCATTTGTCGGCTGCGCGATCGTCGTCAGCCACGACCGCTGGTTCCTCGACCGAGTGGCGACGCACATCCTGGCCTTCGAGGGCGACAGCCAGGTCACATGGAACGTCGGCAACTTCTCGGATTACGAGGAGGCCCGCCGCAAGCGTTTGGGCAAGGAGGCCGATACGCCGCACCGGATCTCGTACCGCAAGCTGACGCGCTGACGACGAGCCCAGCCTGGGTTCACATGATAGCAATCAAGCCGGCCAACTGGGCGGAAGGAGCTTCCTATGCGTGTTGTGCGCGCAATCACCCCCCTGCTGATCGCTATGTCAATCGCCGGCTGCGGCATACCTGGCACAGCAGCGCCAACGCCCCTGGCCCGAATGCCTACCCGTTGGCGATCTATACCTGGATCATAAGCTGCCCGACCGGGTTAAGCCTGGAGCAGGCTCAGGCGTTAACCGATTTTCTGTATTGGACGATCAGCGATCCACAGGCGATCGCCACCGCGCGCCAGCTCGGCTACGAGCCGCTACCGGAGGTCATTCGGCTAAAAGTGATTGCGCAGTTGGCAGCCATTCAGGTCGGCAGCCAGCGTGTCTTCACCCCGCCGGCTGGCGATCAACCGTTCACGCCGCGGCATTTCACGGCCCCGGTGGCGCTTAGCGGTTCCGGCGCAACCTTCCCCAACCCGCTCTATCAGGAGCTGATCAAACGTTACCAGCAGATCGAGCCAAGCGTGGCCCTCAGCTACAATGCCGCCGGCTCTACACAGGGGCGAGCCGATCTGGGGCGAGCCGATCTGCTGCAATCCGGTATCGTCCAATTCGCCGGCTCCGATGAAGCCGTACCAGATCGTGATTCGCAGATCGCGCGGCCGGTATGCCAGCCTGCGCCCGTGCATACACCCACGGTCGTCGGCGCGATCAGGATCGTATACAACCTGCCGGCATGAATGCATCGCCGAAACCATGCCAAGGACATGGTTCAGCGGTGTTCCACTGGTTATGCATTGACGACCGCGAATCTATTGTAGAGGAGCGATGCAGCGCATCCCCACTCACGGCGCGCTCGCAGCCGGCGTGGCCGGGCCTGTGTTCGGATCTGATAGAGGAACAGACGTATCGCTCGGCAGCACAGGTGTGTCGGTCGGCGGGATGGGTGTGTCGGTCGGCGGGATGGGCGTGTCGGTCGGCGGGATAGGCGTGTCGGTCGGCGGGATGGGCGTGTCGGTCGGCGGGATGGGCGTGTCGGTCGGCGGGATGGGCGTGCTGGTGGACACAATAATTGGCCGCGTGGTCGCCGTAGCGGTTGGTCGAAGCGTAGCGCTTGGCTGTGGCGAAGGTGTGCGGGTTGGGCGTGCCCCCGGTCGTGGCGAGGATGGTGCGCGTTCGTCTGGCGGGGCAGCAATACTTTCGATCGTCGGCGTGGGCGCCTGATACTCGGCAGTCGCAGTAGCTGTCACGCTTGCGGCCACACGCGTGGCAGTGCGCCGAGCCGGCGCGCTCAACGGCTGCCGGGTTGGATCCAGCACGCCGGGAGTCTGGGCCAGCACCAGCAGCGGCGCCTTAGTCTGCTCGATGATCATGTCGCGCACGGTGTCGCTGATCACCGCGCTATCGACGGGCGCGATCTTCTGCATGCGCGCTAGCCGTGCGTCGGCGCTATAGTCGGCGCTTAGACGCAGCGAGCGCCCGGTCAGCGCCAGCACACGCGTATCAAAGGCCTGGCCGACCACCAGCACACCGCAAGCGAATGCGAACGCCATCAGCACCAGCCAGACAGCTACGCTGGTCCAGCCGCGCTCACGCCGCATCGTCGCGCTCCCAGTCGATCACAGAATAGACCCGTACCCGCTGGCTCTTGCCTTTGAACTGCCGTAGCCCGCGATTCACCATCTTGAGGCCAGCTGGATTACCCAGCGCCTGGTAGGTGGCGTCGCTGATCAGAATGTTGGAAGCAAGCTTACGATTCAATGTCTGGATGCGTGCGCTCAGGTTGACTGCATCGCCGATCGCGGTGTACTCCATTCGTCGCTCGGCGCCGATCAGGCCGGCCACAACTGTGCCGGTATTAATGCCAATGCCAGCGAGAAGCAGCGGCGCCGCTTCGGCCGCGCGCAGTGTGTTCAGCTGGCTAAGGCTGGCATGAATATCGAGCGCCGCGCGCACAGCCGCCTCAGCGCTGGCCTGCGGGTTGGATTGCTCGTCGGTCAGGCCGAACAGCACCAGCGTCGAATCGCCACCAAACTTATTGACCACGCCGCCATAGCGATCGGCTGCATCGACCACGATCCGAAAGTAGTCGTTCAGGCCACTGATCACCACCGCCGGCTCTTCGCGCTCGGAAAGCACTGTGAAATCGCGCAGGTCGGTAAACAGAATCGTCAGCAGCTTAGTCTCGCCGCTGAGATCGAGCGGGTGGCTCAGCACCAGCCGCGCCACGGTCGGGCTGACGAAGCGGCCCAGGATGTCGTGCATGCGTTCGCGCTCGCGCAGGCCGCCGATCATGGTGTTGAACGACGAGGTCAGCGCGCCAATCTCGTCGCCGGTCGTGACAGGTAGATCGTGATCGAGATCGCCGGCCGCCACTCCCTCAGCTGCATCCACCAGCGCGAAGAGCGGGCGCGTGATTCGGCGCGACAGCACAATCCCCAGCAGGAAGGTGGCCAGTAATCCGGCGCCAAAAATCGGCAGCAGTCGGAACTCGGCCTGCTCGAAGAGGTTTTCCTGGCCGGCGGTGGAGATCGCTACGCCGATAAACTGCTCGGTCGGACTGCTACGCAGCCAGAGCGGTGCGACTACTTCGCCATAATCGCGGCTGCCCAGCGCGACACGACGATACGATGGGCTGCTACCGCGCTGGGATGGATCGAGCGGCGCGGGCAGCTCAGCGCCAAGCGAGGTTGCCTGCGGCGCGCCATTGGCGGCGTACAGCGTGACATCGGCCAGCGTTGCGCCGCGCCAGCGTTCGACCAGCGTGCGGGCGCTGCTGCCCACCAGCAGCGCACCGGCCAGGCCGTCGTCGGCGTAGATCGGCGCAATGGTGTACAGCACCGGCTCACCCTGGTCGTCGACCAGCTCGACATATTTATCGCCCTGGTCATCGCTGCGCTGCGCCAGCACATCGGCAACACCGGCCCAGCGCGGTAGCGCCAAGTTTGCGGCAACCGGCAGCGCCTCGGCGCCCTGATTGTGGAGCGTGGCGAGCACCTGGCCGGCCGCGCTGACGATCACAATCCGCTCAATGTTCTGGCTGACGGCATAGGGCGAGACCAACGCCACTAGCTCTGCCGTATCGCCGGCGCGCACCGCCTGGGCCAGCCCAGACAGGCGCGCGAGCGTGCGCACATTCGTAACCTGGGCCTTTTCGGCCAACACAACACTATCGGAGACACGCACGCGCGCGTCCTCGATCTGCCGGCTGAACTCGTTCGTGACATTGGTGGCCTGCGTGCTAGCTACAATATAGATCGTCGCTAGCGCAAGAATCAGCGCCAGCGCGACATAGGGCAGCGTAATTTTAAAGCTCAGGCGCGGGGCAAATAGCGGGCGCTGCGAGACGACCATACCAGCTCCACAATGCGGCGGATGACGCGCGAGATGGCTACGACAATTGCGGGCAACATAAGTGTACTAGGCTGTCTGCGTGACTGCAATGGATTTGGATTACTAGGGCGTTACATGCTCGTATAAGGCCTTTTAACCTATGCGAAGCTATATGATCATACCACATAAGGTCGGGTATAATAGGCCAAGGGTATGTTTCAATTCATTCATAATCAACGTTACAATATGCACAAACTGGCCGTCCAATCCGACGATCTACGACGAGTTTCGCAGCGCGCGCCCGCGCTTGTCGCACTGGATGGAGCGCTACCAGGATGCGGTGCTGGCCGGCGAGTTGACGGCGGCCGAGTCGGTGCGCGACTACCTGGCGCTGCTGGCGGCGGCCGAGTCGGTGCGCGACTACCTGGCGCTGCTGGCGGCGGACGAGCGCTAGATTGGACGCGGACGAACGCGGATAGCGGACAAGCTGCTATAATAGCCGCGTACATGAGCGGATAACCTACGGCTCTCCGGAGTATAGACAAGAAAGGGATGCCGTGAGAAGGGTAGGCATTATCGGTAGCGGAGGTATGGGTAACTGGCATGCGGCGCGCTGGCGGGCGCTGCCGGTCGAGCTGACAGGTTTTTACGACACCGACCGCGAGCGCGCTGTCGCCCTGGCGACCAAATATGGTGGGCTGGCCTTCGCAAGCGTGGAAGCGCTGCTGGACAGCAGCGACTTTGTCGACATCTGCACGCCGCCGGTCGAGCACGCCGCCGCCACGATCGCCGCCGCGCGCGCCGGAAAGCACGTGCTGTGCGAAAAACCGATCGCGCGCCACCTCGCCGATGCGCGCGCCATGATCGCAGCCTGTGAAGCCGCGGGTGTGCGCCTGTTCGTGGCCCACGTGGTTCGCTTCTTCCCCGAGTTCGCGCGCGCCAAAGCGGTGCTTGACAGCGGCGCGCTGGGGCGCCTGGGTGTCGTGCGCAGCGTACGTGGCGGCGCGCCGCCGGGGCACAGCGGCTGGTTTGCCGACATCGCGCAGAGCGGCGGTGTGACGCTCGACGTGGTCATCCACGACATCGACTACCAGCGCTGGCTGTGCGGCGATGTGGTGCGCGTGTTCGCGCGCGGCCTGACGTTTCGCGGCCTGGGCGTAGATCATGCGCTGATCACCCTACGCTTCGCCAGCGGCGCGATCGGCCATATCGAGGGCAGCTGGGCCTTCCCGGCCGGCAATTTCCGCACTTCGATCGAGCTGGCTGGCACCGAGGGGCTGCTGGTGCATGATAGTGACGACGCCCAGCCGCTGGATGTGCGGTACCATTCCGGGGAAGCACCAGCCGGCGCCCCCGTGATCGGCCACCCGGCGCGGCTGGATGATGACCCCTACTACCAGGAGTTTCAGCACTTTCTCGATGCGCTCGACAGCGGGGCAGCCTTCCTGGTAACGCCTCACGACGCACTGGCGGCGCTACGTGTGGCGCTGGCGGCGATCGAGTCGCAGCGCACAGGCCGCCCGGTCGATGTCGCCACATTCGAGGAGTCGCTATGATCCGCATCGGCATACTGAATACGGCTCACGGCCACGCCCAATCTTACGCCGCCTGCCTGCGTGCAATCGCCGGCGTGGAGCTGGTTGGTGTCGCCGACAACGACGCAGAGCGCGGCCACGCCTTCGCCGCCCGTTTCGGTACACATTTCTATGACACCGACGAAGCGCTGCTGGGCGAGCACCTCGACGGCGTGGTGATCTGCTCCGCCAATGTCCACCACCGGCGATTGACCGAGCTGGCCGCCAGCCACACACGCAACATTCTATGTGAGAAGCCGATTGCCACGACAGTGGCCGATGCCGAGGCGATGATTGAGTCCTGCGCCAGTACAGGCGCCAGGCTACAGATCGCCTTTCCGGTGCGCTTCGCCGCGCCGGTGATACAGCTGCGGGCGCTGCTCCAGAGCGGCGCGCTGGGACAGATCTATGGCATCAAAGCCACCAATCACGGCCAGATGCCCGGCGGTTGGTTCGTCGACCCAGCACTTGCGGGCGGCGGCGCGGTGATCGACCACACCGTGCATGTGATCGACCTACTGCGCTGGTTCTTCGACGCCGAGGTCAGCGAGGTCTATGCCGAGGTCGGCGCGGGCCTGCTGCACGACGGGCTGGGCATCGACGACGCTGGATTGCTCTCATTCACGCTCTCGAACGGCGCCTATGGTACGCTCGATACGAGCTGGTCGCGGCCGACCGCTTTCCCCACCTGGGGCGATGTGACGATCGAAGTGGTTGCCGAACGCGGCTGGGCGCGGCTCGATGCCTTCAAACAACAGCTGGCGGTGTATAGCAATCGGGCCAGCAAGGCGCAGTGGGTCGGCTGGGGCGGTGATATGGATCTGGGGCTCATGCGCGACTTCGTGGCCATGATAGTCGAAGGGCGCGCGCCATCGATCACCGGGCGCGGTGGATTGAAGGCGCTGGAGGTGGCACTGGCTGCCTATCGATCCGCCGCGAGCGGCGAGCCGGTTCAGCTGGCGTAATTTCGCCTGAAGCGGTACTTTCCTTTTTTTGTTTTTCGTCCGTTCGTTTCGCCCCGCCGGGCGAAACGAACGGACGAAAAACGTTTAAAGAGAACGTTCCTTGCTGCCACAAGCTAAAGCAGAACGCAGGCGCTGGGGATTGTGGACGAAGCCTCCAACTCCCAACCCCCAACTCCCATCCCCCAGGCTACGCTACGCCTTGGGTTTCAGCTCGCCCTGCAGCAGCAGGACGACCACCGGGTTGTCGGCATAGACCGGGTTCTTCCAGATTGGGGCGTCGTCGGCCGGGAACTTATCGACGCGCACGCCCTCAAGCGAGGCATTGTTGCCATAGCGCTCCCAGAGCGGAACGATCGGCAGAAGCTTATTGAAGTCGGTCGCCATCTCGGTGACCGCGGGCTTCTGCGCCGCCTCATCCGTGCCCTCCGCCGTCTTGGTGATCAACTCGTTGAGGTCGACATCCTTGCCGTCGACCTTCTGAGTGAAAGGAAAGCTCATACCTGGACCAGGCGCCACCGGCTTGTTCAGGGTGAGCAGATCCGCTTCATACGAGAAGAACGGATGCGGGTTGCCCGCACCCCAGCCGCGGATCGCTATGACGAACTTGCCCTGCTGGACATCCTCGGTGTGCTGCTGGAACTGGACTCCGCGGAAGGTCGTCTTGATGCCGAAGTCGGTGAGCTGTGTCGCCAGGTTCTCGGCAGCGGCCGACCAGTCGGCAAACTCGGCCGGCGCGGTTAGCTCGAACTCCAGCGGGCCGTTGGGGCCAGCCCACACGCCGTCGGCGCCCTTCGTGTAGCCGGCCTTTGTCAGCAGCTCCTCGGCCTTCGACGGGTCGTAATCGTAGGTGTTTAGCTTCGCGACATCGGCCTCGCTGATCCAGGTCGGCACCATGTTATCGGAGAAGCCGGTCATGTACTTGACGGCCTTGCCCGAGTCGCCCAGCGATACTGTGCCATTCTCGTCGCGCTTCACCGCGTAGGCGATCGCCTGGCGAACCTCCGGCTTCGCAAGATCCTTGTTGGTATAGTTGAAGACGATCGCCGGGCCACTGACCGTCGCCGGGCGAATGATCCGGATGCCGGCATCAATGAACGACTTCTCAGTGGCCGGCGGGAAGCCGTGGGTCGCGTAGTCCACATCCTTGCTCAACACCACCGGCGTGATATCCGGTGTCTCGCCGTTGTACAGAACGACGGCGTCAAACGCAAATTTGTCGGCGTTGAAGCCGCCCTCGTTCTTGACCAGGGTCAGGCGCGATGACGTGATACTGGCGGGGTCGAGCTTGACCGGCCCACTACTCACGAAATCCGTGGGGCGGAACTTGGTCAGTTCCTCGCGCAGCGCTTTGTTCTCGTCGGAGTCGGCGGGCTTGTCGACCAGCGCCTTGGCCTTCTCGCCCAGATCCTTGTACACTGAGTTCGGGCGGATGCGCGTCTTCAGAATGAAGCGCGGCGCGACGCTCGACGGCTTGGCGAAGTGGAAGCGCACCGTTGTTTTGTCGGGCGCCTCGACCTTGTCGATATACCGCCAGACCGAGTTGCTCATGACCCGCAGGAGATAGAATGTCGTCAGCACATCGTCCGAGCTGAACTCGCTGCCGTCACTCCACTTGACACCACTCTGGAGCTTGACGGTGTAGATGTCACCGGCTTCGTTCGTCCACTCGGTCGCGAGCAGTGGGATGAATTTGGAGTCCGCCCAGTCGTAGATCGCCAGCGGCGTCTCCAGCATGTCGTTGTAGATGCCAAAATCCATGAAGTCGGTCACGAAGCTGTTGTAGTGGCCCTTCGGCGGGAGCGTGTAGGGCCAGGCACCGTGGAATTCTTTGCCGATGGCCGCTGGCTGCGCAGCCGCGGTCGGCTGCTCGGCCGACGCGGTGGTCGGCTGCGGCGCGGCGGTGGCCTGCGCGGCGGGCGCGGCAGTGGCCTGCGCGGCGGGCGCGGCAGTGGCCTGCGCGGCGGGCGCGGCGGTCGGCTGCTCGGCCGGCGGGGCTGCCGACCCGCCGCATGCCGACACGATCAGCGCCAGGATGATCAGCAGCGGGAAGATGAATCTGCGTTTCACGATCTGCTCCTTCTATCGATACGTGGACATTAGGACCCGATACCAACGCCTCAAGTTCCGCACACCCCTCCTTTCTTTCTGTAGGCAGACCATTCATCGATTCGGATCGCCGCGCCCTCAATGGCGCCCGAGACGGGCCAGGATGGCGATCAGCAGAATTGTCAGTCCACCAGCGATAATGCTCAGCACCGTAACGACAAACTCAGCGCTTTCACGTTCCAGGAACGGCAGCAGCAGCGCGCCTGTTACGGTGACGAAAACAGCTATGGTGAAGGCCGCTCGGCCGATCTGGGGGTTCATACGGCGACATGCTCGCGCGCCGTCACCTTCCCGGTTGTGATATGGCAAGCGACGGTCTGGCCGGCGCCATACTTGGTGAGCGCCGGCTCGATTTTGTCACACACGCCCTCCACGAACAGCGGGCAGCGTGGGTGGAAGGTACAGGCCGGCGGCAAGTTGAGCAGACTTGGGATATTCTGGCTCTGTAAGGTCAGGCGCTCCTTGCTGCGGGTCAGGATCGGGTCGGCCTCGGGGACGGCGCCAAGTAGCGCGCGGGTGTAGGGATGGCCTGGGTCGCTCACCACCTGCGGCGTCGGCCCATACTCGACGATGCGGCCCAGGTACATAACGCCGATCTGGCCCTGCCAGGCGAAATACTTGGCGATCGCCAGATCGTGGGTGATGAACAGGAACCCTACGCCCAGGCGCTCGCGCAGCAGCGACAGGGTTTTGAGCAGGCTGACGCGAATCGAGACATCGACCATCGAGACCGCCTCGTCGGCGATCAGGAAGCTGGGGTTGACTGTCAAAGCACGGGCGATCGCGACGCGCTGGCGCTGCCCACCGCTCAGCTGGTGCGGATACTTGTCGTAGAAATCCTCGACCGGCGTCAAGTCGACCATCTCAAGCAGCTGATAGATCCGTTCGCGGGCATGGTGCCGATCGCGGACCAGGCTATGGCGAAGCAGCGGTGCGCTCAGAGTCTGGGCAACCGTACGGGATGGGTTCAGCGACGCATACGGATCCTGGTGGATCAGCTGGACGGCGGCGCGATACTCCTCCCAATCGCGGCCCTTCAGACTCCAGATATCACGGCCCCGAAAAAGCACCTGCCCAGACGTCGGGCGGCGCAGGCCGGCGGCGATCTTCCCAGTCGTAGTCTTCCCACAGCCGCTCTCGCCCACCAGGCAGATCGTCTCGCCTTCGCCGATCGCCAGCGAGACCCCATCCAGGGCGGGCACGGGCTTGTTATGCCATTTAAAGGTCTGAGAGATATCGACGAGTTGGAGCAGCGGTGCCTTCATAGCGACTCCTTGGCCTTCAAAGCGCGGTCAGCAGTCGCGCCGTTCTCCTGGTGGTTACCGGCCGGCTGCCCGCGCCCGGCTTCGGCATCGGCGCGCACCGCCTGCCAGTTGTGACATGCGACATAGTGGTTCGCGCCGATTCGGACTAGCTCTGGTTCCTCTTCGCGGCTGCGCTGCGTTGCATATGGGCAACGCGGATGGAATTTGCACCCGGAGGGCGGGTCGATCAGGTCAGGCGGTGAACCTTCAATCGACGCAAGATCCGTAAACTCACCGGTCACCGTCGGCACGGCGCGGATGAGGCCCAGCGAGTATGGGTGGCTGGCATGGTAGAAGATGTCGTCGACCGGCCCAATCTCGATGATCCGTCCGGCATACATCGTCGCGACCCGATCGGCCAGTTCAGCCGCAACCGCAAGGTCGTGCGTAATGAAGATCATGGCGAAGCGGAGCTCCTCTTTGAGCCGCCGCAAGACCTCGATCACGGTGCGTTGGGTGAGTACATCGAGCGCGGTGGTCGGTTCATCGAGGATCAGAACCTGCGGGTTTAGCAGCAGACTCATGGCGATCAGCACGCGCTGCCGCATCCCGCCGCTCAGCTCGTGCGGGTATGCGTCGATCACCCGCTGCGGCTCGAGCTGCACCATGCGCAGCAGATCCAGCGCGCGCTGCCGCGCCGCGGCCTTTTCCATCCCCCCATGGGCTTTGATGGTATCCCAGATCTGATCCCAGATTCGCAGCACCGGGTTAAAGGCGTTCTGAGCGCCCTGGAACACCATCGCGCACTCGGCCCAGCGGAACTGACGCAGTTTTTCCGGCGCCAGATCCACTACGTCGATCTGGGTCTCGCCGCGCTGATACAGAATCTGCCCCTCGCGGATGGTGGCCTGTTTGGCCAGCAAGCGAACCAGGCCCAGGCCGAGCGTGGTCTTCCCGCATCCGCTCTCGCCCACCAGGGTAATACTCTCGCCACGGTGCAGGTCGAAGCTCACGCCATTCACCGCCTTGACCAATCCGCGCCGGGCACGGTATTCTATTTCAAGATCCCGCACCGAAAGGACAATATCGGCGCGATTCGACGGTTCGGTTCGGCCGTCGAGTATCTGTCGCATATGCGTCTCCGTCACACAGTTCTTGCTTTACCATCGGTCGGCTGGGGTGGGGTCTGGGGACGGGGCGCAGCCCCGCCCCCACCACCAAACTGTCAAGCGAGCGAGAATCTTACGATCGCAGGCGCGGATTGAACACCTCGGCCAGGCCACGCTCGAGTGCGATCAGAGTCAGCTGAAACAGTGAGATCGCCAGGATAGGCGCCATGATGTACCAGAAGCTGTCTCTGGAAAAAACCGCGCCCCGTGTGAAGGCAAGCTGGAGCATGACGCCCCAGTTTGTTCCCGACAGCGGCACCACACCGAGAAAGACCAGCGTGGCTTGGAAGCCGATCGCCGCTGTGACAGTCAGGATGAAGTTGATCGTGATATAGCTCATCATATTGGGCAGGATCTCGCGAAAGACAATATGGCCTGTGCCCAGGTCGAGCACGCGCGCGGCCTCGATAAAATCGCTCTGCTTGATCGCCAGCACCTGCGAGCGTACCGCGCGCAACAGCCCCGGCCAGCTGAGCAGGCCGATGATCAGCACCAGTGTGGCCGGGTTGTTGACACGAATAAAGGCGGCCAGCACGATCAGCAGCGGCAGCTGCGGGATGGTCAACCAGATATCGGTCAAGAACATCAGCGCCGAGTCGACCCACCCGCCCACGACGGCGCTCAGCGCCCCCAGGCTTGCGCCGACGACAGTCGAGAGCAGGGCCGCCGCGCCCGAGATCAGGATCAGCTCGCGGCCACCATGCACGATCTGCGACCAGACATCCTTTCCCTGACTGTCGGTGCCGAACGGGTGCGCCCACGAGATTGGCGCATAGATCTCCTTCACCTTCACCTTGGTGTCCAACGGTACAATATATGGCCCAACGAAGGCCAGAAGCACGAAGCACAGCAGCCCGATCATGCCGAGCAGCCCGATACGGTTGCGCGCCAGCAGGCGCACGCCTGACCATAGGCTGAACCAGATCTCTCCCACCGGGTTGCGCCGGATCGGGCGAGCTAGTGATTGCTGCGTGCTCATCGCTAATCTCCTTCTCCAATACGAATACGCGGATCGAGAACGCCGTAGAACAGATCAGTCAGCAAGTTCGTCACAACCACCGAGACGGTCAGGATCAGGAAAATACCCTGCATGACCGAGTAATCGCGTTGGATGACGGACGCCAGGAGCTGAGCGCCCAGACCTTGATAGGAGTAGAGCCGTTCGATCACCGCTGAGCCACTGATCACAAAGGCGAGCGAGAGGGCAAATTGGGTGACGAGCGGCAACGCGGCGTTGCGCCCGACATACGCCGTAGCGATGCGGGCATCGCTCAGCCCGCGCGCGCGGGCCACCGTCACATAATCTTCGCCCAGAGTCGCCATGGTGCTGTTGCGCATGCTGAGCATCCAAAAGCCAACTGTGGTGAGGACGTAGGTTCCGATCGGCAGCGCGGCGTGGAAGAAAATGTCTTTGATAAACGTCGCACTGAAGCCCGGCGCAATGCCAGGGGATGTCGACCCGCGCATCTTGGCAAAATCGATCAGTCGCCACTGAACGGCCACGAACACGATGATCATAAGGCCAAGCAGAAACGGTGTAATACTGGTAGTGATCGAGGCAAACAGCGACAGGATATTGTCCAGCCAGCTGTCGCGGCGATAGGCCATGACCATACCCAGCGCCATTCCGATAACGAAGCTCAACAGCAAGGCGATACCGACGCTGAACAGAGTCCAGGGAAGAAACTGGCGAATGATATTAACGACCGGTGTCCCCGTGCTCCGCAACGAGGTTCCCAGATTGCCGCGGCTCAAGTCGAGCAGGTAATTCAGGTACTGCTTCCACAGCGGTGCGTCGAAATCGATCGAGAATAACGATGCCGCCTGGCTGCGCGCATCCTGGTAGGACATGCTGTACTGGCTCATCAGCTCCTGGATGTAGATCTCCAGCGGATTGGAGGGCATCAGGCGAACCAGGAAGAACAGCAGGGAGGTGACGAAAAAGATTGTGAATAAGGCCTTGGCAACCCGCCGAACAAGAAAGTTCGAGCCAAGCAACAGCGCCCAGCGCCGCCAGTTGGCGAGCGGCCGCGGCAGATCCCGTGGTATCGCGACTCTAGCCATAGATCCTCCTCCCTGCCAATGGTGATGCAGACCTGGACTCAGGCCATTGTCGGCAATGATAATGGAGGTCGCGTCGTAGGTCTGCGAAGTTCCGTTCCCGCAGGTGCGGTTATAGCCGCCGGGAACGCAGGTTACTGTGATGACAAAAGTGTAGCCCCTTCGGTCTACCGCGCACACCAATGGTTAGGTGCTGCGGCGCTACCTACAAGAGGATTCATATCAGAAAGGGGGTGCGGTGCGGCAAATCCGGCGGCTTCGGCCTCGAACGCTACTATTAGTCCATTGAACTTACAAAAGAAGTATAGCAGCCCAGCAGCTATTTGTCAATAGAGGGTTGCGGGGGATCAGGGTTTTTGCAAAGGTGGGAGCGCGAGGGATTTCGTCCCTCGCGCTCCCACAAGCCCGGATTTTGCAATAGCCTATGCGCGGGATGGTCCTCCAAACAGACTGGCGGTCAGGTCGGGGGCTTCGAAATCTGGATCGAGCGGGTAGATCGGGCGCGACACGCGCTGGTATTGCAGCGCCGCGATATCCTGGTTTACGGCGCCGGGGGTGAGCGCGAGCAACGCATGCCGCGCGATCTGGCGCAGCTCCGGTTCGAGGTAGCCTATCTTCACCGCCGTGATTTTGTGAGCCGCCGGGTCCAGGCCAAGATTGGAGAAGTCTGTGATGAAGTGATATGGTTTGCGCCGGCTGGTGAGGATGATCCGCACACCGCCCGCACGTAGCACGGCGATTCTGCCGCCAACCGGATCGTCGGGGAGCAGGGCTGCCACCGTGCCATGGACGGGGAATGGTTGTGCATGCACCGGATCGAGCTTACCGCCCAGGGATACATCCACATCCTGGCCAATACCGGCTGCAAAGCAGGCTGCTACTGCCGCTGGATCAGGGATGCTCGCGTAGATTGCCGTGAGCTGCCCACTTGCAAGTGGCGCGTGGGCAAGCAGACTGCCAACGAAATAAGGAATATCGCCCACGCCGCCGGCAGTCGGGTTGTCGCCTGAATCGCTGATCACCACAGCATTGCCGGGCAAGCCGATCGCCTGCTCGATACACCAATCCGCACTGCCCGCCGGCACCCCAAACCCGAAATCTTTCCGCGTATCCCAGTAGCGCCTAGCGATCTTTTCTGCCTCGTGCCGTACGTTGGCCGGATCGGTGCCCGTCACAACCACGCTGGCGCTACTGCGTGGCTCATCGGCCCACACATACCCAACCCAGAGCGATGCGTCGAGGATGCCCGGCACCAGATCGGATTCGCGCAGGCTGGCGTACACGCTTTTGCCCGGCTCGACCAGCGTGCTGGTGCGCTCGCCCGGCAGGATCACCGGGATGCGCGCCCACGCGCGCAGCGGGCGGATCTGTTGATCCAGACAGTGGATGAGAGTTGCACAGGCTTTCTCGCGTGTTTGCAGCACATCATCGTGGGGCGCGAGGCGGTAGGCGGTAAACATATCCACCAGCTGAACCAGGCGCGCGGAAACATTGCCATGCAGATCCATGCCGGCCGAGATCAGGCAGCCCGGGCCTACCAGCTCGCGAATCGCGGCCGCCAGATCGGCTTCGGCGTCGTCCATGCTCAGCACGTTCATCGCGCCGTGAATATCCAGATAAAAGCCATCGAGCGGCAGCGCGGCGCGAATACGGTCGAGCAACTCGCGCTTCATCTCCTCGTAGCTGTGATGCACGACTGGCCCGCCAGGAATTGCTTTCGCCTGTAAGCACGGCAGCCACGTGATGTCGCTGCGACCGCGGAAGCTCCAGCCAGGCATGAACGGATACCGTGTAAGTAGCTCCTCGCCGCGCAGGATGGTGAAATCTTCCTGGCTGCTCGGCAGTGGCGAGAAGGTGCTACTTTCAATAGCAATCCCGCCGATTCCAATTCTGTAAGGCTTCATAGTGGGTATGTACTCCGTATGTGAGCGTAGAGCATCAGGGCCTACTGGAGGGAGGGATCATAGCGCGGAATCTCAGCTGAGGCAAGTGTCCCTCTTGACAAATCGCAGGCGCTATGCCATCTTTGCGGAGGCATTGTGGCGTGATTGACAAAGGGTATCAATGCACAAATTGGCCGTCCTATCCGACATTCACGGGAACTTCGCCGCACTCCAGGCCGTGGCCGATCATATCGATCGCTGGGAACCGGATGCCATCGTCGTCGCCGGCGATATCGTCAACCGTGGGCCGTGTTCGCGCGAGTGCCTGCGCTTTGTGCTGGCGCGCGCGGCCGACTCAGGCTGGCGGATCATCCGTGGCAACCACGAGGAATACGTGCTACGCGTCGTGCGCGAGCCAGGCGAGCGCCCAGGTCTCGAGGGTGTGGTGCGCGAGAATGTCAGATGGACTGCCCAGCAGCTGGGCGACGAGGTGGCGAAGATTGATGGTTTGCCGGCCCAGATCAGCCTCCGCGCACCCGATGGCGGCGAGGTGCGGGTGGTTCACGCCTCGATGCGCAACAACCGCGACAACATCCTGCCCGATACGCCCGACCAGATTTTACGCGAGCAGATTGCGCCTGCCCCGCCGCTGATCTGCGTCGGGCATACCCACCGGCCGCTTGTTCGCACGATCGACGCGACGCTGGTGGTCAACGCCGGCTCAGCCGGCCTGCCCTTCGATGGCGACGCACGCGCGAGCTATGCCCAGCTGACCTGGCATGCCGGCTGGCAGGCCACAATCGCGCGGGTGGCCTACGATCGCCATCAGACCGAGCGCGACTACGTCGCAACCGGCTTCATGCGCGATAGCGGCGTGCTCGCCGCGCTGATCTACGACGAGTTTCGCACCGCGCGCCCGCGCTTGTCGCGCTGGATGCAGCGCTATAAGGACGCGGTGCTGGCCGGCGAGCTGACGGCAGCCGAGTCGGTGCGCGACTATCTCGCGCTGCTGGCGGCTGGTGACCTATGAATGGGAAGCGGACGAACGCGGATACGTGAGGAACAAAGTGTATGCAAACTGATCTCGAATATGCCCAGCAGCTCGACTCGCAAGATGAGCTGGCGAGCTATCGCGCCGCATTCGTCCACGATGGCGACCTGATCTATATGGACGGCAACTCGCTCGGCCGCCTACCATGCGTGACGGTCGATCGCATGGGTATGGCGGTTGAGCAGGAGTGGGGCCGCGATTTAATCCGCGGCTGGCATCACGGCTGGTACGATGCGCCCCAGCGGATCGGCGACAAGATCGCCGGCCTACTCGGCGCCGGCCCCGACCAGGTGCTAACGTGCGACTCGACCTCGACCAACCTGTTCAAGCTGACACTGGCTGCGCTGGCGCTGCGCCCGGAGCGTCGCCGGATCGTCAGCGATACACTCAATTTCCCTTCTGATCTGTACATCATCCAGGGCTGCATCGATCTGCTCGGCGGGCGCCACGAGCTCGCCCTAGCGCCCTCCATCGATGACATGCGCATTGATTCGGCGGCGCTGGCCGGCATGATCGACGAGCAGACCGCGCTGGTGACATTATCGCACGTGGTGTTCAAGAGCGGCTTTCTGTACGACATGGCCGCCGTGACGGCCCGCGCGCACGAAGTTGGGGCGCTGGTGCTGTGGGATCTGAGCCACTCGGCCGGGGTGGTGCCGATCGCGCTGGACTCATGTGGCGCTGATTTCGCGGTCGGCTGCTGCTACAAGTATCTCAACGGCGGCCCAGGCGCGCCGGCCTACCTGTACGTGCGGCGCGATCTACAGGATCAGGCCCGCTCGCCGATCTGGGGCTGGTTTGGCCAGCATGCGCCGTTTGCGTTTGGACTAGAGTATCATCCGGCCGCTGGGATCGATCGCTTTCTGGCGGGCACACCGCCGATGCTGTCGCTGCTGGCGATCGAGCCGGCGCTGGATATGCTGTTGGAGGCCGGTGTCGAACGCATGCGCAAGAAATCGATCCACCTGACGGAGTATGCGATCGATCTGTATGATGCGCTGCTTGCGTCGGCCGGGTACACGCTCGGCACACCGCGTGAGCCCGAACTCCGCGGGTCGCATGCCAGTGTGCGCCACCCTGAGGGCTACCGGATCAACCGCTCGCTGATCGAGGAGCTGGATGTGCTGCCGGATTTCCGCGAGCCGGATAATATCCGGCTTGGCCTGGCGCCGCTGACGACCTCATTCGCCGATGTCTGGCACACAGTCGAGCGTCTGCGCCGCGCGGTCGATCAGCAGCTCTACCTGCGCTACCCGGCCGAACGCCTGGCCGTCACCTAGCGCTTGGGGGTTGGGAGCTAGGAGATGGGAGATAGGGGTTGGGAGTACGAATCTCCCAGTCCCCAATCCCTAGTCCCCAGGCTAGTCCTTCGCGCCGAGCGTGCCATCCTTCGCGCCCACCGGGGGCGAATCCTTTGCGCCGGTGGGTACAGCGCCGCCTTTGGCAACCGAACGCTTCACCGAGTCCTTCGCGCCCAGCGTGCCATCCTTCGCGCCCAGCGTGCCATCCTTCGCGCCCACCGGTGCCTCATCGCTGATCCCGAGGATCTTTTCCTTCAGATTGTCGCTCACCTGCCGCTCCTTTTGTTATGCCAACAGTAACTGTACCCAAGCGAACGACTCCCGGCAACAGCCTCAGGGTCGGGGCGCCGGGCAAGCGTGACGGTATTGTCAACTACGTGGGTACGTAGGCGCATTGTACACCTGAAACTCACATGCGTGCAATACATCATTTGACGGTGTTTTCTACAGAACCGCCTGTTCAGCGCCCGCGTTCGTCCACATTCGTCTGCGCCCAATCCGCTCGGCATCGCTAGTCTCGGATAGCAGCAGTCGGAACAGATCGCTCTCGGTTATCACCCCAACCACACGACCATCCGCCACTACTGGCAGCCCGCTGACCTTGTGCTTGAGTATCAGCTGCGCTGCCTCCAGCACCGGCGCATCGGGCGCGATGGTCAGCGGATCACGCGTCATACAGGCGGCGACGGTCACCTTATCCAATAGCGCGCGCCATTCGTAAATGCTGAGCGTGGTGGCTGCCGAAGGCTGGGCGGCCCGCAGATCGCCCCAGGTGATGATGCCGATCAGTTGCCCATTGGCCACGATCGGCAGCCGGCGCACATGCCGCTGCTGCATCAGCCGCTGCGCCGCCTCTAGGCTCATGGATGGCGCGATAACGACTGGCGGTGTGCTCATCCATTCCGCGACATATTGCTGATGCATCTTGCGCCTCCTCTTGCGAGTTCTAGATAGCGTCTCCTCGTATCGTGCCATGAATGCACTGCGTTGTACATTCTTTCAATCAGGGTAGCATGCGCGCTCGACCGCCACCGAAAAGACACCTCCACAGCGTGAGAAGATTTCACAACCATATCGGTCATCGTGCTGGTTAAAAAACGATAATGCTGGGTAGCGAAATGTTCCCCGAGATTGCAGCCCGAGCGAGTACCATCAAGGGTATCTAGGTGCGCTTTCAGCGCAGGTATTGGGTGTTGGGTGTTGGACGGGTAGCATTGCTAAGCCCAACACCCAACACCCAACACCCAATACCTAAAACCTAGCTTGCCACAGCATGAAATAGAAGGAGGTGCGCAATGCACGACGTAATTGTGATCGGTGCCGGGCCGGCCGGGCTGGCGGCGGCGGCCTACACGCTGCACCACCATCTGAAGACACTGGTGATCGCGCCCGATCTGGCGGGCAGGGCGGCCTATCGGCTCCAGCTCCCCTGGCTGACCGAGCGCGAGTACATCAGCGGCGAAGAAACTGTCGCCGAGCTGCGGCGGCAGCTACTCGCATCGCCGGATGTCAAGCGCTATCTGGATGTAGTCGAGCAGGTCTTCATCCACGATCGCGCGTTTCAAATGATCACCGCCGAAGGTGACGCGGCGCTTGGGCGATCCATGATCGTGGCCACCGGCGTGCGCCCGCGCGCGCTGGGCGTGCCGGGCGAGCAGCGCCTGAGCGGCTATGGCGTCAGCTATTCCGCCACTAGCCACGCGTCGCTGTTCGCTGAACGGTCAGTCGTGGTTATCGGCAGCGATCTGCGAGCGCTACGCGCGGTGGCCGATCTGCTGCCGATCGCCGCGCATGTCACGCTGATCGCACCCGATCCGGCCGCGCTACAAGCCCACCCGCTGGGCCAGCGGCTCACGCAGACCGAGCGGATCACGGTGCTGGCCGGATGGAGTGTGGCCGAGATCATTGGCGAACAATATGCCGGCGGAGTGATCGCCGTAGCGCCGGATGGGCAGGTGCAGACAATTCCCGCCGACGGCGTGTTTATCGAGCACGGGCTAGAGGCGCCGACCGACTTTCTCGGCGCGCTGGTCGCGCGCAACGACAGCGGGCAGATCCTGGTGGATGAGTGCGGCGCGACCAGCCGCGCAGGGCTATTCGCCGCCGGCGATATCACCAGCAGCGCCCACGCCGAGCAGATCTTAATTGCGCTTGGCGAAGGCGCCAAAGCCGGCTTGAGCGCCTGCGCATACCTACGCGAAGGGCCGGACTGGACCTACGAGCGGGCGCATACTGCCGGCTAAGGCGAGCCGCGGAAGGAGGCACAAGCAATGTTTAACCGTATTCTGGTTGCCACCGACGGGTCGCCGGTAAGCGAGCGCCAGGTGCTGTATGTCGAGCACCTGGCGCGGGTCGAGAGCGCTGAGATCGTCGTTCTGCACGCCTACGAGCCGCCAGCCGGCTACACTGGATATGCCGGCTATGATCAGCTGGTGGCGAGCTATCGCGCGGTGGCGCAGGCGATCGTCGATGATATGAGCAACGCATTGCAGGAGTACGGTATCAGCGCCGGCATCGAGCTGCGGCTTGGCCCAGCCGCCGAGGCTATTCTCGCCGCCGCTGTCGAACTAGACGCCGACCTGATTGTAATCGGCACACCCGGCCAGAACAACGTGCGCGAGTTTCTCGGCGGTGTAAGCGCACAAGTGCTGCGCCACGCACACTGTCCGGTGCTCCAAGTGCGTTGACGATGGTTGCGAGATCGTTACACCAGGTCATCATCCTTTCTGCTTAGTAGCAGGTTGCAGATGCGATACTAATAGCAGTGATAGGAACAATTTCCGTGTCCCTAGACTATAATCTTAGGACTTTCGCTTACCGATGATATTCAATTCTTTGTGGGTCGTTTTTTCGCCCCGGCGGGGCGAAAAAACGACCCACAAGAAAGATAAAGTACCATGCTGCCGGCTCCCCTGAGCTCGTCGAAGGGCAGGCTAAAGTATTGTGAACGAAAGTCCTAAATCTTATGGAGGCACCCATGAAAACGATACTTGTTCCACTCGATGGATCGGCGCTAGCCGAGCAAGCGCTGCCCTATGTTCGCCCGCTGGCCGTGCTGATGGGCGCACGCGTGCGGCTGCTGAATGTGATCGTGGATGACCAGCACGAGAGCCTGATGGCTGAGGGCATTGCGGCATCTTATGGTGTAATCGATCCGCTGGCGACACAGCGCGAGCGCGAGCACCGCTCGCTGACGACGCTCACCCAGCACGCCGAAGGTTACCTCGATTCGCACGCAATGCAGCTTCGTGGCCAGGGCATCGACGTCGAGATCGATGTACGCTGCGGCCCAGCCCCAGAGGTGATCGTCGAGGCCGCCGAAGGCCTGGACATCTCCATGATCGCCATGGCCACCCACGGCTACAGCGGGCTGCGGCGCTGGGCGCTTGGCAGCGTGACCGACCGAGTGGTGCATGCTACCGCGACGCCGGTGTTTGTTGTGCGCGGCGCCAAACCGGCGCCGGTCGAACCAGTCACGTTTAAGCGGATCATGGTGCCACTGGATGGCTCACCGCTGGCGGCGCAAGCACTGCCGCTGGCGGCCGACCTGGCCGAACGCGCACGCGCCGAGCTACTGCTGATGCAGGCCGTGGAAGCGTCGATCGAGGCCTACCCGTCGATCGCGCCGCTCGGCCGGCCCGACCTGATGCCCAGCGAGGTGCTGCACATGCTGGGCGCGCGCGCCGGCGAGCATCTGGAAGAGCAGGCCGCCATGCTTCGCGGTCGCGGCCTACCGGTCGCGACGCACGTGGTCCACGGCCACGCTGCCGAGGCGATTGTCGACGAAGCCGCACGGCAGTCGGTCGATCTGCTTGTGATGGCCACCCACGGCTATAGCGGGCTCAAGCGCTGGGCTATCGGCAGCGTGACCGACAAGGTGCTGCACGCCGCCACAACCCCGCTGCTGCTGGTGCGCGCAAATGCCGGCGCATAATGAAATCTAGGGATAGAATCCGAATACAACGACGTATTCTATGAGGTGCAATGATGACCAGAACTAAAGTCCTGATAGCGCTCGACGGCTCGGCCTGGAGCCGACAGATTCTGACGCCGATCCGCCAGCTGCTGACCCCGGCTAATCATGAGCTCATGCTCCTGCGGGTGGCCGAGCTGCCGGTGGGCATCGTCGGCGCGCCGCCGCGGCCGATCGCGACCGGCTGGATGAGAACGATGTACGAGAGCCAGCGCGATCTTGAATACACGCTCCACCCGATCTACGACAGCCAGCAGGAGGCGAACGAGCGCGCCGCGCTCGAGATGACGCTGCTGCCCGATCAGCAGCTGCTCCAGCGCGATGGCTTTATCGTCACCAGCCTGGTGCGCTTTGGCGATCCCGCTGAGGAGATCGCCAACCTGGCGCGCCACGCCAATGTCGATATTGTGGCGATGGCGACGCACGGTCAGACCGGGCTGCGCCATCTGATAATGGGCAGCATGGCCGAACAGGTGCTGCGCGATCTGACGATTCCAGTGCTGCTGATTTGCCCGGCCGACCGCACAGAAGATCACGCGTCGGCGCGGCCGGCCGATCGTGGCCTGACGGCGATTGTGCCGCTGGATGGCTCGCCGATTGCCGAGCAGGCGATCGACTGTGCCACCCGGCTGGCGTCGAGCATCGGCGCGCGGCTCGTGCTCGCGGCCGTCGAGCCAACGGTCGGCGATGTCGGCCTGGCCGAGGCTGGGGTGGTACCGTACTGGGTGCTGGCCGATCACGAAGCCGCAGTCCAGCGGCTGAACAAGTACCTGAAGCAGACTGCGGCGCGGCTGATGGACATGGGGCTAAACGTCGAGACGCGCCTGGCCGAAGGTAGCCCGGCCGATGAAATTCTGCGTATCAGCGCGGCCGAGCATGCTGATCTGATCATCATGACCACCCATGGCCGCAGCGGAATGGAGCGCCTGCTGCTCGGAAGCGTGGCCGCCAAAGTGCTCCAAAACGCCGATGTGCCGGTGCTACTGACGCACGCATGCGCGCAGGTGCAACCAGCGCCGGTGGACGAGCGCCATGAAGCTCGCCAGCGATGAGAAGGAGTCAGCCATGACTACCATCCGCTACAATGAACGACCAGTTGTTCCAGTCGAGCAGGAGATCCGCTTCTGGATGCGCGCGCCGGCCGTAACGATCAATATCGCCGCACCGCTCAGCGAGGCGTTGGCGCTGATGCGTGAGCACGATGTGCGTCGCCTGCCGGCCACGCTCGACACCGGTGAGCTGCGCGGCATCATCACCCAAGGCGACATTCGTGGCGCAGATGTCCTGCGCGTCGCCGGGCTCGACCCGGTCGATATCGCCGACGCCCTGCGCCACGTCAAAGTCGCCGATGTAATGAGCCAGGATCCGCTCACGGTAACGCCCGAGACCGGGCTGCGCGAGGCGGCACTGCTGATGATCGAGAACAAGATCGGCGGCCTGCCGGTTGTCGACGACGATAACGATGTCGTTGGCATCATCACCGAAAGCGATCTGTTCGAGGCGCTACTCCAGCAGCTCGATCGCGTAATGTAGGGGCTGTGGGGTGGCTTCGCCGCCCTCAAGATAATAGGATTTAGGCAAAGGGGCGTGGGGAAGGTTGCACCTTCCCCACGCATATTCTTTTTCGCCGATGGTGGGCGGCCGGGTACCCTCTGGGTGCCGTCCCACCATCGGCGGAAAAAAGACTCTTGGAGGGTCACCCAGAGGGTACGCGGCCTCTCCAAACCTCCCGCTTGCATAAGCTCTATAATTGTCGAACACAGGTTACGATATGAACGCAAAGATGCGGTATAATAGGAGCAGTTCCCACTCTGCTTCCCGCAACAATTGAATCTGACCAGGAGTCATCCAGATGACCGCCCGCGTTATTGGCCACAAGAATCTCACCCGCTTCGATCACCCCAGGAAGAATACGTTTGGCTACTTCGTGCGCATCCAGTGGAAGGGCGAAAAGCACCACAAATTCTTCAGCGACCGCGTATATGGCGACCGGCTGGGCGCGCTGACGGCCGCGCTGGAGTGGCGCGATTCTACCGAGCGCAGGCTGGCCAAGCCGCGCACCGATCGACAGGTGGTGGGCTTCTCGTCGCGCAACAAGAGCGGCGTGGTTGGCGTGCGGCGCATGCTCAAGGAGGGCCGCGATGTCTACGAGGCCACCTGGATGGACGAGCGCGGCCGGGTTGGGCGCACCTCGTTCTCGATCGCCCGCCACGGCGAGAAGCGCGCCTTCCGCCTGGCTGTGCGCGCGCGGCAGCTGCACGAAAAGGCCCGGCTGCAAGTCCCAATGAAGCGCGTGCCGCGGCCGGCGAGCGCCAGCCTGCCCAGCCGGCCGGTGGTCGAGTGGCCGGCCGAGCTGTGGCAAGCCGCCAGCGCACCCTCGCCGTTCGACCTATTGCCACCAGTGTGAATCAGACGGAAGACGAAAGACGATGGACGATGGACGACATATACCATCGTCCATCGTCTTTCGTCATTCGTCACGCACGTACCTGGTTCCCGGCCTGACAAACGGCGCGACCTGCTCCAGAAAGATCCGCGCCACCCGATCCCAATCGAAGCGCTCGACATATTCACGACCGAACGCGCCGTAGCTGGCGCGCTGGCGCGGCCGGGCCAGCAGCTCGATCAGCGCGTGCGCCAGCGCAGCCACATCGCCAGGCGGAACCAGCAGGCCGGCGCGTCGATCCGGCACCACCTCGGGTATCGCGGCTGCGAGAGTCGCCACCACTGGCAGGCCACAGGCCATCGCCTCTAAAAATACGATCCCAAAGCCCTCCTGCACGCTCGGTAGGCAGAAGATATCGGCCTGGCGGTGCAGCAGCGCCAGCTCGTCATCCGGCAGCGCGCCGGTGAAGCGCACCGCGTCGTTCAGCCCCAGCTCGGCCGCCAGCGCGCGCAGGTTGGCGTGCTCCGGCCCATCGCCGGCGATCACGGCGTGTGCGCGCGGCACAGCGCGGCGCAGCGTCGGCAGCGCACGCAGCAGGTCGGCTATGTGCTTGCGCGGGTACTGACGCGCCACGCACAGGATCGTCGCGCCGTCGCTCAGGTGCGGCACTCGCGCGGCCAGCGCGCGCCAACGCGCCAGGTCAATCCCCTCCGGCACCAGCCGAACCTGGCTGGGCGCCACGCCGTAGTGTCGCCGAATCGCGCCGCGGCAGTAATCACTGGTTGTCAGCACCGCGTCGGCCCGACGGGCATTGTGGCCTTCCAGCCGCGAAAGCAGCTCGAACAGCAGCCGCGTGCGCCCGCGCTCGTGCTGCATCTCCTCGGCGATCACACCTTTGATGCTGGCGATGTAGGGCGTGCCGCCGCGCGCGCCCGACCAACACACACCGTCGATGTCGAATCCAACCACCAGGTCGTAGTGCAGCGTACGCAGCAGCGCCGGCAAATGATAGTTGAACAGCAGCCGGCGCATAGTTCTATTTGCCGGCCAGCTGTGCGGCGGCGCCAGGCGCGCCACGCGATGCCCACGCGCAATCAGCGCGCGCTGCAAGCCGCCGATGCCCGCCGCCGTGCCACTGCCATCGGCGACCGTCTGAATCCATGAGTCGATAAATGCGATCCGCATGCTGCTCCCTGGTTCTTATCCAGCGGTAGAGATCTTGCTTGTTTCAGTGCTACAATTCGTGAGCATCAATTGTTGCCGATCGTCTATTATACACAATGGTACTTTATCTTTCTTGTGGGTCGTTTTTTCGCCCCGGCGGGGCGAAAAAACGACCCACAAAGAATTGAATATCATCGGTAAGCGAAAGTCCTAGCTTCATTTTTTCGCTCTACGAGCGAAAAAATGAAGCACTCTAAAATTAAGTACCGCTGTGCATACCTAGAAAGAATGACATGCATCGAGATAGTTTAGCGAGCTGGGGATTGCTCGCCACCTTGCTGCTGGCCGCCTGCGGAGCAACTAACGCCGGCGCTGACTCGCCACCATCCGGCACCTCATTCGCGATCGGCCCAACCTTGGCGCCGGTTACCAGCGCCGCAGCGCCAACCGACGCAGCGCCCGCTTCCAAGCCGGCCCGGCCCCAGCCAACCTCTGCTGGCCAACCGGTCGGCGCAATTCAGCTGGAAAAGCTGACCGACGACCTCAATTCGCCGGTCTTCGTCACGCACGCCGCCGACAAAAGCGGCCGGATGTTTGTGGTCGAAAAGAAGGGCACGATCGCGATCCTGCGCGATGGTAAGCGGGCGGCAACGCTGTTCCTGGATATCAGCGATCTGATCGACTCCAGCGGCAGCGAGCAGGGGCTGCTGGGGCTGGCGTTTCACCCCGACTACGCCAGCAACGGCCGTTTCTTCGTCTACTATACGGCTAGCAACGGCGACAACACGCTGGCGCGCTACCAGGTTTCGGATGCCCCGGATGTGGCCGACCCGCGCAGCGCGCAGGTGCTGTTTGCGGTAAAAGACCCGGCCCCGAACCACAACGGCGGCATGCTGGCGTTCGGGCCGGATGGCTACCTGTACGTCGGCCTGGGCGACGGCGGCAGCGCCGGCGACCCGTGGGGCAACGGCCAGAACCGGTCGGTGCTGCTCGGCAAGCTGCTGCGGCTGGATGTAGATGGCGACGCGCCCTACACCATTCCACCTGATAACCCCTGGCCGAATGGCGTCGACAATGCGCGCCCCGAGATCTGGGCCTACGGGCTGCGCAACCCCTGGCGCTTCTCGTTCGACCGCGCGAATGGCGACCTGTATATCGGCGATGTTGGGCAGAACGCCTACGAGGAGATCGACTTCCAGCCGGCCAATGGCCAAGGCGGCCTGAACTACGGCTGGAACACGCGCGAGGCGACACACTGCTTTCGCTCGGATGACTGTCAATCGAGCGATATGATCGACCCAATCGCCGAGTACGATCATAGCCAGGGCTGCTCGGTCACTGGCGGTTATGTCTACCGAGGCGCGGCCTTCCCCAGCTTACAGGGGCTGTACATCTTTGGCGACTATTGCAGCGGCACGATCTGGTCGCTGCATCTTGATGCCTCGGGGACATGGGAGCAGCGCAAACTGCTCGATAGCAAGCTGAGCATCAGCTCGTTCGGCGAGGATGAGGCCGGCGAGCTGTATGTCGTCGATCTGGGTGGAGCGATCTACCGTGTGACGGCCGGGGCGTAGTCTGTTCCTGGCTGCATAGCAGGCTTTTGCGCGGGTATGCCGCCCCGCGTGCCCGGCTGCTTGACGCGGCGCGGTGCCCTTGGCCGCGGCGTGCCGCCCTCTGCGCCCGCCGTGCTGAGAACGTGTCGACACAGCAGGCGCGTAGATCACTCACCCGCTTTGAGCGCGACCACCACTTGCCACAAGCTCTGCTCCTCGAACGGCACAGCCGGCGTCACGGCGTCGCCAAACACGGCGATTGGCCGCAGTCCCGCGCCTTCGAGCATGGCCGAAAGCTCGGGGTAACCGTAGAGCCGGATGCGGTCGCCGGGATGCCGCGCATCCACACCGTGGCCGGCATGCACAAAGCGATAGTCGATCAGCAGGGTGGCGATTCGTGGGTCGAAGCGCGCCTCGCGCAGCATATAGCCGCCGGCGATCTGGTGCCAGCCGCCGCGAAAGCCCTGGAGATAACGCTCGATCTGGTAGGGGTTGAGGCACTGGAGCAGCAGCTTGCCGCCATCGAGCAGCGCCTGGGCCACGCGGCCGAGCGTCGCACGATTGATCGCATCCTCGAAGAAGCCGAGGCTGCTGTTCATCACCAGCGCCGCATCAAACTGCTGCTGGTAATCCAGCGCGCGCATATCGCCCTGGACGAAGCGCGCGCGCGTGGCGGCCTCGTAGGCGCAGCGCGTGGCATAGGCCACCAGCGTCGCGCTGCTATCCACGCCCTCGGTCGAGTAGCCGCGCCGCGCCAGCTCAAGCGCGTGCCGGCCGCCGCCGCAGGCCAGATCGAGCACGGCGGCATCCTCGTGCAGATCCAGCGCCATCGCGATGAAATCAACCTCGTCACGCGTCAGCTCGTCGGCGAAGGCACGGTACTGCGCGAACTCATAGATCTGAAACAGCGCCTCCCAATCGGGCCGGCCGTCGGGGAGCAGGAATGGTGGCAGATCGGGCATAGTGGTCTCCGGCGAATCATTTTCTGGAGTATAGCACACACCACGCGATTGTGGCTTTGACTCCAACTTGACAGAGTTTCGGCACTGCCGGGGCGACGCCGCACACGTATAATCCGGATCGTGAGCCGCCGGATCGGGGCTCCATTGAGGTACACCCATGCGAAGTCGTATGCAACGTTGGGTCCAAACTGTTCCGATACATGATCCGATCGATCGCCATCTCGCGATGATCACCCGGATTATGCTGATCGGCCTTGGCATAACCGTCGTCCTTAGCTCGCTACTCTATCTACTGAACCAGCAGAACCTGGCGGACGTCGTGCGCCCGATCGCGATCGGCGGGCTAATTCTGGTCTTTGTCAGCATAGCGCTGCTCGTCCTCAGGCGCGGGCGACTCGCAGCAGCGGGTTTGGTGGCAACCACCGGGCTGCTGTTTGCGCTGGCATTTAATTTCAACGGCCTGGGCTTCCACGCCGGCGCGGGTCTGGTGATCACGTTCATCCTACCGATCGCGCTGGCGGGCTTCCTGGCCGGCCGGCGCGGCCTGGTGATCACGATCGTTCTGAGCCTGACACTAATGACATGCACCGCGTTGGCCGAGCAGTATGCGCCGAGCCTGGCAGGCTTCGTCACTTCCGAAGAGCTGCCCGCCAGCGTGATCATTATGGCCTTCGCGCTGGTGGCCGGGCTGCTGGGGCTATTCATCGATCTGTTCGGCCGCGCGCTGCGCCAGGCGCTGGCCGCGTCGATCGCCCGCGAGCATGAGCTGGAGGCGCGCACGGCCGAGCTTTCGAAGGCCAAGGCGCAGCTGGAGGATGAGCTGGCGGTTCGCATGTCGGCCGAGGCGGCGCTGGCGTATGAGCGTGACCTGCTCCACGCGCTGATGGATAATTTTCCCGATACGATCTATTTCAAAGACACCGCATCGCGCTTCACGCGCATTAATCGCGCGCAGGCCCAGCTGCTGGGGATCGATGATATCAACGCGGCGGTTGGCAAGACCGACCACGACTTCCAGCCGATTGAGCTGGCCCAGAGCGCCTGGGCCGAGGAGCAGCAGATTGTCGCGACCGGGCGTCCGCTGATCGATCGGCTCGAATTCAACCCAACCGCCGATGGCCGACCGCGCTGGTTGTCGGCTACCAAAGTGCCGATCAAGAACGATACTGGGCAGGTGATCGGCATCGTCGGAATGTCGCGCGATATCACCGCGCGCCAGGAGATCGACCGCCTGAAGAGCGAATTCATCACCACCGTCAGCCACGAGCTGCGCACGCCACTGACATCGATCCGCGGCTCACTCGGGCTGCTGGCCGGCGGCGCCGCCGGCGAGATCTCGCACGCGGCCAAGACAATGGTTGATATTGCCTACAAGAACAGCGAGCGGCTGACACGGCTGGTCAACGACATTTTGGATATCGAACGCATCGAGGGTGGCAAGCTGGCCTTTCAGATCGCGCCGCTTGATCTGACGCGCCTGGTCGAGCAGGCGATCGAAGCCAACCGCGGCTATGGCGAGCAGTTCGGGGTCACGTTCGTGCTGACAGAACGCCTGCCGGATGCACACCTGCGAGGCGATGCCGACCGGCTGAACCAGGTCTTCACCAACCTGCTCTCCAACGCGGCCAAGTTCTCACCCGCCGGCGGCACGGTTGAAGTCGCGGTCACGCGCCAGGATCAACTGCTACGCGTCAGTGTCACCGATCGTGGCCAAGGCGTGCCGGCGGCCTTCCGCGCGCGAATCTTCGGTAAGTTCGCGCAGGCCGACGGCTCGGCCACGCGCCAAAATGGCGGCGCCGGCTTAGGGCTGAGCATCGCCAAGGCGATCGTCGAGCGGCACGGCGGGCGGATCGACTATACCAGCGAGCTCGACAAGGGCGCAACGTTCTTTGTCGATCTGCCGGAATAGATTGGGATGCCAGCTTTGCCCGCTACTGGAATGGTGCTGCTCGACTACCAGACCAACGGCGACATCCACGACCTCTAATCGATGAGCGCGCCGCAGGAGATGTTGACCTCAGTAGCGGTCATGGTGCGGGCCTGATCGGAGGCCACGAAGGCCGCCACATTGCCCACGTCGGCCAGTGTCGCCGCCCGCTTCAGCAGGGTTGCATCCTGAATCCCGGCGATGATCGCGTCCCGCGCGCGCTCGGTGGCAGGGAGGGTCTCAGGTATCCCTCCCGTCTTCAGGGTGATCACGCGGATACCATACCGCCCAAGCTCGACCGCCCACTGGCGGCGCAGCCCCTCGATCGCGTCGAGGGCGACTTTGAAGCCTCCTAGACCGGGAAGCGTTTGTGGCCCCCCTCCGCCGAACGCCAGGATCACCCCCGACCCGCGCGTGATCATGTGCCGCGCCGCCGCTCTGGTCGTCAAGAAGTGCGCCCGCATCGCGGTCGTGATTGGCTGAAGGAAATCCTCAACGGCTAGCTCCATCAAAGGCTGCTGGACATCTCCATACGAAATGAGGTTGAACGAGATATCGATCGAGCCAGCCTGTTCAACCACCGCATCGACATACGCGTCAACCGTCCGCTCGTCGCGCGCATCGACGACGGCAGTCTCCGCGATGCCGCCTGTCGCGCGGATCGCGTCAGCGACGGTGTCGAGCTTCGCTTTGGTGCGGCCAGCGAGGAAGACCCTGGCACCTGCGCCAGCAAAGGCCCGCGCCACGGCACCACCGATTGGGCCGCCCGCGCCGTAGATCACGGCCACCTTGTGCTCTAGCAGCATGGCTCATCCCTTCGTTTCTGATCCGTCAGCGGTCGAACCGCCAGCGTGTTGCGCCATACGGCTCCGCAGTGGCGACCCCGAAGGCGGTGTGGAAGGTGAAGCGGTAGAGCTGCCAGGGCGGCGGACCGGCGCTCGGGGCGCTGAACGGCGCCGTGAACGCGTCGCCCGCCACCTCCGCCGGCCACCCGCCCGCGCGATATAGGCGGCCCACCTCCGCTAGCGTCGGCCGATCGGCGACCCTGGTCGCGTCGCCTTCGAGGATGAGGTCGATGCCCTCCAGCCGGACCGAGATCGTGCAGGCCGGGTTGGCCGCCAGATTGCGCGCCTTGCGGGTCGCTGGCCCGCTCGTGAAATAGAGATCGCCGTCGAGCCACAGTGCGCCGATCCCGGCGGCGTGCGGGCGGCCGTCCGGTCGCGCCGTGCCAAGGAAGAACGCGCTGTCGGGCTGCGTCGGGCCGGCGGCGAGGAGGTCGCGCGGCCGGCTCCACGGCAGCGCAGGGTAGCCGTAGCCATCGAGATTCGTGACCTCGCTGGGTGCTTGGTCGGTCATCGGGATACCTCCGGTTCCTGCTCGTTCAGAGCGAGAAGGTGCGCTGAAAGCGCACTAGGGCGTTCCTCTATCGAGAGCGCTGCCCAGCCGCCCGAGCAACAGATCATACGGCGCCTGGTTCTCGGGGTGGTACTCGAAGCGCGCGCGCTCAAACCATTGCACCAGCACAATCCGGGCCTCGATCGTTTCCTCCTGCGGCTGGCTGATCGGCATGCCGAACAGCGCCAGGCTTTCGTTGAACGTCGTCCCGCGCCGGCCGTCGAATTCCAACCCATGGCTCTGCCAGTAGGCCGCGAACGCTCCGCACAGGCTATGCCTGGTCTCCGCGAAATAACGGCAGCCGGCCGGCGCGCTAGCGACAGTATCGAATGTCTGCCAGTCGCGGCCCTGCGCCTGGAGCGCTTCGACCCCTAGCCGGCCGAGCAGCACGTCGTAGGGCGCCTGGTTTTCGGGGTGGTACTCGAAGCGCGCGCGCTCGAACGCCTGCGTCAGCGGCGCGCCGGATTGCGCGGTGATCGGGTAGCCGAACACCGCCAGCCCGCCGTTGCCGCGCCAGTAATCCAGAAAGCGGCCCTGGAGGGACTGCCCGGTCGCGGGGAACGTCACCGCCGGCCCCTGAGCGCCAGCCGCCGGCTTGGCTGGCGTCGATCCCTGGCCGGCCGTGCTCGGGCCCTGGCCGGAGGCGATCGCCCGATGGCCCCAGCTATCGGTGGCCTCGACGCGCGCCTGGTAGGTGCCGGCCTTGGCGTACTGATGCACGACAGTGGCCTGATCGGTCTCCAGGATCGGCGAGCCATCGCCGAAATCCCAGCGGTAGCGCACAAACGTCGCCGGCGTATTTGTCTCGGCGGCCGCGTTAAAGGTTGCAAGCTGGGTGGGGCCGGAAACCGTGACCGGGCCGCTGACGCGCACGGTCGGTCGATCCACATGCCAGTACAGCAGGTTTTGCAGCAGCTGCTGGCGCGTGGTAGCGCCGGTGTCGTTGCGCACGCCCTCGAGCCCGAAGGCCAGGTAGGTGCTGCGATACGGGATCGCGGTCGCGGGCTGCTCCAGCGTCGGCTCGGCCGCGCGGTTCAGCGCAATGCTTCCGGCCGCCTGGTTGTTCGTGCTGTTCGCGCGCAGGATCGCCGTGGTGAATTTATCGGGCTGGCGCGGGTCGGTGTCGATCACGGTTGTCTCGTCGATCGAGACCTGGTTGCCGGCGCCGGTATTGTCGCTCAGGCGGGCATCCTTGCCGGCGGGCGCGCTCAGGTCGATCACCATGCCGGGCAGCCAGGCCTGTGCGGCGGTGCCGGTCGCGCTGCGCTCCAGCGTGGTGGTGTGGGTGAAGATGTCATCTTGCACGAAGCGGGCGCCCAGGTACGCGTGATACAGATCCGAACGGAAGTAGCGCGGGTCGTCGGGCGGGTTGCGGTTGATGTCCGAAGCCTCGGCCAGGTTCTGGCCGGTCGCGATCAGGTTGCCGCCGCCCTGCAGGTAGGCGATCAGCACATCCTGGTCGGCCTCGGTCAGCGGGGTGGGCACAGCTGCCGCGCCGCTGGGCAGGAAGTAGTCGCCAGTGAACCAGATCACGATTTCGTACTTTTGCAGCTCGCTGATGTCTGGCAGTGTCTGCGATTGCCCGGCTAGTTTGTCGACATCCAGGTATGTGAACGGGACAGTCAGCTCGCCCAGCGCGTTGCCGTAGTAGCCCGAGTAGTCGGGCAGGCCCAGGCTGCTGCTGCCGTCGTTGTCGATAAGCAGCACCTTGCTGGGGCTACGCTCGGCCGGCGCCAGCCGCGCCCACAGCGGCAGGTGCAGGTGCGCGGCATCGCCGCCGGGGCCTTGCAGATCGACCTGGCCCTGGTAATCGCCTGGCGCTGCACCGGCCGGCAGATCGATCGACACGTCGAAGCGCGCCACCGCGCCAGCACCGATCGTGATCGATGGCGCCGATACGCCGATGCCAAAGTCGGCGCCGCCGCTGCGCTGGGTGGTCAGCGTGTAGGTTTGGCGCTGGCCCGAAATATTGCGGGCGCTCACCGTCAGCGCGGCGTGCGCCGGCTGGCCGGGCGGCGCGCTGATAGTGCCGAACGAGAGCGCCGGCCGATCGAACAGCAGGCCCGGGCTGGCCGCGCGATCGACCTCAATGCGCCCGGCTCCGCGATCGAGCACGCTGGCCGGCTTGGTGTGGTCGAGGTCGAGCCAGATATCGGCGACGGCGGTCGACATCAGCGCCGATTTGATATCGGCCGGCGACCAGCGGGGGTGGATCTGCTTGAGCAGGGCAGCCGCGCCGGCCACATGCGGCGTGGCCATGCTGGTGCCCGACACGATGCCGAAGCCGAGATGCTTCTGGATGCCCTCACCATCGGCAAAGCCCGACGAAAGGATGTTGACGCCCGGCGCCACGATATCCGGCTTCAGGCTGTGCTGGAAGGTCGGCCCACGCGAGCTGAACGGCGCCAGCACATCGGGGGCCTGGTCGATCACGCGCGGGCGCGGGTCGATCTGCACGCGCGCCGCCCCGCCGGCCTTGCTATACCAGTCGATCATGGCCAGGCCGACCGAGTGCGGCAGCGAGATCGCCGGGATGGTAACCTCATCGGCATGCAGACCGGCCGCCATTTGAATCAGCGCCTCGCCACCGGCCTCCGAGTTGTAGATCATTGCCGCGATGGCGCCGGCCTGCTGGGCATTGAAGACTTTCAGGCTGAATGGGCAGATGCCGCGCTCGATCAGCGCAACCTGGCCGCTCAGCGACCCTGCCGGCAGCGGATCGCAGGCCAGGCTTGGCACGCCGAGCGCCACCACCGGCAGGTAGGGCGCTGGGCCAAACAGATTATCCTTGATCGGCGGGCCGAAGGCCGCCGTTCCGAAGCGCAGCTGCTTGAGCGTATCCGGCACGCCATCGGGCGCCGTCACATCGACATAGCCGCTGGCGATCGTCTTAGCCGAGGTGGTGGCGCCCACAGTGATCAACTTATCGCTGAAACCGGGCGAGCCGGCCGTGCTCGGGCTCGGGCCATCGTTGCCAGCCGAAAAGATCACCGTCACGCCCGCGTCCACGGCCGCCTCGGCCGCGATCACGATCGGATCGAAGTGCGGATCGACATCGGGGCGCCCACCCCAGCTATTGCTGATCACGTCGGCGTCGTCGGCCACCGCGTCCTCAAGCGCCGCGAGCGACTCGGTCGTAAATGACTGCCCGGTGAACGGCGAGTCGTTTTCGTAGAACACCCTGTAGTTCATCAGGTAGGCGCGCGGCGCCACACCGGAGATCACCTCGGTCAGCCCGCGGATCGTCGCGCTGGTATTCGCCACACCGGCCGCCGTGCCGGCCACGTGGGTGCCGTGGCTCGAAGCTGCCGGGCCGGGCTCAGGCGACTCCTCGCCGGCTAATGGCGGCAGGTCGGGGCGAAAGTAGGCCCGCGCCACGATCACCTTGGGTGTGGTATGGGCCGTGTCGCCCTTGGGGTAGCCGGGCGGGTAGCTGAACCCGGCCGGATTGAAGAACGGATTATCGATCTTGATGCCGCTGTCGATGATCGCGATCTTGATGCCCTTGCCGGCATTCTGCTGGCCGCCGATCAGCCGGCTGTTCCACAGTTTGTCCGCGCCGATCTGCGGGATGCTGGCGTACATGCTCAGCTGGTAGCGCTGTTCGGGGTAGACATCGGCCACACCGGGCATGGCCCGCAGTCGCTCGATCGCGACACTTGCGGCCACGCCGGGGAGCGCGACCGACAGGCCGTCGAAGACGATCTGATAGCGGCGCTGGAGCTGTGCCCCCGGCAGCGCGCGCTGGATCTGCGCAAATACGCTGACCTGCTGCTGCTCCAGCGCGGCACGGTATTGCTGGGCAGCCGGGCTATCGAGCTGTAGTTTGCCATCGGCGGTGGTTCCGAGTGTCATGGCCACGAAACCAGGGCTGATGCCGCGCGCCTGCGCGAGCGGCGGATCGTTGAGCCGCACGATCCAGCGATCGCTGACCGATCGGGTCGGTGTTCGATCCGCAGTCTGGATCGGGCCGGGCGGCCCAATCACCGGCCCGCCATAGTTGGAAGCTGCCTGAGCCGGGAGCGCGATCACAGTGAGCGCCAGCAGGAGCACAGCTATCAGGGAGGGGCGTTTGAACATACTTGCCTCCTTAGCGCGCTTTCAGCGCAGGTGTTGGGGGTTGGGTGTCGGGTACTGGGTGTTGGGTGTTGGGTGTTGGATGTGGGGTGGGCACGATTTCGAGTCCCAACACCCAACACCTGTTACCTCACGGCGATCGGCTACGACGCTTGTTCCTGGCGCCAGGCCTCGTATTCAGCCCGCGCCGCTTCCGACAGTGGATAGTATTTGCGGAGGTCGCCACCTTCGGCCAGGCGCATGCGCGAAAATTCCTCCCACTCGGCGTGCTCACCGGCCGTGCGCAGCAGCTGGGGCGCCAGCTTGATCGGCACCACCACCACTCCGTCGTCGTCGGCCACAATGATATCGCCGGGTATCACCAGCACGTTGTTGCAGGCGATCGGCACGTTCACAGCAAACGGGAAGATATTCGTCTGCGTATGAAAGTTGGGCGTCACGCCCTTCAGCCACATTGGCAGATCGAGGTCCTGGGCGTGCGTATAATCGCGGATACAGCCGTCGATCACCACGCCGGCGCCACCGCGGCCCTTGAAGTAGGTCAGCATCATCTCGCCGAAGACACCGCTGCCCATATCGCCGCGCGCATCGACGACCACAATATCGCCCGGCTGGGTGTGGTAGAGCACATGCCGATGGAGCTGCCGCTCGGGGTCGGCGTATTCATCGACGCCATACAGATCCTCGCGCTTAGGCATGAACTGGAGCGTCAGGGCAGGGCCGGCCACCGTCTTGCCGCGCGTCCAGGGCGACAGGCCACGGATGTGCGGATCGCGAATACCCAGGCGGCTCAATTCGCCACTGGCCGTGGCGCTGCCGACCTTGGCTAACCCGGCAACCAGCTCCTTCGACGGTCGTTCGATATCTGGTGTTTCGATCATGGGTTTTCCTCACTTCGTAGCGTATTGGAGCCGCACGCATATCGCTTGAGCGAAGCTACCACATATCCGGCACGCCGTCAAAATGGCCTAATGCGGCGTCGCGCCCTCCTGTAGCGGAGAGACATATGGCGTGCCGTTCTTCTTGCGCTTAAACTCGGCCTGGGCCGCCGCCAGCAGATCTGGGCGGGTCAGCAGATCCAGGCCCGACAGCGCCAGCGCCTTAGCCGCCAGCAGCATGCCCTTGAATCCAATGCTTGAGCCGGATGATGCCACGATCTGCCAGCTATGCCCTGGCGTTCCCAGCGGCCAGCAGCAGGTCGTCAGCTGTGCGGTGGGCGTGATCTGGCTCACGTCGCCCACCTCGGTCGAGCCCGGCATGACCATGTGCGTCTCAACATGCGGCAGGATCTGCTCCCACAGCGGCGTGGCGATCATCGCAGGATCAAGCTCGCAGCGAACCTGGCGCTGCGTTAACTCGAAGGCATGATCCAGCGTGCCAGGCGCAAAAGTTCCCTGAAGCTGTTGGGCGAATGCCTGCTCCTCGGCCGTGAAACTGAGATCGCCGACCGCCTGCAGCTTCTCAAGCAGCAGCTGGGAAAGCACCAGGTTCGGCAGCAGCTCGTAGCAACCGGTCACAAAGTCGATGTCATAGGTCGTGCCGCTCATCAGCGCGGCGCCTTTGGCGATATCCAGCACGCGCGCATAGATAGCCGCGACCTGATCGCGGCGCGGCGCGCGCACGAAGTACCAGATCTGGGCGTAGGCAGGCACGACGTTGGGCGCTTGCCCGCCGCTGGTGATCACGCTGTGAATGCGGGCATCCGGGATGATATGCTCGCGCAGGTAGTTGACGCCGATATCCATCAGCTGCGCGCCGTCGAGGGCGCTGCGGCCGTTATGCGGGTCGGCCGCCGCATGTGAGCTGACGCCGTGGAAGTTGACCTTGAACGAGTTCATAGCCAGTGATGAGCTGGCCCAGACCGTGTTGGTATCGCCGGGATGCCAGGCCAGCGCCGCATCCAGGTCATCAAAGACCCCGGCTTTAGCCATAAAGGTCTTGCCGACCAGCGTCTCCTCGGCCGGGCAGCCGTAGTAGCGAATAGTGCCGGCGATCTGCTGATCCTCCATCGCCGCTTTGAGCGCCATGGCCGCACCAAGGCAAGCCACCCCAAATAGGTTATGCCCACAGCCGTGCCCAGGGCCGCCGCTCTGGATCGGGCTGCGATCGGCCGCGAGCTGCTGCGACAGGCCGGGCAAGGCATCGTACTCCCCAAGAATGCCAATGATCGGCGCGCCGCTGCCCCAGCTGGCCACAAACGCAGTCGGCATCTGGCCAATGCCGCGCTCAACCGTGAAGCCGGCCGCTTCGAGCTCATTCGCCAGCAGCCCGCAGGCAAATCGCTCTTCTAGGGCAATCTCGGGGTGCGCCCAGATCTCCCTGGCCAGATACGACAGCTGCTCGTCGTGATGATCCAGATACTCCAGCGCCGTCTGCTGCATACGCATTCGATATCCTCCGTACCACTAATACTTGATACTTGATGCTTGAGTCTCGACTTGTGAATCTTGTTATCGGCAAGCGAACCAGGATACGAAGGCGATTATACCGTAGTTGGAGGATATGGATGCGGGGGCGCACGCTGGTCGCCTACGCGGCGGTCGGCAACCAGCGTCGATCCGGATACGGAAACTGGGGTCGCAATTGCAGCACGAGTTGTGAAACGGCAATACAAAATAACAAATTCTTCCCCTTCTCGGCTATGTGAGAGGCTATACTGCTCATAAAACGTGAGGAGAATCGCAATGTACGATCTGATTATTATCGGCGGTGGCCCGGCAGCGGCAGCGGCGGCAGTGTACGCGCTGGGGAAGCAGCTGCATTTTCTGGTCATCTATGCCGAGCTTGGCAAAGCCGGCCGCACACAGCAGCTGGCCGGCGAGCCAGGCACCGAGTTCCTTGCGGGCGCAGATGCAGTTCGAGTGTTCGAGCGCCAGGTTGTTCAGGCCGATAAGACCTTGCGAGATTATGTGACCGAGGTAAGCCAGGACTCAGGCGTGTTGCGCGTGGCAACCCAGCAGCACGGCACGATGAGCACGACAGCATTGATTGTGGCGACGGGGGCGACGCCGATCGCGCTCGATCTGCCGAACGCCAAAAATCTGCTCGGGCATGGGCTCGGCTACTCGATCACCACCCACGCACAGCTCATGGACGGAAAGCATGTCGCGGTGATCGGCACCACGATCCGCGCGCTACGCGGCGTGGCCGAGCTATCGCGCAACGCCGCGCAGGTTTACCTCGTCGCGCCCGACACCGTGCGGCTGGCGACGCCGCTGGCCGCTGCGCTAGAGCAGCGCCCGAATGTCGAGATTCTGAGCGGGTACGAGGTGGAGGAGCTGGTTGGCGCACGTAACATCGAAGCGCTGGTTGTCACGCGCGCGGGGCAGGCACGTCGGCTGAGCGTGGACGCCGCCTTTGCGGATCTGGGGCTGCTGCCAAACAGCGGCATCGTCCGCGCGCTGGTTCAGACCGACCAGGATGGATTTATCTGGGTGGACGAGCGCAACGCGACCAGCACGCCAGGGATCTTCGCCGCCGGCGATGTCACAACCTCATTCGGCGAGCAGATAATGATCGCGATCGGCGATGGCGCGCGGGCGGCGATCAGCGCCTACGATTATCTGCTCACCACCCATCCTTTGGCGCCATTTGGGCCGATCGACTGAGCACTCGATCGGCGCTGTGACGGTTGAGAGGTTTGGAGGGACTGCATCCCTCCAAACCTCTGTCTTTGTTCTTTCGTTTCTGATTTTTGCGCTCTGCGAGCACAAACCACGGATTTCTATATGTATGTCATTTTTCGCCCTGCGGGGCGAAAAATGACATACATATAGAAGTAAACTACCCTGCCGCAAGCGAAAGCTGCCTTTTGCGTAAGCCCTGATGTATGGTAAGCTTGTGCCTGTTGGACGCAAGCCGTACAAGAAGGAGAATCGTATGCCGCACCCACTCGACGAGCTCAGCGACTTTGATACACCTTCAATCACCAATGTGGTAGCGACGTACCCTGCCAGCCCGCTTTGCCTGGGCCTGTACAATCCCTGGGCCGAAAACTGGTATACCGACCAGTCTATTCGCTGCATGTACCCGGAGCTGGGGCGCCTGGCCGGCTATGCGGTCACATGCGTGTATGGGCTGCCCGATCCCAACTATTCGCGGCTGTCGTTCCTGGATGTGATCGATGCGCTCGACGCCTCGCCAAAGCCAACCATTCTGGTGCTACAGCAAAAGTTTCCGCCCGAGATCGCCGGCAAAGTTGGCCTGGCGGGCGGCAATATGGTCTCGGCCATGAAAGCGATCGGCTGCGTTGGAATGATCTCGAATGGCCCCTCTCGCGATCTCGATGAAATTCGCCCGATGCGCTTTCAGTATATGTTGAGCGGCGTGACTGCTGGGCATGGGGCCATGGCGGTTCAGGCGGTCAACGTGCCGGTTTCGGTGGCCGGTATGGACGTTGCACCAGGCGAGATCATTCACATGGATGAAAATGGCGCGGTGAAGTTCCCGGCCGACAAACTGCAGGCTGTGTTGCATAACGCGCGCGAGCTGCAAAAACAAGAGGCAGCGCGCATGAGCGCATTGCAGCAGGCAACCTCAGCGGCTGAAATCAGGGCGATCTTTGGCGGCCATACCTACGCAGCCACAGAACCACGGCAAAGCTAAGGAAGGTTTATCGCAACGCTATGGCCCACGTTCCCGCAGCTCGGCCGCCGCATATCGCCCTTCCGCCAATGCTGCGGGCATTACGGCACCGCAACTACCGCCTGCTCTTTTTTGGGCAGCTGATATCGCTGTGTGGCGTGTGGATGCAGATCACCGCCCAGGGCTGGCTGGTGCTGCGGCTGACCAACTCGCCGCTCTGGCTTGGGCTGATCGCCGCCGCCCAATCGCTGCCGGTGCTGCTGCTCTCGCTCCCCGCCGGCGCGCTGGCCGACAAAGCGCCCAAGCGAACACTGCTGCTGGTAACCCAGTCGGTCTCGATGATCTCGGCGCTGCTGCTGGCGCTGCTGCTCTACAGCGGCCTGATTCAGGTCTGGCATGTGCTGGCGGCCGCGCTGATCGGCGGCATTGTGGCTGCGGTTGAAAATACTGCTCGGCAGGCGTTTACGATCGAGCTGGTGGGCCGCGAAGACCTGATGAATGCGATTGCGCTCGACTCGATGGTGTTCAACGGGTCGCGCATCATTGGCCCGGCCACCGCCGGCGCGCTGGTGGCGGCGATCGGCGAGGCGCCGGCCTTTCTCTTCAATGGGCTGAGCTTTCTGGCCGTGATCATCGGGCTGCTGCTGATGCGCCTGCGGCCCTTCCAGGCGCCCGCCCGCCAGAGCAGCCTAGGGCATTTGCGCGAGGGGATCGCCTATATCGTGGGCGAGCCGAAGGTGCGGCTGCTGCTGCTTCAGATCGGCCTGCTGTGCGTGTTCGGGCTGGCATATGTGCCGCTGCTGCCATCCTTCGCCCGCGATGTGCTGGGCGGCGATGCACTGGTCTTTGGCCTGGTGGCTTCAACCAACGCCGCCGGCGCCCTGTGCGCGGCGTTGGCGATCGCGCTCTTCGGCGACCGCATACCGCGAGTCAAGTACATGACCATCGCGCTACTGAGCTACTCGATCTTTCTGGGCGGCTTTACTCTGGCGCGCGACCTGCTGCCGGCCCTGCTGCTGATCGCCGGGGTTGGCTGGGCCGGCATCACATCGCTGACGATCTCAAACACACTGCTCCAGTCGATTGTGCCCGACGCGCTGCGCGGGCGCGTGATGAGCGTCTTCGTGCTGATGGTGATGGGTGTCAGCCAGCTGAGCGGCCTGTTGCTCGCCGGCATTGCCGACCTGGTTGGCAATGTGGCATTAACCGTAGGCCTGTGGACAACGCTGGGCTGGTGTGTGCTGCTGGCCGTGCGCCTGACCCACACGCGGCTGCTATTAGAGCCGAGGATCGCCGTGCCGGAGCAGCCTTGACGGAAGACGAACGACGAACGACGAACGACGGCCTCATTCGTCCTCCGTCGTTCGTCATTCGTCCCAAAAAATATTGCCTCCCCAGCGCCTAGTGCGCTTTCAGCGCGGGTGTTGGGTGTTGGGTGTTGGGCGGGCGGCGTTGCGAAGCCCAACACCCAACACCCAACACCTAAAACCTTGCTTGGAA
>WNGB01003874.1_pt1 | contig 48724 bp, 52 predicted proteins | sample 5400681 | NCBI WGS metagenome assembly WNGB01 (sample SAMN13153367, study PRJNA577476) | soil metagenome | isolation source: 115 cm soil or saprolite under grassland replicate 2 | place: USA:California | collected 2016-06-15
TCGCGCCCACGCCGGTCAAGATCGTGATCGCCGGCGGCTTCGGAGTCGGCAAGACCACCTTCGTCGGGGCCGTCTCGGAGATCGTCCCGCTCACCACCGAGGCGCAGATGACCTCGGCCAGCGTCGGGGTGGACGAGCCCTTGCCCGGCAAGTCCACCACCACCGTGGCCATGGACTTCGGCCGCATCACGCTCGACAGCGACCTGATCCTGTACCTGTTCGGCACCCCGGGGCAGGACCGCTTCTGGTTCATGTGGGACGACCTGGTGCGCGGTGCGATCGGCGCGGTGGTGCTGGTCGACACCCGCAGGCTCGCGGCCTGCTTCGCCGCCGTCGACTACTTCGAGCACCGCGACGTGCCGTTCATCGTGGCGATCAACTGCTTCGACGGCGAGCTGCGGCACGCGGTCGAGGACGTGCGCGAGGCGCTGGCGATCCGCCCCGACGTGCCGATCGTGCTGTGCGACGCGCGCGTCCGCGACTCCGCCAAGGCCACGCTGATCGAGCTGGTCGAGCGCGCCGTCGCGCAGGCGGCCGCGAGCTTCGACCCGGCGCGGACCTGACAACTGCCCCGCAGGTGGGGCGTCGCCCCGGTGCGGGGGCGACTCACTCCCCGGCGGGCGTGCCCTGGCGGCCACGGCGGGCGCGCAGGGCGGCGGTCACCCCCCCGGCCAGGGCGGCCAGCACGCCAGCGCCAAGAGCAAGGGCGGCAGGCAGCGGCAGCCCATCCGAGCCTCCCGGCCGCGCCTGCGGCGCGGGTTGCAGCGCGTTGCTGCCCGGCGGCGCACTGCCGGCGGCCGCGGCGGGACGGTAGCGGAAGATCCACAGGCCGCTGGACATCTCGCTGGCGAAGACCAGGCCCTTGGCCGGGTAGACGCCCCAGACCAGCGGGAAGGACGTCCCGCCGCCGGGCGCGCGCACGCCGTCCGGCGCGGTGCCGCTCGCCGGAGGCACGAAGTAGCCGACCTCGCGGGGGTGGGCGGGGTCGGCCAGGTCCACCACGCGCACCCCGTCCGAGTACCAGGAGGCGTACTCGAGCTGGCCGTCGATCACCGCGTTGTGCACCGAGTAGACGCCGTCGAGGCCGATGCGGCCGTCGGCGCCAGGCGCGGCCGCCTCGGTGGCGAAGCTCGAGACGAGCTTCGGGTGCGCCAGGTCCCGGGTGTCCCAGATGCGCTGGTAGGTCCAGGTCTCGCCGGGGGTCTTCGGGTTCACGGCGAGGGTCTCGTCGTTCTGCACGAACAGCGTCTCGTCCTGGTTGAACCAGGCGGAGTGGGCCGCCTGGCTGCGGTCCCTCGGCCGGTAGCTGGTGCGGCCGACCCACTTCGGCCTGGCCGGGTCGCGGATGTCGAGGAACAGCTCGCCGGCGGCCCAGAACGAGGCGAACAGCTTGGTGCCGTCCGAGAACGGCCAGGCGCTGTGGCAGAACACGTCCTCCCTGGCGCCGAGCTGGGTCCGCACCTCGGCCGGCCCGTCGCGGCGCACGTCCCAGTCGGCCAGCTCGGTCGGGTGGCGCGGGTCGCTGATGTCGATCACCCGCAGGTCGCCCTTGGCGCCCCTGGACAGCGGGAAGGAGCCGGGCACGGCCGCGAGCGCCAGCAGGCGCCCGTCGGCCCGCTGGGCCACGCCCAGCTCGTGCACGCCCCGGGGGACCCCGGTGGCCAGGCGGCCCAGCTCCCGGGGCCGTGACGGGTCGCTGACGTCGTACAGGGCCAGGCCGGCGAAGCTGGACCCGCGCGAGCAGGGCTGGATGCCGACCGCGGCGAGGTCGCCGGAGAAGGCGCGGGTGCGCACCGCGCCCACCCAGACGTCCTCGTCGTCGCTGCCCCTGAAGACGCCGAACTGGCCGAGCGGGCGTGGCCTGGCCGGGTCGCGCACGTCGATCGCCCAGACGCCGTCGTCGCACCGCGCCGACCGGTAGCTGCCCAGGTAGGCGACGTCCTCGTGGACCCAGACGTCGCCGTAGATGCCGTTGCCGGGATCGACGTGGCCGACCAGCTCGGTGTTGCTGGTCCGCGGCCGCTGCTGGGCGGCCGCGGCCGGCGTGACCGCGGTGGCCGCCAGCGTCAGCGCCGCCACCAAGGCCCTGCCGATCCTCCCGCCCATGCAGCCCACCTCCGGCCACCATCGTCCCAGGCTCGGGCAAGACGTGCTCGGGTGCCGCGGTTCCCGGCTAGGAGGCCGGCGCCGGCTCCCCGAGGGCGCGCGGCAGGGCGCCCTCGTACGCGTCGCGCAGGCGCGCCAGAGGCAGGTCCAGCAGGCCCGGGACGACCAGGGCGTCGCCGCCGCTGGCGCCGAGGCGGCGCAGCGGCACCTGGGCCGCCCTCGCGGCGGCCGCGAGCGCCGGGCCGGCGTCCGGCTCGGTGGCGGCCAGCACCCGGGACGGGGTCTCCGACACCAGGGCGGCAAGCGGGGGCAGGCCGTTCGGCCCCGCGACCGGCGCCAGGGCGACGGTGGCGCCGACGCCGGCGGCGAGGACCGCCTCGACCAGGGCGACCGCCAGCCCGCCGTCGGAGCAGTCGTGCGCGCAGGCCAGCAGGCCGGCGGCGGCGAGCTCGACGAGCAGGTGCTGCAGCGCCGCCTCCGCGTCGAGGTCGAGGCCCGGCGGGCGGCCTTCGAGGCGCCCGCTGGCCAGCCGCTGCCACGCCGAGCCGCCGAAGTCTGCCCTGGTCTCGCCGAGCAGCCACACGTCCAGGCCGGCGCGCGGGAAGCCCGACGGCACCACCCTGGCCGCGTCGTCCAGCAGGCCGAGCACGCCGACCACCGGCGTCGGGTGCACGGGCCGCCCGTCGGACTCGTTGTAGAAGCTGACGTTGCCGCCGGTCACCGGGACCCCGAGGGCGCGGCAGGCCTGGCCGAGCCCGGCAACGGCGGCGGCGAAGTCGCCCATCACCTCGGGCCGCTCGGGGCTGGCGAAGTTGAGGCAGTTGGTGGTGGCCACCGGCCGGGCGCCGCTGCAGGCGACGTTGCGGGCCGCCTCGGCGACGGCCAGGGCCGCGCCGGCCACCGGGTCGAGCCGCGCGTAGCGGCCGTTGCCGTCGGTGGCCAGGGCCAGCGCCCGCCGGCTGCCGGGCAGGCGCACCACGGCGGCGTCCGAGCCCGGGCCGGCCACCGTGCCCCGGCCGACGTAGCGGTCGTACTGCTCGTACACCCAGCGCTTGGAGGCGCAGGTCGGGTCGGCGGCCAGGGCGAGCACGGCCGCCTCCGGGTCGGCGTCGAGCGGCACCTCGGCACCCGCCCGTGGCGGGGCCGGCGCCACCAGCGGGCGCCGGTAGACCGGCCCTTCGTCAGCGAGGCTCTGACATGGCACCTCGGCGACCAGCTCGCCGCGGAAGCGCACGGTGAGCCGGCCGCCCTCGTCGCCGGCCGGGACCATGCGGCCGATCACGCTGGCGGCGACGCCCCAGCGCTCGCAGACAGCCACCACGGCGTCGAGCCGCTCCGGGTCGACCAGGGCGAGCATGCGCTCCTGGGACTCGGAGATCAGCACCTCCCAGGCCTCCATGGAGGGCTCGCGCAGGGGCACGGCGTCCAGGTCGACCTCCATGCCCATGCCGGCGCGGGCGGCCACTTCGGAGGTGGCGCAGGAGATCCCGGCCGCTCCCAGGTCCTGCAGGCCGGCCAGCAGGCCCGCCTCCACCAGCTCCAGGCACGCCTCGATCAGCAGCTTCTCCTGGAACGGGTCGCCGACCTGGACGTTGGGCCGCTTGGCCGTATCGCCCTCGGCGAAGCCGGCGGAGGCGAGCACGCTCGCCCCGCCGATCCCGTCGCGGCCGGTGCGCGCGCCGAGCAGCACGGCCAGGTCGCCGGGGCGCTCGGCACGGCCGCGGAGCAGCCGGTCGGCCGGCGCGACCCCGACGGTGAGCGCGTTGACCAGCGGGTTGCCCGTGTAGCAGGGGTCGAAGGCGACCTCGCCGCCGACCGTTGCCACGCCGACGCAGTTGCCGTAGTGGCCGATGCCGGCGACCACGCCGTCGAGCAGGCGGCGTTGCAGCGGCTCGGACAGGTCGCCGAAGCGCAGCGAGTTCAGGGTGGCCAGGGGCCTGGCGCCCATGGCGAGGATGTCGCGGATGATGCCGCCCACGCCGGTGGCCGCGCCCTGGAACGGCTCCACGAACGAGGGGTGGTTGTGCGACTCGATCTTGAACACGGCGGCGAGCCCGTCGCCCACGTCGACCACGCCGGCGTTCTCGCCGGGCCCCTGCAGGACCAGCGGCCCGTCGGTGGGCAGGCCGCCGAGGTGGACCTTGGAGGACTTGTAGGAGCAGTGCTCCGACCACATCACCGAGTACATGGCCAGCTCGGCCAGGCTCGGGTCGCGCCCGAGCACGGCGACGATGCGCTCGTGCTCCTCGTCGGTCAGGCCGAGCTGGCGGTGCAGCGCGACAGCCGCCTCGGTCACAGCGTGACCCCGACCGAGGCGGCCATCACCGAATCGAACAGCGCGCGGCCGCCGGTCGGGCCGAGCAGGGGGTCGACCGCGTGCTCGGGGTGGGGCATCAGCCCGACCACGTTGCCGGCGGGGTTGCGAACCCCGGCGATGCCGGCCAGGGAGCCGTTGGGGTTGTCGCCGGGGGCGTAGGAGAAGACCACCTGGCCCTCGCCGGCCAGCCTGGCGGGGTCGGGGTGGACGTAGCGGCCCTCGCCGTGCTTGACGGGGATGACCAGCTCGTCGCCCGGGTCGCAGGCGCGGGTCCACGGCGTCGCCGTCGAGCCCACCAGCAGGCGCACCGGCCGGCAGACGAAGCGCAGGCCGGCGTTGCGCAGCAGCGCACCGGGCAGCAGCCCGGCCTCGCAGAGCACCTGGAAGCCGTTGCAGATGCCGAGCACCGGGCCGCCGGCGGCGGCGAAGCGCCGCACCGCGGCCATCACCGGGGAGAAGCGCGCGATCGCGCCGCAACGCAGGTAGTCGCCGTAGGAGAAGCCGCCGGGGATGATCAGGGCGTCGAGGGGGGCCAGCCGCTCGTCGCCGTGCCACAGGGCGACCGCCTCACCCCCGACGTGCTCGACCGCCGCCCGGGCGTCGCGGTCGTCGCACGACCCCGGGAAGGTCACCACTCCGAAACGCACGCCGCCTCCAGCCGCCGGTGCCGCCCTCCGGCGGCCCGCCAGCCGGCCAGCCCGGCCACGACCAGAGGGTCCGCCGCCCTCGCCCGGAGGCTATCAGAGCGCGCGGCGGCGTCAGCACGGGATCGTCACCCGCGCGAGACCTTGGTGCGACAGGAGGTAGACGATCGCGCAATATGGTCGGGCCACGCACCACCACCGATTCGCGCGACGACCGGACCGTCCCGGATGCCGAGGTCGACGATGCCAACGCCTGCCGGGCCGTGGCGCCCCGTCCAGACCACCGCTCCACCCCCACCACCCGCCGACGTCCGCCTCCGGCCGGCCGGCTGGCGACGCCGCCGCCGGACCGTGGTGGCGACGGTCGCGCTGCTCGCCGTGACCGCCGCCGGCGGGGCCGGGGTGCTGACGGCCCGCCAGCTCGACCGGCGGCACGCCACGCCGGCCGAGGCCGCCTCGCCGGGGAGCCGCCGAGGACCGGCCGCCACCGCGACCCGCCCGGCCGCGCCGCTCCCCCCGCGGCTGCTGGTGGTCGGGTCGCACCCGGCCGGTGCCGCGCTCACCATCACGACGCCCGGCGGCGCCACCCGCAAGGCCCGCACCCCCTTCAAGGGCATGGTCCCCGGCGGGGAGCTGACCTTGTCGCTCGCCCGGCCCGGCTTCAACCGGCTCGAGCACCGCCTGCTGCTCGACCGCGCCCGCACCCTCGACTTCTGGCTCGACCCGGCCGGGCTGCTCCACCACTGCCTCGGAGGCTTCTCCACCGGCTCCAACCCCAAGCAGGTCGCCTTCACGCCCGACTCCAAGCAGATCTGGGTGACGCTGCTGGGCGGCCATGGCGTGCAGGTGTTCTCCGCGGGCAGCCGGCGCCTGCTCCACCAGATCAGACTCGGCAAGCACGGCGCCGTCGAGGTGATCTTCACCAAGGACGGCCGCACCGCCTTCGCCAGCCAGATGGAGACCGCCTCGGTGTTCGAGATCGACCGGGCCAGCTTCCGGGTGCGCCGCCAGCTGGCCACCAAGGGCAGCTGGAGCAAGGTGATGGCGCTCTCGCCTGACGAGCGCACGCTCTACGTCGCCAACTGGTCGAGCAACGACGTCTCCGAGATCGACCTGGCCAGCGGCCGGGTGCGCCGCGTGCTGCGGACCGTGCCGACGCCGCGCGGGCTGTACCCGACGCCGGACGGCCGGCGCCTCTACGTCGCCGGCTTCGACGGCGGTGACCTGGCCCGGATCGACCTCGGCACGGGCCGCTCCAAGGTCCTGCTCCACACCGGCGGCGCCATGCGGCACCTGGTCGGCGACCCGGCGCGAGGCCTGCTGTACGCCGACGACATGGCCGCCGGGCAGACCTGGGTGGTCGACCTGGCCGGCGAGCGCGTGCGCAAGCACGCGCGCACCGACCACACGCCCAACACCATCGACCTGAGCCCCGACGGCCGCGTGCTGTACGTGTCGAACCGGGGCCGCAACGGCACCAGCTACTACCTGCCCGGCCCGGAGTGGGGCTCGGTGCTCGCCATCGACGCCGCCAGCGGCCGGCCGCTCGACGCGATCGTCGGCGGCAACCAGACCACCGGCCTGGACGTCTCCCCCGACGGCCGCCTGCTGGCCTTCTCCGACTTCCTGGACAACCGGGTGCAGCTCTTCGCCATCCCGCCCTACCAGCGCCTCGCCACCGGCCACGGCGGCCGCGCCACCGCCCACCGCGCGGAGCTCCAAAAGGGTTAAGTGGCCGTGGACAGGCCGTCAGACCACGACGGCCAGATGGTCATCGCCCAGGCCTCGTCGTCGAAGTCACGGTCGCTGACGCCGACCGCCGCGACGGGGACCTCGGGGTCCACCCAGAGGAAGCAGCCGCTCGCTCCGAAGTGGCCGAACGCGGCCTCGGAGCGGCGCTCGCCCATCCAGTGCGGCTGCTTGCGGTCGCGCAGCTCGAAGCCGAGGCCCCAGTCGCACGGGTCGAAGCGGCCGACGCCGGGCAGCAGGCCGGCGATCCCCGGGAACTGCACGCTGGTCGCCTCGGCGAACAGCTCCGGGGTGAGCACGGGCGCGCCGCTCGCGAGCAGGCAGCGCGCCAGGCGCACCAGGTCCGCGACGGTGCTGACCGCTCCGGCGGCGGGGTCGGCCGGCACGCCGTGGCGGGTGCCGAGCCAGGTCTCGCCGAGCCCGAGCGGCCCGAGGACGGCGCTGTCCAGCCAGGCGGGGAAGCTGAGCCCGACGGCGTCCTCGACGATCTCGGCGAGCAGGCGGAAGCCGAGGTTGGAGTAGACGCGGCGGCTGCCCTGCGGCCGCCGGCGGCCCGTCTGGTGCGGCAGCCCGGAGGCGTGGGCGAGCAGGTGGCGCGGGGTGGTGGGCTCGTCGTCGCCGGCGGGCGCCCAGCGGCCGAGCGGCACCCGCTGATCCAGGTCGACGCGGCCGGTCTCGACCGCGGCCAGCGCGGCCAGGGTGGTGAGCAGCTTGGTGACCGAGGCGATCTCGAACTGGTCGTGCTCGCCGGTGCCAGGCCGCCAGGCGGTCTCCACGCGGTCGGCGAGGACCACCGCCGTGCCGCCGCGCCGGACCGGCCAGTCCAGCTCACTCATGCGCATGATGTCGTCCTCCGTGACGCGGGGTTGCGGCTCACCGGTAACCCTCCGCTCGCAGCGCGGTCAGGGCGCGGGTCTCGCCCGCGGCCAGCAGCGCGGCCACGTCCAGGCAGCTCCGGTTGGGCCCGAGCCGCCCCTGGGCGGGGAAGAGCCGCTGGCAGGCGTCGGCCTGGGCACGGACCGCCGCCAGCTCGCCGGCGGCGTCCGGAGGGCCACCGGCGGCGACGTGGGCGCCCTCGTGCACCAGCAGGACCGCGACGCGCTCGGCGGGTCCCCGCGAGAACTTCCCGTTGACGAGCACCGTCGGACCGCCCGGGGCGAACCGGGTGGTCGACTCGTTGCCGCTCGCGCGGAACTCGGCGAACACCACCGTGGCATGGTCGCGGTCGAGCGCCCGGCGCGCCCGGTCGATCGGCTCGGTGGTGCGCAGCCCGCAGACGCGGTCCGCCGCCTCGGCCAGCAGGTCGACCTCGCCGGACGTGCCGACCAGGGTGAGGCCGGCGAGGCGGGGGCAGGTTGCGTGGCGGCGGGTCACGCGGGCGCGGTTGGCCTCCTCCAGGGCCGGCACGCGCGCCTCGCCGACGTCGTGGGAGAACTGCCCGCTCGGCGCCGAGCGGCCCGCGCCGAGCGGTGCCGCCGGGCGGTCCGCGCCCACCAGGGCGATGGCGGCGGCCACCATGAGGGCGCTGGTCGCGGCGGCCACCAGCCACAGCCACCAGGGCAGGCGCGGCCAGGGACGGGCCTTGACGGCGGCGGCCTCCACCGGCGTCAGCGGGCGGGGCTGGGGCGCTGGCATCGCTGCCGGCCTCTACGGCAGCACGCGGACGGTGAACTCCTCGATCACCGGGTTGGCCAGCAGGGCCTCGGCCATGCGGCGGGCGGCCGCCTCCGCGTCGCCTTCCTGGACGGTGAGCTCGACGTGCTTGCCGACGCGCACGTCGGAGACGCCGCCGAAGCCGAGCGCCGGCAGGGCGCGCTCCACCGCCTGGCCCTGCGGGTCGAGGATCTCCCGCTTGAGCATGACGTCCACCGCCACCCGAGGCACGCTGCCCCCTTTACTCAAACGCTTCGGTGGGCCACCGGCGCCTTGTGCGCCGGCTTCCCTCGTCGCTCCTTCGTCGCCTGCGGCTCCTTCGTCGCTCCTCAGTCCAGCCGGCGCGCGCCGGTGGCCCACCTCGCTAACACCAGCTGGCCCCGCCGGCGCTGGAACCGCAGGCTACACCGGGAGGTGCGGCGCTCGCCGGAAGCTATGCCTCGCCGGCGCGGCCGGCGGGGTGGGGCTCCGGACCGGCGCGCTCGCGCTCGAGGAAGACCTCCTCCCGGTGGACCTCGACGGAGCGTGGCGCCCGGATGCCCAGCCGTACCTGGTCACCCCGGACTTCCAGGACGGTGATGATGACGTCGCGCCCGATCATGATGCGCTGGTTGGCGCGGCGCGTGAGGACGAGCACGAGCGCTCCTTCGTGTCGGTCGGCCGCGCGCCGGCGGGCGCGCGTCTGGTGGCCGGTCGGTCGCCCGGGGGAGGCGTCGGCGATTGTACCGTTCGAGGGGATAAAGATTTTCGAGATCTAGCTGGATGGCAGCGACTCAGCTCAACAGGCCGAGCGCGACGGCGCGGACGACAGCCTCGTTGCGGTCGCTCGCGCCGAGCTTCTCGTAGATGTGGGCCAGGTGCGTCTTGACGGTCGCCGGCGTGACGTGCAGCGCGGCCGCGATCGCCGCATTGGAGCGCCCCTCCGCCAGCCGCGCCAGCACCTCGCGTTCCTTGGCGGTGAGCAGGCCGCCGCCGCTGACCTGCGCGCCACCGTTGCCGTCGACGGCGCCCAGCAGCGCGGGCACCAGGCTGGGAGCGAGCACCCGCTCGCCGGCTGCGAGCAGCCGCAGCGCGTCCTCCAGCTCCTCGGCTCCGACCGAGCGCTCCAGTAGGGCGTCGGCGCCCGCCCCGAGCAGCCGCCCGACCTCTGCCCTGCTTGCCTGCGCGACCAACGCCACCACTATCAGTGGCTTGCGGAGCTGCTTGGCGCGGTGGATCACCTCACTCGGAGTGAGATCGGTGATGGTACCCACAATGAGGAGATCGGCTTCGGCGTCGCTGACGGCGCGGAGCCCGTCGCGCGCGACGGCGGCACCGGAGACCCGCGCCCCCAGGGACTCCAGGATCGTCTGGAGCCCCAACCTGACCAGCGGCCATTCATCGACGACGACGGTCTGGCGCCATTGCTGCGAGTGGTCCACGACAGAGTTGTCGTCTCCGCACGGCGGTCCTTGAGACGCAGGTCAGCGCCGACGACTAGTCATCTGGTAGCAGCTCTCATAGTCCCGCCGACCACGAGAAGCGGTCGGTGTTCATCCGCCCGGCCGATCTAGTAGTCACGCATAGTGGCCGACACCTGTACCATGAACACTCTGCGCGCCCCGGTCCCGGCCAGCCAGCGAGCAGCCGAAGAGCAGCTCGTCCGCGACCACCTGTCCCTGGTCCAGCACGCCGTCGCCGAGGTCATCAGCCGGGTTCCCCGGCACGTCAGCCGGGACGACCTGGAGTCGGCCGCCCTGTTCGGGCTCGCCCAGGCGGCCCGCACCTTCGACCAGACCCGGGGCATCGCCTTCGAGCACCACGCCGTCAACCGCGTCCGTGGCGCCGTGCTCGACGAGCTGCGCGGGGCCGACTGGGCCAGCCGCTCGGTGCGCGCCCGCGGCCGCCAGCTGCAGCAGGCCACCGACGAGCTCACCGTCCGTCTCGGCCGCGCCCCCAGCCAGGCCGAGGTCGCCGCCGAGCTCGGCGTCGAGCCCGCGGTCGTGCGCAAGCTGGAAGAGGACGTCCACCGCGCCACGGTGCTGAACTACGACTCGATCGTGACCGACGGCGAGATCGAGGACCTGCTGCCGGCTGACGGCGATACCCCGGACCAGGTGCTGGTCAAGCGCGAGCGGCTCTCCTACCTGGTCGACGCGATCTCCGCCCTGCCCGAGCGGCTGCGCGCGGTGGTCACCGGCTACTTCTTCGAGGAGCGGCCGATGCAGGAGATCGCCACCGAGCTCGGCGTCACCGAGTCGCGTGTCTCCCAGCTCCGCTCCGAGGCCCTCGTCCTGCTCAGGGACGGGCTGAACGCCCACCTCGACCCGGACGTGCTGCCGGCCGAGGCCCGCCCCGGCGGCCGCGTCGCGCGCCGCAAGGCCGCCTACTACGCCGCCATCGGCTCCGCCTCCGACTACCGGGCGCGGCTGGACGCCGAGGCACGGCGGCCGAAGGCCGAGGCGCAGCCCCAGCGGCCGGCCCTGGCGGCGGCGGGAGCGTGAGCGTCGTGGCTGCGACCGGATCATCCACTACGCGTCCGCACCCAATCAGCCCGTTCGCATCGAGCAGCTCGGAACAGGCGAGAACCGGCACCCGATCGGAGACGAAACAATCTAGACTTCGGTTGCCGACGCGGATCCCCGCTCCCCCCGCGGCAGAGATGGGAACTAGTAGCTTCTCTGTAACATTTCATTACGTCTATGTAGTTTTGGCGTCTCTTGGGGCGAAGCAAGCGATAAGCTCCGCCCGCTCGGTGGAGGACAGGGTCTCAGAGGGTGATCGCGATGACGGACCCGATGCTCGTTCGGCGGTTGGCGCTCGACCTGAGGAATCTCTCGAACAAGACGCTCTCGCTTCGGGGCGCCGTCGAGGACTACCGCCACGAGCTGGTCCGGACCGAGGACGACTGCGTCACCGACGACCAGGAGCTGCTCGCCCTCCAGCGCCAGGTGCAGGAGCTGTGGGAGGCCATGGACCGGGCCGAGGCCAGCCTGCGCCGCGCCTCGCGGGAGATCTCCCCCCTGCTCTGGCTCGAGTAGCCGCTATAGATCGTCGCGGTCGCGAATCTTGCTCTTGTCGCGTAGCTCCATGTACGGCTCGACGTCCGCCGGGTGGCCGGCGGCGATCGCCCGGCTGCGCTCCAGCTCGGCGTTGAGCTCGGCGCCGAGCAGGATCGCCAGGTTGGACAGCCACAGCCAGACCAGGAAGATGATCACCCCGGCGAGGCTGCCGTAGGTCTTGTTGTACGAGCCGAAGTTCACCACGTAGAGCGCGAACGCGACCGAAGCGGCCACCCAGACCACCACCGCCAGGATCCCGCCCGGAGTGACCCAGCGGAACCCCTGCCTGGCGTTGGGCGAGGCCCAGTACAACAGCGCGAACAGGAAGCTCACCACCACCAGCAGCACCGGCCACTTGGCGATGTCCCAGGCGGTGACCGCCGCCGAGCCGATCCCGAGCAACCGGCCGACGCGCTGGGCCAGGCCACCGGTCACCACCACCACGATCGCGGAGGCAGCGAGCAGGATCATCACGACCACCGTGACGGCGAGCCGGATCGGCACCGTCTTCCAGATCGGCCGGCCCTCGGGGACGTCGTAGATGGCGTTGGAGGCGCGCATGAACGCGGCCACGTAGCCCGAAGCCGACCACAGCGCGACGCCGAGCCCGACCAGCGCGAGCACCCCGGCGGAGCCCTGGCTCCGCTGCAGGTTCTGGATCGCGGTCTTCAGGATGTCGTTGACCGAGCTCGGCGCGACCTGCCCGAGGTTGTCCACCAGGCCCTGGATGGTCTCCTGCCCGGCCAGGCCGACCAGGGAGACGAGCACCAGCAGCGCCGGGAAGATCGAGAGCACGCTGTAGTAGGTGAGCGCGGCCGCCCAGTCGTTCAGGGCGTCGATCCGGAACTCGCGGACGGTGCTCTTGAGCGCCGCCCGCCACGACCCACCGGGCAGCTGGGTCGGCCGCTCCGCGGCGCGCCGGCGGCGGCGCGGCTTGCTGTCGTCGTCGGATCCGGACACGGTCCTGGCCATCGCTCGTACCTCCTCGCACGGCGGCCGAGCCGCTCGATCACCCGGGCCAGCGGCCGGTCAGCCTGCGGACGCCCACGGCGCCGCCGCGGTTGACAGCGGCCTTCACCAGCCCGAAGATCGCGCCCTCGAGCGCGGCCGCCGCCAGCACCTCTCCCCAGCCGTACTCGTCGGAGGTGGCCTCGGGAGGCTCCGGCTCCCCGCTGGCCAGCTGCCAGATCCGCTTGAACGCCATGGCGGCGAGCGCCCCGCCGACGAGGCTGGCCCCGAGGCTCACCGGCTTGTACAGCAGCTTGCTCATCACCCTCTCCTTCCACGCCGCCAGACGACCAGCGCCGCGGCCAGCGCGCCGGCCACCGCCACGCCCCACAGCGCCAGGCCACGGGCATCGGCCGCTCTCTGGCCGGCGCGGGCGGTCATCCCGGCGAGCTTCTCCCTGGTGCGGGCGCGCACATCCGCCTTGGCCGCGAGCGCCTCGACGGTCTCGCCGAGCTCCATGCGGGTCCGCTCGATCTGCGCCCGCAGCGCCTCGGGGTCATCGGTCACAGTCCCCACCGCCACCTCTCCGTCCCACGGTGCCCTGGTCATCGCCGTGCCCTCGTCGCGATCTCGTGGACGTCCGCCTTGACGCTCGCGGCGGCCTGCTCCGGCAGCGGCGGGGTGGCCCGCCTGAACTGCGCGCGGCCGAGGAGCACGAGCCCCCCGGCGAGCGCGAACAACCCCAGCCCCACCAGCAGGGCCGCGAGCCAGGCCGGCAGCACCAGCGCCAGCGCCAGGATCGCGGCGGCGACCAGCGCAGCGAGCCCGTACACGGCGACCAGCCCGCTGCCGCCGAACAGGCCGGCGCCGAGCCCGGCCCGCCGACCCTTCTCCGCCAGCTCCAGCTTGGCGAGCTGCACCTCCTGCCGCGCGAGCCGGGAGATCTGCTCGGTGAGCTGCCGCACCAGCTCGCCGGCCGGCCGGCCGTCCAGTTCCTCCCGCCGGCCGCCGCCTCGCTCGGTCCTCTCGCTCATCTCGACCTCACCTCACTCGGGTGCGAGTCATCCGGCTACCCCGATCCGTCCGAGCCGTAACGAGCTGGGCGAACCGAGCGGACGAAGCGTAGCGACTTGGCCGACGGTGGGACACTTCATCCTTCGGCAGGAACCCAGCGATCGAGAGGAGCGCACGTGGACGCGACCGTGCTCGTCACCGGCGGCCGTGGTGGCCTCGGGCCCGCGGTGACCGAGGCCTTCCTGGCCGGCGGCTGGCGCGTGGTGACGCCCCTGCGCCGGCGACCGGAGCCTACCGGCGGCGGCGGCGGCCTGATTCCCGAGGTGGTCGAGGCCGACCTGGCCGACCCGGCGGCGGTCGAGCGGGCGGTCGCGCGCGCGGCCGGCGACCCCGGCGCGCCGCTGCGTGCCGTGGTCAACCTGGCCGGCGGCTACGCCGCCGGCCCGCGGCTGCACGAGACCCCGCCGGAGGAGTTCGAGCGCCTGCTGGCGCTGAACCTGCGCCCGACCTTCCTGGTCACCCGCGCCGCACTGCCCCACCTGCTGGCCGCGGGTGGCGGCGCGGTCGTCTGCGTCTCCGCCCGCACCGCCCTGCAGCCGTTCCCCGGCGCCGTCGCCTACGCCACCGCCAAGGCGGCCGTGCTGGCCTTCGCTCAGGCCGTCGCCGTCGAGTACAGGGCGAAGGGCGTGCGCTGCAACGCCATCCTGCCCAGCGTGATCGACACGCCGGCCAACCGGGCGGGCCAGCCCGACGCCGACCACTCCAGGTGGGTCCCGCCGGCGCAGGTCGCCGCCGTGATCCGCTTCCTCGCCGGCGAGGAGTCGGCACCGACCAGCGGCGCGGCCGTCCCGGTGTACGGCCGCGCCTGAGGGCCGGCGGCCACCGTCCCGGTTCAGGGTTGGCGCCAACGGTCCGAAGACCCTTGCAGGCGGCCCGGCGTGCCGGGTGGCCGACGGGCCGGGTCGCGGCCCGGACCGACCGGAGGCGACGCCTGCAATGGACGACCTCGAGGACATCATCCGTGAGTTCCTGGTGGAGAGCTACGAGAACCTCGACCGGCTCGACCAGGACCTGATCGTCCTGGAGGCGGACCCCGCCTCGCGCCAGACGCTGGCCAGCGTCTTCCGCACCATCCACACGATCAAGGGCACCTGCGGCTTCCTCGGCTTCTCGCGCCTGGAGGCGGTCACCCACAGCGGCGAGAACCTGCTCTCGCGCCTGCGGGACGGGCGCCTCGCGCTGACTCCGGAGATCATCTCGGCCCTGCTCGCCCTGGTGGACGCGGTGCGGGAGATCCTGTCCCACATCGAGTCGACCAACCTCGAGGGCGAGGGTGACTACGGCGGCCTGATCGGCACGCTCGAGCGCCTGCTGGACCCGCCGTCCGTCGTGGGGACCCCGGGCGAGGGGCAGGAACTGCCGGCGACACCGCCCGAGGAGACGACGACACCCGAGCACGCGGCACCGTCAGGGCCGGCGGCGGCGCCCGAGCAGGCGCCACCCTCCGGGCCGGCGGACGCCGTCGCCGAGCCCGCCCAGCCGCCAGCCGGCGACGGGCCGAACGAGGCGGGCCACGAGGGCGAACGGCACGAGGAGACGCGCGCTGGCGGCGTGTCGGAATCGACCGTGCGCGTGGACGTCGGCCTGCTCGACGGGCTGATGAACCTGGTCGGCGAGCTCGTCCTGGCGCGCAACCGCCTGGCCCGCATGGCCGGCACCGAGCGGGACCAGGACCTGGCGGCGCTCGCCCAGCGCCTCAGCCTGATCACCTCGGAGCTGCAGGACGGCGTCATGAAGACCCGGATGCAGCCGATCGGCAACCTCTGGGGCAAGCTGCCCCGGATCGTCCGCGACCTGGCGCTGGCGCTCGGCAAGCAGGTCCGCATCGAGCTGACCGGCGGCAGCACCGAGCTGGACCGCACCATCGTCGAGGCGATCAAGGACCCGCTCACCCACCTGGTGCGCAACGCCGTCGACCACGGCGTCGAGAGGCCGGAGGCGCGCCTCGCCGCCGGCAAGCCGGCCGAGGGCCGCATCACGCTGCGCGCCTTCTACGAGGGCGGCCAGGTCCACATCGAGATCACCGACGACGGCGGCGGCATCGACCTCGAGCGGGTCAGGCGCCGTGCCGTCGATCACGGCCTGGTCGGCCCCGAGGACGCCCAGCGGATGAGCGACCGGGAAGCCCTCGACCTGGTGTTCCTCGCCGGGTTCTCCACCGCCGAGGCGGTCACCAGCCTTTCGGGGCGGGGCGTCGGCATGGACGTGGTCCGCACCAACGTGGAGCGCATCGGCGGGACCGTCGAGGTCGAGAGCCGGCCGGGGGCCGGCACCACCTTCGTGGTGAAGCTCCCGCTCACCCTGGCGATCGTGCCCGCACTGGTGGTGACGTGCGCGGGCCAGCGCTTCGCCATCCCGCGGGCCAGCCTGGTCGAGCTGGTCCGCCTCGGAGGCCAGGGTGCCGGCGTCGAGCTGGTCGGAGCCCGGCCCGTGTTCCGGCTGCGGGGGCGGCTGCTGCCGCTCGTCCGGCTGCGCGAGGAGCTGGACCTGGCCGCACACGACGGCGAGGACGGCGCGATCGTGGTCCTGCAGACCGGCGAGCAGCGCTTCGGCCTGGTGGTGGCGCACGTGGACGACAGCGAGGAGATCGTGGTCAAGCCGCTCGCTGGGGCGGTCAAGCGGATCGGCCTGTACGCCGGGGCGACCATCATGGGCGACGGGACGGTGGCGCTGATCCTCGACGTCCCGGCGCTGGCGCGGCGCTCGGGCGTGAACGCCGAGGCGGTCGGGCGCCCGCTCGACGAGGCCGAGGGCGACGCGGAGGAGGGCGTTCCCGTCCTCGAGCAGCTGCTGGTGGTGGTCGGCACCGGCGGGATCCGCCTGGCACTGCCGCTGGCCCTGGTCGACCGCCTGGAGGAGGTCCCGCGGGGGGCGGTCGAGCTCACCGGGGACGGCGAGGTGGTGCAGTACCAGGGCCGCATCCTGCCCCTGGTGCGGGTCCCGGAAGGCGGCCCCGGCACGGCCGGTGACCAGCTCTCGGTCGTGGTCGCCAGCGTCGGCGGACGGAAGACGGGGCTGGTCGTCGAGCGCATCGTGGACGTGGTCGAGCAGCGGCCCGGCCTGGCCGAGCCGTCCAGCAAGCCGTGGTCGGCGGGCAGTCTCGTGCTCGGCGGCCGGGTCACCGAGCTGCTCGACGTCGGCGCGGTGCTGTCGGGGAACCGGCACGGGGTACCGGCCGTGCAGGCACCTGTCCCCGAGCCGGCGGAGGTGTGACGGTGACGAGCAAGTGGCTGTGCACCTTCAGGGCCGGCGGCACCTGGCTCGGCGTCGAGGTGGCCCGGGTCCAGGAGATCCTCCGCACCCGTGCGACCACCCCCGTGCCGCTGGCGCCCCCGGTGGTGGCCGGCCTGGTCAACCTGCGCGGCCAGATCGTCACCGCGATCGACCTGCGCCGCCGCCTGGACCTCGGCGAGCCCGCCGAGGGGCACGACCCGGCCCAGGTGGTCGTCCACGGCGCCGAGGGCGCCGTCAGCCTGCTGGTCGACGAGGTCGGGGACGTGCTCCAGGTGTCGGAGGAGGACTTCGAGCCACCCCCGCCGACCCTGACCGGCGTCGCCCGCGAGCTGATCGACGGCGCCTGGAAGCTCCCCGACCGCCTCCTGCTCGCCCTCGACGTCGACCAGGCGGTGACCACGTGACCTCGATCCCCGCGGCAGGCCGCACCCCCCGTCAGAACGTCGTGCTCGGACTGCTGCGACGCCAGAGCCTCGCCGCCAAGCTGGTAGGCGGCTTCCTGCTCCTGGCCGCGGTCACGGCCACCGTCGGGCTCTACGGTCTGACCCGTCTGTCAGCGATCCACCAGGGGGCCGCCGATCTCGTCAGCGGCGACCTGCCCCGGGTGGAGCGCGCCGACCAAGCGCGCGCCCGCGTGCTGGGAGCGCATGCCGCGTTGCAGGACCTGCTCGACGGGAGCGCGGCCGAGCGGACGCAGCTCGAGGCGCGCATCGACGCCGCAGGCGCGGGCGTCGAGGAGGCCGTTCGCGCCATCCGGGACGGGGGGCTGGGCGACGAGGAGGCCGGCGTCCTGCGCGAGGTCGAGCAGGAATGGGCCTCCTACCAGGACGAGCTGCGCAAGGTCAGGGAGGCGCTGAGGACCTCGGACCAGCGCGCGGCCACGGCGGCCGCCAAGCGGGCGGACGGCGCCATCCACCGGGCGGTCGACGGCCTCGGCCAGCTGGACGACCTGGCAATCGAGAAGCTGCGCCAGGACGCGGCCATTGCCGCGAAGACCTACCGCGCCGCTCGCGAAGCCACCATCCTGCTGCTGGTGGCGGCGGTCGCGCTGGCCGTCTGCCTGGCGCTGGGGCTGGTCCGCAGCCTGACCCGGCCGCTGCGCAGGGCGGAGGAGCTGCTTCAGACGGTGGCGGGCGGCGACCTCTCCAAGCGCGTCCAGGTCGGCTCCAGCGACGAGCTAGGGCGCATGACGGCCGCCCTCAACCAGACGGTCGACCGCATGCGCGGCGCGATCGGCACGATCGCCGAGAGCTCCCGCGGCCTGGTCGGCGCGGCCGAGCGCATGCAGCAGGTGAGCGAGCAGGTGGGCGCGACCGCCGAGGAGACCTCGGCCCAGGCGGCCAGCGTCTCGGCGGCGGCCGACCAGGTGAGCGCGAACATCCAGACGGTCGCGTCGGGCGCCGAGGAGATGGGCACCAGCATCACCGAGATCGCCAAGAGCGCCAACGAGGCCGCCGACGTGGCCGCCTCGGCGGTGCGGATGGCCGACGACACCAACCGGACCATCGCCAAGCTCGGCGCCTCCAGCCAGGAGATCACCGAGGTGGTCAGGGCGATCACCTCGATCGCCGAGCAGACCAACCTGCTGGCCTTGAACGCCACCATCGAGGCGGCGCGGGCGGGCGAGGCCGGCAAGGGCTTCGCCGTGGTCGCCGGCGAGGTCAAGGAGCTGGCCAAGCAGACCGCCAAGGCGACCGAGGACATCATCCAGCGGACCGGGACGATCCAGGCGGACAGCCAGGAGGCGGTCGAGGCGATCGCGCAGATCGCCAAGATCATCGACCAGATCGCGGCGACGCAGACGACCATCGCCAGCGCGGTGGAGGAGCAGACGGTGACCACGTCCGAGATCGGCCGCAGCGTCAGCGAGGCAGCCGGCGGCAGCTCGGAGATCGCCCGCAACGTCTCCGGGGTGGCAGAGGCGGCCAAGGACACCACCCGCTGCGCGGTCGACACCCAGCAGGCCGCGCAGGAGCTGACCCGCATCTCGTCCCAGCTCACGGAGCTGGTCGGCCATTTCAGGACCTGACACTTGACGCGGCCGCGAGACCTGTTCGCGGCGAAGGGAGGTGACGGGTGCGCGCGCTGGTGATCGACGACTCCAAGGCGATCCGCATCATCCTGCGCAAGCTGCTCGACGAGCTCGGCTTCGAGGTGGTCGAGGCGGCGAACGGCCGTGAGGCGCTGCGGCGCCTCGACGCCTCCATGGGCCAGTTCGACCTCGCCCTGGTCGACTGGAACATGCCGGAGATGAACGGCCTCGAGTTCGTGCGCGAGGTCCGCGGCCAGGGTGGGCACGAGGACCTCACCATGGTGATGGTCACCACCGAGACCGAGGCCGGGCAGGTGGTGCGCGCGCTGGCCGCGGGGGCCAACGAGTACATCATGAAGCCGTTCTCCAGGGACGTCCTGGTGGACAAGCTGAGCATGCTCGGACTGGTCCCGGCATGACCCGACCCGTCAGGGTCCTGGTGGTGGACGACTCGGTGGTCGTGCGCCGCCTGGTCACCCGCCTGCTCGACGAGGACCCGGGCATCGAGGTCGCCGGCGTCGCCTCCGACGGCCGCCGCGCCCTGGCGGTCCTCCCCCAGGTCGACCCGGACGTGGTCGTGCTCGACGTGGAGATGCCGGAGCTCGACGGGCTGGCCGCCCTCGCCGCCATCCGCGAGCGCCACCCCCGCGTGCGGGTGATCATGTTCTCCAGCCTGACCGAGCGCGGGGCCGCCACCACGCTCGAGGCGCTCGCCCTCGGCGCGGCCGACTACGTGACCAAGCCGCCGGCGCTGGCCCCGTCGGACGCGGCCCTCGACGAGGTCCGCGAGCAGCTGGTGACCAAGGTACGGGTGCTCGGCGGGCAGTCGGAACGGGCCCGCACGGTCACCGGCCTGTCGCGGCGGGCCAGCCCGGTGCGGGAGGTCACGCCCGGCCACGGGATCGGACGGGTCGACGTGGTCGCGATCGGCTGCTCGACCGGGGGGCCGAACGCGCTCGTCGAGCTGCTCGGCGGGCTGCCCGCCGGCTTCGCGGTGCCGATCGTGATCGTGCAGCACATGCCGCCGCTGTTCACCCGCATGCTGGCCGAGCGGCTGGACACGCGCTGCCCCCTGACCGTCGCCGAGGCGGTGCCAGGGGTGGAGCCACGTGCCGGCGAGGTGTGGCTTGCTCCGGGCGGGCTGCACCTGCTGGTCGAGCGCCAGTCGGGCGTGGTGCGCCTGGCGACCAGCCAGGCGGCGCCCGAGAACTCCTGCCGGCCCTCGGTGGACGTGCTGTTCCGCTCGGTGGCCGCCGTCTACGGCGGTGGCGCGCTCGGGGTGGTGCTCACCGGCATGGGCCGCGACGGGGTGCAGGGCAGCGCGGTGCTGCGCGCCGCCGGCGGCCAGGTGCTGGCGCAGGACAAGGCCAGCTCGGTGGTCTGGGGCATGCCTGGGCTGGTGGCCGAGGCGGGCATGGCCGACCAGGTGGTGCCGCTCGACCGCCTCGCGGCCGAGCTGCGCCACCGGGTGGAGACTCCCGGCCGGCCGCGGGCTGCGCTGCCGCTGCTCGGAGGGGAGCAGGCGACATGAGCATGACCACCTTCGAGTTCGACTACCTGCGCAGGCTGGTGCGGGAGCAGTCGGCCATCGTGCTGGAGTCCGGCAAGGAGTACCTGGTCGAGGCGAGGCTGGCCGGGCTGGTGCGCGAGCAGGGCATGAGCACCGTGACCGACCTGGTCGCCAAGCTCCGCGGCCTCCGCGACGGCCCGCTGCACACCCAGGTGGTCGAGGCGATCACCACCAACGAGACGCTGTTCTTCCGCGACCCGCCGCTCTGGGAGACGCTGCGCAAGGAGATCCTGCCCGGCCTGATCGAGCGGCGCCGGAGCGAGCGTCGCCTGCACATCTGGTCGGCCGCCTGCTCGAGCGGCCAGGAGCCCTACAGCCTGGCGATGCTCCTGGCCGAGCACTTCGGCGAGCTGGCCGGGTGGGAGGTCGGCATCCTGGCGACCGACCTGTCGACCGCGATGCTCACCCGCGCCCGGGAGGGCAGCTACAGCCAGCTCGAGGTCAACCGCGGGCTGCCGGCCGCCATGCTCGTCAAGCACTTCGCCAAGGAGGGCATGCACTGGCGGGTGGTGCCCGGCCTGCGCCGGGCGGTGGAGTTCCGCCCGCTCAACCTGGACGCGGCCTGGCCGCCGCTGCCGCGGATGGACCTGGTGCTGCTGCGCAACGTGCTCATCTACTTCGACGTCGAGACCAAGCGGACGATCGCCGGCCGGATGGGGCGGCTGCTCCAGCGCGACGGCTACCTCGTGCTCGGCGCCGCGGAGAACCTCCTCGGCCTGGACGACGCCGTCGAACTCGTGATCTTCGGCCGCACGATCTGCTACCGGCCACGCCAGGCCGGATAAGGAGGAGGCATGGGGATGGCACCGGTCGCCCACGTCGACGAGGGCGACATGACCATGATCGTCGAGAGCATCTTCGCCGAGCTCCTCGGGCTCAGCGTGCAGCCGGCGGCACCGCCGGCCGAGCCAGGCCCAGGCGGAGCCCGCCTGGTCGGGATCGTCAGGATCAGCGGGGCGTGGCACGGGACCGTGAGCGTCACCTGCGACCGCGAGCTGGCGGTGCGCATCGCCACGGCGATGCTCGACCGCGAGCCGCGGGACGGCGCCGAGCTGGCGGACGCCATCGGCGAGGTGGCCAACATGACCGGCGGCAACGTCAAGGCGCTGCTGCCCGGCCCGTCCCTGCTGTCCCTGCCCGAGATGGCCGAGGAAGGCTCCCCGGCGGCCACCTTCCTCGGCGACCTGGTGAGCCGGCTCGCCTTCGCCGTCGACGGATCGCCCCTGGTCGTCACCGTCGTGGAGCGCACCGGGGAGGACGGCGGCGCCTGAGCCTGGCCGGATGCCTCAGGTCGGCTCCTGGCCTGCCGATCTCGGGGATGGCGGCGAGAGCCGTCGCCACGGACCGGCGAGGAACTGACGCGATGATCGTGGTGACCCGCTTCCACGGGCGCTCCATGGCCCTCAACTGCGACCTGATCGAGTGTGCCGAGGCCGACCCCGACACCGTCCTGACGCTGGTCGACGGGACCCGCTTCGTCATCCGGGAGAGCCTGGACGAGGTCATCGACAAGGTCCGCGACTTCCGCGCCTCGGTGGTCACGCGCGCCCGCGCGCTCGAGCAGGAGGCCACCTTCGAGCAGACCCTCCGCCTCGTGCCGGACCCGGACCTGGACGCCTAACCGGGACACCCACCGCGATCCGCGCCCAAGGGCGCTTACGCCCCTGTTACACCGGCCGGAGCAGGGTGGTCCGGCCGGTCGCCCCGAGCCCGTGCCAACCACGAAGTCCGGCTCGTGGCTCGGCGACCGGTCCAACGTGTCGGCGGCGGTGCCGGAGGGCGTCGGGGTGCGCGTGCTGGTCGTGGAGGACGAGGGGGTGCTCGCCGCCGCGATCGCGCGGGGCCTGCGCCACGAGGGCATGGCCGTCGACGTCAGCCGCGACGGCGCCGACGCGCTCGAGAAGGCGACGGTCAACCGGTACGACGTGATCGTGCTCGACCGCGACCTGCCGGAGGTCCACGGCGACCAGGTCTGCCGGACCCTCGCCGACGGCGGCGCCGCGGCTCGCATCCTGATGCTGACCGCCGCCGGCGCCGTCGGCGACCGGGTCGACGGCCTCACCATCGGCGCCGACGACTACCTCGGCAAGCCGTTCGCCTGGGACGAGCTGGTGGCCCGGGTGCGAGCGCTGGCCCGGCGCGCCCGCGAGCCGTTGCCGCCCCTGCTGGAGCGCCACGACGTCCGCCTCGACCCGGCCAGGCGCGAGGTCACCAGGGAGGACCGGCCGATCCGCCTGACCCGCAAGGAGTTCGGCGTGCTGGAGGTGCTGATGGCCGCCGACGGCGCCGTGGTCAGCTCGGAGGAGCTGCTGGAGCGGGTCTGGGACGAGCACGCCGACCCCTTCACCAACACCGTGCGGGTGACGGTCATGAACCTGCGCCGCAAGCTCGGCCAGCCGCCGCTGGTCGAGACCGTCGTCGGCGTCGGGTACCGGCTGTGAGGCCCGGCTGGTTCCGCCCCACCGTACGGCTGAAGCTGACCCTGCTGTACGGGGTGCTCTTCCTGCTCGCGGGGGCGGGCCTGCTGGCGGTGAACTATGCCCTGGTGCACGCGAGGTTCACGGGCGGCCCGGGAGCGGTCGGCGTGATGGTCAAGGTCAACGGCCCGGACCAGTCGGTGACCCCCGCACCCGGCGACGGCACCACCTTCGAGCGACCGGTCGCTCCCGACGGCCCCACCCTGGACGAGGTGGTCCGGCGCATCCAGCGGGACGTCGAGGCCAAGGCCCAGCGCGAGCTGCTGACCCAGTCGGGCATCGCGCTCGCCCTGATGGCCCTGGTCTCGGTCGGGCTCGGCTGGGTGGTGGCCGGGCGGGTGCTGCACCCCCTGCAGGAGATCACCGCCACCGCCAAGCGGCTCTCCGGCCGCAACCTGCACGAGCGCATCAACCGCCGCTTCGTCGCCAACGCCTCCCACGAGCTGCGCACGCCGCTGACGATCGTGCGCACCGAGGTCGACGTGGCGCTGGCCAACCGGCGCACGTCAGCGGAGGAGCTGCGCGCCATGGCCGAGCGGGTGCGGGAGGCCGCCGGCCGCTGCGAGCGCCTGATCGACGGCCTGCTGACCCTCGCCCGCAGCGGGCGCGAGCTGCGCGCCCGCGACCCGGTCGACCTGGCCGAGGCGGCCGGCGAGGCGCTGGTCCAGGCCCGGCGGGAAGCCGAGCCGCTGGGACTGTCGCTGGCCGCCAGCCTCGAGCCGGCTCCCGTCGCCGGCGACGAGGCCCTGCTCGGCCGGCTGGTGGCCAACCTGGTGGAGAACGCGGTACGCCACAACCTGCCGGGCGGTCACCTGGAGGTGGCGACCGGCCAGAACGGCCGTGCCTTCGTGCGCGTGACCAACAGCGGCGAGGAGATCCCACCCGACCAGGTCGCCACCCTGTTCGAGCCGTTCCACCGGCTCGCCGGCCGGGCCGGCTCGTCGCGGCGAGCCGGCGACGGCCGCGGCGAAGGCAGCGGCCTCGGCCTCTCGATCGTCCGCGCGGTCGCGACCGCCCACGGCGGCGAGGTCGAAGCGAAGGCCCTCTCCGGCGGCGGCCTCGAGGTGGTCGTCCGCCTGCCAGCCTCCGACTGAGGGGGCCGCTACCGCTCCCCGCCGACCTGATCCACCGGGGGCTACCGCTCGGCTCTGCGTGGCCGCCCGCCGCTTGGGTTCCGGCCTCGCTCTTGAGCCCCCCGGACCCTTGATTCACCGGGGGGCTACCGCTCGGCTTTGCGTGGCCGCCCGCCGCTTGGGTTCCGGCCTCGCTCTTGAGCCCCCCGGACCCCCTGGCGGGCGAAGCGGGTCACCTCGGCGTGCAGGGTGTCCACGTACAGCTCGTGCTCGGGCTTCATCAGCACGCTGCGCAGGATGCGGGCGTCGGGCGCGTCGGCCGCCAGGCCCGGGTCGCGGCGGCGCAGCCGCTCGGCCGGCACCCGCAGGGTCGACAGGTACACCGGGGCCGGGTCGGTCATGGCGGCGCGCAGCAGCGCCGCCGAGGCGGCGTCGACCGCCGCCACCGACCGCGCCGTGGTCCGCGGCCAGTAGGTGACGATGTCGAGCTGCGGCTCGGTGTAGAGGCCGAGCTCCTCGGAGCCGGCCAGGAGGCCGGCCCAGGCCCGGGCGGCGCGCAGGCCGGCGGCGAGGAACGGCCCCAGGCCGGCGGCGCCCCGCAGGGGGAACAGCCGCAGGGTGAGCCAGAGGGCTCCGGCGGCGGCGCCGGCGCGGGAGCATTCCAGGCTGATCTCGCCGAGGTGCAGGTCGTCGGAGGTGAAGTAGGTATACGGCGAGTCGTGCTTGTAGAGGCGGCCGACCGCGGGGTCGCGGAACAGCACCGCCCCGCAGCCGTAGGGTTGCAGGCCGTGCTTGTGCGGGTCGACCACCACCGAGTCGCACTCGGCGATCGCCGTGAACGCCCTGCCGGCGGCGTCGCCGAGCAGGTCGGTCACGAGGGTGAAGAAGCCGCCGTAGGCGGCGTCGACGTGCAGGCGGCAGCCGTAGCGGTCGCGCAGGGCGACGGCCTGGTCGACCGCGTCGACCGCGCCGAGGCCGGTGGTGCCGGCGGTGAGCACCACCGTGCCCACCCGGCCGCTGCGCAGGTGGCCTTCGAGCGCGTCCAGGTCCATGCGCCCGTCCTCGCCGGCCGGCACCGCGACCGTGTCCACGCCGAGCACGCCGCACATGCGCTCGTGGGTGTAGTGCGCCTCCTGGCTGAAGGCGACCGCCTGGCCGGGGCGGAGCTGCCTGGCCACCCAGAGGGCCTCCAGGTTGGCGATCGTGCCGCTCGAGGTGAGATGGCCGAGGGTCTCGTCGGGCAGCCGGAACAGCGCCGCCAGCTCGGCGACCACCTCCTTCTCCATGGCGCCGGTCGCCGGGCCGCCGTCGAGGGCGTGGTTGTTCGGGTTGACCAGCATGGCCGCCAGGTAGCCGGCCACCGCCACCGGGTGGGGCGGCTTCAGCATCTGGCCGGCGTAGCGCGGGTGGAAGAAGGGGTAGTTGTCCTCCAGGCGCTTGGCGTACTCGGCCCACGCGGCGGCCAGCCGCTCCGGGTCGACCGCGCCGGCGGGGTGGCGCTCGTACGGCTCCCAGTGGCCCGTCCACCGCTCCAGGAAGCGGGCGGCGGCGGCCAGGTCCACGTCCTGGCTCGGTTGCATGGCTAGGAGCGCGCCTCGGCCAGCCAGTCGTCCAGGTCGCGGCCGGTGATGCGCTCGTAGGCCTCGCGGTAGCGGGCGGCCGTGCCGGCGATCACGTCGGGGGGCAGGCGCGGCGCCGGCGGGCGCTTGTCCCAGTCCTGGGTCTCCAGCCAGTCGCGCACGTACTGCTTGTCGAACGAGGGCGGCGAGTGGCCCGGCTCCCAGCCGCCGGCGGGCCAGAAGCGGGAGGAGTCGGGGGTGAGCACCTCGTCGGCCAGCACCACCCGGTCGCCGTCCAGGCCGAACTCGAACTTGGTGTCGGCCACCAGGATGCCCCGCCTGGCGGCGTGCTCGGCGCCGCGCCGGTAGGTGGCGACGGTCAGGTCGCGCAGGCGCGCGGTCAGCTCGGCGCCGACCAGCGCGGCCATGCGCTCCTCGGTGATGTTCTCGTCGTGGCCGGTGGTGGCCTTGGTGGCGGGCGTGAACACCGGCTTGGGCAGGCGGTCGGCCTCGCGCAGCCCGTCGGGCAGGGGGACGCCGCACACGCTGCCGCCGGCCTGGTACTCCTTCCAGCCCGAGCCGGCCAGGAAGCCGCGCGCCACGCACTCGACCGGGATCATCTCGAGCCGGCGCACCAGCATCGCCCGGCCGGCGAGGCGGTGCGCGCCGGCCGGCAGCTCGCTGGCCCGCCAGCCGACCAGGTGGTTGGGCATCAGGTCCACGAGACGGGCGAGCCAGTACTGCGTGAGCGCGGTGAGCACGATGCCCTTGCCTGGGATGGGGTCGTCCAGCACCACGTCGAAGGCGGAGATCCGGTCCGACGCGACCAGCAGGAGCCGGTCGTCGCCGACCTCGTAGATGTCGCGGACCTTGCCGGCGGCGACCTGGCGCAGGCCCTCGGGCTGGAACACGCTCACCGGCCGGCCCCCGTCGCCGGCGAGGAGGCAGAGGCGAGCAAGCCGCGCCCGCCGCCCCGGCCGAGCCCCTCGAGCCGCTCGAAGACCGGGCCGGCCCCGGCCACGAAGCGGGCGGGGTCGAGCGCGCCGTCCAGCCCGCCGTCCCGCCCGGCCAGGGCCTCCGCCACGCCCGGCTCGGCCAGCAGCAGGTCACGGAAGCCGCCGTCGCCCTCCCAGGCGGCCATGGCCGCGCGCTGCACCGCCGCGTAGGCCCGCTCCCGGGTCCAGCCCGCGTCGACCAGGGCGAGCAGGGCGGCCGACGAGCCGGCCAGCCCGCCGGCGGCGTCGAGGTTGGCCCGCATCCGCTCCGGGAACACGCGCAGCCCGCCGACCAGCCAGATGGCCCGGTCGAGGGCGTAGTCCAGGACGCAGCAGGCGTCGGGCAGGACCACCCGCTCGACCGAGGAGTGGGAGATGTCGCGCTCGTGCCACAGGGCGACGTCCTCGAGGCCGCTGACGGCGTAGCCGCGCAGCAGCCGGGCCAGACCGGTGATGCGCTCCGCCACGACCGGGTTGCGCTTGTGCGGCATGGCCGAGGAGCCCTTCTGGCCCTCGGCGAACGGCTCCTCGGCCTCGCGCACCTCGGTGCGCTGGAGGTGGCGCACCTCGACCGCGAGGCGCTCCAGGTCGGCCCCTGCCAGCGCCATGGCTCCGAGCAGCTCGGCGTGGCGGTCGCGCGCCACCACCTGGGTCGGGGCCGGCTCCGCGCGGAGATCGAGCTCGGCCAGGACCTCGGCCTCGACCTCGGCGGGCAGACCGGCGTACGTTCCGACCGCGCCGGAGACGGTGCCGACGGCGACCGCCTCGCGGGCGGCCGCCAGGCGGCGCCGGTCGCGGTCGAAGGCGAAGGCGTGGCCGGCCAGCTTCAGCCCGAAGGTGGTCGGCTCGGCGGCGACACCGTGGGTGCGGCCGAGGCAGAGCGTGTCGCGGTGCTCGAAGGCGCGCTCGCGCAGCGTCTCGACCAGGCTGTCGAGCCGCCCGAGCAGCAGGTCGGCGGCCTGGACGAGCTGGACGGCCAAGGCCGTGTCGATCAGGTCCGACGAGGTCATGCCGTAGTGCACGTGGCGGGAGGCGGGCCCGATGCGCTCGCCCCAGGCGGTGAGGAACGCGATCACGTCGTGGTGGAGCTCGCGGTCGAGCTGGTGGATGCGGTCGGCGGACGGCGGGGGCGTCCGCTCGATGACGGCGAGGTCGTCCGCCGGCACCAGCCCGCGGCGGGCCCTGGCCCGCACCACCGCCCGCTCGACCCGGACCAGCAGCTCCAGGCGGTTGGGCTCGCTCCAGATCGCGCCCATCTGCGGCAGGACGTAGCGAGGGATCACGGCCGACCCTTCTCGAGGGGCCTGGTGGGGACAGGCTACAGCCGCAGGCCTTCGGCCAGCTGCTTCTTGAAGTCGTGGAGCTGCTTGCGCAGCGCGTGGTCACCGACGGCGAGGATCTGCACGGCCAGGATGCCCGCGTTGGCGGCGGCGTCCAGCCCGACGGTCGCCACCGGCACCCCCGACGGCATCTGCACGATCGAGTACAGGGCGTCCGCGCCGCCGAGCTGCGGGGTGTAGATGGGCAGGCCGATCACGGGCAGGATCGTGTGCGCGGCGACCATCCCCGGCAGGGCGGCGGAGCGCCCCGCTGCGGCGATCACCACCTCCAGCCCGCGGTCCTCGGCGCTGGCCGCGTAGTCGGCCACGTCGCGGGGGCTGCGGTGCGCGCTGAGCACGTCGAAGGTGTACTCGACGCCGAACTTCTCCAGCATGACCGCGGCCGCCTGGGCCTTCTCCTCGTCGGAGCTGGAGCCGAGGACGATCCCGGCCCGTGGCTGCCCCATACCCCCTCCTCGGGTCGGCAGGTTCAGACGGCGCATTCTATGCCGCCGGAGAGGCGCTCATGCATCCGGCGCTCGGCTGGGCGGGTCGTCCGGCTGCAGCCCCAGGCGCTCGAGCGCGGCCACGATGAACTCGCTCTTGGCATGGGTGAAGTCTCCCGGGTCGGTCAGCCCGCGGGCGACGATGTCCCGTTTGACCAGGACGTAGCCGTGCCGCAGGGACTTGTCGGCGCGCAGGGCGTCACGGAAGCCGCGCATCGCCTCCACCTCGACGCTGTCGTCCGGCACCACGTGGACGTGCACGCGGTAGAGGGTGCCGCGGTGGCGGATGGCGCCCTGCAGCATCGGGCGGCTCGGCGGGAAGGCGTCGGCGATCGTCTGGCGCTGCAGCCCGGCGGCGACCAGGGCGTCGGCGACCTCGGCGATCTCGGCCGACGGGGTCGGCAGCAGCAGGTCGATGATGCCCTTGCCCGACAGGCCGGGCACGGCCGAGCTGCCGACGTGCTCGGCGACGGCCCCCGGGCGGGCGGCCGCGATCAGCTCGATCACCCGGCGCGCGACCACCGGCGCCTGCGGGTCGTACTCGCGCACCTGGATCGGCCCGCGGTCGTACCGCTCGATCGGCGAGGAGCCGGCGGCGTCCGGAGCGCCCGGGCCGCGCGCCCCGACGCGCCGCCGACCTTGCGGCGCGCCGGCGCTGGCGTGCTCGTCGAGGTCGTATTCTCGGGACATCGGTGCTCCTGGCGATCAGGGCGACGGGTGCCATGTTGGCAGGTGGGTCACAGAGCGTCCATCTATCTCGACTGCGCCGAGCTGGGCAAAACACCATGCCGTGCGCGCATGCTCAGCCGGCCCCGGCGGCGATGTCGCGCCGGTAGTGCACCCCGTCGAAGCGCACCTGGGCGGCGGCCTCGTAGGCCAGCGCCCGGGCGGCCGGCAGGTCGGCACCGAGGGCGCTGACCGCCAGCACGCGGCCACCGGCGGTGACCACCGCGCCGCCGGAGTCCAGGGCGGTGCCGGCATGGTAGAGGTGGGCGCCGGTGGCCGCGGCAGCCTCCAGGCCGTCGATCGGCAGGCCGGTACGGTACGGGCCCGGGTAGCCGCCGGAGGCGAGGACCACGGTGACGCAGGCCCGCCGGTCCCAGCCGACCCGCGCCGCGGCCAGGTCGCCGTCGGCGGCGGCGGCCAGCAGGCCGGCCAGGTCGCCGGTCAGCCGCGGCAGCAGGACCTGGGTCTCCGGGTCGCCGAAGCGGCAGTTGAACTCGAGCACCTTGGGGCCGTCCGCGGTGAGCACCAGCCCCGCGTAGAGGAGCCCTCGGTACCTGGCGCCGCGCCGGGCCAGCTCGGCCACGACCGGCTCGAGGACGGTCGCGCGGACCCGGTCGACCTCGGCGGCGGACAGGTCGTCGAGCGGCGAGTAGGCGCCCATGCCGCCGGTGTTGGGGCCGCGGTCGCCGTCGCCGACGCGCTTGTAGTCGCGTGCCGGGGCGAGGGCGAGCACCGAGCGGCCGTCGCTGACGGCGAACAGGCTCGCCTCCGGGCCGGACAGGTGCTCCTCCAGCAGGATCTGGGCGCCGGCCCGGCCGTGGACCCCCTCGACCAGGGCGGCCCGGACCGCCGCCCGCGCCGTGTCCGGGTCGTCGGTGACCGTGACCCCCTTGCCCGCGGCCAGCCCGTCCGCCTTGACCACCCAGGGCGGCCCGAAGTCGTCGAGCGCCTTCTCCGCGGTGTCCGGGTCGCTGAACACCTCGGCCCGGGCGGTCGGCACCCCGGCCGCGGCCATCACCTGCTTGGCGAAGGCCTTCGACCCCTCGATGCGGGCGGCACTGGCCCCCGGTCCGAAGACCCGCAGCCCGGCGGCGGCCAGCTCGTCGGCGACGCCGGCGACCAGGGGCGCCTCCGGGCCGACCACCACCAGGTCGATCCGCTCGGCGGTGGCCCAGGCGGCCAGGGCGGCCCCGTCGACCGGGTCGATCCCGGGGACGCCGGCCGCCACCGCGCGGGTGCCGGCGTTGCCGGGCACGGCGAACACCCGCTCCACGCCGGGGCTGGCCGCCAGCGCCACGGCCAGGGCGTGCTCCCGCCCGCCGCCGCCGACCACCGCGACGCGCACGCTACTGCCCCGGCTCGCGGGTGAGGGTCTGCTCGCGCCCGGGGCCGACGAACACCGCGGTGACCGGCACCCCGGAGAGCTTCTCGACCGCCTCGACGTAGGTCCTGGCCGCCCGTGGCAGGTCGCTGTAGCTGGTCACCCCGCTGATGTCCTCGCGCCAGCCGTCGAACTGCTCGTACACGGGCTCGGCGTGGTAGACCTCCGTCTGGGTCATCGGCCATTCCTCGGTGACCTCGCCGTCGATCTTGAAGGCGACCGCCACGGGGATGCGCTCGAACGCCGACAGCACGTCCAGCTTGCTGACGAACAGCTCGGTGAGCCCGTTGACGCGGGCCGCGTAGCGCAGCACCACCGTGTCCAGCCAGCCGCAGCGGCGCGGCCGCTCGGTGGTGGTGCCGAACTCGACCCCTTCGCGGCGCAGCACCTCTCCCGGCCCCTCGGTCAGCTCGGTCGGGAACGGCCCGGCGCCCACCCTGGTGGTGTACGCCTTGGCGATGCCGATGACCCGGTCGATCTCCCGCGGGCCGACCCCGGTGCCGGACAGCGCCCCGCCGGCGACCGGGGAGGACGAGGTCACGAACGGGTATGTGCCGTGGTCGACGTCGAGCATGGCGCCCTGGGCGCCCTCGAACAGCAGGTGCCTGCCCTCGCGCAGCGCCTTCCACAGGTACAGGGAGGCGTCCACGATGCGCGACCGCAGCGCCTCGGCGTAGGTGGCGTACTCCTCCACCACCGCCTCGGGGTCGATCGGCAGCCGGTTGTAGACCTTGGCGAGCACCGCGTTGCGCTCCTTGAGCACCACCTCGACCTTCTGGCTCAGGATCTTGGGGTCGAGCAGGTCCTGGACCCGGACGCCGAGCCGCGCGACCTTGTCGCCGTACGCGGGGCCGATGCCCCGGCCGGTCGTGCCGATGCGGTTGGAGCCCAGGTAGCGCTCGGTGAGCCTGTCGCGCTCCTTGTGCCACGGCATGATCAGGTGCGCGTTGGCCGAGACGAGCAGCTTGGCGGTGGAGATGCCCTGGGCGTCGAGCGCGGCCATCTCGGCCAGCAGCACGCCGGGGTCGATCACCACGCCGTTGCCGATCACCGGCACGGTGTGCGGGTAGAGCACGCCGCTCGGGACCAGGTGCAGCTTGAAGGTGCGGCCGCCGACCATGACGGTGTGCCCGGCGTTGTTGCCGCCCTGGTAGCGGACCACCACGTCCATCTTGTCGGCGAGCAGGTCGGTCGCCTTGCCCTTGCCCTCGTCCCCCCACTGGGCGCCAACAAGGATCGTTCCGGGCATCCTGCACTCGCTTTCGCCATGGGCGTCGGATGGCCCAAGTCTAGAGGTGATTCATCCGGGGGGGAGCCCGAAGACAGCTCCCTCCCGGAGCCCCCCATCGGGTCCTGCGGCGGGATCCCTGCCTGGGCCCCAGGTCGCCGTGGCGGGACCTCGGTGCCAAGGAAAGGCTCGCCCGCCGGGCGACCAAACCCTAGTCGGTGGTAGCCAGCCAGACGCCGGCAAGAACGGGTGGGGCGCCGACGAACAGCCAGACGGGGGGAATCTCGCCGAACAGGAGCCAGGCGAGCAGTGAGGCGCCGACCGGCTCGGTCAGGGTGACCACCGCGACCACCGTCGCCGTGACGGAGACGAGCAGGCCGTTGAAGACGGTGTGGCCGAGGAGCTGGGGCCCGGCGACCACCGCGGCGAGCACCAGCCAGGAGCGTGGCTGGTAGCCGCCGAGCGCGGCGCCGGTCGCCAGGCAGGCGGGCAGCAGCAGCAGCGCGGCGGTGCCGTAGACCGAGGAGGCGTAGACGGCCACCGGCAGGCGCCGCCTGGCCGCCCTGCCCAGCAGCAGGTAGCCGGCGAAGGCGGCGGCACCGGCGAACGCCATGGCGTCGCCGAGCAACGCCCGCGGCCCCAGGTCGACGTCGGCGACGTCGCCAAGGCCGATCACGGCCGCGCCAACGGTGGCAAGGCCGATGCCGAGCCAGGCCCGGCGCGACGGCGGCTCCCCCACCAGCGCGGCGCCGAAGCCCACGAACAGCGGCGAGGAGCTGACCAGCACCGCCGACGAGGCCACGGTGGTGAACGAGAGCGACGCGTTGAACAGCGCGAAGTGGACCGCGAGGAAGGCGCCGGCGGCGAGGAGCTGGCCGGCCTCGCGCCGCGCCAGCCGCGGCTGGCGCCGGCGCGGCCACCACGCGAACGGGGCGACCAGCAGGGCGCCCGCGAGGCAGCGCCAGAACGCGAGCGAGAGCGCGGGGAGGTGGCCGAGCCTGACCAGCACCGGCGAGGTGGAGATGGCGGCGATGCCGACCAGCAGCCCGGCCCGCACCGTCCAGGCGGGCAGCCCGCGCGCCTCCACCGCCGTCCCGGCCTCGCGCTCGGAGCTCACGCGGCCACTCTCCCGACCACCCGGGCGGCCGTCAAGCCGCCCGGGGCCCGCGGGCCGGGCTGCCTACTCGGGCGGCCGCCGGCTGCGGGCGAAGGCGGACACGCCGAAGCCGGCGACGAACGCGCCCACCGCGGCGGAGACCAGCGCCAGGTACGACAGCGCGGCGCGGCCGTTGCCGCCGTTGCCGCCGCCGGCCGCCACCGGCGCGGCCGCGGGTGTGGCCGCCACCGGCTGGGTCGGGTCGGCGGCGTTGGCGCCGACCACCACCAGGACCCCGCGCATCTTGGCCGGGTGGACAGTGCACTTGTAGCTGTAGCTGCCCGGCTTGTCGGGCGCGGTGAGCTTGCCCTGCGACCCGGGCTGCACGTTGCCGGTGTCGAGCTGCACGTCGTCGAACGTGGCCGTGTGCGGCGCCTGCCCGGTGTTCTTCCAGGTCACCTCGCCGCCAGGCGCGACCGAGACCTCCGGCTTGTCGAAGGAGAAGTCCTTCATGTCGACGCTGGCCTGGCGCGCGGCGTTGGACTCCGGCGCGCCGCCGGCACCCGCGCCGCCGGCCTCCCCGGTGACGGTCAGGACCCCCCGCATCGCCTTGGGATGGACCTCGCAGTGGAACGGGAAACGGCCCGGCTTGGACAGCTTCAGGGTGGCGCTGGTGCCGGCGAAGCGGCCGCCCTCGGGGCCCGGCGTGATCGTGCCGGTGTCGAACGACTGGCCGTCGTCGGCGGTGAGCGTGTGCGGCTTGCCGCCGATGTTCGCCACCACCAGGGTCGAGCCGGCCGGCACCTGCAGCTCGGACGGGTCGAAGCGGAGCTTCTCGTTGGGCAGCGCGGGGTCGACCGCCTGGATGCGGTTGACCCGCGACGGCTGGGCGCCGCCGGTGACCTCGATCACGCCGTTCATCTTGCTCGGGTTGATGCGGCAGAAGTAGGCGTAGCTGCCGGGGACGCTGAAGGTGACCGAGCCGTTCTTGCCTGGCTGGATCGCGTCGGTGTCGAAGGTGCCGCCCCTGTCGGTGACCGTGTGCGCCCGCTGCCCGGTGTTGGTCCAGGTGACGGTGGTGCCGACGGCGACCTCGAGCGGGTCCGGCTGGAAGTCGAAGTCGACGATCTTGGCTTCCTGCTTCTGCGCGCCCTGGGCGGGGCTGGCGCGCTGCAGCGCGCCAGCCCCGACTGCGCCCACCCACAGCCAGCCGAACGCCCACAGCAGCCCGGCGGCGCCGACCAGCAGCAGCCTCGCGCGTCGTAGTCGCATCCCTCGCTACCTCGCTGTCACGTAGTCCGCCACGCTGGTCGCCCAGATGGCCCCGAACGTAAGGAAGAGCGCCGAGCCGATCCAGGGGAGCAGCCGGTCGCCCGAGTGCAGCACCCGGATGAGCGCGAACTTGGCCGCCAGGATCAGGAACACGAGCGTCCCGAAGACCGAGTGGAGCAGCACCCGGGTCGGGGAGGTGGGCCCGGCCGGCCCGGCGATGCAGGAGACCGCCACGATCACGGCGACCGCCAGGGTGGCGCGGCCGAGGATGCGGTGCCAGCGCGCGGCGCTGCCGACGGTCATCGGCGGGACCGTGCTCACCCCCCAGAAGCGGGCGGCGAGCAGCACCTGCAGCCCGGCGAGGAACAGCACGAGGGTGGTGCCGAGCACCTTCCAGAGCAGCAGGTTGCCTCCGGTGAGGTCGTTGAGCAGGCCGATGATGTCCAACCCGTACTCCCTTTTCAGAAACCCTCGTCAGCCGGAGAGCAGGATCTTGCCAGTCATGCTCGGATGGATAGTGCAGACGTAGTCGAGCGGCTGGTCGACCACCAGGCGGAAGGACTTGCCGGTGTTGAGCGTCCCGGAGTCCACCCCGCCAGGGGTCTTGGCCGTGACCGTGTGCGGCGCGGTGTCGAGGTTCTCGAAGACCACCTCGGTGCCGCGCTCGACCGTGAGGGTGGCCGGCACGAACGCGATGTTCTGCATCTTCACGACCGAGCCGCCACCACCGTCGGCGGCGGCCGCCTCGGCCTGCCCGCCGGCGGGACGGTTCGCGCGCACCATGGCGGCCGGGCCGGCGACCGCCATCGCCAGGAAGAACACCACGACGCCCAACGCACGCCCGCGTCGCCGAGCGACGCAGGCGGCGACCCTATCAGCTCAGCCGCCCGGATGGATCATGCGGGTACGGCCGCCTTCTTAGGCGAAGCGGGGCAGGCATGTCAACGAGCTGGCAGGCCGCGTGTCCGAATGCTTGGCCCATCGGGCAGCGTCGGGGTTCGGGGGCGGAGCCCCCGACGGATCGGGCCCTGCTCAAGCAGGATACTTCTCGAGCAGTTCCTCAGACGGGCTCGGCGACCAGGTAGGTCAGCATGGCCGCGAGCGACTCGGCGTCGACCTCGCCCTGCACCCGCTTGGCGACGCGGCCGCGCTTGTCCACCACCACCGTCACCGGCTGGTAGGGAACGCCCCAGCGCGCCCAGGTCTTGCCGGAGCGGTCGTTGGCCAGCGGGTACGGCACGTCGAACTGGCGCTGGTAGGCCTGCCCGGCGGCCACCGTGTCGTTGCGCGACACGCCGACGAAGTGGGCCTTGGCGGCGAACTCCCGGGCAACCTGCCCGAGGCCGGGCTGCTCCGCCCGGCACTGCGGTCACCAGGACTCGAAGAAGTTGACCACCACCGGCTGCCCGCGGAAGCCGGCGAGGGTGATCGTGCGCCCGTCGAAGGCCGTGACCGACAGGTCGGGGGCAGCCTTGCGCTTGGGTGCCGCGACGATGCCGAGCTCCGGCGGCGGGCGCAGGCGTGTGGGGCTGGGCGCCGGCACCGCGGTGGTGGTGGCCGGCGCGGCCGTGCTCGGTGTGGTGGCCGGCGCCGCCTGCCCCGGGCTCGCGGCGCCCGGGCCGGCGCCACCGCCCGCGCAGCCGGCCAGGGTCGCCGCGACGAGGACCGCGATCGCCAGGCGGCGGAGCAGGGAAGGCATGCGGCAATGGTAGTGAGGATCAGCGGAAAAGGTGGAATCGGGACCAGTCATGTCCGGTCGGGACAACCTTGCTTGTTCCACTCACGCCCGCACCGAGGGATACTTGCCCCTGGATGCGGGCGGCAGGCCGCCGGACGGCGGCCCCCAGGCGATCGGAGCGGGCCAGGGGCCACACGGCGGCCGACCTCTCTCACCGGCGAGCAGCTTTGCCGTGTTCCCAAGGAGCAGCCATGCGCGACGGCCGCCACCCCCTCCCGGCCGAGTTCGACCGCCTCCAGGCGCCGTCCAATGCCTACGCCCCCCGACGGGTCGTCAGCTACCTGTGCGACCGGGAGCACCTGGTCGCCATCCCGTTCGCGGCCGAGGCCGAGGTCCCGGAGACCTGGGAGTGCCGCTGCGGCCAGCCCGCCGCCCTGGTGACCTCCGCCGAGCCGGCGGCCCCGTAGCCCCCATCAAGGCCCACGGCGGGGCGGTGCCCTGCCGTGGCAGACTGCGCCGATGGCCCAGCGGCTGTTCGACCTGATCGTGGTTGGCGCCGGCCCGGCCGGCGCGGCCGCCGCGCTGGAGGCACGGCGGCTGCGCGCGGACGCGGCCGTGCTCCTGGTCGACAAGGCCGCCTTCCCGCGCGACAAGCCGTGCGGCGACGGCATCGGCCCGCACGCGGCCGACCAGCTGGCCGCCCTCGGCGCCGCCGGGGTGCTCGACGGCTACCCGCCGGTGTCGCGGCTGCGCTTCCGCGCGCCGGACGGCACCGAGGTCTCCGGGGAGATGGCCCGCCCCAACCGGGTGGTGCCCCGCCGGGTGCTCGACGCCCGCCTGGTCGACGCGGCCGTGGCCAGCGGCGCCGTGCTGCACCGGTCGCACGTCCGCGCCCTCGAGGACCACGGCGACCGGGTGGTGCTCGACGGCGAGCTGGCCGGGCGGGTGGTGGTCGGCGCCGACGGGGCCAACTCGGCCGTGCGGCGGCTGCTCGACCTCGCCGGCAACCCGCCGGACGACGTCGCCATCGCGGTGCGCGGCTACGCGCCCGCGCCGCCCGGCCCACCCGAGCAGTTCGTCGACTGGGTGCCGGAAGGCTGGCCGGCCTACGCATGGTGCTTCGCCACCGGCACGGGGCTGGCCAACGTCGGCTACGGGCTGCTGCGCAGCCGCCTCGACGGCGGCCGGGCCACGCTCTACGGGCGCTTGCGGACGCTGCTGCCGGGCCTGGAAGCCGACGCCGCCACCCTGCGCGCCCACCACCTGCCGCTGTCCACCTACCGCCCCCCGCCCGGCCGCGGCAGGGTGCTGCTGGCGGGCGATGCCGCCTCGCTGGTCAACCCCGTCAGCGGCGAGGGCATCTACTACGCGCTGGCCTCCGGGCGGCTGGCGGCGGCCGCCGCCCTGGGCACCCCGGCCGAACCGCTCGCCGCCTACCGTGAGCTGCTCGGCCGTGCCCTCGGCAGGCACTTCCGCCACGCCGCCCTGCTGGCCAGGGCGATCCGCCACCGCCGCATCGCCACCGCGACCATGGCGGCGGCTGGCAGCTCGCAGGCGCTCTTCGACGACCTGGTCGAGTTCGGCCTCGGCCACGCCCAGGTGAGCCCGGGCATGCTCGCCCGCATCCCGCCGGCCTGGCTGCGGGCGCGCTTCCTCAGCTAGCACCCGGGTCCGGCCGGACCCGGGTGCCGGCTGACCCGGCCGCGTTGCCGCCGAGCCCGAGCGTGGCCGCGTCGGCCTCGGGGAGCCAGGCGCCCGGCGGGCGCCGCCGCCAGCCCTCGCCGCGGGCGAGCTCGTCGGCGGCGGCGTGCAGGGCGTCGAGGCCGGGGTGGCGCAGCTCGCGGCGGAAGACCATCGTCCACGGGTACAGCGGCAGCGGCTCGGTGAGCGGCCGCACCACCACGCCGGCTGCCACGGGCCGCTCGACCATGGTCAGGATGGGCCGGCCGTGGCTACGGAGGTGCTGCACGGTCTCCTCCAGCCCGACGGCGTGCAGGTGCGCGGGGGACGCCTCGGCGCCGAACGCCGCCAGCAGCTGGACGGCCAGGTCGACCCACTCCGGCGCTTGGTCGTTGCCGGAACTCGCGTCCACCTGGGTGCCGCGCAGCGCGGCCAGCGGCACCTCGTCCAGCGCGGCGAGCGGGTGCTCCTCGGGCAGCAGCAGCGCCAGCGGCTCGAGGCGGACCAGCCGGCGGGCGAGCTGCTCGGTGGGGAACGGCTGCCCCAGCCCTTCGCTGCGGCCGAAGGCGACGTCGAGCCGACCGGCGAGCAGCGCCGCGAGCGCGGCCCCGAAGCCGCCGTGGAAGCGCGCGACCAGCTCCGACCGTGGCGCCCGCTGGCGCGCGGCGCGCAGCACCCGCGTCGGGCTGTGCCCCTCGGCGAGCAGGTCGACCAGCAGCGGCCGGCCCGGGTCCAGGTCGTGCAGCTCCCGCAGCGTCTGGTGGTGGAGGGCGAGCAGCTCGCGTGCGCGCACCAGCAGGCGCTCGCCCTCGGGCGTGAGCGCGACCCGCCGTGTCGTGCGCGTGAAGAGGCGCACGCCGAGCTGCCGCTCGAGTCGGCTGATGTCGCGGCTGAGCGCCTGCTGCGCCAGGTACAACCGCGCGGCCGCGCGGGTGAAGTGCAGCTCCTCGGCGACCGCCACGAAGTGGCGGAGCAACCGGGGGTCCAGCTCGTCCGCCATCCCATGCCTCCCGCTGCCACCCTGGATTGACAACTCTAGCGTGTGAATCGGTCCTGAGCGGGTGTTGGACTCGAGCACCTGGCTCCGCGACGCTGGCAGCGCCACAGCCCGGCCCCGATCCCGCAGGAGGCCACCGGTGCCCCATCCGCCGTCCCCGCCGCCGCGGCTGCTGCAGCGCCGGACCATGCGCGTGCTGGTGGCCGCGCAGCTGCTCGGCGCGTTGGGCCTGGCCGCCGGTGGCACCGCGGGGGCGCTGCTCGCCGAGCACATGACCGGCGACGCCGCGACCGCCGGGCTGCCGCTCGCGCTGCTCGTGCTCGGCTCGGGGATCGCCGCCGTGGCCGTCTCGCGCGTGATGGACCGCGCCGGCCGCCGGGCTGGGCTCGCCGCCGCCCACCTCGCCGGCGCGCTCGGCGCCGGGGTGGCGGTCGCCGCCGCGGTCCTCCGGGACTGGCCGCTGCTGCTGGGCGGCTGCGTCCTGCTCGGCGGCGGCAACGCGGCGGTCATGCTGGCGCGCTACGCCGCCGCGGACCTCGCCAGCCGGCGCGGACGCGCGATCAGCACGGTCGTTGCCGCCGCCAGCCTGGGCGCGGTCGCCGGTCCCAACCTGCTCGGCCCGGCCGGCGCCGTGGCGCGGACCATGGGACTGCCCGAGCCGACCGGGCTGTTCCTGCTCGCGATCCCGGCGTTCCTGGGCGCGGCGCTGGTGCTGGCGGTGTTCCTGCGGCCCGACCCGCTGCAGCTGGCACGGAACGCGGCCCCGCCCGGCGGCGACGGGCCGCCCGCGCGCGCGGGCGGCAAGGGCGGCCTCGCCGCCCTGCTCGCCGACCGCCACGTCCGCCTCGCCCTGCTCGTGCTCGCCGTCACCAACCTCACCATGGTCGGGGTGATGGCGGTGGCGCCGGTGCACCTGCACGCCCACGGGGCCGGGCTCGGCGCGGTCGGGCTGACGATCAGCGCCCACATCGCCGCGATGTACCTGCCGTCGCCGCTGACCGGCTGGCTGGCCGACCGGCTCGGCGGCCACCTGGTCGCCGGCGCCGGCGCGCTGGTGCTGCTCTCCTCGGGCGCCCTCACCGCCGTCGCCGGACCGGGCCAGGCAGGCGTCACGGCCGCGCTCCTGCTGCTCGGGGTCGGCTGGAACGCCGGCCTGGTCGGCGGCAGCGCGCTGCTCCGCGACGCCGAGGTCGCACCCTCGCAGCTCACCCGCGCCGAGGGGCTCGGCGAGCTGTGCATGGGCGCGGCCGCGGCGGCGGGTGGCGGCGGCGCGGGCTTCCTGCTGGCCAGGGCCGGCTTCGGGGGGCTCGGCATGGTCGCCGCAGCGCCCTGCCTGCTGATCGTCGCCGTGGCCGCCGGCGCCGGCAGGACCCGTGCCGGCCGCCTCGGCGCGCGACGGCCTGCTTCCGCCTCCGCCGGCATGGTGCCGGCGGCCCGACAGAGAGGATCGAGATGACCGGCACCCACACGATCACCCCGCACATCGTCGTCCGTGACGCCGCCCGCGCGGCCGAGTGGTACGCGCGGGCGCTCGGCGCCGAGGAGCGCGGCCGCATCCCGCTGCCAGGCGGGAAGCTGATGTCGGTCGAGCTGTGGTTCGGCGACTCGCCGGTGATGGTCGCCGACGAGTTCCCCGAGATGGGCGTGGTCTCGCCGCAGACCCTCGGCGGCACCTACGGAGCGCTCCACCTGGCCACCGACGACGTCGACGCCCTGTGGCGGCGCGCCGTCGAGGCCGGCGCCGAGGTGTTCCACCCGCTGGGCGACACCTTCTGGGGAGAGCGCTTCGGGCAGATCATCGACCCCTTCGGCCACCGCTGGGGCCTCGCCCAGCACCTGCGCGACGTGCCACCCGAGGAGGTCATCGAGGCCGCGGCCGAGGCCTTCAGCCGACCGCCGGGCTAGTGCGGCAACAGGAGGATGAACGCCTGCAGCAGGATGGCGAAGGAGAGCTTGGCCTGGGCGTTGAACAGGCGCAGGATCGCCTTGCGGGCACCCCGGAGGGCCTTGATCGTCTGCCAGAGCAGGTACAGGACCAGCAGCTCCAGGACCGCCTGGAGCCACAGCGGGACGTGCAGCGGCAGGCGGTAGCCGCTCAGGGCGGCGGCGTAGCCGATCATCGCGACCGTGTACTGCCCCAGGATGCCGGGGTAGATCGGCCACACCGAACGGCGCCAGGTTCGCGGCGGTGGCATAGGTGCAGTGTACGGCTGCCCCGCAGGCAGGGCGACCGCGGTCCGGCGTCGGCGACGCCGGCGTAGTCACCCAGGTGCGACGTGACCGCGTCCAAGGGCGGCCGCCGTCGTCTGCCTCAGCCGGTCGTCAGTACCGGTCGACGGGGGGTGGTGCCGGCGGCTGCGGCTGCACCTGGCCGACGGTGGCGTCGTAGGCCGTCTTCCAAGGAGCCGTCCCGGTACATCTGCTCGAGCACGTCGTTGAGGAAGGCACGGAACTGACTGTCGCCCTTCTTCAGCCCGATGCCGTACGGCTCCTCGGTGAAGGGCCGGCCGACCACCTTGTAGGCGCCACGGTTCTTCTGCACGTAGCCGAGCAGCACCGAGTTGTCGGTGGTGACCGCCTCGACCCGTCCACTTCCTTCTTGCGCACGTCGTTGATCGTGTAGGTGGCGGTCACGATGTCGACCTTGCCTCCTTGATGAAGGGCTCACGGTTCTTCGAGACCGCCTCCACGAATTCCACCGCGTTCGCGTCGCCAAAGATCGACCAGGCGACCTTCTTGGCGATCTCCACGTCGAAGCCCTCCGGCTTGCCGGAGAAGCCCTTGAGGCCGAACAGCGGCTGGTCCATCTTGGTCCCGACGACGAGCTTGCCGCGCTTCTGGATGGCCTCCATCGTCGAGCCGACGGGCATCTTGGGGCGCACCCCCCCGCCCGGCACGCTCCTTCCACATCCGGACGTGGCCAGTGCCAGGATGGCCGCCAGGCACACGAGCAGGGCACTCCGTCTGTTCATATGCATCGGCCTCCTCCCGAGCCTGCTCGGCCTCGAGCACGACCTCGGGTCCTGTCACCGCGACGGCCGCGGTCACGCCGCGGGAATTGCCATTGGGGAAGATGGCCCGGTTCGTCCTGCCAGCCTTCCCACGCCGCAACGAGATGAACCATGAGTTCCAGCCTGAGGGGTGCCAGGTCCCGCAAGGGACCCGGCACGGCACCCTGGCGGCTCAGCTGAGCGCGGCCGGCTCGCGGCGGGAGAACCGCAGCCGTCCACCCGCCGCGTCGACCAGCACCGTGTCGCCGTCGCCGATCTCGCCGGCCAGCAGGCGCCTGGCCAGCTCGTCGCCGATCGCCTTGGCGACCAGGCGGCGCAGCGGCCGCGCCCCGTACACCGGGTCGTGGCCGCGGTCGGCCAGCCAGGCCCGCGCGGCCGGGGTCAGCTCCAGGCGCAGCCGCCGCTCCGCCAGGCGCGCGCCGAGGCGCTCGACCTGCAGGTCGACGATCTGGGCCAGGTCGTCGCGCGTCAGCCGCTTGAAGACCAGGATCTCGTCGAGGCGGTTGAGGAACTCGGGCTTGAACGTCTCCCGCACCACCGCCATCACCCGCTCGCGGACCACGTCCTCGGACTCCAGCACCTCGGCCTGCAGCGACGAGCCCAGGTTCGAGGTCATGATCAGGATGGTGTTGGCGAAGTCGACCGTGCGGCCCTGCCCGTCGGTCAGGCGGCCGTCGTCCAGCACCTGCAGCAGCACGTTGAACACGTCCTGGTGGGCCTTCTCGACCTCGTCGAGCAGCACCACCGAGTAGGGGCGCCGGCGCACCGCCTCGGTGAGCTGGCCGCCCTCCTCGTAGCCGACGTACCCGGGCGGCGCGCCGACCAGGCGGGCCACCGAGTGCTTCTCGCCGTACTCGCTCATGTCGATGCGCACCATGGCGCGCTCGTCGTCGAACAGGAACGCGGCCAGCGTCCTTGCCAGCTCGGTCTTGCCGACCCCGGTGGGGCCCAGGAACAGGAACGACCCGATCGGCCGGCCCGGCTCGGAGAGCCCGGCGCGGGAGCGCCTGATCGCGTCGGCGACCGCCCGCAGGGCCTCGTCCTGCCCGACCACGCGCCCGCGCAGCTCGTCCTCCAGGCGCAGCAGCTTGGCCATCTCGCCCTGCATGAGCCGGGTCACGGGGATGCCGGTCCAGGCCGAGACGACCTCGGCGACGTCCTCCTCGTCGACCTCCTCCTTGAGCATCTTGCGGTCGCCCTGCAGGGCGAGCAGGCGCTCGTTGGCGGCGGCCAGCTCACGCTCCAGCCCGGGCAGGACGCCGTAGCGCAGCTCGGCCGCGCGGTCGAGGCTGCCGTCGCGGGTGGCCCGCTCGGCCTCGCCGCGGACCTCCTCGATGCGCGCCTTGGTGCCGCGGATCGACTGGATGGCCTCCTTCTCGGCCTGCCAGTGGGCCTTCATGCCGTCCAGCTCCTCGCGCAGCGAGGCAAGCTCCTCCTCCAGCCGGTCGAGGCGCTCGCGCGAGGCCTGGTCGGTCTCCTTGCGCAGCGCCGCCCGCTCGATCTCGAGCTGCTTGGCGCGCCGCTCCAGCACGTCCACCTCGGTCGGCATCGAGTCGATCTCGATGCGCAGCCGGCTGGCGGACTCGTCGACCAGGTCGATCGCCTTGTCGGGGAGGAAGCGGCCGGTGACGTAGCGGTCGGAGAGCACCGCGGCGGCCACCAGGGCCGAGTCCTGGATGCGCACGCCGTGGTGGACCTCGTAGCGCTCCTTGAGCCCGCGCAGGATGGCGACGGTGTCCTGCACGCTCGGCTCGCCCACGTAGACCGGCTGGAAGCGGCGCTCGAGCGCCGCGTCCTTCTCCACGTGCTTGCGGTACTCGGTCAGCGTGGTGGCGCCGACCATGCGCAGCTCGCCGCGGGCGAGCATGGGCTTGAGCATGTTGCCGGCGTCCATCGCGCCCTCCGCCGCGCCGGCCCCCACGACCGTGTGGAGCTCGTCGATGAACGTGATCACCTGGCCCTCGGACTCGCGGATCTCGTCGAGGACCGCCTTGAGCCGGTCCTCGAACTCGCCGCGGAACTTGGAGCCGGCGATCATCGAGCCGAGGTCGAGCGCGACGATGCGCTTGTCGCGCAGGGACTCGGGCACGTCCCCGGCGACGATGCGCTGGGCCAGCCCCTCCACGATGGCGGTCTTGCCGACCCCCGGCTCGCCGATCAGCACCGGGTTGTTCTTGGTGCGCCTGGACAGCACCTGCACCACCCGGCGGACCTCGTCGTCACGGCCGATCACCGGGTCCAGCCTGCCCTCACGGGCCTGCGCGGTGAGGTCGCGGCTGAAGCGCTCCAGCGCCTGGTACTTCGACTCCGGGTCCTGGTCGGTGACACGCCGGGAGCCGCGCACCTCGGTGAGCGCGGCCAGCACGGCCTCCCTGGTCACGCCGGCCCCGGCGAGCAGCTTCGCGGCCGTGTCGGAGCCGGCGGCCATGCCGGCGAGCAGGTGCTCGGTGGAGACGTACTGGTCGCCCAGGGCGCCGGCCTCCTTGCGGGCGCGCTCGATCAGCCGGGAGGTCTGGGTCGACAGCACCGTCTCCTGCTCGGGCCCGTAGACCTTGGGGATGCGGTCGACCGCCTGCTGGGCGCGGGCCTTGAGGGCGCCGGGGTCGGCGCCGGCCCGGCGCACCACCGGGAAGACGATCCCGTCGGGATCGGAGAGCAGCGCGACCAGCAGGTGCTCGGGCTCGACCCGCTGGTGGTCCGCCGCCAGGGCGGTGCGCTGCGCGGTGGCCAGCGCCTCCTGCGCGCGGAGGGTGAACTCTCTGACGTCCATGGTGCTCTCCGGTTCGATTCGTTCGTGTCGTTCGGCTGGAACTGCTGGCTGTCGCGGGTCCGCCGGGGCGGCCGCTAGGGCATCTCGTCGGCGTGTGGCTCGTAGCGCACGATCGCCGCCGAGGACCAGGGCAGCACCAGGTCCCGCCTGGCCGACCGCTGCACCTCGTCCAGACGCTGGCGGTGGCGGCGCGCCTGCCGGGCCAGCTCGGCCTCGAGCTCGGCCACCCTCACCGCGAGCAGGTCGATCTCGCCCTGCAGCTCGATCACCCGCCGCACCCCGGCGAGGTTGACGCCCTTGCCGGTCAGCTCCTGGATCTCGCGCAGCCGTTCGATGTCGCGCTCGGAGTAGCGGCGCGAGTTGGAGCTGGTCCGCTTGGGGTGGACCAGCCCCTTGCGCTCGTAGATGCGCAGGGTCTGTGGGTGGACCCCGGCCAGCTCCGCCGCCACCGAGATGACGAAGACGGCCCGGTCACTTGGTCGCTGTGCCCGCTCCGCCATCTTCCCGCCTCGCCATTTCGTTCTCGTTCTCGCTACTCCACGCCGAGGTGCGACCTTGGCGTGGTGTCCGACAGGGACGCGAACTCGCGCAGCAGCTCACGCTCCTTGCGCGAGAGCTTCTCCGGCACCGAGACCTGCACGGTGACCAGCAGGTCGCCGCCGGACCGCCGGCCGGCGCCCGGCACACCGCGGCCGCGCACCCGGAAGGTGCGCCCGTTCTGCGTGCCGGGCGGCACCTTCAGGGTCACCGGGCCGTCCAGGGTGGGCACCTTCAGCTCGGCCCCGAGCGCCGCCTCGGCGAAGGTCACCGGCACGACCAGGCTGAGGTCCTGGCCGCGGCGGCCGTACAGCGGGTGCGGCAGGACGTGGACCTTCACGATCAGGTCGCCTGGCGGCGCCCCGGCCTGGCCGGGCTCGCCCTGGCCCTTCAGCCGGATGGTGGCGTTGTCGTTCACGCCCGCGGGGATGCGCACCTTCAGCTCGCGCGTGCGGACCTCGGTGCCGCGGCCCTGGCAGGTCGGGCACGGGTCCTCGACCACCGTGCCGCGGCCCTGGCAGGTCGAGCAGAGGCTGGACAGGCCGAACAGCCCCTGGTCGCGGGTCACCGTGCCGCGCCCGTGGCAGGTCGGGCACGGCCGTGGCAGCGTGCCCGGCTTGGCGCCGGAGCCGTGGCAGGTCGAGCATGCCGCCGGGCCCCGGAGCTGCAGCGGGATGGTCGCGCCGCGCACCGACTCCTCGAAGCCGAGGTTGACCTCGCTCTCCACGTCGCGGCCACGGCGGGCCGGCTGCTGGGTGCGGGCGGCACGGCCGCCGAAGAGGTTGTCGAACAGCCCGCCGAGCCCGCCGAGGTCGAAGTCCTCGACCCGGACCCGCTGGCCGCCACCGTAGCCGCCGGGGAAGCCGCCGCCGCCGAACGCGCCGCTGCCGAGCAGGCGGCGGGCCTCGTCGTACTCCGACCGCTGCTTGGGGTCGGAGAGCACGCTGTAGGCCCGCCCGACCTCCTTGAAGCGCTCCTCGGCCTGCCGGTCGCCGGGGTTCGCGTCAGGGTGGAGCTGCTGGGCGAGCTTGCGGTAGGCGCGCTTGATCTCCTGGATGGAGGCGTCCTTGGGCACGCCGAGGATGGCGTAGAAGTCCTTCTCCAAGTACTCCCGGTTGTTCACCTTGCTCCGCTCCTGTCGGGGGTTGTGGACCCCCGGCCCCCCTTACTTGGCCACCTTCACCATCGCGGGTCGCAGCACCTTGCCCTGGAACTCGTAGCCGTTGCGGACCACGTCGACGACCGTCCCCGGCTCGGCCCCTTCCTCCTCGACGGCCACCACCGCCTCGTGGCAGGACGGGTCGAACGGCTTGCCCTCCGCCTCGATGGTGGACAGCCCCTCGCTGCGCAGCACCTCGCGCAGCTCGCCGAAGACCATCTCCACGCCCTTCAGCATGCGGTCGAACTCGCGCGACTGCTCGGCGTGCGAGATCGCCAGCTCGAAGTTGTCCAGCACCGGCAGCAGGCGCGAGACCAGCGCCTGCGAGGCGGCCGCGACCCGCATGGTCTGCTCGCGCAGCATGCGCTTGCGGTAGTTGTCGAAGTCCGCCTGCAGCCGGCGCAGGTCGTCCAGGTACGTGGCGGCCTCCGAGCGGGCGCTGGCCAGGTCGGCTTCGAGCACCTCGGCCCCGTCCCGCTCGATCACGTCCTCCGCGACCGCCTCGCTCTCGGCACCGGCGGCCGCCACCTCTCGCCCGTCGTCGTGCACAGGCGCCACCTCGGCCGTCACCGGCACATCCTCCTCCTCGTCCCCGCGCGGCTCCGCGGGTTCATCTTCCTGTCGATCCTGGTCGTCGCCTGCCGTGGCGGCGTCCTCGCCGTCGTCGGCGGCGGCGGGGGCGTCGTCGGCCACGCTCTCGGCCTCTTCCGGCACCTCGCCGGCGGGGCCGTCCTCGGCCTGGGACTCCTCGGCGGACACCTCGGCGGTCACGGCCTCGACGGCCTCGCCGTCCACGGTCATGTCGGCACGGCGGTTGGCCGCCTCGGCGCCCTCGGTCGCGGCAGCCTCGCCCTCGGCGGGCCGGCCGGCGTCAGCCCGGCCCTTCCTGGACGAGCTCGCCCGCGACCGCGAGCCAGCCTCGGCCTCGTGCTCGTCGGCTTGCTGCTTGGCCTTGTTCTGCACTCGCTGTGTCCCCCTTCAGACCGGTGAGGACGCCGAGGCGGGCCTTCGCCCGAGCCCGTCGCTCACCGCTTCCTTGGGGGAGAGGGGAGGCGTGTGCGCCTCCCCTCTCCGGGTTCCGTCCTCGTCCACGTGCGCGCTCACGCGGACGAGCTGGTGCCGTTCACCGCCTGGCGGGAACGCACCTCGATCCGCCTGGGCTTGGCCTCCTCCGCCTTGGGCACCACCACCTGCAGCAGACCGTCCTCGAAGGACGCGTCGATGGCGTCCGCCTTCACCCTGGCGGGCAGGGTGATCGAGCGGCGGAAGGCGCCGTAGCTGCGCTCGACCCGGTGGTACTGCTGCTCCTTGGTCTCGGCCTCGAAGCGCCGCTCACCGGAGATGGTCAGCACCCCGTCCTCGAGGGTGATCTCGAGCTGCTCCGGCTCGATGCCGGGCACCTCGACGGTCACCACGTAGGCGTCGGTCCGCTCGGCGATGTCGAGCGCCGGCGCCCAGGCGCGGGTCGCCCGCTCGCCCGCTGCGCGGTCGCCGCGGCCGAGCGCCCGGCCGAAGACCTGGTTCATCTCGTCCTGGATGGCGAGCAGGTCCTGGAACGGATCCCAGCGAGCAAGGTTCGCCACGTCGATGCACCTCCTGGTTACACACTCCGGGGTCCCCCGACCCCGGCGGAGCCTGCCTCAGGCTCCCTTCTGCTTCTCCTCCTGCTCCTCGTCACCCTCGTCGATGATCTCGGCGTCCACCACGTCGCCCTCGGCCTGCTCGGAGCCGGCCGCGGCCTGGGTGGTGGTCGAGCTGGCCTCGCCGGCCCCGCCGTCGCCACCACCCTCGGGCTGCCTGGCCTGGGCGTAGACGGCCTCGGCGAGCTTGTAGCTGGCCTGCTGCAGCGCCTCGGTGGCGTTGCGCACGGCCACCACGTCCACGTCGTCGCCGGCGAGCTTCTCCTTCAGCTCGGCCAGGGCCTTCTCGACCGTCTCGCGGTCGGAGTCCGAGATCCTCTCGCCGAAGTCCTTCAGGCTCTTCTCGGTCTGGTAGACGAGCTGGTCGGCGCGGTTCTTGGTCTCGGCCGTCTCGCGCCGGCGGCGGTCCTCCTCGGCGTACTGCTCCGCCTCGTGGATCATGCGGTCGATGTCGTCCTTCGGCAGCGCGGTGCCGCCGGTGATGGTCATCGACTGCTCCTTGCCGGTGCCGCGGTCCTTGGCCGAGACGTTGACGATGCCGTTGGCGTCGATGTCGAAGGTGACCTCGATCTGCGGCACGCCGCGCGGCGCCGGCGGGATGCCGACGAGCTGGAAGTTGCCGAGCAGCTTGTTGCCGTAGGTCATCTCCCGCTCGCCCTGGAAGACCTTCACGTCCACCTCGGTCTGGCCGTCGTCGGCGGTGGTGAACACCTCCGAGCGGCGCGTCGGGATGGTGGTGTTGCGGTCGATCAGCTTGGTCATGACGCCGCCCTTGGTCTCGATGCCTAGGGAGAGCGGGGTCACGTCGAGCAGCAGGATGTCCTTGACCTCACCCTTCAGCACGCCGGCCTGCAGGGTGGCGCCCACGGCCACGACCTCGTCCGGGTTGACGCCCTTGTGCGGCTCCTTGCCGCCGGTGAGCTGCTTGACGAACTCGGTGACCATCGGCATGCGGGTCGACCCACCGACGAGCACGACGTGCTCGATGTCGCCCATCGCCTTGCCGGTCTTGGCCTTCCAGTCGCTGATCGCGCGGTCGAACGGGCCGCGGCAGCGCTCCACCAGGTCGGCGGTCATGCGCTCGAACTCGCCCCGGGTCAGGCGCTGCTCCATGTGCAGCGGGCCCTCCGGGGTGGCGGTGATGAAGGGCAGGTTGATGGTCGTCTCGAGGGTCGAGGACAGCTCGATCTTGGCCTTCTCAGCCGCCTCCCTGAGGCGCTGCATGGCCATCTTGTCCTTGGACAGGTCGATG
>WNGB01001221.1_pt1 | contig 48710 bp, 41 predicted proteins | sample 5400681 | NCBI WGS metagenome assembly WNGB01 (sample SAMN13153367, study PRJNA577476) | soil metagenome | isolation source: 115 cm soil or saprolite under grassland replicate 2 | place: USA:California | collected 2016-06-15
CGAATAGTCTATCGTATACTGGTTAAATCGCACATAGTGTTCATCAAGATATTTTCGGTGTCGGCACGAATCCTCTTGTCGCGCACCCGACGCGCCCAGCAGCGGCTGCATCATTCGGCGTGGTGGGCTACGGGAGATGGCTGTGAGCAGCAGCGGTCATCCACCGAACCTGTAATCGTCGCGAAGTGCGCGCCAAAGCCGATATTCCCACGTGTCGCGATTAGGTTTGGGCGGTACTCAGCCGGTGCAGAAGAAATTGGCAACGGCGATCGATCACAGCGCTAAGGCTCGAGCCACCTGCCCAGTATTACGGAGCGCACACGGGCCACTGCTTCGGTGTCCGCGCCAGGCAGCCCGCGGTCGGCAAGCAGCGCCTCCAGGCGCGAGGCTTTTCTATACGGGCGGCCGCCGGCCAACGCGGCGGCGAGCGATTCGGCCAGCCCGCACTCGCCGATCAGGACGGCCATGGCGTGATCCGCCGGTAGCCGATCAAACCAGCGCACGCCGACGCAGGCACGTCCGTCAGTATCGAACTCACCGAAAAGCTGGAGCCGAGCCAGCCCTCCGTCGGGATAGATCTCCAAGAGAACGTGGGTGGCCCGGCGTGCGGCGGCTGCAGCTCCGATACGAAACCGGTGCCGGGTGTCGGCCTGTAGCCGGGTGCGGGGCAGCAGGTCGAACCATTCCGCTGCGTCCTGGCCCGCGATCGTCGGCCCGGGACCGGTAACCGCCACGTCCGGGTTCCCGGCTGCCTGGCCTGGGCCGGTGGCTGTCATGTCCGGGTTTCCGGTTGCCTGGCCTGGGCCGGCGATTGTCACGTCCAGGACCGAGACGGTCGCGTCGCAGGCCCGTAGGGCACACGCGGCGGGCGCGTTGCCGATGAAATACGAGGTGTCGATCACAACCTGCCGGATGTGCCCGGCGGCGGTGAGCTTGAACAGCACCCAGTCGTTGCCGACATCCCGCCGCCGCCGGGTCTCCCAGCCATCGCCCATCTTGTCCGCCCGGCCGGGGGCAATCACGTTCTCAGGTGCCGAGTAGAAGCGATCACTCGCATCGATGACCGTGCCGCCGTTCTCCTGCGCAACAAGATCCAAGGGAACACCATCGAGCAGCCGAGGATCTGGGACCACCTCGCCGTGCACCCGCAGCCTCGCCACGCCGCCGTCGGGATAGATGTTGAGCCGCACATGGGTGAACCACCGGTCGTAGCGCACAGCGAAGATGTTTTCTGTATCACCGGCGAGCGGGCTGCGCGGCACGATCTCCACCCATGGCATGCTCGCTGCGCACAGGTCCTCAGGACTGGGATAGCCGTCGGCGGCACACGCCTGCACCGAGCACGCAGCTGGGTAGTTACCGGTGAAGTGAGCGGTGTCGACCACGACCCCGTGGATCACTCCTGCAGCGCCGAGCCGGACCAATGCGAAGTCGTGGCCAGTGCCGCGCCGACGCCGGGTCTCCCAGCCATCGACAGTCTGGCCTTTGTGCCCGAACGCATGGGGGTGTGTCACCGGCGCCGTAGGGCGCAGCAGGTCCTCCTTCTCCCCGAAGAACTCGTCGCTCGCGGCGATGACGCTGGCCCCGAGTCGGCGCGAGGCCAGGTTCACGCCGCTGGTCGCGCCGCTGTTGCCGCTGGTCGCGCCGCTGTTGCCGCTGGTCGCGCCGGTGTTGCCGCCGGTCGCGCCGCCGCTGCTGGCCCCGCCACCAGAGGGTGTCACGACCGCTCCCTGACCAGCAGTCGTCCGGCCGGTGCATCGGTGATCGGCTCACCGCGTAGCCACGTACGGTGCACCACACCGGTGAGCATGCGGCCAGCGTAAGGCGTGACCGGGTGCCTGTGGTGCAGCCGCGCGGGGTCGACGGTGAAGGATGCCGTGTCGCCGAACGCCACGAGGTCGGCGTCGTATCCCGTTGCGATCGCCCCCTTGCGGGGCACGCCTGCCAGCCGAGCCGGTCTCGTGGCCATCCACGCCACGACATCGACAAGGTCGTGACCGCGCCGCCGCGCTTGTGTCCAAACCGCGGGCAGGCCGAGCTGAAGCGATGGCACCCCTCCCCACGCGTTCGCGAAGTCGCCGGTGCCCCGCTGTTTCAATTCGGGCGGGCACGGTGAGTGGTCGGACACCACCGCATCGACGAGACCGTCCGCGAGCCCTCCCCACAGCGCATCCCCGTGCGCCGCTTCCCGTATCGGCGGGCAGCACTTGTACTCGGTGGCTCCATCGGGCACCTCCTCAGCGGAGAACGTCAGATAGTGGGGACAGGTCTCCACCGAGACATGCACGCCGGCCGACCGGGCCGCTGCAATGATCGGCAACGCGCTCGCTGACGCCAGGTGCAGGATGTGCACTCGCGAGCGGTGCCGTCCTGCGGCATCGAGCAGGTAGGCGATGGCCTCGTCTTCCGCCGCGGCGGGCCGGGACCTGAGGAAGCTCGCGTAGGACCGGCCCGCGGGATCCGGGGCGGCGGCGATGACCTCTGGGTCTTCGGCGTGAACGATCAGCAGTGCGTCGAGGCGGGCAAGTTCGGCGAGCGTGGCGTCGAGCCGTGGCCGGTCGAGATAACCAAACTCCGGTACGCCCGAATCGGTGAGAAACGCCTTGAAGCCGAAGACCCCCGCCTGATGCAGTCCCGCCAGCGCTCCGAGGTTTTCAGGGACCGCGCCGCCCCAGAACCCGACGTCCACCCAGGCGGCCCGCCCCGCGGCGGCTTGCTTGAGCCGGAGCGCGCCGGTCGTGGTCGTGGACGGTACACAGTTGAGCGGCATGTCTATCAGGGTCGTGACCCCGCCCGCGGCGGCTGCCCTGGTCGCGGAGGCGAAGCCTTCCCAGTCGGCGCGACCCGGTTCGTTGACATGGACGTGGGTGTCGACAAGGCCGGGCAGCAGAATCTGTTCGCTGGGCAGCTCTTCCAGCTGTGCCGCATCCAGCGTGTCGGCGAACCCGGCGAGCGCGGCGATGCGGCCAGCACGAACCGCCACGGTGACGGGGCGCACGCCGTCCGGGGTGACTGCCCTGCGGGCACGAATCGCGAGCTCGTACTCGGCCATATCCTCTCTATCCTCGCCACCCGGCCGCGAGGCGCTGCCCGGCCGCGACAGCCTGCCCGGCCGCGAGGCACTGCCCGGCCACGAGGGGCGGCGACCGCAATACGCTGCCCGGCCGCGACAGGCTGCGTGACCGCGACAGGCTGCGTGACCGCGACAGGCTGCGGCAGCCGTTTGGGACAATTATCCGCCGGGGCTCACGAGGCGCGGTCCCGGCAACTGCAGATCTCCGGATCTCCGTTAGTGTTTGCGGCGTGCGCAACCTGAGTGACAAGAACGCAACTGGCGTCGGGCTCGCCCGGCTCAACGCGCTGCCGCATGCCGACGCCGTCGAGACGCTGCTCGGCTGCTGCGCCGCTCCGGGCTGGGCGGAGCAGGTCGCGGGCGGTCGGCCATACCGCACGGCCGACGAGCTCGTCGCCGCCGCGGACGCTGCGTGGAACGACCGCGGGCCCGGTGACCTTGAAGCCGCGCTGGCCGGGCACCCGAGAATCGGCGAGCGGGGAATGGGCGCGTCGGCGTGGTCGCGGCAGGAGCAGTCCGGGGTTGGCACGGACCCCTGGGCGCTTGGCGCGCTGCACGAGGCGAACGCTGCCTACGAGCGCCGTTTCGGGCACGTGTTCCTGATCTGTGCCACCGGACGCGGGCTCGAGGAGATCCTCGCGGAAGTTCGCCGCCGGATGGGCAACGAGCCGGCCACAGAGCGCGAGGTGACCGCGGGCGAGATTCGCAAGATCAATGCCTTTCGGCTGCGGAAGCTGGTCGGCGCGTGACGGGCGTCTCGTCACACATCCTCGACACCGCGCGGGGCCGCCCGGCTGCCGACGTTCCTGTCATCCTGGACACCTGGGCGAACGACGCCTGGCGGCGCCTTGGGGGATCGGTTACCGACGCCGACGGCCGAGTCACGGACCTGCCCGGTCCCGGCGTCGATCAGCCAGTTACCTGTCGGCTGATCTTCGCGGTACGCAACTACCTGGCGACCCACTATGGCACCGCGTTCTTTCCCGAGGTGACCGTCGTATTCGTGGCAACGCCCGGCGAGCATTACCATGTCCCACTGCTGCTGACGCCGTTCAGCTACTCCGTTTACAGAGGAAGCTAGCCCAGAGGAGCTAGGAACGAGAGGGAGCTAGGCGCCAGAGGGAGCTAGCCGCCAGAGGGAGCTAGCCGCCAGAGGGAGCTAGCCGCCAGAGGGAACATAGGAACAAGAGGAGCTACGAACAGAGAGCTAGGGGCGGGAATGGAGTGTGGAGCAGGCATCGTGCTGGGGCCGAACCAGTATGGCAAGGCGGAGGTGCGGCTGCTCCACGTGGACAGGCGCACGCCGACGCACGAGATCACCGACCTAAACCTCAGCATCGCGCTCACGGGCGACCTGGCTGGTACGCATCTGACAGGCGACAACACGAATGTGCTGACGACCGACGCGCAGAAGAACGCCGTGTACGCCATCGCGAGGCGCCACGGCGTTGCGCCCATCGAGGAGTTCGGCCGCCGCCTCGGCAGGCATTTCACCGGCATTGGACCCATAGACCGGGCCCGGGTGCGGATCGAGGAGTACGGCTGGCGCCGCATCGACGTGGGCGGCACGCCTCATCCGCACGCTTTCGAGCGGCTCGGCGGCATTCGGGTCGCCAGTGTTCACACGCGCGCCGATGGCAGCGCCGATGGCAGCGCTGGTGGCAGGGCCGGTAGCAGCCCCGATCGCGGCGCCGGTCGTCACATCGAGGTAGCCGTCGGCATCGACGATCTGGTCCTGCTGAAGTCCACAGGCTCGGAGTTCCACGGGTTCCTGCGGGATGAGTACACCACACTGGCACCTACCGAGGACCGGATCCTCGCTACCGCCGTGCGCGCTCGCTGGCGCTTGGCGAGCCTGGACGTTGACTGGGACGCGTCATTCCTCGGCGCCCGCACGGCGCTGGTGGAGGCGTTCGCCACGACCCACAGCCTGTCACTCCAGCAGACCTTGTACGCGATGGGGGAGGCCGTTCTCGCGGCCCGCCCCGAGGTGTGCGAGGTCCGGCTTTCGCTGCCGAACAATCATCATTTCCTCGTCGATCTCGTTCCGTTCGGCCTGGACAACCCGGGCACGGTGTTTTACGCGGCGGACCGCCCCTACGGACTGATCGAGGGTGCGGTACGGCGGAGCCAGGTGCCGCCGGCGGATCCGGATCACGACTGGACAGTGATGACGGTGGGGCGCCGCTAGGGAGACCACGATGAGTGGGGACACCATGAGTGGGGCGCCGCTTGGGAGACACGATGAGCGGGGCGCCGCTAGGGAGACCACGATGAGTCGGGACACGATGAGTCGGGACACGATGAATAGGGCCCCGCAGGACCGCGCGGCCGACCTGCTGGTGACCGGCGCCAAACTGGTCGCGACCTGCGACCCGGCACGCCGTGAACTGCCCGGCGGCTGGGTGGCGATCACAGGTGGCCTGGTGAGCGCGGTAGGCGCCGCGACCGACGTAGCGCCACCCGCGGCACAGACCTTGGACGCAGTCGGCTGCCTGGTCACGCCGGGTTTGATCAACACCCACCATCACTTGTACCAGAACCTCACCAGGTCCTACGCGCCCGCCGTCAACGGCAGCCTTTTCGAGTGGCTGACCGTCCTTTACCCGCTATGGTCGGCGGTCGACGAGGAAGCGGCGTACCTTTCGGCCTGGGTGGGGCTCGCCGAGCTTGCCCTGGGCGGCTGCACCACGACCACCGACCATCTCTACATCGCGCCCAGCGGCGGCGGTGATCTGTGGTCGGCCGAGATCGCCGCCGCCCGCCACGTGGGCCTGCGGTTTCATCCGACACGCGGTTCGATGACGTTGTCAGTTAAGGACGGCGGGCTGCCGCCCGATTCGGTGGTGCAGGACGACGACACGGTGCTCGCCGACTGTGACCGGCTGGTGAAGGCGCACCACGATCCGTCATGGGGGGCCATGGTCCGCGTAGCCCTCGCGCCCTGCTCACCGTTCAGCGTCAGCCCGCAGCTCATGAGACGCACTGCTGAGCTGGCCGAACGGCTCGACGTGCGGCTGCATACCCACCTCGCGGAGGACCCGGACGAGGACACGTACTGCATGGAGCGGTTCGGGCGTCGGCCCGTCGAGCAGTTCGAAGAGGTCGGCTGGCTCACCGGGCGGTCGTGGGTGGCGCACTGCATCTACCCCAATCGTGCCGAGGTCACCCGGCTGGGCACGGCCGGGGTCGGGGTCGCGCACTGCCCGAGTTCCAACATGCTCATCGGCGGCGGCGGCTTCGCGCCGGTACGGGAACTGCGCGCCGCGGGGAGCCCGGTTGGCCTGGGCTGCGACGGCTCGGCCTCGGCCGACAGCGCTTCGCTGTGGACCGAGGCCCGCGCGGCGCTGCTGCTCGGCCGGCAGCGGCGCGGGCCGGCCGGCATGACGGCACGGGACGTGCTCGGCATGGCGACCCGGGACAGCGCCGCCTGCCTCGGCCGGGCGGGCGAGATTGGCGAACTCACCGTGGGCGCGGTTGGGGATCTTGTGTGCTGGCCGCAAGAAGGCATCGCCTTCGCGGGCGCCCTGACCGATCCGGTGGAGGCCTGGCTGCGCTGCGGGCCGACCGCCGCGCGGCACACGGTGGTGGCAGGCCGGGCGATCGTGCGGGACGGCGCACTGACCGTTGCCGGGGTCGAGGGCATCCTGGCTCGCCACGCGGCCGTCGCCGCCGATTTGCAAGGGTGACACGACGCGGCAGCCGTTCGGAATAAGTCTCCTTGAACGGCTGCGCTGGTGCGTCACGTCGCTACGGGAGCGTACGGCGAGCGGCTGAGCACCATCCGATGCCTACCCTCGCCGTGGCTGAGCCTGCGCGGTGTCGTCGCCGGACAGCTCCTGCTCGAGCGCGCCAGGGATGGAGCGCAGCAGCTCGAGCGTTCGGTTGGCCTCGGCTTCGTCGATGAGACTGAGGGCAAAACCCACGTGGACGAGGACGTAGTCACCGATCCGTGCCTCCGGCACGTATGCCAGGCAGACCTGCCGCGACACACCCGCGAAGTCCACCTTGCCGGTCAGCAGGCCGGCCACGTCAGCCGTCTCCACGACGCGCCCGGGAACACCGAGACACATCGCGGTCACTCCCGGCGCGCATCTGTGACGAGCTCGTAGGGTCGTCTCATGCGCACAGTCTGGCCGCGAAGTCCATCAAGCACAACGCCGTAACCCTTGATGGTCATTTGATGCGCAAGTACGTTGGCCTCACGACGCTGCGGGCCGGATCGGGGGCAGGACCGCATCCGGTTCAGTTCAGCCAAACCTAGGGATGCCTGTGACCCCCGGAGCCGCCCCAGTACTCGTGCTGGGCATTGGCAACGAACTGCTGGGCGACGACGGTGCTGGTGTGGTGGCGGCCCGTTGCCTGGCGGCCTCGCCCATGCCGGGCGTTGACGTGCTTGACGGCGGAACCGTCAAGCTCATGCTCATGCCCTACATCGCGGGGCGGCAGGCGGTGCTCGTGCTCGATGCGGTGTCGCCGGGCGAGGGGGCGCCGGGCGATGTGGTCGTGATCGGTGACGGCGACGTACGCCGTGGCCACGGCGTACGCGCCACGCCGTACGACATCGGCCTGGTGGACGCGCTGTCCGCGGCGGAACTAGCGGGCTGTGCGCCGGCGCAGGTCGCGCTCGTCGGCGTCGTGCCTGAGTCCGTCACGAAGCGCTGGAGCCTCAGCCCGATCGTGGCGTCCAGGATGGAGGCGATGGTGGACGTGGCCCGCGCCGTCTTGGCCCAGTGGGGTGTTCAGGTGCCAGGCCGCCGTGTATGAGGCGGGCCGCTGTGGCCGCGCTGGTTGGCGTTAGCGCGCGCCGTGGGCAGCAGCAGAGAGAAGAATGGGCCCATGTCGGACACCCTGGACGAGCTGGCCGTATTCGAGGGCGTGCGGCCCACCCGCGTCGGTGACCTCGCGCTGGAAAGCCATGGCATGGCACCGGTCCCCCCGGATTCGCGATATGGCGGGGTGCACCGGATGTTCACGGTGTGGTTCACGCCGAACATGGCGTTGTCCGGCGTCTTTACCGGAACGCTCGCCGTGGTGCTTGGCCTAGGCTTCCAGCTCGGCCTGATTGCCATCGTGGCCGGAACCGTGATCGGTTCCTTGCCCGTGGCCTTCCTCTGTACCTGGGGTCCAAGGACTGGCACCGCGCAGGTGCCACTCGCCCGGATGCCGTTCGGCAAGTCCATCCTGTTGCCGGGTACGGTGCAGTGGTTGTCGTCGATCGCGTGGGATGCCCTGGTCGGATTCTTCGGCGGCGAAGCGGCCCAGCTACTTTTTCACGTCCCGTTCTGGTTGGGCGCCGCGATAGTCCTGGCGGTGGAGGGCATCATCAGTGTCTACGGATACGAGTTCGTCCATCGGCTGCAGGCGTGGGGATCAGCGGTTCTGATCGTGCTCTTCCTGTTCCTCACCGTGCGCATCTTCCAGCACCACGTCGTGCTGCCACGCGACACCGTCCACGGTGGGGCTCTCGCCGGAGCGTTCGTGCTGATGGTGACGATTACCCTCAGCGCGGGGATCTCATGGGCGACGTATGCGTCGGACTACAGCCGGTACATGAAGCCCTCGGCGTCCAGACCAGCGATTTTTTGGCTCACGATGGCAGGCTTGACGGCCTCCTACGTGTGGGTCGAGACGATCGGGCTGGCTGGCGCCAGCGTGCTGCAGGACCAGACCGCCGCGGGCGTGCGCACGCTCATGGGCGGCGGCGTGCTCGGCGTCCTGGCGCTGATCGCGATCGTGTTCGGGTCGATCGCGTCGAACTCGATGAACGACTACACCGGCTCACTCGCGTTCCAGGCGCTGGGTGCCCGGCTTCGACGGCCGGTGATCGCCGCCGTCGTGGCGGTCCTGGCGTTCGCCGCGATCTTGTGGATGCACGCGGGCGACACGTCGGGAAAATTCCAGAACGTCTTGCTGTTCATCGGCTACTGGATCGCACCGTTCTGCGCCATCGTGATGATCGACTGGCACTACGCGAACGGCGCCTATACGCCCGGGTTTCTGCGGAATGCACTGGTATTCCGTAACCTGTCCAGCGGCTGGCCAGCGCTTATCGCCTTCGTCGTCTCCTTCGGTGCCATGGTGCCCTTCATGAACACCTCGATCGTGGTAGGGCCGGTTGCCAGCGCCCTGGACGGCGCTGACCTGGCCTTCTACGTCGGGTTCGCCGTCGCTTGGGTAATCTATTACGTGCTGAGGAGGCGCGCGCTCCATCCGGCACGCGTGCCGGCCACCCCCCAGAAGCCGTGATCCGTTACGTCGGCGACTTCTCAGTACGTCCCTCGACATCCACGGCCCCCCGGAATGTCTGGCGCACGCGCGGATTTCACACTTTGTCGCGCGTTCGATGCCGGGCTTCCCTACCATGTCCGCTTGGCGGCGTGCCTGCGAGTCCATGGTCTTGGGCTGTCGGCTGCCCGGGGCCGCAACCGAGTAACTCTGAGGCTGAGGAGCGCACGTGCGTGTGATCTCTGCCCGGCGGGCAGCCGCGCTGGCCGCGGTCGCTGTTGTTGGGGCCGCGGTATCAGTCGCGACGGGGTTGGTGTCGCGATCTCAGCACGGCGCCGCACTGTCCGCCGCGGTGTCGTCGAGCCCGCTAAGTCCCGGTTCCAATGCCGCGATGACGCACAGCCCGCAACTGTTGCGCAAGCTCGCCGACGGGATGAAGCCCGCTGCCACCGTCACATCGGGCGCACAAGGCATAGACGTGGCTTCCTACCAGCACCCGAACGGCGCGGCCATTGACTGGGCGCAGGTCGCGGGCGCGGGCTACAAGTTCGTGGCGGTCAAGGCGACGGAGGGTTACAAATACATCAACCCCTACTACAGCGGCGACATAACCGCCGCCGGCCAGGCTGGCCTGTACGTAACGGCCTACGAATTCGGCCTCCCTGACATTCCGACCGGCGGCACCGCAGTGACAAGTGGCACTGAGCAAGCCGATCACTTCCTTACCGCCATCAATGGAAGCTATCCGACCAGCGGCAACAACCTTCCGGTTCTGCTTGACATCGAGTACAACCCGTACGGCCAGAAGTGCTACGACCTGACGCCGTCGCAGATGGTGTCCTGGATCACAGCGTTCAGCAACGAGATCAAGGCAAAGATCGGGCAGTTGCCGATGATCTACAGCAATGCCGACTGGTGGAATACGTGCACCGGTAGCAGCACTTCGTTCTCGGCAGAAAAGCTGTGGGTAGCGGCCTACGGAACAGCGAGTCCACCGTTGCCAGCTGGCTGGTCCTCCTGGACGTTCTGGCAGTACACCAGCACCGGGGCGGTGCCGGGCATCTCAAGCCAGGATGTGGACAAGAGCTATTTCAACGGAACGGTCACTGGCGACCAGACCGGCGCCGTAGGTGCCCCGGTGTGGTTGCATGCTCATTCGCTCGCCGCTGCATGGGGGCAGAAGCTCTCCTATAGCGCGACAGGCCTGCCGGCGGGCCTGTCGATCAACAGCGACACCGGGCTGATCTCGGGCTGGCTCACCACACCAGGCACCTCTCAGGTGACGGTCACCGCCACCGGCGACCTTGGCGCCACGGGCACGACATCGTTCACCTGGACGGTGTCGGCGGCGCCCAACACGGGGCCGACCGGCCGCGTGGTTTCGGCCTACGGCGGCAAATGCATGGACGATCCCGGCTACCGCACCGCTGACGGGACCCAGGTGGACCTGTGGTCGTGCAACGGCGGCGGGAACCAGAACTGGACCATGGCGCAGGACCGCACCGTGCGCATCTACGGCAAGTGCCTGGACGTCGCCAACGGGGGAACCGCCGATGGCATGGCGGTGGTGCTTTACACCTGCGACGGCAGCGGCGCGCAGCAGTGGCGGATCGGCCTGGACGCCCACCTGGTGAACCTCGCGTCGGGCAAGTGCCTGGACGATCCCGGCTACCGGACGGCCAACGGCACCAAGCTCGACATCTGGTCCTGCGGCGCGGGCACCAACCAGCGGTGGACGACGCCGGCCGGGCCTTTCGTGTCGCGGATCGCCCCCTTGTGCCTGGACGACCCGGGGTCGAACACCGCCAACGGCACTGCGGTGGACGTCTGGTCGTGCAACGGCAACACAAACCAGCGCTGGACCGTCCAACCGGATGGCACCGTGCGGGTGTTCGGCACGTGCCTGGAAGTAAGGGGCTACAGCACCGCCGCGGGTACACCGGTCGAGCTGTGGACGTGCAACGGCGGAGCCAACCAGCAGTGGAAGCCCCGGGCTGACGGCACACTGCAGAACCCGCGGTCGGGCAGATGCCTCGATGACCCTGGCGACAACACCCAGAACGGCACCAAGCTGGTGATCTGGGATTGCAGCACGGCCGCGGGCGAGGACTGGCGAATACGCTGACCGCTTGTGACCAATGGGTTTGTGCGGGCGCTACGTGGATAGCGATCCGTTGTCGATGCGAATGACAAGGGAGGAAGCATGCCTAAGACCGCAAAGAGCGGCAACGCGCGGGCGGCGGAGCTTCCCAGCACGCTGCAGCGCTCGTCCAAGGAAGCCCAGCAGACCTTCGCCAAGGCGCACGACAGCGCCGCAGAAACCTACGGTGAAGGCCAGCGGGCGCACCGGGTCGCGTACGCCGCGCTCAAGCACAAGTTCGAAAAGAAGGGCGACCGCTGGGTCAAGAAGCAGGGCTGACAGCCGCCAGCCGCGGGCCGCCTCGGCCCCGCAGAGTAGCCGAACCTGGTATCCGCGGCCTGGCCGAGTAGTACAGGCAGAGTAGAAGACATGGGCGATGGCCTGTTGACCCTGTTCCTGTGCGGCGACGTCATGCCGGGCCGGGGGGTCGACCAGATTCTCCCGCACCCTGGCGATCCGGAACTGCGCGAGGGATACACCAGCGACGCGCGAGCGTATGTCCATTTGGCGGAGCGCATGAATGGCCAGATCAAGCGGCCGGTCGGCTTCGCCTGGCCGTGGGGCGATGCGCTGACGGTACTGTCCCATGTCGCGCCCGACGTCCGAGTGATCAACCTGGAGACGACCGTCACCCGCAACAGCAGTTTCGCGCCCGGCAAGTCGGTGCACTACCGAATGAACCCGGCCAATATCGCGTGCGTGACGGTGGCGGGGCCGGACGTGTGCGCGCTGGCGAACAACCACATGCTGGACTTCGGCCCCCGTGGGCTCGAGGACACGCTGAACACCCTGTCCGGGGCGGGGCTTGCCGCGGCTGGAGCTGGCCGGGACGCCGGCGAGGCCCGGCGGCCGGTAGCGGTCCCGATCTCGGACGGCGGGCGCGTTCTCGTCCTCTCCTGTGCCACGGCAGAAAGCGGAGTCCCCGCGGACTGGGCCGCCACCTCCGACCGGCCAGGCATCGACTTCCTGCCCGATCTGTCCGCCGCCACGGCCGACGATCTCCTTGGCCGGTTGGCGGCGGCGAAGCGAACCGGTGACGTCGTGGTCGTCTCGATCCACTGGGGATCCAACTGGGGCTACGGCGTGGACGTGGATCAGGTCCGCTTCGCCCACCAGCTGATCGAGGGTGGAGTGGATGTCGTGCACGGTCACTCCTCACACCATCCACGGCCGGTGGAGGTGTACCGGGGCAAGCTGGTTCTCTACGGGTGCGGCGACTGCATCGACGACTACGAGGGCATCACAGGCTACGAGGGATACCGCGACGACTTGCGCCTGCTCTACTTCGCGTCAGTGCAGCCGGGCACGGGCACACTGGCAGCGCTGCGGATGGCGCCGATGCAGGCGAGACAGATGCGGCTGCAGCGGGCGCTGGCGCAGGATGCGGAGTGGCTGAAAACGGTGCTCGGGGCGGCCAGCCGGCAGTTTGGCTCGTGGTTTGAGCTCGGGCCAGACGGCATGCTGGCCCTGCGTTGGGGCGATGTGTGAGGCCTGGTGGCGCCGTCAGCGCAGCGGCACCACCGCGGGGCCGGGCACGATCCTCGACTCGATCACCCCTAGGTGGCCGACTTCGAGGCGGACCCTGTCCCCAGGCCGCAGCCACGGGTACGCCTCGCTGCCGTGCACGCGGGAGAGTTCAAGAATGCAGCCGGTGCCCACGGTGCCGCTGGCTATGACGTCGCCTGGCCGCAAAACCGTTCCGCGGGAGGCGTAGGCGAGCAGTTGGCCAAACCGCCAGTGGATCGTTGAGAAGTTCCCCCGCGAGTACAGCTTGCCGTTGACCGATGCCGTCATCTCCAGGGCGTAGGCGTTGCCTGCCCGGAGATGCTCCAGTTCGTCGGGGGTGACCATGGCGGCGCTGAAACTCGTGGCCGTGTCCTTGCCCTTGGCCGGCCCGAGTTGGCCTTTCATCTCGCGTTGCTGGAGGTCGCGTGCGCTCCAGTCGCACATCACCATGTATCCGGCAATGTGGGTTTCTGCCTCGGCGGGATCAAGGTCCGCACCCCCCTGTCCCACCACGGCGCAGATCTCGAGTTCGTAGTCGAAGCGTTCGGATCCGGGCGCGATGGGCACGTCCTCGTCCGGGCCACGCACGGCGGCCGGGTTGGTGAAGTAGAAGAGCGGGATCTCGTACCATACGGGATTGACATCGCGGCCGAGCGCGCGGCTGCTCGTACGCACATGCTCTTCGAAGGCCATGAAGTCGCGAATCGACGGCGGAACGGGAATTGGGGCCAGGAGCCGCACGCTGGATGCGGGCAGGACTTCGAGTGGATCGTGCCTGGCCTCGTCGCGAGCCGACGCCATCCGCGCTCCGTCGTCACCGAGCAGCGAGATGAGCTCCCGGGCCTCGCGCAGCCCGCGGATTTCTCCGTCCTCGAATAGCCCAACGTGTTCCGCCTTGTCCGCGGGGGATACGTAGGTGGACCAGCGCATGTGGCTTGCCTCCGGTGCGTCACGCGTAGCAGCTGAGCGGCCGACCCCCGTTGTAGGCCATCATGTCTCCCATCGCGGCGATCAGGTCGATGGGCGCGCCGCGCTCACCGCCGTCGAGGTCGGCGTAGGCGCGGTGCAGATTCCCCACGATACGTTCGGCATTGAGCAGGGCGGCGTAAACCCCCAGATCCGTTTCACGCGCGGCCTCAAGCGGAGTTAGCCCGGCGTCCCTGCCGCCCGCGGCGACCTCCTGCACGAAACGCAGATAGCCGATGACATCGTCGATCAGCTCGGGCCCGCAGATGGGACCGTGGCCCGCAACGATCGTGCGAGCTCCAAGCGGCCGAACGACCCGTTCGAGCACCTCAATAGCACCGCTGATCGAGCCCGTCAGCATGAACGGCGTACCGCCATTGAAGAGCAGGTCCCCGACGAAGAGCAAGGAACGGTCCGGGATGTGGATGATCGAGTCGTTCGTGGTGTGCGCCGGGGTCCCCACATAGCGAACCTCGCAGCGCAGGTCGTCGACCCACAGCGTGATGTCACGGTCATAGGTGAGAAACGGCGGCGCCACCTCGAGGTTGCCCCACTCGACGTCAGTGAAGATGCCGAGGTTGGCTGGTGGGCCGCTCGCGAGCACCTCGTCCCTGCAGCGTCTGTGGCCCACGATCGTCGCGCCGGGGAGCAGGCAGTTGCCGTAGGTGTGGTCGCCGTGGTGGTGGGTGTTGACCAGGGTGCGAACCGGCTGACGGCTCACCGCGGAGATGGCATCGAGGTACGCGCGCGTCCGCCGCTCGGTGGAGCACGAGTCGATGCTGACGATTCCCCGGCTGCCGGCCAGGAACCCGGTGTTGTTGATGTACCAGCTTCCGTCGGGCTGGATGTAGGCATAGATGCCGTCGGCGAGCTCCACGGTCTCAGGCTGTTGCATACGTGCAGTGTCGCGCCCGCGGCCGCCGTTAGGTGCTAGCCCGGGGGCACAACCCCAGGAATCCCTCGCCCATAATTATCCCGAACGGCTGCCGCTGCGTGTCACTGACCTCGACGGACGGCTGCCGCCACGACGTGCGCGTAGAGCCGTGCACCGGGCGGGCGCGGATGCACATGGTCTCCCCATAGCAGGCCGGTGCGGTTCTCGATGGCCTTCCGCCAGTTGGCGAGCACGACGTCCGGGTGAGCCCGGACCGTGGCGTCCAGCGTTTGATTGACCTCGCCCTCCCAGGAGCGGGGCTCGAAGGTGTTGACCAGCACCAGCTTGCGGTGTGACCCGACGTCGGCGAGCAGCGCGTGGATCTGCTGACTGGTCACGGGCCCGTTGGTGCCCAGACCGACCACCACGACCTGCCGCAGCAGCCCTTGGCGGGCCAGGCTTGTTATGGTCTGTAGCCCAGCGCTCATCTGGCGGCTCACGCTCGCATCGATGTAGATGCCGTGCAGCGCCTTCCTCAGCTCGGGTGCCGCCGCGAGCATGACGGAGTCGCCGACCGCGGTGACCCGCGCGCCGGAAATCTCTCGTTCGTTGGTATGGCCACCCCGCAGCGGTGAGGCCGGGTGACCGGGAGAGGGCGCCGCTGACGCGAGCGGCGCCTGAGCATAACCGCCAGCGCCTGCGCGCGTGGCCGCGCTGACCTTGGCACCCTGCGCGATCTGCTGTTGGAGGCCGGACGACGAAGGTGCGCGCAGTACCCGGTATCCCACGGTGCAGGCGACGGTGAGCGCGGCAACTAGCGCGAGTGCGGGCATGGCGCGCAACGGGGACCGACGGGCGGCAGACAGCGACCCGGCCAACGCTCGGTATCGGCCACGCACGGTGGCCCGGAAGCCGTCCCGCAGGATAGGTGCCTCGATCCACCGCCAGCAGATAGCCGCGAGCCCGATTGCCGCAGCGGTCTCGATGATCCAGATCAATTCATTGCGCCGCCCGGTGCCGACGACTGCGGTGCCAAGCGCGATCACTGGCCAATGCCACAGGTAGATGCCATATGACCGTACGCCAAGCCAGCGTAGTGGCGGCCAGCTCAGCATGCCGCCGATCGTTCCCGCGGTCCCCGCGGCCAGCAGGATCCCCGCCGTTGCCACCGCGGCGATCACGAGGCCCACCGGGTACAGCGCGGAGTCGGCGCCGGAAAAATGACCAACTCCCCAGGCCAGGACCGCGACGCCGATCACGCCCATGAAATCGAGGCGCCTGGCCCTTTCCGCGGACGCCGTGACCAGTTGGCTGAGCGGCCACGTCAGCGCCAGCGCGGAGCCGATGAGCAGCGCGGTCGCATGAGTATCGGTTCCGTAGTAGACGCGGGAGGGGTCCGCGCCGGGGGTGTAGACGGCCGCCATCATGACCGCGGATGCGACCGCCGCGAGCCACGCGACGGCCGCCCGGACCCGCCTGGGGTGCAACACCCCAAGCACCAGAGCCAGGACGAGTGGCCAGACCAGGTAGAACTGTTCCTCGATGGCAAGTGACCAGAGGTGCTGCAGGAGCGGCGGCGGGCCAAAGACCGCGAAGTACGACTGGTGGTGCAGCGCCTGCCACCAGTTACTCGAGTACGTGACGGCTGCGATCAACCCGGGCCTGAGCTGAGCAAGCTGGTCCGGTTCGATCACGGCCGCCGCGGCGGTTACGGTGATGAGGACGACGGCCAGGGCCGGAAACAAACGCCGCGCCCGCCGGACCCAGAAGCTGCGCAGGTTCAGCCGCCCTGAGTGTTCCCACTGAGCCACCAGGAGGCCGGTTATCAGGTAGCCGCTCAGCACGAAGAACACATCGACGCCGAGGAAGCCGCCGGGCAGCGCCGGGAACTGCTCATGGAAGGCCAAAACCGTGAGGACCGCAAGCGCGCGCAGGCCATCGAAGCCGGGCGCGCGGGCCTTGACCTGCCCGGCGACCTTGTGATACCCGCCCGTCGTATGCTCTGTCAGCACTAGTTACCCCCCGGCCACAGCCATGCTCTGACCTTCGCCGCCGCGATGCGAGCCGAAACGCCGCGACATCCTGATGATTGGCGCCGCACAGGTTTCTCGTTTCTCGCCGAGGCTCAGCGAGAATTCCCGCAGCTGCGCCCGGCCCTGGCGACGAGCCGTAGCGGCGGCTCCCCGAGTGCGGAGGCTGCCTCCGCGCTGGTGAGCTTGTGCGTCACTACGAGCCTGCCGAGCACGTGCGCTTCACGCGCCCGGACCCGGGCCGGATGAGTTAACGGGTCATCCGCGGACGGCGCTTGCACGAGTCCGGCAAGCATAGCGGCCTGCGCCCAGGACAGCGTGGCTGGCGTCTCGCCGTAGTATCCGCAGCTCGCGGCGGCGAGACCGTAGAAGCCATGACCGAAGTACGCCACGTCGGCGTACATCTGGATGATCTGTGCCTTGCGATAGGTGGCATTGAGCTTGACGGCCAGCACGACCTGTTCGACCTTCGCGTCAAACCCCGAGTTCGTCGGCGTGTACAGCAACTTGGCCAGTTGCTGGGAAATCGTGGCGCCGCCCTGATCGCCACCCCCGGTCAGCCTGGCCAAGCCCACACGCCCGAGCGCGAACGGGTCGATGCCTGGCTCGGAGTAGAACCTGTGATCCTCGGTGGCGATCAGGGCGGCCGCGAAACGTGAGGGTACCGGCGGGCCCGGGTAGGCGGCATGGTGCGCGCGGTCTTGCGCCTCGACCAGCTTGTGCGCGTTCCCGACGGCCGGCGTGACGAAAAGCAGCGCGCCGAAGTTGATCATGCCGAGAATGACGAGCACCACGGCGACGGCGAGCACTCGGCGGAGCGAGCGGAGCATCCCGCGGCAGTGGCCGTGTCGTCGGCGCGGGCGGAACAGATCATCCGGAGCCAGCGAAAAGGTGGTGCTTCGTGCGCTAGCAGGTCGGCTAGCTGACGCCGGTTTCCGCACCGTTACGCCTCTCGATCCACAACAGCCCGGAAGGTTTCGCTGGATCCATTCGTTTTGTACCCCCCATCAGCAACATAACTAACGCCCGTGGCCGTCTTTGCGTGCGCTTGCCCTTGTTAGGAACCTGGCCGGCGGACCCGTAGGCTCGGCCTCGATGAGAGCCCGAGCGTCCTCTGCCGCGCATGGGAGCGACCCAACCGCGGGCGACGTCATATGCGTCCTCGGCGACGCGAATCTCGACGTCGTCGTCTGCCCATGCGAACCGCTCGCCCCGGAGACGGACACGCGGGCACGGACTTTTGCGGGCGCCGGCGGGCAGGCGGCGAACGTCGCGGCCTGGGTCGTCGCCCTCGGTGGCAGGGCGCGGCTGATTGCGGCTCGGGGCACCGATCCGGTGGCCAAACTCGTGGCAGGCGAACTCGCTCACCGCGGGGTCGACGTTGCCGGGCCCGTGATCGACGGACAGACGGGGATCGTTGTGTCGCTATCAGACCACGGCGGTTCGCGGTCCATGCTGACCGACCGTGGCGTCGGCCCGCAACTCGACGCGGCGCAGCTGCAAAGCCGGTGGTTCGATGCGTGTTCCTGGCTCCACCTGCCCGCCTACAGCCTGGTAGCGATGCCCGTCCGCGGTGCCGCGCTCGATGCCGCGAAGTGGGTCCCGCGGGTGAGCGTTGATCTCTCGTCGACAGCCGCGCTGCGCGGGTATGGCATCGGCCGGTTTCGTGAACTGCTGACCCGCCTGGGACCAGATGTGGTGTTCGGCAACGAAGCCGAATCCGAACTGGTCGGAGACGTGCCAGGCGCCGAGCTTGTCGTCAAGCTGGGCGCGCGCGGCGTTCGCGCTGGCGGGACACTGCATGCGGCGCTGTCAACACACGCCGTCGACTCGACGGGCGCGGGCGACGCGTTTGCCGCCGGTTACCTGCTGGGCGGCGTCAGCCTGGGCCTGCAGGCAGCGGCCCGGGCCGTGGCGAGGCTGGGTGCCATGCCGTGAGCCTGCCAACCGAGGTAGCCAGCGAGGTCGCCGCAGCGCTCCGGCTCGGGCGGCCCGTGGTGGCGCTGGAGACGACGCTGGTCGCTCATGGGTTCTCCGGCGGACGAGGGCTCGACGCGGCCATTGCGGCGCAGGAGCGGGTGCGGTCCGCTGGCGCCACGCCGGCGACCGTCGGAGTCGTCGATGGCGCCGTCCGGGTGGGACTAGGCCGCCAAGAGTTTGAACGGTTCGCCGCCGCTGGCTCGTCGGCCCGCAAGGTCGGGGCGCGTGACCTCGCCGCGTGCGTGGTCCAGCGCGCGCTCGGGGCGACCACGGTTGGGGGAACGCTCGCGGTGTGCCGCCTTGCAGGCATTAGGTTCATGGCCACCGGCGGAATTGGTGGGGTGCACCGCGGCTTTGCCAAAAACCTGGACATTTCTGGTGACCTGCCGCAGATCGCACGAACGCCGGTGATGGTGGTGGCCTCGGGGGCGAAGTCGATTCTCGATGTTGATGCGACCGCCGAGCTGCTGGAAACCCTCGGTGTGCCGGTGCTGGGATGGCGGACCGCGACCCTGCCGCTCTTTTACAGCGGCACGGGCGGCCCTCCCGTCTCCGCGGTGGTGGCCACCGCCGGGGAAGCGGCCGACGTCGCGGCCGTCCACTGGGAGCTTGCCCCGTCGTCCGGCCTGCTGCTGGCGCAACCGCCTGCGTGTGGGCTGGAGATTGAGCCGCTGCTGGCCGAGGCGGTGGAGCGAGTGCGCCGCCAAGGCGTGACCGGCAAAGATGTAACGCCAGCGGTGCTTGCGCTCGTCCATGAGCTCAGTGACGGACGCAGCATCGAGGTCAACCGGCAGCTCATCGCCGACAACGCGGGGTTGGCGGCCGAGGTGGCGGTCGCCTACGCGCGGCAGTCGCCATGAGCCGCTCGGCCGGCTAGGTAGCCGGAACAGTGACCCGTGGAGGCGCTCTGCGGGGTCAGGGGCGACCTGTGGAGGCGCTCTGCGGGTCACGGGCGACCTGTGGAGGCGCTCTGCGGGGTCAGGGGCGACCCGTGGAGGCGCTCTGCGGGGTCAGGGGCGACCCGTGGAGGCGCTCTGCGGGTCACGGGCGACCCGTGGAGGCGCTCTGCGGGTCACGAATCTTTCGGCGGCCGCCAGGCCACCTGCCCGCGTGGCCGAATAGCACCACGAGCGCGGGCACGAGCAGCGACCGGACGGCGAACGTGTCGATGATGATCCCGATCGCCATCGCGGCAGCGATCTCACGGAACTGGTCAAGAGGCACCAGCGCCAGCACGGCGAAGCTCGCCGCCAGCGCCAGGCCGGCCGTTGCGATGGCCCGGGAGGCGCGGGGCGCGGCAGTGGCCACAGCCTCCCGCAACGGTCGGCGGCGCGCTTCTTCCCAGATCCGGCCCACCACGAAAACGTTGTAGTCGGAGCCAAGCGAGACGAGGAGCACGGCGACGGCGAACGGCACATAGTAGACGAGGCTGTCGTACCTGAAGAACGTCTGGAAGATCAACACGGTCAGGCCGAGAGCGGCCAACAGGGCGCCTGCGCTCGCCGCCAGTAGGTACAAGGGGGCGAGCAGGGCACGCAGAAACACGGCCAGCAGGATCATGGTTACCAGCGCGACAGCGAGCGCGATGCGCCCGAGGTCCGCCTGGGCCGCGTCGATCGCCTCCCCGCTAATTGCTGTCTCGCCGCCAACTTCGAAACGGACGCCGGTAAGCCCAGCGGAACTGGCCATGGACGGCAGGTCTTTCCTGAGCGCCCGGACCCGGGCGATCGCCGTCGCGCCGAGTGGATCAGTGCGCTCGATCAAGCCGTAGCGCGCTGCATGGCCCGATGCGGCCAGCATCAGGTGCAGGGACCCCGCCCGGGGAAGATCTGTCGGTCCAACCACGCCGGCCACTCCGGGCCTGGTCGCGAGCGTGTGCTGCAGGCGGTCGAGCGCGGGCCGCTGCGCGGCCACGCCGGAGCCGAGCACGAGGATCTCGGTCGGAGACAATATTCCTGGCACGAAGCCGTTCGACGCGGCAGCTTGCGCGCGAGCCGGCGCGGATGTGGCCGGCAAGGACCGGACGAGGGGGAATCCGAGGCGCATCTCACCCAGGCTGAGGGCCGCGACGAGCAGGCCAACCACGCAGGCCGCCGCGATCAGCAGCGCCACCGGGCGAGCCGTGGCCAACCTGGCGGCCCTCTCTCGCCAGGTCCGTGCTGCCGCTGGCCCGTGCCCGGGAAGGAAGAGTATGCGGCCGAAGATGGAGATCAGCGCGGGGGTCAGCGTGACGGCCACCACCATGGCCGTCAGCACAGTGAGCGCCAGTCCGGGACCGAACGCGCGGAGCGCCTCCAGCCGGGCTGCGGCCAAGGAGGCGGTACCCGCCGCCACGACCAGGCCGGCCGCGAGGATGATCGGCATGAACTCGGCCGTAGTGCGGCGAGCCGCCGGCATGCGCCGGACCCCCTCCGCGAGGCGGGTGCGCATCCCGGCCAGGAAGAACACCGAGTAGTCAGTGGTCACGCCCAGCAGGAGAACCACGAGCACCGGTTCCAGGTCAGGTGGGAGGGTCACACCGGTTCGCTGCCCGGCCCACGCGACCACGCGAACGGCCACCAGGTAGGCGATGCCCGCGCATGAGAGCGTGGCGAGCGGAGCGCCGACCGACCGGAAGTGCAGGCCAACGATGAGCCCGATCGCCAGTAGCGTTGCCAGTTCAACCCACCGCAGATGGCGCAGGATGATGGTTCCCTGGGCGTCCCGGGCCGCGGCCGCGCCGGTCACGCCGACCAGGTGGTCCTGCGGGGCGTTCAGGTACCGGCGGGCGTAGGCTCGCCCGCCAGCCGCCTGTGCTTCGATCGACGTCCCCGACCGGAAGAACAGAAACGTGACGATTGTGGTGGAGCGTTCCCGCGATCCGGGGAATATCCCCGCTGTATTCGCCACGGGCAGCGCTCCGGCGAGCCCGAGGATCCCGTGTACCTTCCCCTGATCGACGGCGGCCGCCCGGCGAGCCGCACGGATCTGTGCCTGTATCGGGAACTTGTGGGGGTCGCGCTGTACCACGTCGACCTGGGAGGTCAGCGGCACGCCAAACAGCCTGGTGGCGTCGTATTCTGCCCGTAAACCTGGGGAGTGCTTGGGGATCAGGTTCCCGAGCGCACCGGAGGACGCCATTCCCGGCAGAAATACCGTGGCGGCCGCGGCGGCAGCGACCCACGCGAGCAGGATAGGGAACCGCAGGGCGACTACCACGAAGGCCAATGCCCGCCAGAGCCTGCCCACGGCCGGACGGTCCCGGCGACCGGCGTCGTTTACGCGGGGTCCGGGGGATCGTTCCCACGGGCCAGTACCAGCTAAGCGCACGACCTGCCTTTATCCGGGAGATCCCGGTCGAAACCGGCGCATGCAGCGGCAGCCGTTCGGGATTAATCAGCGGCCGTCAAAGCGAACGGAGTCGGTTTCGCGCACGTGGCAGGGGTAAGAGAGGGTCGGCCGGGAGGCAGGGGATCTTTCGCGCTATGCGGCAAAGGCGTCGCGGCACATTACCGAGCAATGAACGGACCTGCGGAGAGTGCGATGGGTTTGCCAGCAAGCCAGCAACGGATCCTTGATGGAGATCGAAGACGGGCTTGCCGGGCACGATTCGCACTTGACCTCCCTGTTCGCCACCTTCACGCGGCTCACCAGGCAAGAAGAAATGCCCATGCGCGAGCAGTTGACGCCCGGTGGTGGTGGCGCGGGGCAGACCACCTCGAGCACGTGTCACGCGCGGCATGCACCCTTTAGGGGTGCCTATCATGCCGGGCTGGAGCGCCTCTATCACGACCGGGGACGCTCGGCAGCCGGCCTTGACCCGGTAGTGGCGCCGGACGCCCGGGCGTCGCCACGTCGGCGGGGTGCGAGTGCCCTGGGCACCGGGGGCACCTTGCGGAGGCTGGAAAGCGCCGGTGCGCGGGCCACCATGATGACACCGGCGACCAGTGCGACGATCCCCGCGGACCGCAGGGCGAGCATCGCGGGCGAAATGGACACGGTGTCGCCGAAGACCACGACGCCGAGCAAGATTCCGGACATGGGCTCGGCCGCGGTGATGGCCGGCAGTGACGCATGCAGCGGTCCCGCGTTGAACGAGCTCTGCATCACCAACATGCCGACGAAGCCCGTTGCTATCAGGCAGTAAGCGGGCCAGCTGGTGAACAGCACCAGGACGGGATGTGTATCGAGAATCTGCACGGTGCGCCGGGTCAATGCGTCCGAGATCCCGAAGATCAGACCGGCGCCCATCCCGGTGAGGGTGGCACGTTGTCCATCGGGGCGGCGGCGTCCCACCTGGACCAGGCCGTATGCGACAAGACCAATGGCGGCCGCGGTGGGCCAGTAGGCGAACGACCCGAACGACACCGACGACGCCTTGGTGGACCGCGACAGCGACAAGGCGGCAACGCCGCCGCTGAGAATGAGGGCGCCGATCATCTCGGCCTTGTTGACACGCTGCCCGGACAACGGGATCGCGAGAATGAGAGCGAAGATCAGGTTCGATGCGAGCAGGGGTTCGGCAAGCGAAAGCTCGAGGTGACCAATCACCCATGCCGAACTCAGCTGCCCTGCCACCATGGTGGCCACGCCGAGCAGCCACCAGGGCTTGCGCAGCAGGTCGGCCAGCAGGCTCAAATGCAGAAAGTGGGCCTTAGGCGCTCGTTCGGCCGCACGTTGCTGCAGCACAAAGCCGGTTCCAAGCAGGACCGCAGCCACGAGCGCGATCAGGTACTCCACGGCGCTACGCTACCCGCATTGCGCTGGGTAACTCGCCAGGTACACGCATCGCCTTCTGCTAAGCGCCCGGTACCGGCTGCCCGAGGCCTTCCCTGTGCGCGATGGCGGCGGCCTCCGTCCGGCTCGCGGCGCCGAGCTTGGCCAGGATGTTCGAGACGTGCACGCTGGCTGTCTTGGGCGAGATGAACAGTGTGGACGCGATCTCCCGGTTGCTCCGCCCCTCCGCCACCAGTTGCAGCACCTGAAGCTCCCGCTCGGTCAGCCCGGTGAGTGTGCCAGCTTGCGGCGCCTCATCGTCGCTGAGCCTGGCCCGGCGGGCGAGGTCATGCAGCGCTGCGTGCAGGGGAGCAGCCCTGAGCCGGTCGGTGACGTCGGCGGCGAGCCGCCATTCGTGCTGCGCCTCGTCGCGTCGGCCGGCCTCCGCCAGCGCCTCCGCGAGCCGCCAGCGTGAGCGAGCGGTCTCGTACACAAAGCCGGGCCCAAACGCCTCCACCACGGTCTGCCAGGCGTGCGGATCGTTGTCGCCCTTCGCGCGAAGCCACTCCGCCTCGGCACGGGCCAGCCATCCGCGGCCATCGACCCCGAGCACGAACTTCGGCCTGCGGCGGAAAGCCGCGCCTTCGCGAGCGGTCTCCAGCATCTCGCGGGCCGCATCCACTGCGGCGTGCGCCGCCTTCTCGTCGCCAGCCGCCCGGGCCAGGCGAGCGCGATCACCGAGCGCGGCCAGTGCGACGGCGGCCACCCGGATGACTTGTGGGCCGTACCCGGTCTTGCCGGTCGCCACCGGTTCAATGCTCGCCCTGGCCTCGGCCACAGCAGTATCGGCATCGCCCAGCCAGTACGCGTGTTCGGCGAGCAGGCTCCGCGTGAGGTACTCGGTGAACCGTTCTTCGGCCCAGAACGGTTCCAGCCAGGCACGCCGCTCGGTGACCGCGACGTCGTTTCCGCGTGCGACGTCGATGAACAGCGCCATCGCCGACAGGCGAGCCTCGGCCATGCTGGTAACACGGGTCACGAAACCCGCGGCGAGCTCCGCCGCGTGATCCCAGTCCCCGTCGAAGTAGTGCGCCAGGTAGTGCAGGTACTGCAGGTCCAGGCCATAAGGGGCCATGCCGAGCCCGCGCTCGTTGGCCCGGCGCAGGCCCTGATGGGCGGTGGCGCTCGCGTCGTCGAGATCGCCGCGCTCCAGCCGCGCCCGCGCCAGCTGGAACGCCGCCCGGAGCTCGACCCCGAGAACCGTGGCCTGCCTGGCTTGATCGTGTGCGGCCGTGAACAGCTCGATGGCCTCCTTGATGCGGCCGCCGCGCTCGCTCATTACGCCCAGCGTTACCAGGGCATCGGCCTCCACCCAGGGGGCATTGGCGGCTCGGGCAGCGGCGCGCGCTTGTTCCGCGAAGTCCCGCGCCTGCTCCTCCGACCCGGCGTCTCGGTACAGCAACGCCTGCGCATAGGTGCCGAGCGCGCGGGCGCGTTCCCACGTGGGCGGTTGCTCCGGCAGAGCCTCTATTGCCGTGTAGGCGGCCTCAGCCGCCCCGGCGGACTCCTCGGTCTCGAGCAGAAAGTAGCCGAGCCGTTCGGAGGTCCTGCTGGCCAGCTTCGGATCACCCGCGTTCTCCGCGAGAAAGGTGCGGAGCCGCCGCAGCTGGTGCACGGCGCGGCGGATGTCACCGCTGGCGGCTGCGGCATTCGCGGACAGGAAGGCGAGCTTGGGGCGCTCCATGTCGGCCAGCGCCTCTGGCTCGGTCACCCGGTCCCACAGCGAGAGTGCCTGATCAAAATGACGATGCGCCTCGGCCGGTGCGGCCAGCCGGTCGGCTTCCCTTCCCGCCCGCACGGACGCGGCGAAGGCGCCAGGGATGTCGTGGCTCGCCAGGCAATGGTGGGCGAGTTCGGCCGCCAAGCCCGGCACGTCACCGAACCGGTCTTGGTCGGCGAGCAGCTCGGCGAGCCTGGCGTGCAACCGGGTGCGCTCACCAGGCAGCAGGTCAGCATAAACGGCCTCGCGCAGCAGGGCGTGCCGGAACGAGTACCCGGCGGCTCCGTCGGGGACCAGCACCTGGTGCGCGACCGCCTCCCTGACCGCGGCTTCATATTCAGGCGCGGGGAGGCCCGACGCCGCGCGGACGAGTTCGTCATCCACCCGCGGGCCGGTCACCGCCGCGGCCCGCAACACCTGCTGCGCCGTTGCAGAGAGCCGCTCCACCCTGGCCAGGAGCAGCCCGGCGAGCCCTGCGGGCAGTTCGCCGCCGGCGGACGAGGCGGCGAGCAGTTCCTCGGCGTAGTAGGCGTTCCCCTCGGCCCGCATGATGATGGTGTCCAGGGCGGCCGCCGCGAGCGGGCTGGCGGCTAGTGCCGTCAGGTGCTCTGCCATCGCCGTGCTGTCGAGCGGCCCGAGTTCGACGGTCGTTACGCTGGGCAGCCGCGAAAGCTCGGCGATAACAGGCCGGAGCGGGTGGCGCCGGTACAGATCGTCTGTCCGGTAGGTGGCGGCGACGGTCATCCGCTCGCGGTGCAACACCCGGCTGAGGAACGTCACAAGGTCGCGAGTGGACCGGTCCGCCCAGTGCAGGTCCTCGAGGACCAGCAGGACCGGGGTCTCCTCGGCCAGTTCGGCGAGCAGGCCGAGGACCGCGCCGAACAACTCCTGTTGCGCTAGACCAGACTCGTCGCGGTCGGCTGGGCGACCGTTGCCGAGGTCCGGTAGCAGGCGACCGAGGACGGGCCGCGCCGCCAGCGCGTCGCGCAGCCGGTCCGATGGGCAACCGGTCGCGGCATCCCGCAGTGCGTCGGCGAGGGGCAGATACGGCACGCTGTCGCCCAGTTGGGCGCAACGGCCAGAGAGCACCGTGAATCCCCGTTCGCTGGCGCGGGTGGCCAGCTCGGCGACGAGCCTGGTCTTTCCGACCCCAGCGTCCCCGCTGATCAGGGCGACGACGGGCCGCCCGGCGGTAGCATCGTCGAGCAAACCAAGAAGACGGCGGAGCTCACCGGCCCTGCCGACCAGACGTCCCTGCGGCATCTGCAGCACAAACTCAGTATCACAGGTGGATCTGACATTTCGGGCTCAGCAGGCGCGGGTCCAGTCAGGTTTGCGACACCAAGCGGGAGCCGTTCGGGATCATTCTTCCTAACGGCTGGCGCCGGCGCGAGTCACCGCGCGGGTGCGGAGCCGTGCGGGGGACACCCCATGGTCGTCACTTCGTTGACGGTCGGCGTGCGTGCGCCTAATGTTGGGCCCTGCGTAACTTGGCGGCGCACATTACCCGGCGAAGGCGGCGTCGTGATCGATCTGGAGCGGGTGACGGCCATCGACGTGCATACGCACGTGCATGGGTCGGTCAAGCCGCTCGTCACAAGCGGCGAGAACCTGGCGGCGATGGCCTCGTACTTCAGGTCCGGTGACGTCAAGGCGTACAACGTCGATGAGCTGGCCGCGTATTACCGTGAGCGGAACATGGCGGCCGTGACCTTCACGCTCGACCTGGTGAGCGTGAGCGGTCAGGACCCGTCGCCGGGCAACGAGGAGGTAGCAGAACTCGCCGCCCGCAACGCCGACGTGATCATCCCATTCGCCAGCCTCGACCCGGCACGGGGCCAGGCGGCAGTACGGCAGGCTCGTACCCTGATCGACGAGTTCGGCATGCGCGGGTTCAAGTTCCACCCCAGTGCACAGCGCTTCTACCCGAACGACCGCGCGGTGTACCCGCTCTACGAGGTGATCGAGGCGGCTGGGCTGCCTGCTTTGTTCCACACCGGTCAGACGGGAGTCGGCGCTGGCACACCCGGCGGCGGTGGAATACGGCTCAAGTACGCGAATCCCTTGTATCTCGACGACGTGGCGGCCGACTTTCCTGGCTTGCCGATCATCATGGCTCACCCCTCCTTCCCGTGGCAGGAGGAGGCGATCTCGATCGCCCTGCACAAGCCGGGGGTCTTCATCGACCTGTCGGGATGGTCGCCCAAATACTTTCCGCCGCTGCTCATCCAGTACGCGAACACGTTGCTCAAGCACAAGATGCTGTTCGGGACGGACTTCCCGATGATCACTCCGGAACGGTGGCTGACGGATCTCGAGAAGATCGGGATCCGCGACGAGGTCAAGGCCGGCATTCTCAAGGACAACGCCGCCGCGCTCCTGGGTCTTGACTCCGGACGGTGCAACCGGTGACCACGGCGCTCACCGCCTCTGCCGGGCGGGGCGCCCATGCCCAGCCGCTCCTGCTCACTTTCTGCGGCAACTACCTGCGCGGGCAGCAGGCACCGGTGCTCTCAGGCAGCGTTGTCAGCGTGCTTGGCCGGGTGGGAACATCAGAGCACGCGGCGCGAACCGCGATGAGCAGGATGGTGACACGCGGTCTGTTGCAGCGGATCCGCAGGGGCAAGCGGGTCTATCTCACGCTGACGCCCCGCGCGGAGCAGATTCTGGACGAGGGCGCTCGCCGCATCGAAGCGCCGGTCGAGCCGGTATGGGACGGGTCGTGGACACTGCTTGGATTCTCGCTGCCGGAGAGCCGTCGGGCGGATCGTCATCAGTTGCGCGCGCGCCTTTCCTGGCTCGGCTTCGGCATGCTGCAGAAGGGTCTCTGGCTGGCGCCGGGCCAGATCGACGTGGCGTCGGTGCTCGCCGACCTGAAGGTGGGCTCGCACATAAGGGTGTTCAGCGCCCGCGCGGTGCCCCCCGCCGAGATCGCCGAGATGATCCGCGCAACCTGGGACCTCGACGACCTGTCCGGGCGTTATCACCAGTTCCTCCGCCGCTGGGACCATGCGTTTCCGGTGCCCGAGGCAGCGGACGACCTGGCCCGCCAGCTCCTGATGCTCACCGAGTGGCTGATGCTCGTGCGGGCCGATCCGCGGCTGCCGCTTGAACACCTGCCCACCGACTGGCCGGCCGTGCGCGCAACGCAGGTCGCGGCGGCGCTGCGGGCACGGTACGAGGTTTCCGGGGGCGACATCGCTGGTCGGATACTGCAGCGGCTGAATTAGTCCGGATTAGTGTCCCGGGGCCGGCGCTAAATTCGGCTTAACGGGGCGCGGGGAAGAACACTGACTTCGGCTTGAGGTAGGCGGAAAGGCCCTCCGGGCCGTACGCGGTCCCCTGGCCACTCGACTTGAAGCCGCCCCAGGGTGACCCAAGATCCGGTATGTACAGGTTGACGCCGAACGTCCCAACGTGGAGCTTTCGCGCGATCTCCAGTCCGTGATCAGGGTCCGACGTCCACACGCTTCCCGCCAGCCCGTACTCGGAGTCGTTGGCTACGGCGACCGCTTCCGGTTCGTCTCTGTACGGGATCACCGTCACGACCGGGCCAAAGATCTCATCCCGCGCGATCGTCATCGTGCTCGTCGCCTCGGCGAACACGGTCGGCTCGTAGTAGTAGCCGCGGACCGGCGCGGCTGGGCGACGGCCACCGGCGGCAACGCGGGCGCCGTCGGCGATTCCGCTCGCCACGTAGGACTCGACGCTCGCCCGGTGCCGCGGGCTGACCAGCGGCCCCATCGTCGTCTCCGGCGCCATTGGATCGCCGATGACCACGGCCGACGCCTGCGCTATCAGCCCGTCAACAACCTCCTGGTAACGTGACCGCGGGGCGAGCACTCGGGACATGGCGAAACAAGCCTGCCCCGAATTGCCGAAGCACAGGACGCCAAGGGCGGCGGCCGTCGCGCTGAGGTCGGCGTCTTCAAGCACGATCGCCGCGGACTTACCGCCGAGTTCGAGGTTGGCTGGCTTGAGCATCTCGCCGCACAAGGCGGCGATCCTCCGGCCGGCGGAGGTTGCTCCCACGAAGGCGAGCTTGTCCACGCATGCGTGCCGGGCGAGCATCTCCGTGACCTCATCTGTGCCGGTCACGAGGTTGAAGACGCCGGGAGGGAGGTCCGCCGCTTCGCACGCCTCGGCGAGGATATACGCGCTGAGCGAGGTCTCGGGTGCTGGCTGGAGCACCGTCGTACACCCAGCGGCCAGGGCGGGCGCGAGTTGCGCGAACGCGAGTGCCATCGGGTAGTTCCACGCAGCGATTACCGCGGCGACGCCTATCGGCTCATGCCGGACCACCGTGCGACCGGCGAACGTGATGGCCGCGCGGATCTCCTCAGGTTCCAGGCGGCGCGCAAGGCCGGCGTAATAGCGGAGGATGAGACCCGGAATCTCCCCGTTGTGGAAGCGCGAGAACGTGATCGGCATCCCCATCTCTGCCGTGACGAGGCGGGCGATGTCCTCCGCGCGGTCATCGAGCGCTGCCGCCAGACGCTCCAGCGAGTTGGCCCGGTCCGCGGGGTCGGCACCGGACCAGGTGCCCGTGTCGAATGCGTGCCTGGCCGCGCGGACGGCGATCTCGACATCCTTTTCCACCGCCGCGGGAGCGGTGCCGACGATCTCCTCCGTGGCCGGGTTGGCCACGGTAATCGCGTCGGCACAAGCCGAGGCAAGAAGACGGCCGTCGGCGTATATGTCCCGGTACTCGAGCAAAAAGGGCCCCCTGGTCAACGGGGTTCCTGACAATTTGCGCGAGACGCTGGCCAGTTGTCAAGCATGATGGCAATTGGCGCGGTGGCGGGCGGCCTCAGGATGTCAAGCGGCCGAACTGTCTCTTGCCGCAGCCCTTGGGCGCGCCACCGCGACGGGACTGCCGCGCAGGCGAGCGATTGTCTCGCGCAGCAGCAAAATTTCGCGTTCCTGGCGCGACGACTCCTCGGCCATCTTGCGGATCAGCGCAACTTGCCGGTTGAGGTCTTGCAGGGCATCCGCGACGGCGTCGTGCCGACCGCCGCCACCTGCGCGCCGGGGCGCACTGCAGTAAGGGCAGGGTGACGGGGTCCCCATCGCGGCTCCTTTGATTCCCATCCTTTCGGACTGTTCCACGGCCGCTGGAGCCGCGGCAACGACAGACACCCCAAGCGGCGGGCCTGGTTCCTGTGGTCTGGCACAATAAGCCCGGCGCGCCCGGCCGGGGTTGATGAGACTTTCATGCGGTCTAGATGCTAGTTTACCGACTTTTTGTGGCATGTCACAATGTTCTGCGTGCCCGTTGGTCATAGTATGAAAGGTCGTGGCAGACAGGCTTCAGGCTCCGGCGCGTGCCCTCAACGTAGGGGGCTCGCGGGACCTCGGCCGGGAGAACTCCATACTCCGTGAACTCGTCACCGTATACCGCCACCTTTCCGGTCTCGCGCTGCAAGACGCGGACTTGGACCGTGTGACCCAGTTGCTTGCCGAGCGGACGGCGGCGACCGTGGCCGTGGTGAGCCAGGTCATGGAGGTAATGGCCGCCGCGTCACCAGGGGCTGCGGCCGACAAGGCCGCCGAGGCGGTACGCGACCACCTTGTTCATCCCCGCCTTGGCCAGGTGCTGCGGGCGTCACGGCAGGGTCACCGGGCGCTCCGGCTGCCGAGCGTCAACGGCATGCCAGCGACGATTGTCGCGCCCATCCTCGTCGGCGACGAGGTTCCCGCGCATCTGATCACGCTGGATCCGCTGGAGAAGAGCGTCGGGGAGGACATGAGCCTGCTCGTCACCGAACACGCGGCGACCATCTGCGGCGTGATTCTCGGCCGTGAACGCGTCGTCGCCGCGGCGGCGCGGCGGGTGCGAGACGATCTCGTGGAAGGACTGCTACTCGGGCGTGGCCGCGATGATGGTGAGACGGGCCGGTGGGCCGCGCACCTCGGTTACGACGCCGAGCGCGAGCACGTCGTCGTGGTGGTCACGTTCGATGTCCCGGCCTCGCGTGCCGTGGCGCAGGGCGCCGATGCGCTGCGCCAACGGGTACGCGACGCCGTCGAGCACTTCTTCACGACCCGAGCGCCAGACGTGATCATCTCGGCGCGGGAGACAGAGGTGGTGCTCGTCGTGGCCGTGGCGGACGCCTCGGCTGGTGTGCAGCCGGGCCAGCTCGGCCTGACCTGCGTCACCCGGCTGACCGAGCTCTTCCCCGACACGAAGGTGATCATCGGCATTGGCGGGATTTGCCGCGCGCCGCGGAAGATCGCCCGCTCATATGAAGAGGCCCATCGCACCATCGAGGCGCTCCGCCGCCTTGGCCGGGCTGGCGTTGTCACCGCCTTCGAAGACCTGGGCATCCACCGGCTGCTTCTGCAGGTGCCTGACCTGTCAGAACTGCGGTCCTTCGCGACGGATGTGCTCGGCAAGCTGAGCCGGCATGAGCGTGAGCGCAAATCCGAATACCTGACGACGCTTGCCTGCTACTTCCGTGAGAACAACAGCCCGCAGCGCGCCGCACGGGTTCTGCATGTGCATCCCAATACGGTCGCGTACCGGGTCAAGCGGATCGAGGAGATCACCGGGTTGCACTTGGACAATTACCGCGATCGTCTGACCACTCAGGTGGCGCTGGAGATCCTGGACGTCCTAGGGGATAAGCCGTGACCGGATTCGCTGATGCCGTCGGGCGGCGAGTTCTCATCTGCGACGGCGCCATGGGCACGATGCTGCATTCCGCGGGAAGCGCGCTCGACCGCGCGCTTCCCGAGCTCAGCCTCTCCGACCCCAAGTTGGTCGCCACCATCCACGAGAGCTATCTAAGCGCTGGCGCGGACATCATCCAGACCAACACGTTCGGGGCCAACCGGTTGTGGCTCGGCGACCACGGCTTTCCCGACAAGGTCGACGAAATCAACCGCGCAGCGGTCCGCCTCGCCCGCGAGGTCACCGAGCAGAGCGATCGCGAGGTCTTCGTCGCGGGTTCGGTGTCCCCCGCCGTTACGGCGCTGCAGCGGCGGACGGTGGGCGCGGCCGAGCGGATCGAGGTGATCAGGGAGCAGATCGAAGCCCTTGTCGCGGCAGGCGTGGACGTCCTCATCCTGGAAACCTTCGGCTATCTCGACGAGCTCGCGGAGGCGGTGGCCGTGGCGAGCGAGATCTCCGATGTTCCCGTTATCGCCCAGGCCACGTTTGCTGACGACGGGCGCACGCTGGGGGGCGAGACCCCGCACGAGGTCGCTTCGGTGCTCAGCAGCCTGCCGGTCGCGATGCTCGGGACGAACTGCACGATCGGCCCGCAACGGATGCTTGCCGTCGTGGAGGATCTCCTTCGCTATACCTCGCTTCCAGTGAGCGCCCAGCCCAATGCTGGACAACCGCACCGGGTTGGGCACCGGCGCTTCGAATTCAACATCGACGGCACCTATTTCGCCCGCTACCTTCGCCGGTTCGCTGAAGCCGGGGTGTCGGTCGTCGGCGGCTGTTGCGGTACCACACCGACCCACATCGGCATCGCGGCGGCGGGACTCGCTGACCTAGCCCGAACGGCTGCGCGCACCGTCGCCCCGCCATCGCGAGAGACTCGGCCTGGGCGGGACTCTGGTGGCGCCAGTACCGGGACAGCCAAGCAGGAAGTCCCCCTCGGCCAGCCGGGCGGGAGCTTCGCCGACCGGTTGGCCAGCCGCAGCTTCATCGTTGGATCCGAGATCTCCCCGCCGCCCGGTGGGGTACTCGACGAGGCGACGGGCGTGGTGACCGCTCTGCATGCCAGGGGTGTTGGTTTGTTCGCCGTCACGGCGCAGCAGAGCGCGCGCGCCCACCTCGATTCGCTCAGCATGGCGCTCCACCTGCAAGATCACGCCGGGGTGGAGACCCTCGTGGCGGTGACGACGTGGGACAAAACGATTATGACGCTCCAGGCGGACCTTCTCGGCGCGCATGCTCTTGGCATCCGCAGCGTGCTGTGCGAGACGGGCAATCCGCCAGTTCTCGGCGACTACCCTGCCGTGGACGGCGTGTGGGAGGTGGACTCCCTCGGGCTGATTTCGCTGCTGGCTGGGCTGAACGAGGGCCGTGACTGGGGTGGCCTCGCGCTGACCACCACGACGTCTTTCCGCATCGGGGCGCGGATCAACCTTGGCGCGGTCGACATCGACGCTGAGGTCGCGCGAGCCCGGATCAAGGTGCGGGCAGGCGCACAGTTTCTCGTCACCCGGCCGGTCTACGAGGTCGACTCGCTGCGTCACGTTGTCGATGCGCTGGCGGGGGACAACGTTCCCATCCTGGCCTCGATCGCGCCGCTGCGCAGCTTTGAGGAGGCCGACTACCTGGTGCACGAGGTGCCGGAGGTCAACATACCGGCCGACATCCTGCGCGCCATGGATCGCGCCGGGCGAGGAGCGGCGCGGATGGTCGGCCTGACTTTTGCGGCCACTGTCGCACGTGAAGCCCGGGGACTTGTGGATGGCGTGGTGCTCCGGGCGGCCGATGACGACGCCTCCACCCTTGATCCGCTCCTCGCCGCGCTGGTGTGATCAGGTTTTCGCGCTGCCGCGCGGGCTCAGGACGTCGCGCAGCCTGGTCGCTGGGGGCGGAGCGCGGCTATCTGCGCAAGGACGTCACGCCGGCTGAGGCCGGCCGACGTCTTGTGGACCTGCAGCTCAGTCGAGATCTACGAGTTCCTCGTCCTGCAGTGCGGCTGGTCCATGCCGCGGTTCGCCGGGTTCGTCGCCGACTTTATGATCACCGCGCTCCTCCCCGAGTCGCGGTGAGCCGACCCAGGTCGGTGATCGGCGATGGTGCGCGATTGGGTCACCTCGCCGTCCGGCCTGCACCTGCGTCGGCCCGGCTACCCCCGCGCCCGGCCACGCCCGCGAGTGGCCACGCCCGCGAGTGGAGCTCATGGCGCCGCCACGTCCCCGGTGACCGGAAGGTGTCCGACCGCTCCAACGGGCCGTGTCGCCCCTGACCGAACTGGCTACAGTCATCGGCCGGGGCTCCGCCGCGTTTGATCCCTTTTGTCGGAGACTTTTCAGCGCGTACAGCTGAAAGGTCTCCGACGTAGTGGATCATGGACGCTTGGCGGGAATTCGCATGGTCCAGTATCGACCGCCGCGTGGGTTTCGGTTGGTGGGCCACGCCAGCGTGTGGGGTTTCGGTTCGTGGGCCACCCAGCGCGCGGGGTTTCGGGTTAGTCCGTAACTTCGGGTTAGTAGGCCAGCGATCAATACTGGCCCGCGGTGTCCGGCCTGCGGGATGGTCCGGTCCAGAGTTAAAACGCGAGCCAGGGCCCTTTACGCGCTGAGGCCGGCGTCGACCGGCACGGCGGCTCCGGTCAGCCCGGCGGCGTCAGGCCCGCACAGCCAGGCGACGGCGGAGGCTACCTCAGCAGGCTCGAGCAGCCTCCTGAGCATCGCCTGTGCCGCGAAGGCTTCCTGATCGGCGAGGCCGTACACGGCGGCGCTCGCGGCCAGCATCTCCCCGCGCGTCGAGCCCGGGCATACGGTGTTCGCGGTCACCCCTGTCCCCGCGAGATCCGCCGCGAGCGCGCGGACGTAACACAGCACCGCGCCTTTGGCGGCCGAGTAGGCGGCCAGCTTCGGCATGGCCTTCAGCGCGGCGGCGGAGGCCACGGCGACGAATCGCCCCGCACCGGCCTCAATCATCGCGGGAACGCAGGCCTCGGCCAGGTAGCGAACGCCAAAGAGGTTCACTCGCAGTTGCAGGTCGAAGGAGTCGTCCGGCACCGCCCAGGCGAGGTGCCCCTGAATCACTCCCGCGGCGGCCACGACCGCCGACGGGGTCCGCCCGCCGAGCGCGTCACGGACACGATCGCGCAGCGATCCGGCGCCGACATCGGCGATGAGCGTGGTCGCCTCCGGTGCTCCCGCGGCCTTACATTCGCGCGCCACGCCAGCGAGGTCACGCTGCGTCGGCATTGGGTAGTCGACGGGCGGCTGTGGGGCACAGGCATCGACGAGCAACAGCGACCAGCCGTCATGCGCGAGCCGGCGTGCCGATGCCGCCCCGATGCCGCGCGCGGCTCCGGTGACCACGGCCAGCCGCTGCGTCACGTGAGCCTCGCTTTCTCGCCGTCTCGTGTCATCGGGTCCTGACCTCAGCAAGCAGCCTGTCGAGGGTCTGGTTGAGGCCCGTGGCCAGGTCGGCCAGCAGGCGCTTGCCTTCACGGGCGGATGCGCCCGACGGATCGCCGAGCACGCCGTTCGGGCTGACGGCCCGGACACCCCGGGCGCGCAGCATCGGCATCAGCTCATCAAGAGGCCCGCGGTTGCCGGCCGCGGCCGCATCCATGTCGACCGTCCACGGGGCCAGGTTAAGCATGATCGAGGTCTCCGAGCGCCCCGCGTGAGCGTCGCCGCCCGGCAGGTTAGCGTGCCAGGCTTCGCAGGGGCGGCCCTCGTGGCGCAACCCGGCGGTGGCTGCCGCGATCGCCTCGCCGTTTCCACCGTGCCCGTTCACGAACAGCATCGCAGGCCAGTGCAGGCTCGAATGCCGACCCAGCTCGACGAGGCAGGTCGCGAGGGCGCTGGTCCCGATCGACAACGTGCCGGGAAAGTCGGCGTGCTCGCCGCTCGCGCCGATCGTGATGGCGGGCGCGAGCGCGAGACCCGAACGGCCCGCGCAGCAGCGGCGTGCCACGGCTACGGCGATCCGCGTGTCGGTGTCGAGTGGCAGGTGCGGCCCGTGCTGCTCCAGCGACCCCAATGGCACGACGAGCAACAGCCGCGGGCCGCGGTCGACATCGGGCCAGCGCAGCTCCGCTAGGGATGGCGTGCTCACAAATATCCCCAGCTTCGGAGCTGTTCCAGGATCTGCCGGGCGGCTTCGGCAGGCTCGTCGTGGACCTGCCGCGGCGGCTGCCTATGGTCGGCGGCACTGCCCATGAGGCTCCGCACCCGCGCAAGCGGCGATTCACCAGCTGGTGCCGGCAGCGCCCGGGCGCGCGGGCGGTACGCCGCCACGGCCACCGATCCGAGCTCACAGCCAGCGCCGGCCACCGCCGAGGCGCGCGCGGCGTGCGACACTGTGACCTCCCCATCCCTTGTGGCCAGCACGTCGGCCAGCGTGGCCCGGCGGGGCCGCGCAACGGCGCTTTCGACAGAGATCACCATCGGCGCGTGCACGCGCAGCCGTTCGCGCCATCCCTGGTCAAGCCTGCGTTCGGCGTGTATGACACCGGGCTCGCCGGCTTCTGCCCGGATAAGCCCGAGCGCCTGAGCCCTGCCGTGGTGAGCCGCAAGCAGCGCAGGGACCGCACCCGTACCATCGCGGCCGCCGTCCCCGCACAACACGACCGGGCAGTCGGCGAGCGCGGCCGCGAGCCCGCTAGCGGTGGCGGCGATGGCCGAGGGAAGCCCGGGCGCTCCGCATCTTTGATCCTGCGCTACCGGAACCCGGACCGCCAGGTCGGCGCCTCGTGCGAGCGCATCCCGGAGCATCGGTTCGGCCGCGTCCGGTCCCATGGTCGCCACGGTCACCGTCGTCCGCCAGGCCGCACGGAGCTGGAGCGCGATCTCCAGGGCGGCCAGGCCCGCGGCTGAGGCGGCGGCCGGAGCGCGGTCCGGCACAAGCGAGCCGGTCAGCGGGTCAACATCGATACGGCGCGGCGTGAGCTTGAGCGCCACACCGATCCGCGGACTCACGCATACCTCATGACGACGCCGTGCCCGCCCTCGGGATAGCTCCACGAGATCGCGCCTTCGTTGTTGCACACCAGGTAGCAGGTGCCGCACTCGAAGCACTGCTCATAGTTGAACAGAATCCCGCCGTCGGCGGTGGGCACGAACAGCCCCGCCGGGCAAGCGGTCACGCACGCTCGCGTCGTGCAGCTCCGGCAGACATCGGAATCGACGACGATGTGCGGCTTTTCTGCGACGTCGAACTCGACGGTCGCCATGCGTGTTTCGAAGCTGACCTCCGGCCAGACGTCGAGCTCGCTCAACCGAAACTCCTTAGCGCTGTCCAGCCGTCCCTGGCCAGGTCGGCCAGGCGTACCCCGTGGCGCTGGCGTGCGGCGAGAGCGATTCGGCGCACACCCTTTTTCGGCGCGGGGTCGGTGACGGTGAAGATCCCTTCCGTCATATCGCAGAGCATCGATGGGTACCGGTTCTGGACCCGGTCGCTCAGCAGGAGCGTGGGGACGCGGCGCAGCTTCTTGTGGTTCTTCAAAACGAAGGTCTGCTCCAGCCGCCGCCGGTAACCGCCAAGGCCGCGCACTGAGACGTCGCCACGGTCGAGCGCGTCGCTCGCCGTCACGCCGGCGGCCGCGCCACTGCCGATCGCGAAGTTGACACCTTCGAGCCAGAGCCCGGTGGCCAGCGTCATGCCAGCCGCGTCGCCGGCGACCAGCATCCCGTGGCACGCCAGCCGTGGCATGCGGTCGTAGCCGCCCTCCGGAACAAGGTGCGCGGAGTATTCCTTTAGCTCGGCCCCGGCCACCAGGGGCGCGATCGCCGGATGCCGTTTGAACCCGGCGATCACCTCCTCCGGCCGCGTCTTTGCCTTCGCCAGCCCAGTCAGCTGGATCACGACGCCGATCGCGATCGTGTCGAGGTTGGTGTAGATGAAGCCGCCGCCCGGTATGTCGCCGGTGACGCCGAGTGCTTCGATGTCGACTCCCTCATCGCCTGTGACGTTGAACCGTCGCTCGATCTCCGCCCGCGGAAGGGATAGCACTTCCTTGACACCGAGGGTGATGTGGGCCGGGTCGTCCGGCGGGTGGAGCCCGGCTTGTTTGGCGAGGAATGAGTTCACCCCGTCGCATGCGATGACGACCTTGGCCTTGATGTCGCCATCCGGCCGGTCGGTCGAAACGCCGGTTACCGCTCCGCCGTCTGCTCGCAGCAGGCCGGTGGCCACAGTCGAGGTGACGAGCACCGCACCGGCCGCGACCGCCTCATCGGCGAGCCAGCGGTCGAAATCCGCGCGGAACGCCGTCATCCCGTTGTATGGCGGCTGGCCCCAGGCCCCGCAGGAGAAGCCGATGGACAGTGATTGGGTCTGCGTCATCACCCGGGTCTCACGGCGAGTAATCCAGCGCTGCACCGGCACCCGTTCCCACCAGCCCGGAACGAGGGTGTCGAGGGTCCTGCCGTAGATCACGCCGCCGTACATGTTCTTCGAGCCCGCAAACGGGCCTCGTTCGAGCAGGCATACCTTCTTGCCGGCCCGGGCAAGGGTGAGAGCTGCCGCGGCGCCTGCTGGTCCCGCGCCGACCACGACCACGTCGAAGCGTTCAGGCATGGGCCCCTTCTTCCGCTGGGATTGGCACATCGAGCAGCCGGGCGAGTTCGTGCAGCACCGCAGGAGCGTCCGCGACCACCGCGAGGTCTGCCATCGCCATCATCGGGCAGCTTGGGTCGGTGTTCACGGCGACCACATGCTCGGGTGCGCCCAGGCCGGCGATGTGCTGCACAGCACCGGAGATACCGAATGCGACGTAGAGGCAGGGGGCGATGGTGAGCCCGGTGGTGCCAATCTGGCGGGAGGACGGCACCCAGGCGGCGTCAACCGCGACCCGCGTTGCGCCGAGAGACGCGCCCACCCGGCCTGCCACCTCAAAGAGCAGGCCGAACTCTGCGGCGCGCTGGAGCCCGGCGCCCCCGGCAAACACCCTGGGTGCCTCGCTGAGGTCGACTGTTTCCGCGGTCGGCGGGTCGAGCCCGGCGATCTCGGCGTCGTGACCGGGCTGAATCGTCAGCTCGAGCCGCTCCAGCCCGTTCGGCGGGGAACCTGCCACCGATGGCTCTATGCCCGCCACGCCGGGAAGCAGCGTGGCAACGTACGGCAGCTCGATACTGGCCTCGACCAGAGCCTGCCCACCCCACCTGGCCACCGTGACCCGGCGCGGGCCAACCGCGACGGCACCCGCCCACAGCGGCCGCCTCAGGGCGGCGGCGAGGCGGGGCGCGAGGTCGCGGCCGTCGGGGGACGCGGGCAGGACGACCACGTCGCCATCGGGGGCATCGGTGGCTAGCTCGCCGGCCAGTGCTGCGGCCCAGGTGCCCGGTGCATAAGCCCCTACCTCAGCCCCGCGGATTCGCGTCGTGGCCACGCGCAGCTGTGCCGCGGCACCGCTGGTACCTGAGCCGATGAGCAGCACGTTCCCGCCGCATTCCGCGACGGTCTCGTCGCCACCGAGCGGCAGCCTGCCATCGCGTACCGGAACGAGGGCGATCACAGCAGCCCGCCAATCCGGTCGCCGTCGATGACCGCGGCATGGGCCCGGCGTGGCGCGAGGCAATCACCGACCCGGTACACCGCGGGCCGCGCGGGCCGCGCGGGCCGCGCGGGGCCCGCGGGGACCCCGGGCCCTGCGGGCCCCGCGGCCCGCGACCTGAGCGCGTAGTACAGTTCGTCGGCCGGCGCACGCTGCACCGCAAGCACCACCCAGTCAACACCCCGCTCGCCTGCCGCACCTGTCGCGAGGTGCTGCGTGGTCACACCGCCCGCCACGACTCCGGTGACCATCGTGTCGGTGGCGGTCACGATGCCCTTGGCCACGGCTCGCAGCCACCATGTCTCCATGTCGAGAGTGACGTCCAGATCCTGGCCGATCACCATGCCGGCGGTCATTACCTCGACCTGGCACCCGCGGTCGGCCAGCAGTTCCGCCGTGCTCGTCGCCTGATGAAAGCCAAGGTCATCGATGACAAGGACGTTACCTTGCGGGTGCGCGGTGCCGTTCAGCACGTCGGCGACGTCACAGATCGAGGGCGCACCCGCAGGGGGGTGCACCGGCACCCAGTACGGGCGGGCGGGCAACGCTCCGGTGGCGACCACGACCACGGCTGGCCGCTCCGCAGTCACCAGATCGACGTCCACCAGCGTGCCTATCTTGATCGCTATGCCGGCACGGCGGCACTCCGCGAGCTGGTTACGGATCAGGTCGCCGAACTCTGCCCGCCCTGGCGCGCGTGCGGCGACGCGGACCTGCCCGCCGACATCGTCGTCCCGCTCGAAGACAGCGACGTTGTGGCCCCGCCGTGCGGCGCTTATGGCCGCCTGGAGCCCGCCGGGCCCGCCGCCCGCTATGATCACCCGGCACGGCGCTGCTGCGGGGCCCGCGGCCCGAAACGCCTCTCGCCCGGCGCGCGGGTTCTCGATACAGCCAAGCCAGCGGTTCAGGCCCATACGGCCCACGCATTCCTGGTTGCAGGACAAGCAGAGCCTTATGTCGTCGGCGTGCCCGGCACGGGCCTTTGCGGCAAAATCGGGATCCGCGATCTGCCCGCGCACGACACCGATAAGATCGGCATGGCCGTCAGTGAGCGCCCGGTCAGCCTGCAGCGGATCCTTGAAGCGCCCGACGCCGACCACCGGCAGCCGCACGGCCTTTCGGATCGCGGAGGGAATGAACAGCGCATAGCCCGGCGGCACTGTCATCGACGCCTCGATCATGTAGAGGCTGGAGGTGGCGACGCCGATCGAGGTGTTGATGTAATCGGCGTGGCCGCGTTCCTCGATCATCGTGGCGACCTCGACCGCCTGATCAAGGGTGATGCCGCGCTCGGCAAGCTCGTCACCACATAGCCGTACCCCGAGCGCCATGCCGGGGCCGATCGCTTCCCGCACCGCGCTGAGGATCTCGAGCAAGAGGCGGGCCCGGCGAGCCAGTGTCCCTCCGTAGGAGTCGGTGCGCAGATTCGTGGCCGCGGAGAGAAAGCCCCGGACGATCGAAGAGTGCGAGCACTGGAGTTCGACACCGTCGAAACCGCCCTGCCGGCAATGACCAGCGACGGTCGCGTAGCCATCGATGATCTCGGCGATTTCGGCGACCGTGACCGCCTTTGGCACCTCACGGAACATCGGGTCAGGCACTGGCGAGGGCGCCCAGACCGGGAGCCGCGAGTACATGCCGCTCGCTTGGCCGCCATTGTGATTGAGCTGCGCGAAAACTGGTGTCCCGTGCCGGTGGACCGCCTCGGTGATGCGCCGGTAGCCTGGGACGACGCGCGGATCGAACCCATGGATCAGCTTCTCGTACGGCCAGTCCGTGGGGTGGGTGGAATGCTCCTCCGTAATGATCAGCCCGGCCCCGCCCCTGGCCCGGGCCGCGTAGTAGGCAGCGTGCTGCGGGGTGGGCATGCCGCCGGATGCGTAGTTGGTCAGATGCGCGCAGAACACGATCCGGTTGCGGACGACCACCGGTCCGAGCCGCAGCGGCTTGAACAGGTGACGGTAACCCGGGGAGCTCATCGTTATCGCACCGCTGGCATCAAGATTGATCCTTAACGGCTGCCGCGGCCCGCACCGCCAGCGGATCTGCGGAGGTCGGCGGGTTGGCGCCTTCGAGTTCGAGCACGGCGCGTCGGCCCTCGAGAATTGCCTGGTAGATGGTTCGAGGGGCCTGCGCATCCCCGGCCACCACGACACCGGGACCGGCGCCGCACAACGGCGCCGGCAGGCGGGGCCCCGCATCGATCACCAGGGCGGCAGGCAGATCGCGGGTGCCGGCGCCGAAGATGTCCTCCACTTCCGCGCATCCCGCGCGCACGCGGCGTAGCACGCAGCGGCGGGCGAGTTCCACACCGGCCGATTGCAGTCGCGTGTTCGCATCGACCAAATCGCCAGACAGCGCTAGCTGCTGCCCAGGAATCTGGTCCGGGAACGCGAGCGTAGTGGGGCCGCGCTCCGCGAGCAGTTCGGCGACCGACACGCCGATGGGACCGCCGATCGGGTCCCACACGAGGACATGTCCCTCGGGCAATCCCGCGGTGATACCGGCGAGAAACGCCTGCGCCGAGACCACGCGGCCACCGTCCGCGATCTCATAGGAAGGATCGCCGTCGCGGCTGCCCGTGGCCACGACCACCGGGCCAGGGTGGGTGGCCGCCTGTTGGACGGTGACGCGGTATCCGAGCTTGATCTCCACGCCGAGGCGTCGGCATTCGGCGGCCAGCCACCCGGTGAGCGCGACCAGGCTCTTCCGGGTGGGCGCGGCCGCAGCGGTCTCGACCTGGCCGCCCAGGCTCCCGGTAGCCTCGGCGAGTACGACGCGGTGACCCCGGACCGCAGCCACCCGGGCGGCCTCCAGCCCAGCCGGTCCACCGCCGATGACAAGCAGGTTCAGTCGGCGGGCGGGGCGGTGGTGCGCCGCTGCATGTTCGGTTGCAAGTATTCGTTGCCGAATATTCGCCTGAGCGTTTCCGTCGCCCTCGGGCTCGCCGCGGTGGTGGTGCGGAGCGTCTTGCTCGGTCCCGAATACTTCTTGCCGAATATTTGACTCAGTTCTTTTGCCGCATTCTTGGTCGTTTCTGTCGTCGTGCGGGGGTGGCTGGGCGTTTTTGTCGTGCTCATGTCCTTCGTGGCGATGCGGAGCAGTTTGCTTGGTTCCAAGTATTCGTTGCCGAATATTTGCCTGAGTGCTTCCGCCGCCCTCGGGCTCGCCGTGGTGGTTCGGAGCCACTTGCTCGGTTCTAGATATTCGTTGCCGAATATTCGGTTCAGCGTTGCTGGCCTGCTCACGCCCACCCTCTGGACGTGGGAATATTCTGCCCCGAATATTCGGCACATCCGGTTCTTCCGTGCCGATCGTTCGCTCCGATTCGCCGTGGTCGACCGGCTCGTCCTCCAACTCGTGGCCTGAGCGGGGATCGGCCACGCAGCTCACGATGGGGTTGCGGCTATCGAGCACCTGGCAGGCCTGGTTGCACAGGATGCAGGGCCGTGGCGGCATGTCTGAAGCGATCTTGCGCCCGAGCTCCGCATCGGCGATCTGCGCCCGCGTCATCTCGACGCCGTCGCAGTCGCCAGAGACGAGCGCTAGTTCTGCCATTGCCGGGTCGACGATGGAGCCCTGCGCGAACACGGGAACACGGCCGCGGACAGCCTCGCGGATTGAGGCGGCGAGTGGCAGATTGAATCCTGGCTCGGTATGGGAGTCCGGCCGCGTGGCGGCCACCGAATAGATGGAGCCGCGCACGACGGTCAGGTAGTCGATCAATGGCGCGAGCTCGGTGGCGATCTCTTCCGCTCGCTCCGGTGTAATCCCTGCCCATGGCGCGAGTTCGTCACAGCACAGGCGGAGCCCAAGGATGCCACCGCGCAGTTCACCTCGCACCGCGGCGATTACCTCGCGCGCGAACCGCAGCCGGTCGCTGCCGTAACCGTCCGAGCGGTTATTGGTCAGACCAGACATGAACTGCCGCACCAGGCTGTGCTGGCCTGCATTGATCTCGACGCCCGCAAGGCCCGCCGTCGTCGCGATCCGCGCTGCCCATGCGAAACCGTCCACTACCGCGGCAACGTCGGAGGCCTCCATCACCTTGGGCATCTCGCGGGTGTTGACCTCGGGCACCCCCGACGGCGCCCACAGCTCGCGCTGGCTGTACGCCGAGTTGCCTTGCCCGCCGACGTGGCCGATGGAGGCGAGCGCGAGGGTTCCATACGGTCGGCAGGCGGCGGCGACCGCCTCCCACCCGGCCCGGCAGCTCGCGGCGAGTGGCGCACGTTCATACGGCCAATCGCCGTCGTGCACCGACGCGGTTTCCGTCACGACGATGCCCGCGCCGCCGGCCGCGCGCCGCGTGTAGTAGGCGACGTGCCGGTGCGACAGCTCGCGGCCGTTGCCCAAGTTCGTTACATGGGGACCGAACATCAGCCGGTTTGGTGCCGCGACCTGGCCGAGCGGAATGGGCTGCAGCAGCCTCACGCGCGCCGTCCGAGCGTCACGAATACCGGCTCCCGCCGGGATCGATGTTTCGAGTGACCGGGCCCTGGGTGCGGTGCGACCACCGGCTCCAGGCGGAGTGCCTCCAGGGCCGTTTCGCCATGCCCGTACACGCACTCAGGATCGGGGCCGTCCAGCGGCAGGCCGGTGAAAACTTGCTCGCCATGCAGCCGCCGCGGCAGGCATCGTAACTGCCACAGGAGGAGCAGGCTCCGGCCGTGCCCGGCTCACGCAAGCCCTTGAACAGCGGGGACTCGCGCCAGACCTTCGCAAAGCCGCCGTCTCGTAGGGAACCGGCGTGGAACTGCTCGTGCAGCACGAAGGGGCAGGCGTACACGTCGCCGACCGGGTCGATCAAGCAAACGACCCGCCCTGCCCCACACAGGTTCAGACCGGGCAAGGGCTCACCCAGCGCGGACAGGTGGAAGAAGGAGTCCCCGGTGAGAACACCGGGCCGGTCGAGCAGCCATCGGTAGAGAGCGCGCTGCTGCTGTTGATCCGGGTGAAGCTCCGCCCAGGTATCGGCGCCCCGCCCCGATGGCCGCAGCCGGGTGAGGCGCAACCGCGCGCCGTAGGAGTCGGCGAGCCGCTCGAGGTCGTCGAGCTGGCCGACGTTGTGCCGGGTGATCACCACGGAGATCTTGAATTGCCCGAACCCGGCCGCGGCGAGGTTGTCCATCGCCCGCCTCGCCGCCGCGTAGGAACCCGTGCCACGGACCGGGTCGTTGGTGGCCGCGTCGGCACCGTCGATGCTGACCTGCACGTCGACGTAGTCCATGGCCGCGAGCCGCCTCGCGGCGGGAGGCGTCAGCATCGTGCCGTTCGTGGAGAACTTCACGCCGACACCACGCTTCGTCGCATGGCCAATGAGGTCGAAGAAGTCAGGGCGGATCATCGGCTCGCCGCCACCGATATTGACATAGAACACCTGCAGGTCGTGCAGGTCATCGATGACGCGCCGGGCCTCGCCCGTGGTCAGTTCGCGTGGGTCGCGGCGGCCGGACGAGCTGAGGCAGTGAACACACGCCAGGTTGCAGCCGTAGGTGAGCTCCCAGGTGAGGCAGATCGGCGCGGCGAGGCCGTGCGAAAGCTGGCTGGTCAGCGACGACCGGCGGGTGGAGGCCTGGCGAGGATCGCGGCGCTGTGCGTGAGTGGACCGCGCCGCGGCAGCCGTTCGGGATCCAGGGTGAGATGGTGAGCATGCCCGGATCACTCCGGAGGCCAGGAGCCCGCTGAGCGCCTTAGCGTAGGTTTCCCTGCTGGTGGCGGGTACGTGCGCGGCCAGGGCGTCAGCGGCGCTTGGGAAGTCGGCGAGGGCCTTGACAAGCTCGGCGAGCGTTATGGTCTTGAGAAATACGAGACGCCGGTTGCCGTAGTGGTAGGCGAGGCCGCCGAACTCCTCCGGCCGTATGGCCACCTGTGGGTGCTTCTCGTAGGCCTGGCGGGCGTCGAATGGCATTGGGACCCGATCAGTAGACGCCGCACATGCCGTCGATTGAGATCTCCTCGAGGAGGAGAACCTCTGGCTCCATGCTTTCCCCGGCGTCCCCGGCGTCCCCGGCGTCCCCGGCGTCCCCGGCGTCCCCGGCGTCCCCGGCGTCCCCGGCGTCCCCGGCGTCGTCGGCGGCAGGGCTGGCCTCGTGGACGGGTGCGCGCTCTGCTATCTCTGCTATCTCTGCCACCTCTGCCATGTGGAGTCTCCCTGGAGTCGGTGCGGGCGCTGGATGTCAAAATATGCTTTCATATTGTGGCACCGAGTGCCATCCTCTGCTACTGGGGCGACCATGGAGACCAGAGACGTAGCGCCTGCTGTTGGCTGGCCGCAGCGCAAGCAGCTCACCCGCAAGCGGTTGGAGGACGCGGCGCTTCGCCTGTTCGCAGAGGGCGGCTTCGACGAGACAACGGTCGACGATCTGGCGGCGGCGTCTGGTGTCGCGCGGCGAACCATCTTCCGCTACTTCCCTTCGAAGAACGACATCGTGTTCGGCGCGTTGGATGAGCGGTTGCGCGCGCTTGCCGCGGAACTCAGCGCGGCACAAGCCGCAAGGCTCCCGCCCGTCGAGATGATGCGCCGGGCATTCCATGTCACGAGCAGGTACGAGCCATCGGAGCGTGCTTCCCTCGCCCTGCGGATACGGCTGATCGCGACCGTGCCGTCCCTGCAGGCGCACGCAGCGCTGCGCTACCGCTCCTGGGAGGACACCGTGCGGGCGGCGGTCGCCGAGCGCACCGGTATGCGTGGCGGCGTCTACGCTCGCGCCTGTGCAAAAGCCGTCATAGGCGTGATGTGGGCGGCATTCGAAACATGGCGCGAGACCGGCGCGGGCGACAACCTTCCTGAGATAATCGACGCCGCGCTGGACGTTCTGGCCGCAGGTCTCGAGCCCACCGGCGCCGGTACTGCGAAGCAGCGGTGATTGCGGACTCCGCGGTCGCTGAATGGAGGTCACGATCAACGGCGGCATCTATGTCGACCTGCCGGTTCTCGTGTCGGCGGAAGACGATTTCCGGCGTGTTCTGAGTGCCTTAGAGGCCGAGCTTGACCGGTTGGAGGCGGAGCTGGGAGCTAGCGTCGGCGAGTGGACCGGTGAAGCGAAGGCAGCATATCAGGCGGCTTATGCACAGTGGCGGACGGCGGCCGGCGACATGGTCAAGAAGCTGGCCTGGCTGCAGGGCGTCATCCGTACCGCGCGGCTGAACTATCACAGCGCCCGTTCGACCAACCTGGGAATGTGGAAGGGCGCCTAGGATGGCCCCGATTCCCGAACCCGGTGGAGGCAGCGGGAAGATCATTGTCACCCCGAAGGACATCGCGAGTGCGGCGAAGGCCTTCTACACCGCCCAGAACGACCTGTTCAACGCGTGGGAGACATTACAGACGAACCTGGATGGCAACGCGGGCATGGCAGGAGACGACGATCCTGCCAAGAGTTTCAACTCCAGTTATGCGCCCGCCGTGCGGGCGGCGTGGAAGGCCCTGCGGTCCTCGGCAGTAACCCTCGGCGGCATCTCAACCGGTCTGACGCAGACGGCCAACAATTTCGTCATCGCCGATCACCATTCCGCGGCTAAGAAGAACGAACCCCTGTCCACGTTTCCTCAGGAGCCGGTGTTCGCCGACATCGGGATGGCCGACGTATCGTCCCCCATCGGGCCGGGTGAGACCGTGTGGTTCCTACCGGGCCCACTCTCGAGGTTCTGGCCCAACGCGCACACCGACAAGGTGCGCGCCGCGGCCACGGCATGGCATAACGCCGCCGGTTCCGTCGAGACCATCAGCCTAAACGCGCAGTCAGCGCTCATCGCCTTAGAAGCCAACGATGACACCGCGCGGGCCATCAACGATTTCTGGTCGCAGGTGTATTCACCGGGTAACAACCAGACCGTGCTCGCTGGCACACATCAGATCTGTCAGTCCCTCGGCGACGCGTGCAACAAATACGCGGACGCCATTGACAGCAAGCGCAGTAGCGTCAAGGGCAAGGTGCTCGGCGCCGGCATAGCCGTCGGCGTAACAACCGTCCTCGGCGTCCTCGGCACTGTATTTACTGGCGGCGTATCTGACGAGGCGGCAGGGCTGGCGGATGCGGCGGAGGTCGAGGCAATCGTCGGTGACGTGGCTGCGGACACGGCTGCGACCGTGGAGTCGGAGGTTGGTGCCACCGTGGGCGGCGACCTGGTCGCGACCGTTGAGGCCGCCGCGGACGACGCGCCTGCCGTCGAGACCGCGGAAGCGGAGACCACGCAGGTTCAGGGCGACCTGGAGGGCTCGCTCGACAAGGCGATGGCCGACGCGGAGGGCGATCCGAACCTTGCCCGGTTGGATGACTCCGAAGCTGCTTCCTTGACGCGGGCGCAGGAGCAAAATCCTGATCTCGGGCTCAAGACATCCGCAGAAGAGCGCGATGGGGAGTATGTGGACAAGTATGGGCGCACCTATGATCAAATGGGGAATCCAGAGGCCTCGGCGCGCTGGGACGTTCAGCGCGCGAACTTCCTCAACCAAATTAGTAAACATCTGCGGAAGTCGGTTGACTTTACTGTAATCGACCTTACTAGTTTCAGCGAGCAAGCAATATCTGACGTTGAGAATTTCGTCGACTCGCTGCCTGAAGCGGAGCAGGCGAAAGTCATAAGGATCGGTTTCTGATGGCAGCGCTAGGATTCTCGGACAACGCGGCAGACATCGTCGTTTTCCGGAAGGCTATTTTCCGAATGATTTTGTCTCGAGCAAAGGCTCGTTTGACGGATCCTACCGATATTGACCAGCTCGATATTTCTCGGGCCTCGGAGGGCATTTCGTTCGAACTGCTGGATGACGAACAGCGGGCGCGCCTTGTTGAGGCAGTGTTCGAGGCGACCCAGAGCCTTAAGGAGGAGATCGAGTCCGGAAAGCCGGTCGAAGAGCTGGTCCGGGAGGGCATCGAGGAGAAGCTCGACGAGATCCTCGCCCTGCTCGCTCGGTTCCGCCGCTAGCACCTACCTGCGAGGCGGACGCGAGGTCTCGGGGCGTCGTGGCGTTCTGGCTGCGTTCTCCCTGGAATCGCTCAGCCCATCTTTCGCACCGCTGATGCAGGCGGCCTAACCAACATCCCAATCGGCCACGCCGGGCCGTTCCCGCCTCAGTCCGTGGACAAGCCCAACACCAGGGACTTTAGGTGTTGATGCCTGTTTGGGGTGTTGTGATCTTTAGGTGTTGTATCGCGCTTGTTGCCTGGTCTGGCCGGTGGCGGGTCCGCACTGGTGCATGCCGGCCGCCCGCGTGACGCGGCGGTCGGG
>WNGB01000870.1_pt1 | contig 48694 bp, 40 predicted proteins | sample 5400681 | NCBI WGS metagenome assembly WNGB01 (sample SAMN13153367, study PRJNA577476) | soil metagenome | isolation source: 115 cm soil or saprolite under grassland replicate 2 | place: USA:California | collected 2016-06-15
CGGGCTGACCGGTCCCGTCGCCGTGGTCGAGCATGAAGGCCGCGAGATCGACCGGCGAGTCGGCCAGCCCGTACAGCGTCTGCGGACGCGTCGCCATGATGAGCGCGTAGGCCACGTGCTTGGCGTAAAAGCTGCGTAGCTGCTCGTAGGCGGTTCGCTCCTCCTCTGAGAGACCGGACGGCGGCGGGTCGCCGGTCTCGAAGCCCCTGACGACCTCTGCCGGGGCGGTGCCGGGCATGTTGGAGTGGATGCCGAGCAGCCCCGGAGCCGCCTGCACGCCCATGGCCTGCGTCACGGCCGCACCCCAGTCGCCGCCCTGGGCCACGAACTGGGTGTAGCCGAGGCGGTTCATCAGCACGACCCAGGCGCGCGCGATCCGCACCGGGTCCCAGCCGGTGGCGGTCGGCTTGGCCGAGAACCCGTGACCCGGCAGCGAGGGGATCACCACATGGAACGCGTCCTCGGCGCGGCCGCCGTGCGCGGTCGGATCGGTGAGCGGCCCGAGGATCTTGAGCTGCTCGATGATCGAGCCGGGCCAGCCGTGGGTAACGATGAGCGGGAGTGCGTCCTCATGCTGCGAGCGGACGTGGAGGAAGTGGATGTCGAGGCCGTCGATCTCGGTCGTGAACTGCGGCAGCGCGTTGAGCTTCGCCTCGCACCGGCGCCAGTCGTGCTCGGTCGCCCAGTAGCGGGCGAGCTCCTGCATGGTCGCCAGCGGCACGCCCTGGGAGTCATCGTCGACCGTCTCGCGCTCGGGCCACCTGGTCGCCGCGATGCGCCGACGCAGATCGTCTAGGTCCTCCTCCGGCACGTTGACGTGGAACGGGCGGATCGTCGTGTCGTCGGCCACTGCGGTCGATGCCTCGTTGGAGGTCGAAGCAGCCATGAGCGCCTCCTCACGCTTGTGGGGACTACCGCGTCAGGGTCGCGCTTCGGTTCCGCGGTTGCGCCCGTAGAAATCCCTGGTCCATGCCCTGGTCTGGGCTCACCTGATCGGCACCGTTCGCACCCGGGGTCTCCTTCTGTTGGCGGCGCGCTCGGCTGGCCGCCGCCGATCGGTATGCTGAGATCGTCACCGGCCGCTGGACGGGAGGCGACGCCAGAGCATGAGAGCGGTCACCTATACGCGCCTCGGCGATCCGTCCGTGCTCGAGCTCGTGGAGAGGCCGGTTCCCGAGCCGGGAGACGGCGAGGTGCGGGTCCGCGTGCTCGTGTCGGGCGTGAATCCGACCGACTGGAAGTCGCGCAGCGGCGCGTTCGGCGGGACGCTGGGGGAGGCGGCGGTTCCCAACCACGACGGCGCCGGAGTGGTCGACCAGGTCGGCGCCGGCGTCACCGGCTTCAGGGTGGGCGATCGCGTCTGGGTCACCCTTGCCGGCGACGGCCGTCCAGCGGGAGGCACGGCCCAGGAGTTCACCGTCGTCCCCGCCGAACGCGCCTTCGCGCTCCCGGCGGGCGCGGAAGTTGAGCTCGGAGCCAGCATCGGCATCCCGGCCGTCACGGCGCACCGGGCGTTGACGGTTGCCGAGGACGGCCCAGCGCGGCTACAAGCGGACGCGCTGGGCGGCAGGACGGTTCTGGTCGCAGGCGGCGCCGGCGCCGTGGGCAACGCGGCGATCCAGCTCGCCCGTTGGGCGGGCGCGGAAGTCATCGCCACCGTCAGCGGGGAGGCGAAAGGTCGCCTCGCGGCGGCGGCCGGCGCGCACCACGTCGTCAATTACAAGGAGGCGGACGCGGCCGAGGCGATCAGACGTGTCGCCCCCGACGGCGTCGACCTGGTGGTGGAGGTCGCGGCGGGCGCGAATGCGGAGCTCGATCTGGCCGTTCTCCATCCCCGCGGGACGATCTCGATCTACGCGAACGACGGCGGCGCCCCGTTCAACCTGGACGTGCGGCGGAACATGGGCCTCAACGCCCGCTACCAGTTCGTCCTCCTCTACACGGTCGGCTGGGACCGGATCGCGGCCGCGGCTGCGGACATCAACCAGGCGATCGAGGACGGCGCCCTCCGTGTCGGCGAGCAAGCCGGCCTCCCGCTGCACCGTTATCGCCTCGAGGACGCGGCGGCCGCACACGCTGCCGTCGAGAGCGGGGCGGTCGGAAAGGTCCTGATCACGGTCGGGACAAGCTGAAGCACCCGGGGGCCACCAAGGCGCCCTGGTCAGGTGAGGTGAGCGGGATCGCGCCGGAGCCGGCGATCGAGTAGGCGAGCGCCGCGCTCAGGGTGATGAGCACGAACAAGACGACGCCCAAGGCTGCGCTGGCGGCCGTCGCCGCCGCCCCCGGCCGCCCTTGCCCGCATCATGTAGCAGGCGCGTCCACCGGTCGCTCCAGGGGGAGACCCTGGTCGGTGGTCGTCACCGGAGGGCCTGGCGCTCACTCGACCCGCGCCTGGATGACCTGGTGTCCGGGGATGCGCAGGTCGTGCTGCTGGAGGTCGGCGCGCTGGATGTCGGGCTGCGGGGCTGCCTTCCTTCCTCGTCATTGAGAGTGTCCGTGATGGTCTGTCATGCGTGGATCCGGTGGAGCCAGCGGCCAAGACAGATCAGCGCGCCGGCGCGACCGGCTCGACGCGTTCCGTGAGGAGCTCCGGGAGCTGCGCGGAGCCGCCCGCGGCTGCGCGTCCGATGGGGATCCCTGTGCGCGTATGGATTCAGCTCCTTCTGGCGAATGACAGGCCGCATGCGGCGAGGGCTCGGCGAAGTTGCTCAAGCGCCTTCGGGCCTACGCCGTGCAGTTGGTGGAGGTCTGTCTCGCTGACGTTGGTGAGTTGTTCAAGGCGTGTATACCCCGGCGGCTGCGAGGGCTCGTTGCGCTGGCTTGGGTAGCTCAGCCGGAAGGTTCCAATCACCATGGTCGCGCTGCTCAGCCTGCGTTGGCGGTGTCTCCTCGTAGATCCTACGGCTGACGTCCATCTGTAGCGATCCGGTTACCCGCTGCGTGTCGGAGCTGCCCTGTGCGAGATCGGCATTGCTGGGTCAGTCGGAGGTGGTCGGTGGGGTGGCGCGGCGGATCGGCATCATGGTGGGCGCAGGGTCGGTGGTCAAGAAGTCGGTGACCAACCTGGTGCACAGCTCGGGCTTCTCAAGGAGCAGAAGATGCGAGGCCGCCGGGACGATAGCCAACTGAGCGTTCCGCAGCCCCCGGTACAGCGCCAGGGTGTGCTCCAGGGTCACGTTGTCGTCGTCGCCCACCATGACCAGCGTCCGGCAGGCGACGGCGCTCAGATCGGCTGCTGTCAGCCCGGGCTCCTCGGCCACCGACCGCGCGATCTTGGCGATCACCACCGGGAGGTGTTCGGCACCGTCGGGTGACACCTCGGCGTACGCCGCGACGAGTTGCGGGGGCGGTGCAGCATCGGCGGTGGGCCGCAGGATCATCCCATCGCGGTGGAAGACGCCGCTGATGAGCACGAGCCTGTCGACCAGGTCGGGCCGGCCCACAGCGACCCGCAGTGCCACGGTCGCGCCGGCACTGTAGCCCACGAGACGCACAGGCCCGCCGACCATCTTGTCCAGGAACGCGATGGTGTTCTGCGCCATCAGGTCCAGCGTGATGGGCCCTGCGACATCGGCGGTGTGGCCGTGACCCCGACGCTCAGGAAGGAGGAGCCGAAACCGGCTGGCCAGCGCGTCGAGGTTGCCGGTGAAGTCCCTGCTGTCGGTGAGCCCACCGTGCAGCAGCACGAGCGGATCACCCTCGCCGCGTTCGTCGTACCACATGGGTACACCGTTCACCTCCACATGGTCTGCCATCGCGTTGCGACCTCCTGAGCTCGTGATCGTTTGCTCGTTTGCGGCCACGCTGCACCGCCCACTCCAGCAGCATTGTGCTCGAGATTCCCCCTGACGGTGTCGCCGTGGTGTGCGGTTTCCTGTAGTACGGCGCGGCACCCCAAAACTCATCGCGACCTTCAGGGAATCCCAAGAGAACCGCGCGGCGGTGCAGCGCAGGGCTACGGCCCGGGCTCCAGTGGGCAGATCGTGGGCAGACCGAACAACGGGAACAGCCTCTCGGCGTCGAGGAAGGTCGTCGTCTCGGTGATCAAGCCGCCGGATACTTCGATGACGACGAGCGCGAACGGCCCGTAGCCGCCTTCCGGGCCGCTCGGCCGGTACTGCCCGAAGGCCGGCGAACCGTTCGCCACGGTCGGCACCAGGCGGGCGCCATCGCAGGGCCGTCCTGCCCCAAGCAGCGCCCGGCGGATCTCGTCCCGGCCGCGCAGCCACCACGCGAAGGGCGGCATCGACATCGTGGCGTCCTCGTGCAGCAGCGAGACCAGTGTCTGCACGTCGTAGCGCTCGAAGGCGTCGCAGTAGCGGGCCAGGAGCTGCTGTTGCGCCTTGTCCATCGGCCGGAACGGCTCGGCGGGCTCGATCTTTCTGGCCTCAAGCGTCGAGCGGGCGCGTTGCAGTGCGCTGGTGACCGACGCAACCGTGGTGTCCAGCAGCCGCGCGACCTCCTCCGCCGTCCAGCACAGCACCTCGCGCAAGAGCAGCACCGCTCGCTGTCGGAGCGGCAGGTGCTGCAGGGCGGCGACGAACGCAAGCCGGATCGTGTCGCGCTGCACGGCCAGCTCCGCCGGGTCGCCACTCGCTGGCAGGACACGGCTGTCGGGGATCGGCTGGACCCAGGTGCTCTCCGGCAGCGGCGCGCCGAGCGACGCCCCAGCAGATGACGAGGGACCAAGGTCCATGGCGCGTGCGCGACGCTGCGCACCGCGCAGCATGTCGCGGCAGACGTTGGTCGCGATGGCATACAGCCACGACCGCAGCGGCGCCCTGCCCTCGTCGAACCGATCCAGGCGCCGCCAGGCACGCACCAGGGTCTCCTGCACGGCGTCCTCCGCCTCGAATGCCGAGCCCAGCATCCGATAGCAGTACCCGATCAGCTCGACCCGGAACTGCTCCAGCCGGGGATCCATCCCCATCGCCTCGCGCGCGGCCGCGTTCCAGGCGCCATCTGCAGCCGAGAGGGCAGCCATCCGACGTCAACCTCCTCAGCCAGGAGCGTACAGGTGACAATGCTGGCCCACCCGCCGGCAGGCGCTGCGGCTAGCTCGCTGCTCGGCGAGACAACCACACCTCGGCGTCAACCAGGCGGGACTCCTCGACCGCCTCCACCACAGCGACGATAGGCGACAACCTACAAGTCGCGCTCCTCCTCGGCGACCACGGGCCACCGTCTGGTAAGCCGATCCTGCACCGGATGGTCATGACCACCGTCCGGTGACGGCAGCCACGCGAACGCTGTCTCACCGAGGTGCCCGTGATGCTCCGTGCATCCTGACATGAGAAGACCGGACCATAGGCAAGGTGTTCACGCCTGCCAAGGAGGTCCGGTCTCCGTTGCCGTACTGCCCGCGGTCGTCGCTGGCCGCCAAGGTCCTCGCCTGGCTGGCCGGTCGCCTCGCCCACCTTGTGCCACCCCGCCCACCCGGACGAGGCGGCAACCCGTCGCTGCCCCTTGAGGTCCGCCTGGACGCCGTCGCCGCGGTCGTGCTGGACGGGCTGTCGTACCGGCGGGCCGGCCGGATGGTGGGGATCTCCAAGACCGAGGTCGGCGACAGCCTGGACCTGCTGCTTGGTCCGCTGGCCGCCCTCGGGTACTGCCAGCCCGACGGGAGCTTCGTCACCACCCTGGCCGACCTGCGCCAGTGGCTTGGGGAGATGGCACGCGCCGGCGAGGCGGTATGCGTCGACGGGCTCGCCACCCGGGTGCAACGACCCAGCGGATGGGCCAACCAGAAGGTCCTCTACGACGCCAAACGCCACGCCCACACCGCCAAGGGCCTGGCGGTGAGCACCATCTGGGGCGACCTGTTGTGGTGCGACGGGGGCTAGCCCGGGTGTTGCCACGAGCAGGAACTCGTCGAACTGTCGGGGCTGCGGGAAGTGCTGGACGCAAGCGGCATCGCAAGCCTGCTGGACCGGGGGTTTCGGGGCATGGCCAACACCCGCGAGCACTGGCACGCGCCGGTCGGGGACCGACGCACCAAGGACCGGCTCAGCGACGGGCAACGGGCGTTCAACCGCTGCCAGGCGGGGCTGCGTGCGCTGGTGGAGCAGTCAATCGGGCATCTGGCCAACGCCTGGGCGCTGCGCCGCTGGCGGGGCCGGCTGTACCGGGTTCGGGATGTCTACCGGGCCGCCCGTGCGCTGATCTGTCTCGGCCGCTGGCTGCACCGGGTCCCCACCTGAAGAAGCATCACGGACACCCTCATTGACGCAGGGATCGGAACGCCGCCCACAGCTCCTCCGAGAACAGCTGCGGCTGTTCCCAGGCGGCGAAGTGGCCACCCTTATCGACCTCGTTGAAGTATATGAGGTTGGGGTAGACCTGCTCGACCCAGCTGCGCGGCGCCTGGATGAGCTCGTCGGGGAACACCGTGTAGGCCACCGGCAGTGAGACCGCAGCGGGTGGCTGCCCAGACGCAAACCCAGCCAGGATGCTTCGGACGTTCTCCCAGTAGATCCGCGCCGCCGAGGTCGCGCTGGCCGTCAGCCAGTACAGGGTGATGTTGTCCACGATCCGCTCCCGGGTCAGGCCGCCCGTGGGGCGCCCATCGAGGAACGCGTCAGCGTCGCGTCCTAGGCTCACCGCTCGACGAGCTGCTGGCCGCCGTCGATGTCGAACGTCGTGCCGGTGAGCGCCGTGTTGGTCATCAGGTGGACGGCCAGGGCGGCGACGTCGGCTGGCCCGACGACGCGGCCGATCGGCAGGGTGCTGCGGAGCTGCTCTCGGCGCGCGTCCAGTTGGTCGCCGAGCAACGCCACCGACAGCGGCGTGTCGACGAACCCGGCCGCGAGCAGGTTCACCCGGATCGGCGCCAGCTCCAGCGCGAGGTTCCTGGTCATGGTGGGCAGCGCGGCGGTGAGGGCCGAGCTGAGCGACCGGCCCGGTGCCGTGCGGCGGCCACCGGTGCCGCCCATCAACAGCAGCGTCCCGCCCGGGCGAAGCGTGCCGGCGGCGTGCCGGGCGACCTGCAGCGGCAGCAACAGATGGGCCTCGAGGTCGCGGCGGGCCGCCTCCAGATCAAACTCCGCCAGCGGCGCGTAGTAGGGGGGACCGGAGCCGGTGACCAGCAGGTGGTCGATCGGCGCGGGCAGGGCGTCGAAGAACCGCTGGAGCCGGTCGAAGTCGGTGGCGTCGAAGGCGGCGATGCTGGCCCCCAGCTCCAGGCCGACGCGGTGCAGGCGGTCGGGGTCACGGGCGGTGAGGATCACCTGGGCGCCCTTGGCGCGGGCGAGCCGGGCCGTCTCCAGCCCGATGCCCGAGCTGCCCCCGATCACCAAAATGGTCTGACCGAGCAGGTCCCGCTCGCGCCGCGCGGCCGAAGCGGTGGTCGAGGCGGCCACGTCGTCGGCGCTGATGTCGGCCTCCCTGAGTCCGGTCAGGGCATCACCCTCGCGCCTTCACGGCGGCGTCGCACCAGGGAGACACCCTGGCCGGTCCCTGGTCCGCGACCACGGCACCCCGCTGGGTCAACGACCCAGCTCGATTGGAGGGCGTGGCGGCACTGGGCCTGGACCAGACCAGCTTCCTCAAGGCCACCCCCGACCCGCGAAGGCGTTCCCCCGCGCTTGTGGCGTAGCGCCAACAAGGGAGGCCCCCACCGAATGTACCGCCGGTGGGGAGGCCCCCTTGCTCACTGCACTGCATGAGGTACGGGGTGCCACCCAGACCTGCCCGCAGCGCCTGACGCAACTACTGTCAGAACTCCAGGTGGAAGGTCAGCTCGACCTGGGGCTGGGTCGGCGTCGACACGTCGCGAGAGACCACTTGTCCGCCTGCGCCCTGGAACTGACCTGAGCCACCGGTGATCGGCAGCGTGAAGTTCAGCGATCTGTTGACGATCGTGCCTTGGGTGGTGATCTGTCCACCGGGGAGGATTGCGGTCGTGGGGCACTGGGCCTCGACCCTGTCCGCGTTGGCCGTGGACACAAACGTGCAGACCACACCGACACGACCCACTTGCTCGCCGTTCCGTAGTAGGTTGCCCGAGAACACGACCTCGTCACCAAGGCTGAAGCCCGGAGCGCCGGCGTCAATCTCTGCAAACTCGGTGAACACGGCAAGCACGCGGATCGTCTGCTTGTCAGCGAGGCCGGATGAGGTCGACGCAGCCCCCTGCCTCGATGATCCCAAAGCCGGGCTGACCGCTCCGACCACCAAGGCCATAACCGCGATGCCCGCGCCAAGTATGCCCAGGCGCTTCCCCATGGTGCCCTCCTCCTGTTCGGTCAGGGGCGTCCGTCGAAGCCCGTCCGGGCGTCACGGTAACCGGTCGTCGCTCCGGACCTCCGTCGTGCCCATACGGCCTCCCTGGGTCGTGTCGAGGCATCACCTTCGCGCCTTCACCGCTCCGTCGCACCAGGGAGACACCCTGGCCGACCCCCTGGTCCGCGTCTTCCCCAGGCCCGATCGCAGAGGTACGCTCCTTGCTTGAATCGGTTGTTCCGGGTAGTTGCCCCGGAAGGCCTGGCGCAGGGAGGCCGCCGACGAGCCAGGACCGCCATCACCCCCCGAAGCTCCTCGGACGCCATGCCGAGTGTGCGGCGCTCGACCAGCTCCTGGCCGACGCGCTCGCCGGTCGGAGCCGCGTCATGGTCCTGCGCGGCGAGGCGGGCGTGGGCAAGAGCGCCCTGCTCGGCTACCTGGCCGACCGGGTCGCCGGCTGGCAGGTCGCCAGGGCCGCGGGCGTGGAGTCGGAGATGGAGCTGGCCTACGCCGGCCTCCACCAGCTGTGCGCCCCCATGCTGGACCGCCTCGACCAGCTGCCCGTCCCTCAGCGCGACGCCCTGGCAGTCGTGTTCGGCCAAAGCAGCGGCCCGGCACCCGACCGGTTCCTGGTCGGGCTGGCCACGCTGACGCTCCTTGCCGAGGTCGCCGAGGCCCAGCCGCTGGTCTGCATCGTGGAGGACGCCCAGTGGCTCGACCAGGCCTCAGCCCAGATCCTGGGGTTCGTGGCCCGCCGCCTGCTGGCCGAGCAGATCGCGCTGGTGTGCGCGGCCCGCACGGGCATCGGCGACGACGTCCTTGTCGGGCTGCCCGAGTTGTCCATCCATGGACTCAGTGACAGCGATGCACGCGCGCTGCTGCTGGACAACGTGTACGGCCCGCTGGATGCCGCGGTCGGTGACCAGATCATCACCGAGAGCCACGGCAACCCCCTGGCGCTGCTGGAGTTGCCGCGCACCTGGAACGCCGCCGCGCTGGCCGGCGGGTTCGGGCTGCCCGGCAACCAGCCGGTGGCCGGCAAGATCGAGCAGAGCTACGCCCGGCGCCTGCGCCTGCTCCCCGCCGACACCCAGCTGCTGGTCCTCGCCGCGGCGGCGGAGCCTCTGGGCGACCCGGTGCTGCTCCACCGTGCCGCCGAGGACCTCGGCGTCGACATGGCTGCTGTGTCCCCGGCGGTGGATGCCGGGCTGCTCCAGGTGGGTGGGCGGGTGGAGTTCGCCCACCCGCTGGTCCGGTCCGCGGCCTACCGCTCGGCTGCCGCCGAGGACCGCCACCGGGTGCATCGCGCCCTGGCCGAGGCGACCGACGCCGAGAAGGACCCGGATCGGCGGGCCTGGCACCTCGCCCAGGCAACACCTGGACCTGGCGAGGCGGTCGCCGCCGAGCTGGAGCGCTCGGCCGGCCGGGCCCAGGCGCGCGGAGGCCTGGCCGCCGCGGCGGCGTTCCTGCAACGGGCGGTCGCGTTGACCGTGGACCCAGGGCGGCGGGCCGAGCGGGCGCTGGCCGCGGCCCAGGCCAGCTTCCAGGCGGGGGCGTTCAACGCGGCGCTCGGGCTCCTGGCCACGGCCGAGGCTGGGCCGCTGGACGAGTTCCAGCGCGTCCGCGTGGATCTGGCGCGCGGCCACGTTGCCTTCGCCTCGGGTCTCCTCGGCGATGCTCCCGCACTCCTACTGAAGGCCGCCAGGCGGCTCGAACCGTTCGACCTGGAGCTCGCACGCCGTACTTATCTGACCGCCTGGGGCGCGGCGTTTGTCGCCGCCGGGTATCTCGAGGGAGGTGGCGTGTTCCTCGAGATCCGCCGCGCGGTCCAGGCCCTCCCTCGACGCCCGGGTGCTCCGCACCCCGTCGACCTGCTGCTCGACGGGCTTGCCCAGCTGTCCACCGACGGTCACGCCGCGGCGACTCCGACGCTGCAGCGCGCTGCGAAGGCGCTCGCCGACCTCTCGGTGGAGGACGTCCTGCGCTGGGGCTGGATGGCCACGGCGGCCAGCAACGCGGTGTGGGACAACGACGGCGCGCACGCGATCTCCGCGAGACAGGTGCAGCTCGTCCGTGATGCCGGCGCGCTCGCGGAGCTGCCACTCCACCTCTCGGCGTTGGGCTTGGCGAGCGCGTGGATCGGCGACTTCGCGGGTGCTGCTGCGCTCATGGCGGAGGCCGACAGCGTGGCTGCGGCGACGGGGAGCCCGGCCGGGCCCTGGGTCGCGCTGAGGCTCCGGGCGCTACAAGGAAGGGAAGCCGAAGCCGCCGCGGCGATCGCGAGCGCGATGACGCAAGCCGCCGAGGGAGGGCAGGTCTTCGCGACCTACGCGCACTGGGCGGCCGCGGTCCTGTACAACGGCCTCGCCCGCTACCAGGAGGCGGCATCGGCGGCCCGACAAGCCACCTCGAACACCTTCGAATACTGGGTGTCCGTGTGGGCGCTGCCCGAGCTCGTCGAGGCGGCCGCACGCGCCGGCGACACCAGGCTCGCCCGCGAGGCGCTCAAGCGGCTGGCGGCCACGACGCAGCCGGCCGGCACCGACGTCGCGCTCGGCATCGAAGCCCGCTCCCGGGCACTGCTGAGCGACGGCGCCACCGCCGAGGAGCCCTACCGCGAAGCGATCGAGCGGCTCGGCCAAACCCAGCTCCGTCCGGAGCTCGCCCGGGCGCAGCTGCTCTACGGCGAGTGGCTACGCCGCGAAGGCCGCCGCGTCGACGCGCGCCAGCAGCTCCGGACTGCCTACGACCTGTTCACCGCGATCGGCATGCAGGCGTTCGCCGAACGCGCCCGCCGGGAACTGGTCGCCACCGGCGAGAAAGTGCGGCAGCGCAGCCCCGAGACCCGCGAGGAACTCACGGCCCAGGAGGAACAGATCGCCCGGCTCGCCCGTGACGGCCTGTCCAACCCGGAGATCGGCGGCCAACTGTTCATCAGCGCCCGCACGGTCGAATGGCACCTGCGCAAGGTGTTCACCAAGCTCGACATCAGCTCCCGCCGGCAGCTTCGCGCAGCCCTGCCCGACGGCGGCCGGCCCATCACGTCCTGACTGCACGTTCAGGTCTCTGACCTCCTCTTCAAGGTTCCTCAGCCATTTCAAGTTCTTGAATCATGAAGTGCTCCACCTGTTCCGCACAGCATCGCCCTACCGTCCAACTCCACTTGCCATAACGAATGAAGCTTCGCCGCTCGCTCTACGCTCGACCCGAAATCATCCAAGGACAGCGATGCGCTCTCGCGCCGCCGTGCAACCTCCTCCAGCCCCATCGAGGCGACATGCTGGGAGGCGCGGGCCGACGGATTCGATAAGGGCGCTGGTCAACGGCAATGTGGTGGGCGTGGCAGGGCTCGAACCTGCGGCCTCGTCGTTGTAAGTGATGGCGGGCTCACCGCTATGCGGTCCTGCGTTTCCCAGCTCGCTCAGCAGCAACGGAGCCGAAGTTATGTGCTCTCATGAGCGACCGTCGCGGCGGCGTAGCAGGACTTGGTGTTGTCGCTGGCCCGTCGGTGAGCGCCAGGTACCACTGGGACGTACTCCTCCCAGGGGCGAGACTCCAGGAAGGCGTCCTCGTCGTCGGCGGTCGGCTGGACGTCGCTCCAGACGCTCTCCAGCACCTACTGGCGGGCGTCGATGAGCTGGCGGGCCCGCGCCAGTGCTCGCTGGTTGACCGTGTAGGAAGCCATGGCCGGATTCTAGCCGTGCGGGCCCGAGGTGGCGCTGTACCTTTCCCCGGTCATGTGGCTAGCTGGGTCGAGTGATTACCATGTCGAGATTCAGCGGTTCCCGGTTGGTAGGGCGGGGGCGAAAAAGTCGATGAGCAGTTGTGTGATGCGCTCATGCTCGTCGTGATGGACCCAATGCGATGCGTCGGGTAGGCGCTCGACGCGGTCGAGGTTGGGCACATCGTCGTGGTCGGGCTCGGCTAGTTCGGGGCCGAGGTAGCGATCACGTTGCCCCCAAATGACCAGCGTGGGTGCCGAGATTGGGCGAAGCGCCGCTTCGGCGCGCTTGGGCGAGGTTCGCACCGAGGACCGGTAGTAGTTGATCATCCCGGTTGCCGCCCCCGGCTGCGACCACGCCTCGACGTAGCGATCGATCTCCTCCGGCGTATACGCCGGGCTGGCGTCGTCCACAAAGTGCCGGAAGAACCGCCAGTTGTCGGCGTGCACGACGCTTTCGGGCACCCCCGGGAGCTGAAAGAAGAAGAAGTACCAGGACTTCCGGAGCTGGCCCGGGTGGTGCAGTCCCTGCAACAGCTTCCGCGGATGGGCCGCGTTGAGGATGGCCAGCCGTCCCACGACCTCGGGGTGGTTCATCGCGGTGGCCCAGGCGACGCTTCCGCCCCAGTCGTGACCGACCAACAGCGCGGACTCGGCACCGCGTTCGTGGATGAGGCCGCGGATGTCGGCGGTCAGCTGGCCGGTGTCGTAGGCCGAGACGCCATCCGGCCGCGATGACAGGTTGTAGCCGCGCATGTCGGGTGCGACGACCCGGAATCCCGCCGCCGCGAGCGGTTTGATCTGCAGCCGCCAGCCGTACCAGAACTCGGGGAAGCCGTGCAGCAGAACGACCAGCGGCCCATCACCGGCCTCGACGTAATGCAACCTCACGTCGCCGATCTCGGCGTAGCCCTCACGAAGCTCGCTGCGCTCAAGTCCTGGCACTTGCTGTTCCGCCATCCCACTCGCGCCGCCGGTGCGGTCCTCGCTTGTGCTCATTGCCGCCTCCCTGGCCGTAGGGTCAGGGAGGACGCTAACGATTTCGACTGCTGCGTCGCCCCAGGGGAACACCCTGGTCGTCCCCCTGGTCTGCCCCGTCCGCAGGCCCAGTGAGCTCCCGGCGGCAGCTTCGCGCAGCCCTGCCCGAGGGCAGCCGGACCCTCGCGTCCTGACCGCTTCAGGTCCCTCACGTTCTCTTCAAGGTTCCTGAACCACCGCAAGTTCTTGCATCATGAAGTGCTGCACCTGCTCAGGGAGCAGCCCGACGCGTTCGTGGTAGCGGACGGTGTCGGCGCTGAGGCCGGCCTGGTCGGCAAGGGCAGAGACAGTCAGTGCCATGCCAGCAGGGTAAACCTTGGAGTGCACTCCAAGGTCAAGCAGGCCGGGTCCTCGTCTGCCGGACCCAGTCCTGGGCGTCCAGCTGGACGGCATCCCAGGGGCTCCCAAACGGTGGGGTGTAGCTCAGGTCCAGATCGTTAAGCCCATCCACGGTCATGTGGTGGAACAAGGCATTGGCGGGGATGTCGATGCGCTTGGCCACCTCGGCCCGGTGGTCGCCGACCAGCTGAGCCCCCAGCAGCTGGCCGCTGGTCCGGTCGCCGGTGAGGCGGAGGTGGAGCTCGTGGACGCCCGGGTAGTAGGCCTTGTGGTCGAACTGGACCGACCCGACCGTCACCGCATCGAAGCCAGCCTCGCGGGCGTCCGGGTCGCGCAGGCCGGTGCGGGCCACCGCCAGCTCGAACACCTTGACCACCTGAGTGCCCAAGGAGCCGGCGAACTCCCGGTCCCCGCCCACGGCGGTCTCGCCGGCGACCCGGGCCTGCTTGTGGGCGGTGGTACCCAACGGCAGGTAGGTGGGCTGCTGGAGCAGCCGATGCCAGGTCTCCACGCAATCGCCAGCGGCCAGGATGTCAGGCAGGTTGGTGCGCATGTGCCGGTCGACCCGCAGCGCCCCCCGCACCCCGGTCGCCACCCCGGCGGCCACGGCCAGCTCGGTGTCAGGGCGGACCCCGACCACGACCAGGACCAGATCCGCGGTGGCGGCAAAGTCGGGTTCGCCGGCCACGGTCAGCCCGCCGGCGGCTTGGTGGATGGCCTTGACGGTGACGTTGTTGACCACCCGCACCCCATGGCGGATCAGCTCTTCGCCCAGCAGCCGACCCAGCTCCAGATCCACGGTGGGCATGACCGCCGGGGCCTGCTCGACCAGGATGACGGCCAGGCCGCGGGCACAGAAGGCCTCGGCCATCTCCAGGCCGATGTAGCCACCCCCACGATCACGGCGGACCGGGCGCCGACGGCCAGCGCCTGGTGGAGGGCGAAGATGTCGCCCATGGTGTGCAACACGTGCACCCCGGGGAGGTCCAGGCCGTCGATCGGAGGGCGCACCGGCACCGCCCCGGTGCCGATCACCAGTCGGTCATAGCTCAGCTGCTGCTCCCCGTGCTGGCTGGTGAGGGTGACCTGCTTGGCCGCGGGGTCGATCACCTGGGCGGTGTGGTCCAGCAGCAGCTGGAGCCCAGCCTGTTCCAGGTCCCGGGTGGTGCGGTGGGCCAGGTCCCGCCAGTCCGGCTCATCACCCGACAGGTAGTAGGGCAGCCCGCAGATGGAGAAGTTGGGGAAGGCGTCAGCCACGACCACGGTGACCTCGACGGCGGGGTCGAGTTCGCGGGCGCGCAAGGCGGCGGCGATGCCGGCGTCGCTGCCCCCGATCACCAACAGCCGCATCCCAGCCTCCCCAGGTCCGCCCCGTGGGTCGGGTAGTTAGGCGCCGGCCGGGACGAGTTCGCTGAGGAGTTGCTGGACGCGTCCGTCGATGTCGTCGCGGATGCGGCGGACCACCTCGACCGGCTGACCAGCCGGGTCCTGGAGCTCCCAGTCCTCGTAGCGCTTGCCCGGATAGATCGGACAGGCATCCCCACACAGCCCATCGTGACGACCACGTCGGCGGCGCGGACGAACTCGTCGGTGAGCGGCTTGGGGAACTCCTTGGACAGGTCGATGCCCCACTCGTCCATGGCCGCGGCCACCGCCGGGTTGATCCGATGCGCCGGCGCGGAGCCGGCCGAGCGGACGTGCACGCGGCCCTTGGCGTGGTGATCGAGCAGGGCGGCGGCCATCTGGCTGCGACCGGCGTTGTGGACACAGACGAACAGGACCTCAGGGACGTCGCGCACGATGGCTCCTTGGGCTTGGGCGAGGGCGCGCAGCCGTTCGCGGGCGAAGCGGTGCACGAACAGGGGGATGAAGTCGACCACCCGGGCACCTGAGAGGCGGTCGATGGACTCGTCCACGAAGCGCTCGATGGTCTCCAGCGAGTAGATGCCGCGGAACTCCTCATGCAGGGCCTCGATGCTGCGGGCGAAGGTGGCGCGGCTGGTCGGGTCGAGCTGGCCGTCGGGCATGGCGGGTCTCCTTGGCGGGCTGGCGGCCGGGCAGGCGTCGATGAAGCGGGATCAACGCCGGGGATCAAGCGGCGGCAGGCGGACCCGCTCGGCGCTGAGCGGGCGACCAGCCCGAGGGTGGCGGCCAGGCGGACCAGGGCGCTCGGGCGCAGCCGGTAGTAGGTCCAGTAGCGGTAGCGGTCCGGTTCAATCAGCCCGGCCTGGCGCAGGACCTTGAGGTGGTGGCTGACCAGCGGCTGGCCGATGGCCAGTTCCTCGGCGAGGTGGGCGACGCATAGCTGCTCTGTCGAGAGCAGCTCGACGATGCGCCAGCGCAGCGGGTCCCCCAGGGCGCGGGCCAGGCCCACCGGAGCGCCTCCGGGCTGGGCGGCGGGACGGTGTGTGCGACGGTGGTGGGCATCTGGATCAACATAGATTGATCCATTGCCCGCGGCAAGAGGCAGGGAGGACCCTGGGACGTCGTGGCGGTCGCCGCTGCCGGCCTACAGCAGCCGGGCGATCTGGGCCAGGTGGTCGACCTCTTCGGCCGCCACGTGGGTCTCGTACAGCTCCAGCGTCAGCTCGCAGTGTTCCCCATGTCGGCCGGTACGCTCCCAGCCTGACCCATCGACGGCCTCAAGCAGCGCGATGTGCTGGCCGCGGAGCTCCTCTAAGCGCGCCAGCTCAGCCTGTAGGTCCAGGTCTAGGTAGCGGCGCTGGACGGCCAGGGCCCCCTGGTCGAACGGCTCCAGTTGCGGGTGTCCTCAGCCAGCATCCGCCGGACCCGACCAAGCGCCCGTTCCTCGGTGCCAGCCAGGTGGCCGACGACCTCGATGATGGCCCACTCCCCCGGCGCCGGCCGGCGCCGTAGCCCGACGTCATCGACTCCGTCGACTAGATGACTGATGCCAATTGAGCTGGGTGCTCATGCCGGGGAGGTTGCCCTGGCGGCTGGTCGCAGCCTGTCGTGCAGTCGGTGTCGGTTGGACGGTGCACCACTGTGGGTGCGGGCGGGAGGATGGTGTCGGTGTAGCAAGCGAAGGGGCGGCCGTGAGAACGCTGATGAGCAGTGACGTGTGGGTCCACTACGGGCAGATCTACGTCCGAAGCCGGCAGGCCGATCTGCGTGTGCCCGACCCGGAGCTGCATGAGTACTTCGCCGGCCAGCAGAACGGGCTGTGCGGCGGCGCGGTCCCGGGATGCCTGTTCCTGATCACCGGCCTGCACACGGGCACGGTCGGCATGGTCGTGGAGCTGCACGACCACCCCCCAGCCCAGGACGACAGCTGGGAGGAAATCGTCGAGGTGTCGTTCCGGTCCGCGGGCGAGGCCTCGCTCGTCGGCTGGGCCGGGGAGTGGCAATGGCCGCTGGATGTGATCGAGACCGACTATCGGGTCCGCTATTGCGCCACGGGGATGGACGCGGGGCGCGCCGGGGACACGCGGGCGGACGACGAACCGGAGCTGGACCACTATCTCCTGCAGTTCTGGCCGGGCTCGCCGGGGCCAGACAGGGTCGTCAAGCAGACCAGCGCGATCGCCGCGTACTGGCACGGGTTCGCCAGCGACCAGCCTCCTCCGCCGACTCCTGAGGAGCGAGCCGAAGCCGAGCGCCTCGCCTTGCTGGAACGGCAACGGGCCGCCGAGCAGGCACGCCTGGGGGCGGAGGAGCGCGAGTGGGGTGGGCGCCTGCCCAGTGAACGGCTGCGGCGGCTGCGGGGCACCGCGCTGACGGTGGCACGCCTGGACCGCTCGCTGGTCGACGCGCTCGCGCAGACGGATCCGGTCACCCAGCGAGACATCGCCCGCTGGGTGACCCGGCGCGCGTTCGTAGAGGCCCGGCTGGCGGACGTGGAATGGATCGCGCCGGCGCTGGCGGCGATGGACCGGGGCGAGCCGCTGCCCTCGCCGTTCGACGACGACCGGCGGGCCTGGGGGATGTTGCTCTCCGACGCGCGCGTTCCCCGGACGCTGGTGACCTCGCTGGACGGCCGGTTGGACAACTGCCTCCAGCAGGCGATGGCAATCCCGGCGCTGTTCTCGGCCCTGGAACAGGACCCGCTGCGCGCCGCCCTTGATGCACTCTGGTCGGCTGCGGTGGCATTCGGCCACGGCCGGCACCAAGTGTTGTTCAGCGAGGTCCGCCAGGCCTTTCCCGCGGTCGCGGCACACGAGGTTTGAAGCGTTCCAGATACCTCTAGATGACTGACGTCGCTTGATTGGTGGAGTCAGTGGTCGTAGGCGACCAAGGAGCGCTTAACGGGCTGGTCGAGCTGCCAGTTGAACCAGACCCCGGCGGCAAGCGCGAGCAGCCGCTGCGCCACCCGGATCCAGACGCCCTGGATGGTGTGGGCGCCGTGGCGCTCCAGGCCGAGCTGGTCTTTGAGGGTGTCAAAGATCGCCTCGACCCACTGCCGCACCCCACCCAGGCTGCCGAACCGGAATGGCTCATCGGCGCGGTCCGGGCGGGCCAGCAGCGCATCCAGCTCGCCGACCAGGCCCTCGAACTCGCGGCCGGCAAAGCCCTTGTCGGCCAGGATGACCAACCCCGGACGCAAGACCTGCTGGCGGGCGGCGCGGTCCAGCAGCGCCTCGGCCGCCGCCCGCTCACCGTGGGTCGGGTTGGCCAGGCACCAGGCCACAGGCATGCCGTCCGGGGCGGCCAGCACATACAGCTTGAGGCCCCAATACCAGCGGGAATGGCTGCGGTCATAGCCGTAGCCGGCCCAGCCGGCCAGCTCCGAGCGGCGGACTGTCTCGCGGGAGGCGCCGCAGGGCACCGGGGTGGCATCCAGCAGCCGCCACTGGTCACACCACGACGGGCTCGCGACCGCCAGCGCGTGCAGGATCGTGGCCACCAGGGGTCCGGCGCGGCGCAGTCGCCGGTTGTAGGCCGCCTGGGTGCAGACGTAGGGGAACAGGTGCCCGAGGCGGTGGGTGACCGCGCGCAGCCAGCGGCGCTCGGAGTGGTAGCCGAGCAGGACCTGGGCCACGGCCAGGCAGACCAGTTCAGCGTCCGACAGCTTGGGCCTGCGGCCTGGTCCGCGGCGGGGTTCCAACAGGTCATCGATGGTGACGTACAGTGCGATGACGAGGTCGTCGAGACAGGCGTGCACGGGGCCTCCCTGGAGGTCGACGTTGCTAGAGCAACGCCAACTCTCGGCGGCCTCGTCTTACTTGTCACCCTCGTCCCCTTCACCAGCAATCGGCATCACTCATCTAGCACTCGTAGCACCACCGGAGTGGCCCGTAGGGTCTTCACGATCTCGACCCGCCGATCCAACATGTCCCTTTGCTCCTGTCCGGTCTCCTGCATGAGTCGCGGCTACACTGACAGGTCTCGCCCCGGTGACCGTCGACCCGAAGCCAAACGGCGGTCCGTTCGAGGACCACTACCCTCGTGGAGGCTGGACGCCTCACATCCAAGGAATGTTGCGTATGCAAGTATCCTTGGCATGGGTAGCTCGTGCTCGACAGAACAAGCCCAGGAAGGTCATGGCACAGCTCAGCGCCGACAGCATCGCCGAGGCGACATTCACTGGATTGCTGCCGGAGCAGGATTGTCATTATGGTTGCCTCAAACGCTACCGCTGAGCTGCATCATCGCTGCGGCGGTAGGCGGCTGACCTTGCCCCACCATCTTCATTGATGGGACACCAGGCGGATGTGGTGCTCTGCGAGCGCAGCTCGTACCCGAGGGTCGCAGAGCACTCCGACCTCCTCCGCGCGCTCGGAGCCGTAGACGGAATCGAAGTCATCACCCAGGCCGGGATGACAGCTCAGCTCGGTGATTCCGGCGGGAAGCGCGGCAACGATCCGCACGAGGGCGTCCACCGTGATGCCCTCCGGCCATGGCTCACCGTTTCCCATCTGGCCGTAGAAGTCGCCGCAGTAGCGCGGTTGGGGGCTGCAGGCCCGCGTTGGGATCCCCAGCGGTCGGACGGCGTCCATGAGGATCGACCGTACGGGCTCGCGGAGATGGACGTGCTGATGTGAGTCGACATGGGTTGGCTGTCGTCCGACGAGACGCCGGAACGTCGCAAGTTGGCGGGCCACCTCGGCGGTGACAGCCTCAGGGTCGTCCGTCGAGACCAGTTGGTAAAGCGTCTGCCATCGTCCGCCGCCGTAGCGCCACTCGCCGAGATCCAGATGGAGACCCACGCTGAGCGACGGCCGGTCTTGGCAGTACGCTGCCGCCGCGGTCGCCGCAGGCCACCGGACCATCAGGCTGGCGCTGGTGAGGACCCCGTGCTCGTGGGCGCGGACGACCCCGCGGTTGATTCCCGGCGTGCGGCCGAAGTCGTCGCCGTTGACGATGAGGGCTCGCTTGGTCCTTGCCGCGTGACCTGGGTCGCTCACGTCACAATCCGAGTCGCTCAGCCAGCTGCACGGCTTCACCAAGCCAGTCTCGCGCGTGCTCGGGAGGCGGTGTCCACTGGGGCGACCAACCGAGCCACTGCACGCTCCGGGCGAGCTGGCAGTAGTCGAGGAGGCTGGCGAACGTGTCCTCTTTGGGCGGCCAGCCGTGTCGTGGCTGAAGCGCGCGGTGATAGCTTCGCGCGATCGCCCGCTGCTGTACTGGTGCCCACCCGGCCACGAGCGCGGCCAGGTCGAGGAGGCCGATCCCCACACCGGCGACCTCCCAGTCCACCGGGCAGACTCGGCGCCCGTCGGCAAGGTCTCCGACAAGCACGTTGGAGGGATAGAACTCACCGTGCACCAAGGTGACAGGCACCGCCGCGAGCCGCTCGATCACCGTCTCACATCCTGCCGCGAGACGCGCCATGTCGCGTCGTTCATGGTCCGCCCCGCCGCGGCCGATGAACTCCTGGGCACGCTCGAACCAGCGGCGGTGGAGGTCAGCGTCGTAGCGCAAAAGGCGCGGGTGATCGCGCCGGAGCTGCTCCGCGCGCTCGGAGAAGCGGTCGTGCATGCCGGCGAGCCAGCAGGCGACCTCGGACCACACGGCCAGCTCACCGATCTGGTAGAGCTCTTGCCCCTGAACCTTTTCGAGGAACAGCCACGCCCTTCCGGCGTCAACGACCGCGCCGTAGCACTCGGCGGTGCCAAGTGCCTCGCGGCTGAGGATGTCGCGATAGGTCCCGATCTCGCGCAGCGGGTCATGGAGGAAGCGAGGCTTGGCGACCCGCGCTGTCTCCAGGAGGCTGCCCTCGCTTAGGTCCTTGAAGACCACCGGGAGATGGCGGCCGTTGTCGAACACCACGTCGAGGATTTGCAGGGCGAAGCTGGTCGCATACGGAGAGCGACGCCGTCGCAGCGTGACTATGCGGCTGGGGTGGCCGAAGTGGGTGGTGAGCAACTGCTCGAGGACGGCACGCACGTCGTGATGTTCACCGCCCGATCCCGTCTGGGGCGCGTCGGGGTCGATCATGTGCCTGCCCCGACCTCGTCGAGCACCCGGGTGAGGACGCGACGTGCGTCGAAGTGCTCCTCGGCCAGCTCCCGGGCCGCAGCCGCGTGCGTCCCGTAGTCCCGGTTGATCAGCTCCAACCCAGCCAGCACGTCCTCCAGGCTGGCGAAGGCCAGCAGCCCGAGGCCGGCCGGCAGGTGGCGGCTGAACCCGGTGTCCTGGGCCAGGACCGGCCGTCCGGAGGCCAGGTAACACGCGCTGCGGTCGCTGATCCACCCGCAGCGCGATGCGACGTACCCGCTCTTGGCGATGCCGAACTCGGCCTTCGACCCTTGCACGAAGCTCCGGTACCCAGACGGCGACCCGGCGACCCGTTGAGGGTCCAGCAACTGCCACCCGTTGGTCCGCAGTGCGGTGAGATCGGCGTGCTCGTCGTGGTGGATGGCCAGCGCCGGCAGGAACCGCTCCCGGGTCAGCGTGGGCAACGCCATGAATCGACGAAGGGAGTGCGCCTTCTGGCCATAGAGCACTCCGTCGTGCTCGATGGAACCGTAGCCTCGCCAGTTCGCTACGGTCGTGAGCCCGTTGTGGACGATGCCCTCAGCGACCGGCCATTGGTCCAGCACCACCGGTGGGACGGTGCGGATCCAGTCTCTCCCGCAGGTCGGAACGGGGCAGTCCGGACTGCCGATGTTCAGTCCGACGGTCACGAAGTGGGTGTGACCGTCCAGGTGCATGTCGACGTCCTGGACGGCCTGCCACAGCTGGGTGAAGGCGGGGTCGACGTCCAGATAGATCCGGACCGGGATCCGGCTCGTAAGATCTTGGTCGGCCAGCGTCCCCGAGATGTTGACGAGCACCGCGGCTTCCCGCCCGATGCGGACGAGCTCCCCGTAGGGAAGCCCGGCGGTCTCCCGGGTGCCGTTGAGCAGCAACGCCCAGGATTCATCCAGCCCGTGCTCCTCCATCACGCGCCGGCAGTATGTCGCATTGACCGACTCGCCGAGCCAGACGCCCTCGGGCGTCAGCCTGTTGGCGTCCAGCGGCTCGACGAAGACCACCTCGTGGCCGAGCCTGGCAAAGCCGAGCAGGTACTGGAGGACCGCCCAGGTCGCCCCGCCCTGACCCGGAACCGCGGCCACCATGCCGCTCACCATGATGGTCAAAGGGCGGGTCATCGTCGCAGGACCGGCGGTGTCACGCCGATGGTTTCGAGGAGGCTGGTGAGGACGACGTCCGAGTCGAAGTAGGTCTCCGCCAGCCTCCGCGCCGCCAGACTGTGGCGCTGGTAGTCCGTGACGATCTCCTCGGCGCCGGTGACCGCCTCCTTCATCGTCGTGAAGGCGATCAGGCCCTCGCCGGTCGGGAGGTTCCGGCCGAACCCGGTGTCCTGCACCAGCGCCGGCTTCCCCGAGGCCAGGTAGCGTACGGTGCGATCGCTGAACCACCCGCTGGCTGTCTCAACGTAGATGCCCTGCGCCACCGAGAATTCGGCGCCGGAGCGCTGGACGTAGGCGCGGAAAGCGTCCGGCTCTCCGGCGACATGGCCGGGGTTCACCAGCCTCCAGCCGTGACGCTCCAGCGACGCTCGGTCGTCTTGATCCTCCGGGTGGATGTCGAGGGCAAGCTCGAAGGCGCCGGGGGCGTGGAGCGGAAGCTCCACGAACTTCCGGAACTCGTGGACCTTCAGGCCGAAGGTCCGTTCACCATGGGTGACGGGTCCGAAGGGGCCGCGCCAGGTCCCCACGGTGCTGAAGCGGTCGGGCATGCCGTCATGGCAGGCCGGCCAGTCGTCGAGCACCACCGGCTGGCGGATGGGACGCCAGCGGATGCCGCCGGTGGGGATTGGAAACGCTGTGGTCCCGACGTTCTCTCCGACGGTGAAGTGGTGGTCGTGGGACTCGAGGCCGAGCGGGCGCCCGTCGGCATGCCAGTACTGGGTGAAGCCAGGGTCGAGGTCTATGTAGACCTTCCGTTTGCAGCGGCGCAGCAGCGGCTCGTCCGTCAGGTGCCCGCTGATGTTGATTAGCGCGACGGCGGCCTCTGCCCGGGCAAGGAGTTCGCCCTCGGTCATCCCGAACACCTGGGCGCCGTCGTCGTAGATGAGGCTCGAGGACGCGGTGAGGCCGAAGCGCTCGACCACGCGGCGGAAGTAAGCGAGGTTGCGCGAGCCTCGGAACGGCGCCGGGGTCCCCTCGGGGCCGACACACACCCCGGGTGCTAGCTGCTCGACGAAGCACACGTCGAACCCCAGCCGCCGCAGGCCAGCTAGCCAGCTGAGCCGCACCCAGGCCTCCCCGCCGTTGCCGGGCTTGTTCGCCAGCGCGCCGGCGACGAGAATCGCTGTCACTTGACCGCCTCTATGAACAGGCTCTCCTGCTCGCGGTTGTCCAGCTCCACGATGTCCGGGTGGCGGCTGCGCGTCTCACGGAACCCACAGTGCTCAACGCGATTGAAACCGGCTCGCAGCAGAAGCTCTTCGATGAAGTCCACCGTGAACAGCGTGACGCTGTAGCCGTACCAGAGCATGTGCACGATGAACCTTCCACCGTGGCTTCGCACGACGTCGTCCGGGACGAGGAAGTACTCGCGATCGCCGCGGAGGTACGCCTGGATGCCACGATCGAGGTCGGGCAGGCCCAGTCGCAGCACGCCGCCCGGTGCGAGCAGCCGCCGCAGCTCCCCAAGCACGGGCACCAGATCCTGGTAGGAGATCATCGGCAGGGCATGGATGCTGACGATGTAGTCGAGGCTGTCGCTGTCCAGTGGCAGCCCTTGCCGGATGTCGGCGGTGATGTCGATCCCCGGCCCCTCCTTGAGGTCGGAGTTGATCCAGCCTGGAACGCCAGCATCCCCACATCCCCAGTTCAGACGCCTGAGGGCTCGTTGCATAGGCAGCTCCCAATCACGCGATGCACAGCTTCTCCAGCAATTGCGACAGCACCTTGTCAGAGTCGAAGTAAGCCTCGGCCAGCGCCCGGGCGGCGCGTGAATGACGGGCGTAGTTCCTTGAGATCTCTTCCACGCCGGCCGCGGCTTCGTCCACCGTGTTGAACGTCAGGAGCCCTTCTCCCACCGGGTAGGTCCTGGTGATGCCGGTGTCCTGCGCGAGGACAGGCTTGCCGCTGGCGAGATAGCAGATGCTCCGGTCGCTGAACCAGCCACTGCGCGATCGCACGTACATGTTCTTCGCCACCATGAATTCAGCCATGGAGCCTTGGACGAAGCGCCGGTACGTCGACGGGGTCCCGGCAGCCTTCCGCGCATCAACCAGCAGCCATCCGGATCGCCGGAGTGCGTCCCGGTCCCCCACCTCGGTCTCATCGATATCGAGCGCCAGCTCGAAGGGATGACCGGTGAGGCGTGGCAGATCCAGGAACCTGCGGAACTCATGCACCCGGAGGCCGTAGGTGCTGCCCTGGTACTCCAGGGGCGCGAACGGCCCTCGCCAGCTTCCGACGCTCGTGAAGCTGGCCTGCGCCGGCGGCCGCACGGGCCACTGCTCGAGTACCACCGGCTGCCTTGTCGTCGACCACTCGATGCCGCAAGCCGGCACGGTGCACCCGGCCTGACCAATGTTGAGCCCGATCGTCACGTAGTCATCGTGACCCCGTGGGAGGTCATGCAGACCCAACTCCTGCCACATCTGCCCGAAGCCGGGGTCGATGTCGAGAAACACCCGCCTGGGCGCCTGCGCAAGGATGTCCTCGTCATCGAGGAACCCCATCACGTTCAGGAGCAGCGCGGATCGTCTGGTCCGCTCGATGACGTCGCCTCGGGACAGGCCAAGCACCCGACGGCCGCGGTCGTAGAGCAACGCGAACTCTCGTTGCAGGCCCGACTCGGCCACAACGTCGAGCAGGTACTGGAGATTGACCGATTCCTCCAGCGGGCAGGGTTTCCCAAGCTCATCGAAACACATGTCCGGTTCCAGCCGGTCGATGAACAGCACCTCCCAGCCCAGACGCCGGAATCCCAGCAGATATTGCAGAAAGACCCAGGTGTGCCCGCCATATCCGGGTCTCTGCGCGACCGATCCAGCAATAACGGCAGTACGCGGCATGTTCCTCACCCGACCGTCTGGCAACTCACTACAAGCTAGGCCACAGGCCGTCCTCTTCAACGTCCGCCCTGCCTTTGAGATCAGGGCTCACTTCGCGTCACACGGGTGCATCGTCGCAGATTCGTGTCGGCTCTAGCCGCACGGCGACGCCCTGGGCATCTGCAGCAGCGGACTTACAAATGACGGTCAGGTCTACTTGCACGTGAAGCCATCCGTACGCACGCCGCATTAGCCGCGCACGTGCCGTAACCCGTCGGGCAGCTTCGAGGCAAACAGCTCCAACCTTCCGTGCCCGGGCGGGCTGGCCTCCTTGTGCCACCAACGCAAGTGGAAGTCCACAAACCCCATCCACCGCAGCATGGCGACCAGCACGCCGGGTCCCGTCGGGAACCAGTTGAGCCCATAGACACCGGACAGAACGGCCTTCGTGCTCTCCGTGGCGACACTCAGCAATCCGTCTGGCAAATCGGACCTTGTCGTCGTGTTCAGGACGAGCAGATCCTTGGTGAGATCGGCTGCCACCTTCAAGCCCTGGATCGGGTCGGGCAGGTGGTAGAAGAGCCCATGATGCAATACCACGTCGAACGGCTCGAGTCCACGCTGCGGTAGGTCGTAGACGTCCAGCACCTCGAACTGAATGCCGTCCTTTGGGCCCTCGCGGTGATGGAGGAGAAATTTTGCCTGATGGATCCAATGTTCCCGGACGTCAGACCCGAAACAGTCTCCGGCCCCAATTTCCTTGGCCCAAAACAGGCACTCACCACAGTTGCAGGAGCAGTCCAGGACGCTACGCCCGTCGAGCCCGTTCGGGTAGACTCTGAGCAGCTTCCCGACGAAGTCGCTTCGCCAGTCGAGCAGGCTGACAGGTCCGAACTCGGTAGGATACTCGACCCCTTCGGACACACCGGTCGTGATGTCGCCGCGGACGTGGACGATGTGATGCCAAGGCCCAAGCCGGATGATTTCCGCCTTGAGCTCTTCGTCACTGAGCACGGCACTCGCCGCAGTCTTCGACATGACCCCCCCTTACGCTTCGTTGCCGACGACGCAATAGTACGACACCGAAGCGCTCTGGGATGTCTGGAGGTTCGATCCCCGGAAGGGTCAGAGGATGGAGCCATGGCAGACAAGGCATCAGGCATCACGCGCTGAAGCGATACTCGCTCGGACTGTACGCGCGGTCGCGATAGTGCTCACGAACATTGAGCAGACCGGCGAGTGGTTCGGAGTAGTCATCCGGATCGCCCGGCACTTGGGATCGGGACCGACTTATTCCCCGCGTGGGGTGCGCCAGGCCGATGTCGACGGTGGCCAGCGGTAGGCACGACTATAGACGACAAGGCAAGGATCGCCGCGCCGGAGCGAAAGGTCCGTGAGCTGCGGTCGACCAACGAGATCTCGCGGATAGCGTAGACCTTCTCGTGGCCAGATCGAGGCCAGCGGCCAAGGCGAGCCGGAACCGACGCGCGTGCCAAGGTCGGTCGCCGTCGCTTCCCGGATCGAGGGACCGCCGTCGACTGACCCTGTCCGCGCACGCTACAGGCGGAGACCAGAAGTCCCGACGGTTCCACGCCCGGAACACCTCTGCCAATGCCCAGCCGCCGAACACGGTCGCGCCGGCAGCGGCGGTGACCGCGAGCATCCGGACCGGATCATCGCCATCACGACACTCTTTTCCACGCAGAGGTCATGGGCAATAACGCGGCGGCGGAGCCACCGCCAGCGGGAACTCGGTCCTTCGGCTCCGGTCAGCCGAGTCCGGCGGACCAAGTACGTCACGGCCGCCGGTGTTGAGACGAAGCATATCCGCGGTATTGCCTGATAGTGGTGCCTATTGACTCGCGGCTGGTCTGGAGTCGGCAGCTTGGATCCGTCACCGTCGATAGTCTCACGCACCCAGGACGAAGGCGCATTGGGGCGGACCATCAGGGTTTCCAAGCCAACTCGCACCGGCCGATGGCAGGAATGGCCGTCGACGTCCAGGAAGATCAGGTAATCACCGATCGCGTGGCGCAGGCCGATCCTGCGTGCTGCAGCCAGGCCGACATTATGCTGATCCGGTCTTGGGACCTCGATGCGTCTCCCGTGATGACGGTGGCCATCTACTTCTGCCAGTTGCCTTCGAACAATCTCGACAGAGACCACGTCGTCAATACCCCTCTCGCGGGACAAGGATTGGCGTACTGGTCAGGGTCATGCCCAAGGCAGCAGTTCAGCGCCGGCTTCGCCGCGCATCACTAGACGCGGCATAGCGAATTTCGCGGCATCCTCCCGGGGAGCCGGACACGTGGGGTCTTGTCGGATCATAGCTTTTGGAGAAGGACGGCATCCTGATTTACATCCTGTGCGCCACCCGGAACAAGCTCAAGCAATTTGAAGCCATCTGCGAGAACACTTCTGATGTATACTTCTGGGTGGAATGTTGTGCATGCATTGCTCCCAGCTCGCTCGGATCGACGGACGACCATCTCGCCAGCGTCGAAGGATGAGCGCTCCTCGACCGACATAGCATCGAGGCGTGTTGAGCCATGCAGAGTAAGTAACAGCAGCCCGCCGGGCTTGAGAACGCGCGCCAATTGATCCAAGACATGCCTCTGCAAATCTCTGTCTAGATGTGTAAATACGGAAATCGCGTAGACTAGTCCGAGAGAATTATCCGCCAGTTCAAGCTCGACGGCAGGTGGTGTAAGGTGGAAGTCAGCGAAGGGAAGATGTGTCCGGCACCACTCGACAAGGTACGGGTTATAGTCGGCACCGTGGACGCGCACTCCTTCTAGGCTCTGCCAGTGGCGGATCACTCTCCCGCAGCCGCAGCCGAAGTCAAGTAAGGAGCCCACGGAAGCCAGATCAATGTTGTGCCGGTGGAGCAGATCCCGAATCCATTCGGCTCCACGCTTCCCACTCCGGTAGAACTTCTCAGAATCATCATATGACACGGTAAGCCGCATCAGTTCTGGGGGAGGTAAAGGAAGGTTATCGGGTGCTCCGCTATTGCGGAAGGTGCCGTCTATAGGCCACCGTAGAGAAAAGACAATGCAGGAGTCTGTGCGTGCAATGATTCGGTAGCAAGACTCGAGGTGGGGTCGCAACCCTATGTATCGGTCAAACCCTCGGAATTCAGCGGACGGAAAAATCAGGAAGGATGCCCCTTTCCGGCGCAGAGCTTCCAACTCCGCAATCAGTCTCGCCCCGCTCTGACGATCGTCTCCATGAAGGCGAGGAGTCGCCGGGAATAGCCAGACGACGCGGTCCTCCAAATCGAGGAAATCGTCATCCCCCTTGCTGACCACGGCGACGCTATCGCTCCACGGCACGACGAAGCGAACGACCCGCTGTACTTGGCTTACGAAGCACCCGTAAGACTCATCGGTCATTCGGGAAGAAGGCGTCAGCATGACTTTCCTCCAAGCGCTCGTCTCGAATTGGCTAAGAGCCGACAGGCCACGCCGGCGCACAACCTTTCGGCACACGCCGCACGACAGGACGTACGGGGCAGCCACCGTCGAAGGCGGGCCTCTCGTATCCGAACCTGCGGTCCTGCTGTAGTGCCATTGTCGGACACGCACTGTGCACCGGACACACAACACCGTGGCCATGGCCGCCACGCCATCTTCACCGATCTCACCGCCCGGATCGGGCACCGTCGTCATGACGCGCTCGGCGCGCTGGTCACGTTCACTGTCCCCGAGCTGCGGCGTCTCCTCGCCTGGCCGATCTGACGATCGCCGCCCAGCCTGGCGCTCACGCTCGGCTGATCGGTCTGCCGCCGGTCGCCATCGACGCACAGCGCGCCGCTGTTACCACGAGCGGTACCGGCGCAAGGCGCTACTGTAGGACTGGAAGGGGGCCACAGGTGGCTCAGCTCGGCATAGGCCACCGCGATCACAGTTCTGGCGCCCGCAACGAAGAGCGGACGCCTACCCTGCCCACGGGCAGCCAGTCTTCGAGCACCATAAGATCCAACGTCTCAGAGTCATCCGAAGAAATGGAGACTTCGGCATCCACTGCAAATGAAAAGCGACGAGCGGACTCATTCGCCCTCTGATTGTCAGCAGTCAGCCGCGTCCGACACAAGACCTCTCCTTGGACGCGAATCTCGAGGCAGTGAACATTGGCTGATGGCGGCATGACCCAACCGCTGATCATGAGCCGACTACCCTCAAGACTGAAATGGTCAATGGTCCCAGGAATAACGGGAATCACCTCTCTTTCGCACAAAATCAGACATCGTACATGTTTCACCCCAAAGAGTCTGGCGGCGAAGAGTCGATGGTGTCCGTCGATTAATCGTGCTCGAATCGGCTCCTCCCAGCCAACTCGATAGATCTTTAGAGTATCCGTCGCGCCTGGGGGATTGCGTACGAAGATCTTGACTGGCGTCAGCTCCTGCTCGGCGAAGCGGGTTGCGGTGGACGGTTCGCTCAGCCGATCGCAGTCGCCGAATCTTCGTAGTATTCGCTCGACTGCGCGCGATGGTGCTGACATGGTCCGCATTGTAGGATCTGCGTCTTGTAAAGCATATTGCCGTGTCAAGTATAGGAAGTAGACATTATCGTCATCAATGCGGGAGCTTGGCTTGTATTGTGTGTAGCCTTTTAGGTACAGGAGCCAGTATAACCACCCGGCGTAGCCAGCCGATCGGGCGTCTCCGCTCCTGCTGAACGCATCATAGTTAAGCTGCAGTCGCTCCAGGTCCTTTAGGAGGTCGCTAGCAAGCCCATATTGATAGACATTGAAGAACCGGCTGTGCAACTTGGTGCGATGGATATCCAGCAGTTGAGGGGTGCCTTGGTCTGCCAGCTGATCAGTGGGGGTCTTTGCATGCGGAGCATCCAATTCTGGACTCATGCGACCGAGGTTTGCAATGCCTGCCTAAGGGCGGCGTCATTCTTGGCGAACAACAGCACCGAGCGCCGGCCGGACGGGTCCTGAGCTTTTCCCCAGTCAGATTCTCCGAGAATGGCATGACTGGGGAAGACGCCACTCAGTGGACCGATATAGTCTCTCTCAAGATTCCCTTGAAGCCGATGAGTTTCAACCAATAGCACGTCGGTGATCCGCCCGATCGCTCCGAGGACTGGTGCAATATATGTCCACACTGCGAAGGCCATGACAATGTCATACCGATTCTCGTAGGATTCCTCCAGGGTGATGTCGCGCTCGAAGAACGAAACACGAGTCATGGAATTGTAGGCGTTCAGGAGCTGTGCCACCTCGACGAAAAACGGGTCGTATTCAAAGCCGTCTACGAGAGAGGCGCCGCGAGCTCGTGCAGCCCGGCTCAATTCGCCAAGATTCGAGCCGAGGTCAAGAACTGCCTTTGAATCAAAGTTGACCCGATCCAAGAAGGTTGTCCGATCAGACCGGAAACCACTCGTCGTTATTTCTCCCAGACTGACAGACTGGTAGTGGTTGCCGGTCTGAATGCCATCCTTGGACAGAGACATGTACTCCAAGCCCAGACACCAACTGATAAGTGCTTCAAGTCGAGTGTGAGCGCTGGGCCTCTCCGGGACTGTTGCCGTGGGTGACACGGAAGCCTTGGCCCCGGTAGTGATCTGCCCAATCGAGCGGCCCGCCCTCTCAGGCACAGCTGGAACCCCACGCTTGTCAGTCATGGCAGTGCCTGCATCGCTGCACATATCTCATCCCCCCAGTTGTATGTGTGGAGCCATCGGTTGTAGGCGCCTTGCACTCGGCGCTGCGGTGACGGGTAGGACTGACCCTCGAGGTGGTACAACTCAACCTGCGGCGAGTACCAATTCCTCAGTCCCGCCTGGAATAACCGCAGGCAGAGATCGCTATCCTCGTAATCACCTTGGACGTACATTCCTCGTAACCCACCGAACTCTCGGTACAGCGACGTCTCAATCATCAGGCAAGCACCGGTGACGGCGGGTACGGGACGCGCCACGTTGGCTTCTGGAAAATTGCAATGCAATCCTTTGAAGTAGTGCTGGTTGCTCCATAGCCCCGTATTCACTTCGCGCTTGAAGTACATCCCAGCATGTTGAAGTGAGTCGTCCTCATACAGGAGTTTGGGGCCTAACGCGCCAATGTTGGGGGTGGCGTCGTAGAAAGTGGCCATGGCTCCCAGCCAGCCCGGCGCGCGAGGGAATGCGTCAGAATTGAGTAATAGCAGCAACCGTCCCCGGGCCAGGTCCGCACCTACGTTGTTGACGCCTGAGAAGCCGACGTTTTGGCTCATGGTGACGGCGCGGAAGGGGACGGGGTAGAGCTGAGCGAGCTGCTCCGCAGTGTTCCGGAACGCGTCGGCCAGCTCCGGGGAGTCCAGGATATAGACAAGGTCGGCGCACTGCAGCTCAGGATCAAGCGCGAACTGTGCAAGCTGGTGCTCCAGGAAATCGATCCGTCCGTACAGCGGGACGATGATCGAAGCCACCGGGCTAGCTGGCGCCCGCCCGTGCTGGGCCACGCTGTCTACCCTCGCCGAAGAACGTCGCCGCTCCTCCAAGCGCGTCAACGCTGGCCTAATGTGCCCGGATCGGAGCTGGTCGGCGGGGAGATGCTCATGTCTGAGGTCGGTGAGGATCATGTCCCGAACGGTTGCAGGGTCTTGGATGACGGGTGGGCCCGCCACCTCGAACTGAGCGCCGGCGGCGTTCCCCATCTCGAAGGTCCAGCCGCTGGCCAGGACGCTGGGAGTCGGCATTTCCAGATAGGCGATCCAGCCGTGCTCGGCTCCCGAGCGCTCGTCGGGCACGTCGCCGTAGTACTCCGATACATCTGGCCGGCGGTGTCGGAAGAGGCGCGGCAAGAGTTCCGTCCCGCTGCCCTCCGGGGAGACAGCGGTGAGGCGTTTTGGAGCCGCGTGCTCGTCGCGCATCCATCCCTGTACATAGAAACTGTGGTCATCCATCGCGAGAATGGCGTCGACATGGAGAGCCGATGGCGCCGCGACCGAGACAACGCTGATTGGTAGGCGTTCACGGAGCGCCTCCCTGGCGGCGTTCAGGCTCCTGCTGAGCTGAATCCTTCTCGCCAAGCGCCGTTCATCGAGCTCCTTGGCAAGCTCGTGGCTCGCCACGCCTACAGGTCTCGGCCACACGATCTCTTCAGGCCCTTGCACCAAGAACGCCAACATGTCGGCCCTTGCGGTCGGGTCCAAGGCCGCGAGCTCGGATCGTAGGAGCGTGCGCCAGTCCACCAGCGCCTTCGACAACTCGGCCGGCCCGAAGCAGACGGTGTCGTTCGCGACGCGCAAGCCCAGCCGTAGCGAGCCCAGGCTGGCCTCCGGCTCAGGAAGACGCAGCAGCAGCGCATGGGCCAAGCGCCCATGTGGATCCGCTATGCTCGGCCGGCGATACGGCAGCGCACGAAGAGACAATGGGACGGCGTGGAGGTCAGACGTGGCGAACGCCTCCACGGGCCCGAGGACGTGCTGCACGCTGACGATCAGGAAGAACACGTCGTCGGACAACCAGCTTGCTCGATCGACCCCGACGTCCGATCTTAGTACGGCTCCTGTCGCGGTCGGCCAGAACGCCTCGTCGTGCGGCGCCTGATTACCGGTGAGGATCTCTCTGGTCTCAGCCGACATCGGCGACCGCCTGCAGGTCCCGGCGCGCCAGCAGGGACCCATAGATCTCTGTCAATCTTTGGACATGTTCCCGCATCGGATACACAGAGAGAATCCCGTCACGAAGGCTCTCCCACAGACCCGGTGTACCCACGGCCCGTGTGATGACATTGGCCAAACTCATCGGATCCCCGACCGTGAAATGAAGGCCATTCACTTGATCTGTGACCTTCTCCGCCATACCGCCGATCGAACTGCAAATGACCGGGCGTCCGTGCTGGAAGGCTTCCTGTATGACCAGCGGTGAGTTCTCCCACCACACGGAGGGAACGATGACCCAGTCCACATGCTCCATGAGTTCAGGCAGTTGCTCATGGTCATACTTTCCCACAAATTTGACGACCGATTCGGTTTCCTTCAAGAGTTGCTTGAAACGGTTCTGGAACTCTCCCGGCTGCAGCTCCAGATTTGCCCCATGCACACGTAGGAGAGGTACGCCGCCACCTTGATCTACAGGTGACCGGGCTGCGTCCCGAAGGAGAATCTGCATCGCCTCCAGTAGGACATTCACGCCCTTGAAGAAGCTCAACTGGCCGAAGAATCCAAGGCGGTCACGGAAGGCACGCTCTTGCGTCCACGCCCTACGCGGCGCGCCGTGGCGACCATACTCCTCTTGGCGGATCTTGTTCGCGGGTATGCCCCACTCGATATAGCGTTGGCGAAGGAACTCGCTTGGCGCCAGGAACAGGTCCACCAATTCGAAATGCGACTTGATGAACCGTTCCCGCAAGAAGAATGTCTGTGGCGAGATGGAAGGGAAACACTCGTGACATCGCCGAGGCGATGCACGGTAGCATAGCTCCTCTGTGCCGGTGCGCACCATCTGCCCGTATCGGTGGCAGATAGGGAGGTACTCATGCAGCGTGTACAGGATCGGCGTATCGGGCAGAGTGTTCTTCACCTCCCTGATCATGTCGTAGCCGAGGAACAAGGTGTGCTGGAAATGAACAAGGTCCGGCTTATATGCTTGTAGAAAGTTCCGAAAGTGCCGCGTGTAGAACTCCTTGCCCGGCTGAGTCCCGAATAGATGATCAAATTCGTAGCCATCGGTGTAGAAGAAGTATTCGTCCTCGGCCCTGTCAACCGGCCCAAAGTATGTGCCTGGATGCAATGAGCCACTGTGGCCGACCGGCGGCCCTCCTTTGGCGAGCAGGATGGACTCATAGTTTGGTAGTGCAGCGAATGCGCGGTGCAGCTCGTACGCGTATGCCTCCGCGCCTCCGGGACGGACACTCGGGTGGTTGTGGGCGATGAACAACACGCGTCGCTTCATGCGGTGATGGCTTCCTCTCTTGAATCTAGCTCGTAAATGAGGCACACATGTCGCTGTCGGGTGACACAGCGGTATTCCAGTTCGACGTAGGAGCGGAGGGTGTGAGCCGCCTCCCACCAATCGAACGCGCCGCGCGGCACGACGAGGTAGGCTGCGCCCTGCCGTCGCAGCGCCTCGAGCCTGGCCACCAGTGCGGTCCCCTGCGCCTGCAGGTTGGCGGGGGCGGATGGATCGGTTGGCTGCAGCGGGAGGATCAGGCGCTCGTCCAACCGCAACGTGGCGGTATCTGCAGTGGCAACGACCACAACAGGCGCTCCCGCCGGCAGCAGGTGTGCCGCAAGTTCCTGTATTTGCCCAATCAACAGGGCCTGCCGGTGGCGCTCGAGTTCTTCAGCGGGTGACCCACCAGAGGGTGGGCTGGCCGTGGTCACGTTCCCCAGCGCGTAGACGATCCCGGTGTCCGGGCGTTCGGTGAGCTTGTCGTAGTGGCGTCCCAGATGTTCGGCGAACTCGGCATAGTGCGTCAGCCACCAAGCTACGGTTGCGGGAACGGTGAGGAAGTCTGCGCCCCGGGCACGAAGCGCCTCAAGCTCCTCGATCGCTGCTGCGCTATCCCGCGGGTGATAGCCGACGTACCCACCAGACTCGTCTTGAGGGAAATGCCAACCGCGCCGCTCCGCGAAGGAGAGGAGATCGTCGTCGCCCTTGCTGATCACCAGCACGGTGGCGCCGGGTGGCACGGTCCGCTCAACCAACTCGCGCAAGCGCCGAACCAGCTCCTGATAGGCCAGGTGGCGCCCGTGGACGTCGTGACCTTGAGGAGCGTTCCAGTCCATGCTCATCCTGGCACCCTGGCTGCGAATATGCAGCACGAGTCCTCGGACACCACCGGGTCGTATTCGGACTCCAGATGGCTTCTCAGACCGGTGTAGTGGTCTAGCCACCACATCGAGGTCGTCGGGAACACGACGAACCGGGTCCCTCGAGCGCGAAGCTGCTCGAGCTGCTGAACGGCCTCGCTGCTGTCGCTCGGGTAGTAACCGGCGTAGCCGCCCTCGGCATCCTGCGGGAAGTGCCAGCCCCGCCGGTTGCCCAGCTGGAGGAGCTCGTCGTCTCCCTTGCTCACCACGGCCACGGTGGCGCCTGGTGGTGTCGCAGCCAGGATGACCTCTCGGGTCCTCGCAACCACCCTGGCGTAGTCGGCATCAGTCCGCACCCTGTGCGGCCTCCACACCCTGCCCCACTTGGACTCGAAGTACCGCCTGTTCCGTCGGAACAGCTCGCTGTGCCGGCCCCCCTGGACGAGCTTGCCGAGCGACGCCTCACCGAAGTGGTGGACGAACACGTCCTCGGCGCACACGACACGAAAGCCGGCCGCGCGCATGCGCAGCGCGTAGTCGTCGTCTTCGAACATGCCCACCTCGAACCGCTCGTCCAGAGCTCCCACCGTCTCGTAGACCTTCCGCCGCATGGCGGCGCAGAACATCGTCAGGACCGGGATGTCGAAGCTCTGTCCGAGGTTGCCGCGCCGGCCGCCGATGAAGGACCACAGCTCTCCGAACGTGCGGTAGGGGGTGCCGATCTGCGCTTCGTTGCCGGAGGCGTTGGTGACCGGGCCGACCATCCCGACCGAGGGGTCGTCGAGGTGCCGTACCAGGCCGTCGATCCAGCCGGGCGGGACAATCGTGTCGTTGTTCAGCAGGACCAGCACATGTCCCCGCGCAGCGGCCAGTCCCTGGTTGGCCGCTCGGACAAAGCCCAAGTTGGACTGGTTGAGGAGCAGGCGAAGCCCGGGAAACCGGTTCGCCATCTCCTGGAGGTGCGCCGGCGATCCGTCGTCGGAGCCGTTGTCGACGACGACGACCTCGGTATGGGATGTGCTCGTCGTGGCCAGTACGCTCTCGAGGCACATCCGGGTGAAGACGAGGTTGTCCCAGGTGACGATCACGATGCTCACCTGGACTGCCTCCGGCGCGACGCCGGCCGGACCGCCGGCGGGCAGTGGAAGCGCCATGACCGTCTTGATGGTGGCGTCGGGAAGGGTCGTGGGTCGTTTGGACGTGGGTGTCAGCACGAGGTCGGCAGGCAGCGGCATGGGCGCAGCGCCACCGGTGGCCTTCCCGGCGGCCGGGGTCGGCTCGCCGAGGTCGACTAGCATCCGCGTCAGCACCACGTCGCTGTCGAAACACTCCCTGGCGATCTGGTATGCCGCTCGGCAGTGCCGGGTGTAGTCGGCGTTGACCGCGGTGACGGCGGCGACGGCCTGTTCGACCGTCAAGAACGGAAGGAGGCCTCGGCCGGTCGGGAGGATGCTGCTGAAGCCCGTTTCCTGCGTGATGACCGGGCGGCCGGCTGCCAGGTAGGTGGCGCTGCGGTCGCTGAACCACCCGCTGCGCAGGCGAACATTCTGGTCCTTGGCGACCGTGAACTCGCCTCGCGAACAGGTGACGAAGTCACGGTAGGAGTCGATATCGATCGACACGTCCAAGCCATCTCGCACCGTCCAACCATGAGCTTCCAGCATGCGCCGGTCCGCTTCGCCGCAACTGCTCAGGGCGAGCTCGAACTCCTGACCCGTGCGGCTCGGGAGATCGAGAAGATGCAAGAACTCGCGGTGCTTGCTCCAGTGGTAGGTCTCCCCCCTGAACTGCACCGGGCGCCAGTCCTGACGCCAGTTGCCCACGGTGGTGAACGCGGCTCGCGTCGTCGTCTGCCGCTCGCTCCACAGGTGCAGGACCACGGGCTGGCGGGTGGGCAGGAAATCGAACCGCGAGGACACCGGCAGCCCACATCCCGGCCTGCCGAGGTTCTCGCCGAAGGTGAAGAACGCCTGGTGGGGCTCAAGGAAGTCGATCGTCTCCTGGACCTGGTCGTGCAGCTCGATCTGAAGCTGGACGGGATCGGTCTCCACATAGACGAGCCGCCCCGCCGCGCTGTGCTCGGGAAGCGGTTGCGTTCCGCCGTGCAGGTTGATGAGCAACGCGGCCGAGCTGTAAAGCCGCTCGAGCGCCGCCTCGCTCATCCCGTAGCAGCGGCCGTCGGCGTGCAGCGCATGGAAGGCCCAGCGGTCGGCCATGTCGAACCGGCGCATCAGCGCGTCGATGAAGCCGGCGGCGCGCGCCGAACTGTCGTCGTCCTCGCGTTGCATGAGCATCGACGGCGTCCGCGCGTGCGCCTCGATGTAGTAGGCGTCGTAGCCGAGGCGCTCGAAGCCGAGCAGGTAGTGCAGCGTCTGCCAGACGACGCCCGCAACGGGCATCTTGGTCATCATTCCGAGGATGACGATGCGGGCCCTCCCAGCCGTGCTCATTGCGGCACCGCCGCGCCGGAAAGCTGCCCGCTGACCGCAGGGGGCGGCTTGCCGTTGGCCGACCTGCCTCCGCCGTTTTGCGCCTGGTGCATCTCGTGATACAGACCTTGATGGCGCATCAGCTCGTCGTGCGTGCCCTGCTCCACCAGACAGCCATGGTCGAGCACCAGGATCCGCGCGGCGTCGCGGACCGTTGACAGGCGATGGGCGATCATGAAGGTCGTCCTGCCCACGATGAGTCGGCTCAGCGCTTCGAGGATCACGGCCTCGGTGCGCGAATCGATCGAGGACGTGGGCTCGTCCAGGATCAGGATCGGCGCGTCCTTGAGGAAGGCCCGCGCCACCGCGATGCGCTGGCGCTCACCTCCGGACAGCTGGGCTCCCCGTTCGCCGAGTACCGTGTCATACCCATCCGGTAGGCGCGCGATGAAGTCGTGGGCATTGGCCGCCTCGGCGGCTTGAACGACATCCTCCGAGGTGGCGTCCAGCCATCCGTACCGGATGTTGTCGGCGATCGTTCCGGAGAAGAGCAGGGGCTCCTGCAGGACGATACTGATCTGGCGACGCAGCGACTCCAGGGTGATCGACCGGATGTCGACGCCGTCCAGCAGAACGCATCCATGCTGAGGGTCTATGAAACGTGGTATCAGGCTGACAAGCGTGCTCTTGCCGGCGCCCGTCGGTCCGACGATGGCGACGACCTCGCCGGCGGACACATCGAACGAGATGTCCTTGAGCGTGTCGATGCGTCCGTGATAGCGAAAGCGGACGTCCTCGAAGGTCACCCGCCCTGCCGCACGGTCGAGGACCACGCCGTTCTTGGGGTCCTTGATCTCGGGTTCGGTGTCCAGCAGCTGAACGGCTGCCTCCAGGCTGATCAGCTGCTCCTGCATCGCCGCCGCCGTGCCGCTGATCTCCTCCAGCGGCCGGTACACGGAGGCGATGTATGCCATCACGACCAGCAGCTCGCCGACCGTGAGCTGCCCGCGTAGGACCAAGTGCGCGCCGTACCCTAGGACGACCGCGGTGCCGGCAGCGGTGAGGAGATTGACGCCGAGCGAGAAGGCGGTCTGGCGCACCGTGACGTCGATGCGCGCATCCACCGCCTCACGGCCCTGCCTGCGGAACCGCTGATGCTCGTACCGTTCTCGGCCGAAGGCAACGATGACCCGCAGCATGGACAGCGCCTCGTACACGATCGACAGCGAAGTCCCCTCCAGGCTCCGAACGTGCCGCAGGCGCGGTTCCACCCGATTGGCATACAGCCGGGTCGAGTAGTAGATGCCGGGGACGACAGTGAGCGACAGCAGGGCGAGCCGGGCATCGAAGCGGTAGGCGATCACCCCCATCCCGACGACCGTGAGGACGTTCTGTGCCAGGGGTAGGACCGCGACGGTGATCTCACCGACCGACGCGGCCTGGTAGTTGATGGCGAACATCAGGCCACCGGTGCGCCTGGTGTCATGGAACGCCAACGACAGCCGCTGCACATGGCTGAACAGGTCACTGCGCAGATCGAAGATCATGCGCTGCTCCAGGCGCGTCTGTACGTAGGAGCTGAGGACGTTGACGCCGTTCATGACCAGCGTGATCAGCAGGCCCACCAGCACGGCGAAGAGGATGCGGCTCGATGGGCTGTCGCCGGAGATCCTCCCCAGGATCGCTGGTGGTTGCCGGTCACCGAGCGCACTGTCCACAAGGAACGCCAAGGGCCACGGCTGCGCCAGGGCGATGAGCGCTGAAGCCAGCATCAGCGCGATCGCCATGACCATCAGCGGTCGGTACGGGCGTAGGTAGGGCAGGACCCTCGGGAGGTGCTGGAAGGCGGCCGCCAGTCCCGTCAGCGTCTTGGCGGCTCGGGCCGCCCGCCGACGCTGCCTCGCTCTCATGACCTCCGTGAGGGCGCGACCAATCAGCATGCCTGTGACGCCGCCAAGCACGGTGGCCACGATGAGTGCCGTCATCGTGAGGCCCAGGGAGATTCCGGCGGCGGCGCCGGCCAGCGCTCCCACGACCGCCCACGACAGCACACGGAGGGTCCGCCGGCGCGCACGGCGGGCGGCGTTGAGACGGCTCGTGCGAGTGCTCACGCGGCTGCTTTCCTGAGCACACGGTGGACGGTGCTGCGAGTGCGCCGCAGCTCGCGCACCACCTCAGCAAGCCCTGCGCCGAGCACGATGACGACGAGCAGCAGGCCCACGGTGGCGACCATGCACACAAGGACCAGGAAGGCTGCCACCGCCGGCCAGCGCAGCCGACGCCTAACCCGCAGCTGCACCCAGCCCTGGGGATGACTACTGGTCAGCAGTTCGCCGACGACGAAGGGGCCGCCCACCACCTGTGCGTCGAAGTCCTCCCACCCGGTACCCGGGGCGACCCGCTGTCCAGATTGAAGGAGGACGGCGACCGCCGCCGCCGCCACCTCCGCGCGCGGGCCCTCGTACGGCGTCAGCAGTGTTCCCCGTTCGGCGTGCATCGGTCCGAGAAGACACGGTCTTGCTTGCGTGAGCCGGCGGGCGACTGCCCGGTGGCGCGCGCGGCCCCAGGTGCGGACCAATGGTTGAAGCAGGTGCATCACTGCCACGTGTACCCGGAACCTGAGCTGGCCGGTGCGACAGGCTCGGGGTGGGCGGGACTGGACCACGTCGACGCCCCCCAGCAGCACGAGACCGACCAGGGCGAGCACCGCGGGCGCGCAGAGCATCGGCTTCAGCAGGCCCAGAGGTGCGCTGAGCAGCAACATCGACGCCAGCGGGACGCCCACCTGGTGAGCGAGGTCCAGCAGGTGCCCTCCGCCGCGGTAAACGGACTGAAACGCGGCCGCGCCGTACTGTCCCCGGTAGACCCGCTGGCGGAAGAGGTTGGGCGCGGCGGAGCCATAGATCGAGCCTCGCCAGCGGGCGCTACCCCATGCGGTGAAGCGGTCGGGGTGGCGCGCTTCGACCATCGCCTCGCTGCGACCGTACCCCAGCTGCTGGCGAAGGTATGGGCGCAGCCCACTCCGACGGTGATGCCACACCTGGGCGACGGGGTGGAAGGCGATGTCCCAGCCTCGGTCCGCCACCCGCCAGCACACGTCCACGTCGTCGCCCGCCGACGTGAAGACCGGGTCGAAGCCTCCGGCCTCGACCAGGACCTCCTTCCAGAAGGCCATGTTGCAGCCCGGCACGTGCTCGGCCCGGTCATCGGACAGCAGGACGTGCACCGGCCCGCCAGGCGCGCTCGCCACCCGGTGCGCCCCCGGGGCGGCGTTGCCGGGTGGAACGTTCGGTCCACCGACGCCGCCGACGGCGGGACTGTCCATCCCAAGGGCAAGGTAGTACGGCCACTCGGGGCTGGGATAGGCGTCGCTGTCCAGGTACGCGACCAGTTCGCCCGTCGCAGCCTCCAGCCCTGCATTGCGGGCCGCCGCCAGACCGACGTGGGGAATACGCAGCAGCCGGGCCCGGGGGTGGCAAGCGGCGATCTCGGCGGTGCCATCAGTGGACCCGTCGTCGACGACCAGGACCTCCAGCTCGGGGTAGTTCAAGGCGCAGGTGTGGCGAAGGCACTCATCCAGGGTGGCTTCGGCGTTGTAGGCGCAGATCACCACCGTGATCGTCGGCCAGTCGAACGGCAGGCCAGCGACCGAGCGCCCGTTCCAGCGGGTCGCGACGTCAAGCGCAGGGCGCGGAGACCGGTCAGCTCTCGTCAGACCAAAGTGCCAGCCTTCGACGGCAGCGTCCCCCACCCACCACTCGTCCGTCCACGAGAACAGACAGGTCCCTGCGACGCCACGCTCCAGCGCGGTCTCCAGCTGCCAGTCGATCACCGCCGCCTGGCGCGCTTCTCCACGGCTGTCGCCACCGGCGTCGACGCCCATCTCGCCGAGCACCAGCGGCCGATCCCCAGCGAGGTGATGGAGCCGAGTCAGGTACTTACGGAATTGCGCCCGTTGCTCGAGGAACACATTGAAGGTCAAGAAATCCAAGCATTCGAGCGGCAGGAACTCTGTCGTCGGATAGTTGGCGTAGGTCACCAGACGGTCGGGGTCCTCCTCGCGCACCACCTCGACAAGTTCCTCAATGACCTCGACGACGGCGGCCGTACCGAACCAACGGACGACATCCGCCGGGATCTCGTTGCCGAGCGACAGCGCGAGGATGCCTGGGTTACCGGCATACCGATGGGCTACCGACCTGACCTCCGCCGTGGCCTCGCGCACCATCCGCCGCCGCTGCCGTCGGGAGTTTCCGACGACATATCGCCAATCGGGGTAGAAGACGTCCGTTAGCAGACGGATGCCCCAGTCGGCCGCGATGTCGACGACGTCGTCGGGCGGTGGCGTGTAGGTACGCGCCACGGTAAAGCCGGCCTCTTGCATTGCGGCAAAGTCACGCTTCAGGTCATCACGGTCGGGATACCGGGCGTCGTCGTGACGCGGCTGAAACGTCCCATAAGTGACCCCGCGGAACACGAAGCGCTGGTCCCCGCAGGAGAAGTGCTTCCCGTCGATGCGCATGTGCCCGTTCACGCCGGTTCGGGCGCTTTCGTTGTTGCGGCAATAGTTCGCTCTCGACCCATGGGCTCCTGCAGGCTGCGGACCGGTTGAAGCTGATACGTGGGGTTTATCCCAAGTGCGGATTTCGCTGGCTTCCCGTCACAGGCCGAGGCGACGGCGCCCCCCACCGCACCGTGCTACGACACCGCAACAGGTCATTCGGCAGCGGCATGGCTTTCCTGGAGTTGCCTCTGCCCAACAGTGCGATCCGGTCTAAATGCCGGATTCCTGGAGGCTCTCCTGACCCAACCCATGGCCCATGGCGCAGCCAGCCCTCCATGGGTGACGGAGCCTAGCCAAACGTCACTCAACCGTCAAGCGTAAGTAACGGGTCACCACAACGCGCACCGCTATGCTGCCCGACCAAAGCAGGAACAACCCCGCGAGATGGCGCGTTGGATACTTAAAGTTGTGCCTGCAACCATGGCTGCCACGGTTCGTGGCCAGGCCAAAGGAGTAGAGGCGATGCCCGCGGTCACCGCTGAGACGCTAACCCTGCCACGCCTGCCCCATCCCACACCCGAGCAGGTGGACCGCCCCGTCGTGTCCGTGACCACGGCACCCTCCGGCCTAGAGGGTGAGGGGTTCCCGGTACGGCGGGCGTTCGCTGGCGTGGACCTGCGAACCCTCGACCCGTTCGTGCACATGGACCAGATGGGCGAGGTCGCGCCCCGCGCCGGGCGAGCCCAAGGGCACGCCCTGGCATCCGCACCGCCGGTTCGAGACCGTCACCTACATGCTCGACGGCATCCTGCGCCACCAGGACTCCAACGGGGGCGGCGGGCTGATCACCGACGGCGACACCCAGTGGATGATCGCCGGAGCAGGATTGTCATTCTGTCAGCAGGAGTAGTACCGCTGACCTGCACAGACGTCCCGGTGGCACGGTTGGATCCGACAACGGGCGTACCTTGATCCACCCGCCGATGGCCGCACGGTTGGTCGACTACCGTCCCCGCCACGCTATTCAGTGAGGGTGTCCGTGATGCTGGTGTCATCTGGGGACCCGGTGCAGCCAGCGGCCGAGGCAGATCAGCGCGCCAGCGGCGCGGAAGACATCCCGGGCGCGGTACAACAGCCCGCGCCAGCGGCGCAGCGCCCAGGCGTTGGCGAGATGCCCGATCGCCTGCTCGACCAGCGCCCGCAGCCCCGCCTGGAGGCGGTTGTAGGCCCGCTGTGCCTCGGTGAGCTGGTCCTTGGTGCGGCGGTCGCCGGCCGGGGCGTGCCAGTGGGCCCTGGTCTTGGCCACGCCGCGGAAGCCGCGGTCCAGCAGGCTGGCGACCTCGACCTGGTCCAAGACGTCCTCCAGGCCTGCCAGGATGATGAGCTGCTGCTCGTGGCAGCTGCCCGGCCAGCCGCCGTCCACCCACAGCAGGTCGCCGTGGATGGTCGACACGGCCAGGCCTTGGGCGGTGTGGGTGTGCCGCTTGGCGTCGTAGAGCACCTTCTGGTGCGGGGTCGCTGCACCCGGGTGCCAAGCCCGTCCACCAGCACTGCCTCACCGGAGGTGGCCATCTCCGCAAGCCACTGGCGCAGCTGGTCGAGGCTGGTGATGAAGCTGCCGTCAGGCTGACAGAAACCGAGGGCGGCAAGCTCGCCCAGCAGCAGGTCCAGGCTGTCGCCGACTTCGGTCTTGGAGATGCCGACCGCGCGGCCGGCACGGCGGTACGACAGTCCGTCCAGCAGCACCGACCCGACCGCGTCAAGGCGGACCTCCAACGACAGCGGTGGGGTGCCGCCCTGGCCCGGCGGGCGCGGTGGGAGCAGGTGGGCGAGGCGAGCGGCCAGCCAGTCAAGCACGGTGGCGGGCAGGGAGGAGCGGGGGCAGTATGCCATCGGGGACCAGACCTCCGGGCAGGCTTCGAGAACCCGCCTATGGTCTGGTCCTCGTCAACGTCCGGACGCACCGAGCATCACGGACACCCTCAGTGACAACGACCGGGCCCTTGCCATCCGCCCTCGCCATGCTCACCGATGGGTCCATGAGCTCCCGGCTCCGCGAGATCCTTCCTTCAGATCGACCAAGCCGAGCATGTCCAGGTCTCCCCGCCAACCACTCACACCCCTCAAGCTGTAGCTGCTGACGCTGGCTGCGGGGACGTGTCGGTCAAGCTCCTGGCGCCTTGCGGAGACCTCCCGGCGCAGGCAGGTCGGCCACGTGAACCCGTCGGCTGGGCTATCGCTCGGCAGCCAGCCTCACCCGCTCTAGGCGCAGCATGAGCTTGGTGCGGGCGGGATGCTCGCCCTGTCCTGTGGAGCCGTTATATCGTCCGACACGCGCCAACTGTCGTCGTTGGCTTTGGCCCAGCTGGGCACCGGAGGATGCTTCGGTTGCTTCGCTGTGGCGACGAGGCTGGAGATCCGGTGCGTGTGCAGAATCCACCCCAGACGTTGACTTCGCTCCTGTCGCTGACGAGCGGCCCGGCCAACTCACCTGTCCAATATGTCATCGGTGGGGTGAGGATGACCCCGGGGGAGGTCGAGGCTGCGGCGCAGATGCTTGCGGACGACGCGATGCGTATCCGTTGCGGCGACTCACCTACGCTGGCCAGTTGGCGTGCCCGTCGTGACGGTGGACCGCCGCATGCAGGCACGCGGGCACAGGCCGTGGCCGTGTTCGCGGGAATCGGCTTCGGGCTGCCGGACTCGCCAGCAAACGAGGACCACCTACAGGGACATGTCGCCGAGCTTGTGTGGTGGAGGCTGGTTCGGGAGCGCAGTATCTGCGATGACGGCCGAACACTCGTGCATGTCAGCGCCGTCAAAGCAGACACCCTGGAACCAGGCGGCGACGGCCTGGTGGTCTACGAGATCGAGGGCGACATCCTCGTGTTTCGGCTGTGGGAGATCAAGAAACACGATTCGGACGCGCGGGTGTCGGCGACCATCGGTCGTGCGAGCCGGCAGTTGGCCCGCCGAGGTAAGGAGTACCTGGCCAAGCTCGCCGGACCGGAGACATCACGAGAGGGCCCACTGGGTGAGCTGTTCGCCGACATGGTCGAGTTGTGGCTGGACAGCAGCGACCGTGCCGGCGTGGGGGTGTCGATCGGCACGTCGGCCAACCATGCGCCCAGCAACCCTCGCGCATTCGGATCGGTCACCACCGCGTTCCCGAAGTTCTCCCGTCCGGGACAAACCGAGGCGATTGTCGTAGCTGTGCCGGACTATAAGGTGTTCGCTGAACGGGTCAGGGAGACCGTGTGGACAGGGCTCTGAGTATCGGGCTGCTACGTGACGCCCTGGCAGGCCGCACCGAGATCCCCACTGCCGACGAGCTACAGCAGATGCTGGCCGACGTCGAGGTGGAGTTGTTCCTGCGCCGCGTCGAACTACCCGACGAGTTGCTCGACGCGGCCTGGTATCTACACGCCATCGCCTCAGTGGACCAGGCACGTGAGCGCTACAGCGTCGCCCGACAACGCCAGGCATTCCTGGTCAGCGCCCACATCTTCGACTTGGCCCTGGGTCAGGGCGGGTGGTCAAAGGCCGACCGGCTGTCCTTCGGGTTCGCCGCGGCAATCGGCTACCGGCGCGGCGACCGCGACCCCAACGCAGCCGCGATCATGAACCGTTTGCGTGGCGACATCATCGTCGACGAACCGGTGCTCGACCACATCGACACCCTCGCGCTGGAGGCCGGTCTGGCCTTACTCGGCTTCGAGACGCGGACTCTTCTCGGCTGGCTGAGGACCTGGCGGCGTCAACTGGCCACGGTGGCCCGGACCGTCGAACTGGACGACCTGACCACCACCGCCTTCGGCGCAACCCACATGGTTGTTCTCGGCGCCGACGACCTGCTCACATTCCTCGCCCGCGGTAACCGCAACCGACTGGACCAAGCCCGATCGCGGTTGCGTGCGGCCGCCCTTGGCGACGCCGGACCTGGCGAGCTCAACGCCCGCTGGGTCGCCTGGCACCTGCTCGGCCTATCCGGCGAGGCCGAGGCCGGCTCGCTCTGGAACCCGAACGTGCTGCCTCCAACCCTACCGAACCTCGTGCGGCAGGCGTTTACGGTCGGCAGCCCTCCTGTGCTAACCCTGTGGAGCCCACAGCGGGAGCTGCTCGTCGGCAGCCCGTCGCCGTTTGATCCCAGCGTCCAGCGCATGGTGCTGTCCGTGCCGACCAGCGGCGGCAAGACGCTCGTCGCACAGATGCTGGCCGTAGCGCACCTTGCTCGCAGTGACAGCAGCGTGTGCTATGTCGCGCCGACCCGCAGTCTCGGTCGCGAGGTACGCAGGGCGATGGCTAGCCGGGTGCGCATCCTGCAACGGGAGACCGGACCAGATCAACCCGACTACCCCATCGTGGCTGACCTGTTCGGCGACTTGACTGACCTATTCGGCGACTTGGATGACGGGCCACCGCCCGACGTGGAGGTGATGACACCGGAGCGGCTGGCGCACCTGCTACGCCACGACACCCCGGCGGTCCTGGACCGCTTCGGGATGTTCATCTTTGACGAGGCCCAACTGATCAAGGAGCAGGGTCGAGGCTTCACGCTGGAGTCAACGATCGCCCTCCTGCACTACGCCACCCGCGACAGCAGGCACCAGGTCGTGCTCATCTCCGCCGCCCTGGGCAACGCCGGCGCGATCGCGCAATGGATCGGGCCCGATGACAACGCCCTGCTGCACCAGTCGGAATGGCGTGGCCCGCGTCGTCTCCACGCCGCCTTCTGCACCGAAGCGGATTGGACCAGCACCCGGGTCGAGGTGTCTCGCGGATGGAAATACCCGTTCCGGCTCGTCACTGACCTCGGCGGGCTGATCCGGCTCCGGCTGTCGGATCGGCGCACGGCCGAACTGCGGACCCAAGGCTCGACAGGCTGGCGGCTGGTCCGCAAATCCGAGACCCAGGACCTGTTCCAGAGCGGTTTGCCCCGGGACACGGGGCGCTCGACCCCGCAGTACCGCATCGCCAGCCAGATGATCCAACTGCTGGGCCATGCCGGATCGGTGCTCGTGGTCGCGGGAACCCGCAAGGATGCTCAGCGGCTGGCCAGCGGCCTGGCCGACGAGCTACCCGAGCACCCAGGTAGCGCACCGCTGGTTGACTTCGTCCGGTTGCAGCTCGGCGACGAGCATCCGTTGGTCGCGGTGCTGCGACACGGGGTTGGCTTCCACCACGCGGGCCTACCCATCGAAGTTCTCGAAGCTCTCGAAGACGCCATCCGTTCTGACACGCTGCCGTACCTGGCCTGCACCTCCACCCTGACCGATGGCGTGAATCTGCCAGTGCGGACGGTCGTCATCTACGACCAGACCTACGAAGGGCAGGCTGAAGATGTCCGCATTCGAGGCGCACGGATGGTCAACGCCATGGGCCGCGCCGGGCGGGCCGGGAAGGAGACCGAAGGCTGGATCGTGCTGGTCCGCGCCGCTGCGCCAACCCCGGCGGACTTCCACGACCTCGATCCCAGCGCTGCAGAACTGGCGGTGACCTCATCGCTAATCACTGACGAGGCGCTGCACGCCTTCGCTGAACTGGAACAGATCCTACGTGACGACGAGGACGCCGTCTTCCAGCCCGGCAGCGGCGCCGCCACCGACTTCATCAGCTATGTGTGGTTCATACTGGCCGTGGAGGAAGGCGAGGGCGCCGATCTGGAGACGGTCGACATCGGCGAGATCGTTGACTCGACTCTGGCTGCGCAGCAGTCATCCCGCATGCGGGCGGCATGCCTACCGATTGCCGAAGCAGTTCGACGCGCCTACGTACGGGCCGACGCCGACGCGCGCCAGCGGTGGCCGCGCACAGGGACATCCATCGGATCCGCCCGCACCATCGACCTGATGGCCCGGAGGATCGCCGACACGATCATCGTCCAAGAACAGGACGGGACGCTGGGCGACATCACCGACCCGCTCCGCGTTATTAGGATGCTCGCTCCGACCATCGACCAGCTCCTACTTCGAGCACTACCTGGCCTGGACGGTCGGGACCCTCATCGAACTGGTCAACGTCCGACTCTCCAGCGCCGATGCCGAAGGACGGCTGTGCCCCGAACTTGGCGGCTACATCCGATATGGCGTCCACGATCCGCGCGCCCTGATCTTGATGACCTCGGGCATCCGATCCCGCCGACTCGCCCATCGAATCGTCGGCGACGCTCCCGCAGATCTCGACTCCACGAGGGAAGCCCTGCGCTCCTGGCTGGCGGCCCTCGGTCTGACCGAGTGGCGCACCCGTTACGACGCCTCCGCTTCCGAAGTCCTCGACCTTCTCGACTTCACCCGCCTGCGTGGGCGCAGCCTCCTCAAGACTCTGCTGGAGACCGGCACGGCGACTGTAACCCTGCCAGTAGGGCTCGACGACCTCCCGGCCTGGGATGGGCCGATAGTGCTGGAACCTGCACGCGGGGAACCGCATCCTGCGCCGCTGGCCGTCTACGCTGGCAACCAGCTCCTCGCGACCATCGCCTCCCAAGATCATGCCGATCTGTCAGCGATCCTCGACACCGGACTTGACTTGGTCCTGGAGATCGACGACGACGAGGAAACGGATTCGCCTAGGCTACTTGCCCCTGAAGAAGTCGGGTCGGTCGTAGGCGCTGAGCAGGTAGAACGGTCCGAGACTACGACCCGGACGCGGCAGAATGAGCTGTTGGCTCCTTCCGAGCGCCTGAGGAGCTTGTGGTGCTTCGTGTTGCCGCTCCGCCGCCGCCCGCCTGGGACGCGCTGCTGCCCGCCCAGGCCCGACGCCTGCCCGCCGAGCTGGCCACCATCGACGCCTACCTCGACGACGAGCGGTTCATCACCCCCTGGCGAGCGGTGTTCTCCGCCCGGCTGGGTCGCCCGTCGGTGCCGGTCCAGACCCTGCTGCGCCTGCTGTACCTGAAACACCGCTACCAGCTCGGCTACCAGAGCCTGTGCTTGGAGGTCGCCGACTCGATCGGCTGGCGGCGGTTTGCCCGCATCCCCTTGGACCAGCCCGTCCCACATCCCACCACCCTGGTCAAGCTGGTCGGCCGCGCCGGCCCCAAGGTGCTCGACCAGCTCAACGCCGCGCTGCTGGCCAAGCTCGCCGGTGAGAAGGTCCTGCGCTGCCGCAAGCTACGGATCGACACTACCGTGTTGGCGGCTTCATAGTGCGGCTCCTGTCGGTGACTGGAGGGCTTGGGCCTTGGTCGCGGCGGGGAGTTGGGGTGAGTCGATGATTCGTTGGCGGCACGTGGTCTGGACCTCGGGGGTGAAGGGGACGTAGAGGTGCCGGC
>WNGB01001431.1_pt1 | contig 48632 bp, 44 predicted proteins | sample 5400681 | NCBI WGS metagenome assembly WNGB01 (sample SAMN13153367, study PRJNA577476) | soil metagenome | isolation source: 115 cm soil or saprolite under grassland replicate 2 | place: USA:California | collected 2016-06-15
CGGACGAGCCCAGGCTGACGAAGGCGCTCGCGTCCGAGGCGGACGCGGTCGTCGCCGACCTCGAGGACGCGGTCACGCCGGACAGGAAGGAGGCCGCGCGCGAGCTCGTGCTGCGGCTGCGCCCGCGCGTCGTACGCGTGAACGGCGCCGGTACGCGCTGGTTCGCCGACGATCTCGCGGCGGCGGCCGAGCTCGAGCTGGAGGCGCTCGTGCTGCCGAAGGCGACGCCGGAGGCGGTGGCCGCGCTCGGCCCGGACGGGCCGCCGGTGATCGCGATCGTCGAGACGGCGCAGGGGCTGCGGCTCGCCTACGAGACGGCGTCCAGGCCGCGGGTTGCCGCGCTGCTGCTCGGCGCAGCCGACCTCGGCGCGGAGTTCGGCTGGGAGCCGCGCGCCGACGGTCTGGAGGTCCTCTACGCACGCTCGAAGGTCGTCGCCGACTCGGCGGCCGCGGGCATCCGCGCCCCGTTCGACATCGTCCACCTCGACACGCGCGACGACGCCGGCCTGGAGGCCGCAACCCGATTCGCGCGCTCGCTCGGCTTCCGCGGCAAGGCGTGCATCCATCCGGCGCAGGTGCCGATCGTCAACCGCGTCTTCGAGCCGGAGGCGGATGCGCTCGCGTGGGCGCGGCGCGTGGTGGACGCCTTCGAGGAGGGCGAGCGCGAAGGGCGCGGCGCGGTCGCGCTCGACGGAGAGATGATCGACCTACCCGTCGTCGAGCGCGCGCGGCGAATCATGGCGGAAGCGAAGGGAGGAAGGCATGGCCACTGAGGTGACAGCGGCGCCGAAGGTCTGGCAGGGCCGCTTCTACGAGGACTTCGACGTCGGAGACGTCTTCCGCAGCCGCTTCGGCCGAACCGTGACGGAGTACGACAACATCCTCTTCACCGCGCTGACGCACAACACGAACTCGATTCACTTCGACCAGGCGCACGCGGAGCGCACGCAGTTCGGGCAGATCCTCGTGAACAGCGCGTTCACGCTTGCGCTGGTCACGGGCATGACGGTGCCCGACACGAGCGAGAACGCGGCCGCCAACCTCGCGTGGACCGACATCACGCTGCCGAACCCGGTGTTCGTGGGCGACACGCTGTGGGCGGAGAGCGAGATCCTCGAGAAGCGCCAGTCGAAGTCGAACGCCGACGTCGGCATCGTCACGATGCGCTGCCGCGGGATCAACCAGCGCCGCGAGGTCGTGGTCGAGTACCGCCGCACGTTCATGGTCTACAAGCGAACGGCGCCCCAGGCAGAGCGGAGCTTCCCGGGCACCGACGAGAAATGGAGGGTGTGATGGCGACTGCAGCGCAGCGCTTCGCGCAGTTCGCGCTCGAGCTCGAGCTCGACGCGGTACCGGACGAGGTGGTCGAGGCGGCGAAGCTGCACGTGCTCGACGTGATCGGTTGCGGGCTCGCAGCCCACGGCCTGGGAATCGCCGGCGAGGGCCGCGCGACGATGTCGGAGCTCGGAGGCGAGGCGGAGGCGGCCGTGATCGGCCTCGACGCCCGCCTGCCCGCGCCGAACGCGGCGTTCGCGAACGCGATGCTCTGCCACGGGCTCGACTTCGACGACACGCACTCGGACTCGGTCTCGCACGTGAGCACGGTGGTCGTGCCTGCCGCGGCCGCGCTCGCCGAGGCGTGCGGCGCGAGCGGGCGCGAGCTGCTGACCGCGATCATCGCCGGGAACGAGACGGTCACGCGAATCGGGATGGCGGCGCCGGGCGCTTTCCACCAGCGTGGCTTCCATCCCACGGCGATCTGCGGGATCTTCGGGGCGACGGCGGCCGCGGCGCGGCTGGGCGAGCTCGCCGCCGCGGGCGCGACGAGCGCGCTTGGGATGGCCGGTAGCATGGCGTCCGGCCTGTTCGCGTACCTCGACGACGGGACGGCGACGAAGCCGATCCACCCTGCCTGGGCGGCACACGGCGCGCTGCTCGCAACACGGCTCGCCGCCCACGGCGCGGAGGGGCCTCCGGGGGTGCTGGAGGGGCGCTTCGGCGTCTTCCACGCCTTCGTCGACACGCGGATCGACCTCGAGCCCCAGCTCGCCGATCTGGGCTCGAGGTGGGAGACACCCCGGATCGCGTACAAGGCGTTCCCGGCGTGCCACTTCATCCACGGCTCCCTCGGCGCGACGGCGACGCTGTGCGAGGGGCTCGATCCGAACGTGATCGAGGACGTGGTCGTCACGGTGCCGGAGCCGGGCGTCTCGCTCGTGCTCGAGCCGGCAGAGTCGAAGGTGGCGCCCCGCAGCGACTACGAGGGCAAGTTCTCGCTGCAGTTCTCCACCGCGGCGATGCTCGTGCACGGCCGCGTCGGGCTGACGACGTACACGCCCGAGGTGCTGAGCGACGCGCGCGTGCTCGAGCTCGCGCGCAAGGTGCGCTACGAGACGAAGGAGTACCCGTCGTACCCGGCGGCGTTCCCGGGCGGCGTGCGCATCCGAATGCGCGACGGCCGCTCGCTGGAGGCCGACTTCCCGCACCAGCTCGGCGCGCCCGAGAACCCGATGAGCGCCGAGCAGGTACGCGAGAAGTTCCGTGAGAACGCGGAACTCGCGCTCGCAAGTTCCGCTCGTGCGGAGCTCGAGGCGCGGGTGCTCGGTCTGGATGAGCAAGAGGATCTGCGCGCAGTCTTCAATCTCTTCACAGCGCAGACGGTGGCAGCGTGATCGTGTCGACGGAGCAGCAAGAGGTCGTCGCGTCGGTACGCGAATGGGTCGAGCGCGAGGTCTACCCGGTCGCGTCCGAGTACGAGCACGCGGACGAGTTCCCGGCACCGCTCGTCGAGGACATGAAGCAGATGGGGCTCTTCGGCGTGACGATCCCGCAGGAGTACGGCGGCCTCGGGCTCGACCTGCTCACGTACGTACTGATCCAGATCGAGCTCTCGCGCGGGTGGATGTCCCTTTCCGGGGTGCTGAACACGCACTTCATCTCGGCGTGGATGATCCAGACGCACGGGACGGACGAGCAGCGCGAGCGTTACCTGCCGCGGATGGCCACGGGCGAGCTGCGCTTCGCCTATTCGATGACGGAGCCGCACGCGGGCTCGGACGTGCAGGCGATCCGCACGCGGGCGGTGCGCGAGGGCGACGAGTACGTCATCACCGGCCAGAAGATGTGGGCGACGAACGCGCTGCGCGCGGGCGCGATCATGCTGCTCGCGGTCACGGATCCCGCCGCGCAGCCGCGGCACAAGGGGATGACAGCCTTCATCGTCGAGAAAAGTCCCGGCCAGGAGCACGCTCCTGGCCTAGCAGTCTCGAAACCCCTGAGCAAGCTCGGCTACAAGGGAGTGGAGACAGTCGCGCTGAGCTTCGACGGCTTCCGAGCGCCTGCCTCTAGCGTTCTCGGCGGAGCCGAGAACGCGGGCTTCACTCAGTTCATGGGCGGGATCGAGCTCGGCCGGGTCAACATCGCGGCGCGCGCGGTCGGGATCGCGACACGGGCGTTCGAGGAGGCGATCCGGTACGCGCAGCAGCGCGAGACGTTCGGGAAGCCGATCGCGCAGCACCAGGCGGTGCAGCTCAAGCTCGCGCAGATGGCGACGAAGATCGAGGCGGCCAGGCTGCTGACCCTGCAGGCGGCGGAAAAGAAGAGTGCGGGCGAGCGCGCCGATCTCGAGGCGGGAATGGCGAAGCTGTTTGCGACCGAGTCCGCCCAGGAGGTCGCCCTGGAGGCGATGCGCATCCACGGCGGCTACGGCTACTCGCAGGAGTTCGTCGTCGAGCGCATCTACCGCGACGCGCCGCTGCTGATCATCGGCGAGGGCTCGAACGAGATCCAGCAGCTCGTGATCGCGCGACGGCTGCTCGAGCGGCACCCGCTCTGATGGACTTCTCGGTCCCGGAGGAACTCGGTGAGATCCGGACGGCGGTGCGCGAGCTTTGCTCGAGGTACCCCGGTGAGTACTGGCGCGCCCTGGAGCCCGACCGCTATCCGGAGGAGTTCGTCGACGCGCTCACGCGGGATGGGTGGCTGGCGGCGCTGATCCCGGAGGAGTACGGCGGGGCAGGGTTGTCGCTAACGGCGGCGAGCGTGATCCTCGAGGAGATCAACGCCTCCGGCTGCAACTCGGGCGCGTGCCATGCGCAGATGTACATCATGGGGACGATCCTGCGGCACGGCTCGCAGGAGCAGAAGCTGGAGTACCTGCCGAAGATCGCGTCGGGCGAGCTGCGGCTACAGGCGTTCGGCGTCACGGAGCCGACGGTCGGATCGGACACGACGCAGATCCAGACGACGGCAGAGCGGGTGAGCGGCGGCTACGTCGTGCGCGGACAGAAGATCTGGACGTCCCGCGCGCTGTACTCCGATCTGATGCTGCTGCTCGCGCGGACGACACCGCTCGAGGAGGTGGAGAAGCGGACCGAGGGCCTGTCGACGTTCATCGTCGACATGCGCGCGGCGCAGGAGGCCGAGACGATGACGATCCGGCCGATCAAGACGATGATGAACCACGCGACGACGGAGATCTTCCTCGACGGCGTCGAGCTGCCTGCGGATGCGCTGGTCGGCGAGGAGGGTAAGGGATTCCGCTACATCCTGGACGGGATGAACGCGGAGCGGATCCTGATCGCGGCCGAGTGCATCGGCGATGGGCACTGGTTCGTCGAGAAGGCGGTGGCCTACGCGTCGGAGCGGGTCGTGTTCGGCAAGCCGATCGGTGCCAACCAGGGCGTCCAGTTCCCGATCGCGCGGGCGCACGCGGCGATCGAGGCCGCGGATCTGGTGCGGTACAAGGCTGCGTGGCTGTTCGAGCAGGGGCAGCCGTGCGGGGCGGAGGCGAACACGGCGAAGCTGCTCGCGTCCGAGGCGTCGTGGGCCGCCGCGAACGCCTGTCTCGACACGCACGGCGGCTTCGGCTTTGCGGAGGAATACGACATCGAGCGCAAGTTCCGCGAGAACCGGCTGTACACGGTGGCGCCGATCTCCAACAACCTCGTGCTCGCCTTCGTCGGCCAGCACGTGCTCGGGCTGCCACGGTCTTACTAGCTGCGCTCGAAGGCGAGCACCGTCGTCCCGAGCAAGCCCGAGGGAGCGATCTGGAGAAAGCAGGGTCGTTCGGGCGTGTGAGAGGAGACCGGCACCGTCCCGCGCCAAATGGTCGGCGTCCGAAAGGAGAGATGCTTGACGGCCTTGCCGTCGAGCAGCAGGTCGACCGTCTCCGCTTCCTTGATCAGGAACGTCAGCCGAAACTGACCCTGCCTGCAGTCGAAGGCGGCAATCTGGGCCCGCTCCGCTGCGAAGATGTCTCCGTTCCCCTGCGTTCCGGTCGTCCAGGTCGAGATGCGGAGCGGCGGGGAGACCTGCCAGAGCCCGAGCCCTCCCTGTCTTAGGCCCTGTTGGGCGATCTGCGCGACCGACCGCCCGGCGAGCGTGAACTTCGTCGAGATCACCGCGTACTTCGGAGAGCGCAGGTGGCCGGCAGGAAGCGTCAAGGTTCCCTCGGGCTCCACACCGACACGCTTCTGCGGAAGGGGTCCCGGCACCTCGTTGTCGTCACCCACCGTGTAAACGCGGTCGATGTGCTTGTTCCAGAAGAGCGTTTGCCAGACGCCGTTCCAGTCGGGGTCTCCGTCATACAGATACGCGACCGACCCTCTGATGCCCCTGGTCGCGTGGTCCACCCAACGAGGGTCTGCGCCGAGGAACATCGCCTGCTGCTTGCGCGCCTGAGCGGCCACATACCGGCTCGAAGCGACCGACGCCGCGGCGAGCGCGGCGAGCAATAGGACGGGGACGGCTTGCAAGACTCGCCGAGGTAGAAGCGCGAACGCGACGACTGCGACGCCCGTGACGGCGGAGTAGACGGCGACGAGCGTGCCCGGGGAGCTGGCCTGCAGCAGCTTGTAGAGCGGGATCAGCGTCATCGTGTCGTGCGTCGTGTAGATGGTCACGAGGCGCTTGACCGGCAGGACGAGCAGCACCGCGGCGGCGGCCAGCGCGACCGCCGCACGCTCGAGGTAGCTTCCAGCGGGGCCGCGCTCGAGCCAGAGCATCAGCCCGACGAACAGCAGCGGCCCGAGCGCGATCAGGTTACGCTCGACCAGCCGGTCGGAGTAGCGCGACGCGAAGATGCCGACCTCGACCACCAGCCAGGCGGTCACGGACGCCGCGACCGCCAGGTAGGCGCGGACGCGCGGGTCGGGCTCGCCCCGCCGTAGCGCCCGCACCAGCAGCAGCGCGACCGCGCCCGCCGGGAAGAGCCCACACAGCACCAGCAGGTCGGCGAGGTGGTAGACGACGTACTTGGCCGCGCCGCCGACGCTGTACCCGGTCTGTGCGACGACTTCGTAGCCACCAAGCGCGCCTTCCCCCGAGGCCAGCCGCCAGACCAGCCAGGCGACCAGCAGCCCCCCAAGCCCGGCCGCCGCCGGCCACAGCCGCCGCAACCCGCCCCACGAGCGCGTCATCGCCGCCTCCAGCGCCGCCGCCGTCACGAACGCGGGCAGCAGCACGATCGCCTGCAACCGAGTCGCCGACACCGCCGCCACCGCCAAAACCAGCAACGCCTGCCTCCGCAGCGTCGGGCGCGCGATCGCCTCCGCGCCCGCCCAGACCGCGAGCACGAACAACGGATAGAACAGCACCTCGGTCATCACCAGCCCCGCATAGGTGAGGCCGGGGGCGGCCACCGCCAGCACCGCCGCGACCAGGGCCGACCCCCGGGAGACGAGCGATCGCGCCCACAGATACACCGGCACCGCCGCCAGCGACATCGCCAGCGCCTGCAGCCCCTGCAGCAGGTCGTAGCCCGTGCCCAGCCCGACCACACTGAGCGGCAGCCCGGCCAAGACCGGAGTCAGCAGGCTGTAGAACGGCGTCGGCCCGCCCAGGATGTCCAGCGATCCGTGCTCGTACAGCCCCCGGCCGAGCAGCCCATAGACCATCTCATCCGGGGCAATCCACGGAACCGGCACCTCCAGTGCAGCCCAGGCGCGCAACCCGGCAGAAACCAGCACCAGCCCGACAAGCGCCCCCCATTCCCGCCGCCGCGTCACTCCAGACGGGCGAGCTCGCTGAGGAGCCGGTCGACCTCTTCGGCCGTGTTGTAGTGGACGAAGCCGACCCGGACGGCCCCGCCGTCGTCCTCCAGGCCGAGCCGCTTCATCACCTCGAGCGCGTAGTAGTTGCCGTGCCAGGCCGCGAAGCCGCGCTCGCCGAGGCGTGCCGCGGCCTCGGAGGCCGGGATCCCCTCGACGGAGAAGGCGAAGGTCGGCACACGGCCCTCCATCGTCGGTAGTCCGTACAGCCGGATCGAGGCCGGCAGGCCGGCGAGGAACCGGCTGCCGAGCTTGTGCTCCCAGGCGACGATGTCCGGCCAGCCGAGCGACTCGACGTACTCGACCGCCGCGATGAAGCCGGCGATCAGCTCGAACGGCTGCGTCCCGGTCTCGAAGCGCTGGCCGAGCGGCTCGACCGGCGCGGGGCGCACCTTGTAGGGCCGCCACGTCTCCATCAGCTCCCGCCGGCCGAAGGCCAGTCCGAGGTGGGGGCCGAAGTACTTGTAGGGCGAGCAGACGAGCACGTCCACGCCCATCGCGCCCACGTCGATCGGCCCGTGCGGCCCGTAGTGGACGGCGTCGGCCCACGCGATCGCGCCGGCCTGGTGGGCGAGCTCGGAGATCCGGGCGACGTCGGTCAGCGTTCCCACCGCGTTCGAGGCGACCGGGAAGGCGACGACGCGGGTCCGGTCGGTGAGCTGTCGTCCGAGGTCGTCCATGTCGAGCGAGGTGTCCTGGTGGATGTCCGCGAAGCGGACGGTCAGGTCGCGGTCGCGCGCGAGCTCGAGCCAGGGGGAGACGTTGGCGTCGTGATCGAGCTTCGTGACGAGGATCTCGTCGCCGGGCCTGAACTCACGGCCGGCCGTGCGCGAGAGCGCGAAGTTGAGCGTGGTCATGTTAGGGCCGAAGACCGCCTCGTCGGGCGAGCAACCGAGGAAGCGGGCGGCGGTCGCCCGTGAGCGCTCGACGAGTGCCTCGGTCCGGCGGCTCGTCTCGTAGGGGCCGCTGACGTTCGCGTTCGAATCGCGCAGGTAGGCGGCGATCGCCTCGATCACCTCGTCGGGGACCTGGGTGCCTCCCGGGCCGTCGAAGAAGACGAGGTCGCGCTGGAGCGCCGAGAAGCGCGCGCGGGCGGCGGCGACGTCGAGTGTCATACCGCGACCTTCCTCCAGGCGGCGAGCAGCTCGGCCTCGCGCTCCGGAGACAGGCCGGCCTTGCCCGTCCACTCGGGAACGTCGCGCGCCGTTTCCGCCAACGGGCGGAACGTGAGCCCGGCGGCCAGCGCGCGCGAGACCTCCACGAGATTGTGGTACGCGTGCTCGGCGTCGCTCGACGGGACCCAGCACGGCAGGTCGCTCCAGCCCTCGACGCCGTGCTCGAGCAGGAAGGCTTCGTCGACCCAGACGACGTCGCGCGCCCCGCAGGCCCCGAGCATCGAGCCGAAGGTGAGCGCGCCCGGAGGTGAGGTCACGTTGAAGACGCCGCTGCGGCCCTTCTCGACCATCCGCACCATCCAGCCGGCGAGGTCGCGAACGTCCACCATCTGCACGCCGTAGTCAGAAGGTGCGGGCGCGAGGATCGGGCCGTCCCGGTGCGCGCGGCGCGGCCAGTAGGTGAAGCGGTCGGTCGGGTCGTGCGGGCCGACGATCAGCCCGGGCCGGAGGAGCAGCGCCCGGTCGCCGAAGACGCGCTCCACCGCCTGCTCGGCGAGCGCCTTCAGCGCGCCGTAGTTCGAGTAGTCCTCCAGCAGCCGGTCGGCGGGGTGCTCGCCGAGCTCCTCGAGCGGGTCGTCTTCGACGCGCGGCTCACGGTAATCGGCGTAGACCGAGATGCTCGACACGAACAGGTAATGCTCGACCGCGTCGGCGAGCAGCTCGGTGGAAGCCTGCACGACAGCCGGCACGTAGCCGGACGGGTCGATGACGGCGTCCCAGGTGCGACCCTCGAGCGCACTCAGGTCAGAGGTGCGGTCGCCGCGCAGATGCTCAGCTTCGGGGAAGAGCCCGGGGTTGGTCTCGCCGCGGTTGAAGAGCGTGAGCTCGTGCCCCCGGGTCAATGCGACCTCGACGACCGCACGGCCGAGGAACTTCGTCCCGCCGAGCACGAGGAACTTCACGCGACGTTCCAGACGTAGGTCGGCGTCGCGGTCAGTGAGGCACCTATGAAGCAGTCGCGCTCTGCCTTGCCTAGCAGCTCCGCCGGGTCGTCCGGTCGGGGCGTCAGCTCGACGTCGAGCCGGCACGTGACCTCGACGAGCGCGTAGCGCCCGTCGTCGTCGCGCTTCGTCACCGTCCCGGAGGCCGCGCCCGAGCCCGTCACCTCGATTCCTGCCCGCCGCGCGTGGTAGCCGAGGCTGGTTAGCGAGCAGCGGACGAGGCCCGCGAGCACGAGATGCTCGGCTGCCCAGCTCTCCGGCGGCAGCAGCGATTCACCGCGGGCGGTCAGCCGGCCGTCGGTGCCTACGGACGCTTCGAATTCGAGGACTTTCGCGCGCGGCCCGGCCACGGCGCAAACCTACAGCCTCCGTCCGGTCCGGCAGCTACGTTCCGAGCGTGACGAGGCTCCGGCCCCTGAGCGAAGCCGAGTGCTACGCGCGCCTGTACGGCGACCGCGACTCGGCGGTCGCGGTGATCCGCGAATCCCAGCCCGAACGTCCCAGCGGAGGCCTGCTCGGGGAGCAGCTGCGGCAGCTCCGCGCAACGACTTCTGGCGCCTGCTCCACGAGGCGGGCTTCACGCCGCGGCTGCTCGGCCCGGAGGAGCAGTTCGAGGGGCTCGCCTACGGGATCGGGATCACAAACGCGGCGGCGCGGACGACGAAGGGCTCGAGCGACCTGCGCCGCGCTGACTTCCGGGGCGCGGCCGAGCGGCTCGAGCGGATCGCCCTCGAGCTGCGCCCGCGGGCCATCGGCTTCGTCGGCAAGGAGGCCTACCGCGGCGCATACGGGGAGCGTGCGGAGCACGGCCTCCAAGAGCGCCGGCTCGGCTCCGGCTCCACGCTCCTTTTCGTCCTGCCGTCCACCTCGCCCGCGAACGCGGCAGTGCCGTACGCGGAACGGTTGCGCTGGTTCCGCGCGTTCCGCAAGCTCCTCGCCTAGAACGGACATGCCAGGGGTCAGACCCCTGACATGTCTCTTCTAGCCGCGCCAGCGGTTCGTGATCGGCGTGCGCCGGTCGCGGCCGAACGCCTTCGGGCGCAGCTTGACCCCGGGCGGCGCCTGGCGGCGCTTGTACTCGGCACGGTCGATCATCGCCAGCGCGCGCTCGACCACGTTCGGGTCGAAGCCCTCCGCCAGCAGTTCCTCGCGCGAGCGGTCGAGCTCGACGTACGCCTCGAGCACCTTGTCCAGCTCCGGGTACGGGGGCAGCGAGTCCGCGTCGAGCTGGTTGTCGCGGAGCTCGGCGCTCGGCGCCCTGTCGATGATCGACTGCGGGATCAGCTCGCGGCCGGCGCGCTCGTTCAGATGCTTGGACAGCCGGAACACATCGGTCTTGAACACGTCCTTGAGGAGCGCGAAGCCGCCGGCCATGTCGCCGTACAGCGTGGCGTAGCCGACCGAGAGCTCGGACTTGTTCCCGGTTGCGACGACCAGCCAGCCGAACTTGTTCGAGAGCCCCATCAGGATCACGCCGCGGACGCGGGCCTGAAGGTTCTCCTCGGTCAGGTCCCGGTCGAGCTCGCCGAAGCTCGGCGCCAGCGACTCCTCGATCTCCGTCACCGCCTGGTCGATCGGGACCTCACGGAACTCGATCCCGAGGCTCTCACCGAGCCTCCGCGCGTCGCCGCGTGTGGCCTCGGACGAGAAGCGCGACGGCATCGAGACGCCGTGGACCCGGTCTGCTCCGAGTGCCTCGACCGCGAGCGCGGCGGTCAGCGCGGAGTCGATCCCTCCGGAGAGCCCGACGACGATCTCGCGGAAGCCGTTCTTGTCCACGTAATCCCGCAAGCCCAGCTCGAGCGCGAGCCGCATCTGCTCGAGGCCGTCGACGAGCGGCGCAATCTCAGGGACAGGCACCGGCGGTGCCTGTCCCTGCCTTTCGTCGAGCGCGACGATGGTCGTCGGGGGCGGCTCCCCCTGCTCTCGGGCCAGCGCGCGGGGACGCACGTCCCGCAGCCGCCGGCCGATCGCAGCCGCCGGGTCGACGTCGACGACGAGCAGCGCCTCCTCGAAGCCGGGCGCGCGGGCGAGCACCTCGCCCTCGTCGTCGAGCACGACGGAGTGCCCGTCGAAGACGAGCTCGTCCTGGCCGCCGACCGCGTTGACGAGCGCGACGAAGCTGAACGTGTCGCGGGCGCGGAGCGCGAACATTTCCTCGCGCTCGCGATCCTTCCCGACGTGGAACGGCGACGCGGAGACGTTGACGAGGAGCTGCGCGCCGGCCAGAGCAAGATCGGTCGCCGGCGGCCCCGGCTGCCACATGTCCTCGCAAACCGTCACGCCGACGAGCACGTCCCCCAGTCGCACCATCACGAGGTCGTGGCCCGAGGCGAAGTAGCGCTGTTCGTCGAAGACGCCGTAGTTGGGCAGGAACCGCTTGCGGTAGATCGCCTGCACCTTGCCGGCGGAACAGACCGCGCACGCGTTGAAGAGATCGCCGTCGAAGTGGGGGGTGCCGACGAGCACGACGACGTCCTTCGTCTCGGCCGCGATCTGCCTCAACGATTGCTCGGCCGCCTTGATGAACCCCGGCCGCAGGAGCAGATCCTCGGGCGGGTAGCCCGTGACCGCGAGCTCCGGGAACAGAACGAGCTCGGCGCCCGCGGCGCGCGCCTCCTCGAGCCGGTCGAGAATCAGGGCGCGGTTCCCGTCGAGGTCGCCGACGACCGTGTTGATCTGCGCGAGCGCGAGTCTCATCAGTTTGCGACTCCTAGTCGAAAACTCTATCAGCCGACCGCAGCCGCGATCCCCTCGAGCGCGTCCGGGTTCTCGACCGACGACATGTCGCCGGGATCCTGGCCGAGCGCGGTTGCCCGCACGGCGCGGCGTACGATTTTGGCCGACCGCGTCTTCGGCAACGCAGGGACGAACAGCACCCGGTCGGGGGCGAACGCCTTGCCCAGCTCGCCCGCGACCAGCGCGCGCACGTCGTCCTCCTCCGCCGACGCGCCGGGTGCGAGCACGCAGAAGACCCACGCGACCTCGCCCTTGACCTCGTGCGGGACGCCGATCGCCGCCGCCTCCGACACGGCCGGGTGCGCGACCACAGCCGACTCGATCTCGGCCGGCCCGATCCGCTTGCCGGCGATGTTGAGCGTGTCGTCGGAGCGCCCGTGCAGGAACCAGTAGCCGTCCTCGTCGACCGTCGCCCAGTCGCCGTGCGTCCAGATGCCGGGGAACCGTCGCCAGTAGGTCTCGAGATAGCGCTCGGGGTCGCCCCAGAAGCCACGCGTCATCCCGGGGAACGGCTTGCGGCAGACGAGCTCTCCCACCTCGCCCGTACCGACGAGCGACCGCCCGTCCGGATCGAGCACGTCCATCGCCATCCCGAGCGCCGGCCCGCCGAGCGAGCACTCCTTGATCGGCTCGGCCACGGAACAGGACAGGAAGCAGGCGCCGACCTCCGTTCCACCGGAGATGTTGATGATCGGGCGCCCTACGTGCTCGGCCAGCCAGCGATACGGGTCGGGATTCCAGGGCTCGCCGGTGGTGACCACCGTCCGCAGCGAGGAGAGGTCGGCCTGCGGGTCGCCGTGCGGGATCAGCGCGCGAATCAGCGTGGGCGAGCAGCCGAGGATCGAGACCTGCTCCTCCTCGACCAGGCGCCAGAGCCGGTCGGAGGGCCAGTCGGGAGCACCCTCCGCGAAGACGATCGTCGAGCCCATCGCGCCGCAGCCGACGACGGTCCACGGGCCCATGATCCAGCCCATGTCGGTGGCGAAGTGGACGATGTCGTCCGCGTGCGCGTCCGCCTGGTAACACGTCTCGCGGGCGATCGAGACGAGGAAGCCGCCCTGGACGTGCAGCACGCCCTTCGGCTTCCCGGTCGTCCCGGAGGTGTACGTGAGCAGGTAGGGGTGCTCGGAGTCGACCGCCAGGGGCTCGAGCGTTCCGGGGCAGCCCGCCAACTCCTCGTCCCACGGTGCGACGACCACGTGCTCGAACGCCGGCGCTTCGCGCCGTGCCTCCTCGAGGATCGCCAGCATCGGCTGCTCGCGTCCCCGCCGGAGCGACGAGGGCGCCGTGATCGCCACCTTCGCCCCGGAATCGACGAGCCGCTGTGCGACGGCCGGCGCGGCGAAGCCGGAGAACACCGGCACCTGCACCGCTCCGATGTGCGCGCAGGCGTGCGATGCGATCGCCACCTCCGGCGACATCGGCAGGTAGATCGCGACCCGGTCGCCCGGCTCGACGCCGAGCGCGACCAACCGCTCGGCGAGTCGCGTGACCGCGTCCGAGAGCTCCGTGAACGTCAGCTCGCGCCGGGCGCCGTCCTCCCCCCGGAAGACCGCCGCCACCCGGTCGCCGCGGTGGCGGTGGACGCAGTTCCAGGCGATGTTCAGCTTCCCGCCGGTGAACCACGTCGCCCACTCCGGGCCACGCGCGAGGTCGACGACCTGCTCCCAGGGCTCGAAGAACTCGAGCCCCATATCCTCGATCACCGCCGGCCAGAACCACTCGGGCTCGTCGATTGACCGGGAGACCAGGTCGCGGTAGCGCTCGAAGCCGTGCTTACGCATCAGCCGGACGACGTTCGCGTGGGCGAGCGTCTCCTCGTCCGGTGTCCAGACCACCTCCGTCACGCGCGTAACACTAACCAGCTGCTAACTTAGTGCGCACTAACGTATGAAGGCCCGGATCCTCGCCAGCTTCCTCGACGACGAGCACCGCAAGTGGTGGACGCTCGTCGCCGTCGCCTTCGGGCTCTTCATGATCATGCTCGACAACACGGTGGTGAACGTCGCGCTGCCGTCGATCCAGCGTGACCTAAAGGTCAACGTTTCCTCGCTCGAGTGGGTGGTCAACGCCTACTTCCTCACCTTCGCCGTTCTGATGCTGACCGGCGGCAAGCTGGCCGATGTCTTCGGCCGGCGCCGGATGTTCATCCTCGGTCTGGTCGTCTTCACGCTGTCCTCGCTCGCGTGCGGCCTCGCGACGAACGGCGATACGCTGATTGCGTCGCGCGCGGTGCAGGGCGTGGGGGCGGCGCTGATGAACCCGGCCACGCTATCGATCATCACGGCGACCTTCCCGCCGCGGCAGCGCGGGATGGCGATGGGCATCTGGGTAGGGGTCTCGGCCGTCGCGCTCGCGCTCGGCCCGATCACCGGCGGCCTGCTCAGCCAGCACGCCCACTGGAGCTGGATCTTCTTCATCAACGTCCCGATCGGCGTGTTCGCGATCCTCGCCGCGCGGATCGTGATCAGGGAGACCAAGGACACCTCGTCGGAACAGCGGCTCGACCTGCCCGGGCTGGCGACCTCGGGCGGCGCGCTGCTCGCGCTCACGTATGCGCTGATCGAGGCGAACGCAAAGGGCTGGACCTCGGCCGAGATCCTCTCGCTCTTCGTGGTCGCGGCCGTGGGCTTCGCCGCGTTCATCGCGCTCGAGCGGCGCCAGCGCGCGCCGATGCTCGACCTCTCGCTCTTCCGGGACCGGACGTTCACGGGCGCGAACCTGACGATGCTGCTGGTGGCGCTGTCGATGTTCGGCGTCTTCTTCTTCGTCTCGCTCTTCGTCCAGAACATCCTTGGCTACTCGCCCGTCCAGGCCGGCGCGTCGTTCCTGCCGATGACGCTGTGCATCATCTTCTTCGCGCCGGTGGCCGGGAGGCTGTCGGACCGGATCGGCTCGCGGTGGCTGATGAGCGGCGGCATGGCACTCATCGGCATCTCGCTCGTGCTCTTCTCGCTGCTGAACGAGACCTCGACCTTCTGGAATCTGTTCCCTGCGCTGCTTGTCGGCGGCGCGGGCATGGCGATGGCGATGACGCCGACGACCGCGGCTGCGATGAGCGCGGTGCCCGTGGACAAGGCCGGGATCGGCTCCGGCGTCCTGAACAGCTCGCGCCAGGTCGGCGGATCGCTCGGGATCGCGATCATGGGGGCGATCCTCGGTTCCTACGTCACCGTTTCGAGGGCGAGCCCGGACTTCCCGGCCCAGTTCGTCGACGGGTTCCAGGCAGCGCTCCACGTCGCCGCCGGGATCGCGTTCGCGGCCGCGATCGTCGCCTACGCATTGGTGCGGGATACCCGGCACCGGCCTGCACTCGCGGCCGAGATGGGATGAAAGGCCGGCTGCCCGCCAGCGAGCGGCGGGCCGCTGTGGTCGATACGGCCTGTCGCGTCTTCGCCCGCTGCAGCTACCGCGGCGCGACCACCGCGGAGATTGCCCGCGAGGCCGGCGTCACCGAGCCGATCCTCTATCGCCACTTCGATTCGAAGCAGGCGCTCTACTTCGCGTGCATCGACGACGCCTGGGGTCGGGTGCGCCGAGCATGGGAGGGAGCGGTCGAGGCCGAGGACGATCCGCGGGCGTGGCTGACGGCGATGGCGAGCGCGTTCTTCGAGTTCGGCGAGCAGCGCCCGGCAGTAGCGAGCCTCTGGATGCATGCGTTGACCGAATCGGGCGACGAGCCCGAGATGCGGAGGTTCCTGCGCCGGCACCTGCGCGAGGTGCACGACTTCGTCGAGGGCGTGCTCCGGCGCTGTCAGGAGGCGGGGGCTGTGCCTGCCGACCGCGACGCGCGGGCGGAGGCCTGGATCTTCATCGCCATCGGCCTGCTGGTCGCGGTCACGGGCCGGCTCGGCGGGTTGCAGCAGGGCGATCTCGAGCGGATCCGCGCCTCACGGCGCACCTGGCTGACCGGCTCGGCGTAAACCCCCAGAGAGAAATTGGCCCGTTGACAACGCCGTAACGCGTCAGCCGCCGAGGTATCGCTGACGCTCGGTGGTGCTGAGCGTGCGCCCGATCCGAGTGAGCCGGGTTCGCGCGACCGCGCGCAGGTCATCGAGGCGCCCGCAGATCTCGCAGTTGTATATCCGGGTCGTTCCGTCTCGGCTGGTGACGGCGAGTCGGTCGGAGTCAGGAGAGAAGGAGGCTGTTGTCAGCGGCGCCTGGGGACCGTCCAAAAATAGGAGCAACTGGCCGGTTTCAGCCTGCCAGAGGCCTGCAGTGATCGGTCCTGCGGTCACGATCCAACGGCCGTCGGCGCTGAACGATGCGCCGAAGAGGGGACCGAAGTGCGCGCGGAGGAGCTTCTCGGCTTTGCCGGTGGCAACGTCCCACGTTCGTGCGTCGTGGTCCCGGCTTGCTGTCACCACGCGGGTTCCGTTCGCGCTGAACTGCGCATCGGTCAGGGCCTGCCGGTGGCCGCGGAGCATATGCAAGAGCTCACCGGTCTCGGCGTCCCAGATCCCGGCGGTTTTGTCGGCAGCGGCGGTGAGGATCGTCTTTCCGTCGGGGCTGAACGAGACTCGCACGATCTCTCCGCGGTGCCCCCGGAGTGTTGAGCGCAGCGTGCCGGTCTGCGCGTCCCAAACCCGCGCGATTCCGTCGGCACTGCCCGTCACGACGCGATCGCCGCGGGGGGAGAACGCCGCACAGCAAACGGAGGCGGGGTGCTGGAGCGTCCTGACGGGCGCGCCGTCCTCTGCGCGCCAGATTCGTAACGCCGAGCCGCTTGTGCTGAGGACGAGCTCGCCGTCGGGGCTGAAGGCGGCAGTCGTGACGGGCAGGCTGTGCTTGAGCGTCCGCAGTAGCTGCCCGTCGCTGGTCCGCCAGATGCGCGCCGTATGGTCTGAGCTGGCTGTCACGAGGCGGCTGGCGTCCGCGCTGAAGCGGATGTCGAGGAAGGGGCCGCCGGTCAGCTTCAGCGGGAGATTCGGGATGCCGACGCGCCAGATGCGGGCCGTGCCGTCGAGGCTTGCCGAGGCGAGGAGACGACCGTCGCGGCTGAACGACGCTGCTGGCACAGGACCGCTTGCTTTTGCGAGCGCGCGAAGCTCGGGCTCGGTCCCGGGATCCCAGAGACGCGCCGTGCCGTCCTGGCTGGCCGTAGCGACGGTCCTGCCGTCGGGGCTGAAGGCAGCGCGTTCAACGGTGTCGATGTGGCCGCGAAGCGTGGTGACGAGCCGTCCGGTCTCTGCGTCCCAGGCCCGCGCTGTGTTGTCGGCGCCCGCCGTGACCAGCCACTTGCCATCGGCGCTAAATGCGGCGCTCTCCACGGCGTTGGCGTGGAGCAGGATCGTTACCGGGTTTCCGGTACGTGTGTTCCAAATCCGCGCCGTGCCGTCGATGCTCGTTGTCACGACGACGTTGCCACGCGGGCCGAAAAGCGCTTCGGTGACTGCTTGCCTGTGCCCAGCGAGCAGGTGCAGCTGCTGGCCCGTGTGGACGTCGAAGATCCGCGCTAGGTGGTCGATCCCGCCTGTTACGAGAAGATTCGAGTTGGGGCTGAACGCGGCGCTCGAGACGCCTGTGGCAGGCAGTTCGTGGAGTAGGCGCCCCGACCGAACCTCGAAGATACGCGCACGATAGTTCGTGCTGTCGGGGTTGTTGCCGACGGTTACGAGGAGTGTCCCAGTGCGACTGAAGGCGACGTGCCGTACGGGGCCGGGGTGGCGTAGAGTGCGAAGCATCTTCGCGTCGGGGACGTGCCAGATCGTGGCGGCGCCGCTGCCGGCGGCCGTGACGAAGAGGCGGCCGTCACGGCTGAACGCTGCGTCATTGACGGCAGAGCCGACCCTGCGCGTCGCGAGCAGCTGCCCGGTGCCGGTCAGCCAGAGGCGCGCTGTCCCGTCGCGTCCCGCGGTTAGCAGGAGCCGGCCGTCGGGGCTGAACGTCGCGCTGGTCACCGGTCCGTGCTGCGCGAGCACGTGCAGCGGCCCGCTCCCGTCGGTCTTCCAGACCCGGGCGGTACCGTCGTCGCTTCCAGTCAGGACAAGGCCGCCCGGGCGGCTGAACGATACGGTCGTGACCGGGCCCGCATGCCGAAGCACGGCCCGCATCCGTGACTCGAGTAGCGCTGCCCTCAATGCGTCCTCGACTTGCGGCGTCGGCTTCACGCGCGCCGCCTCCAGGCCGAGCAGAAGGGCGAGTTCAGGATCGGATTGAAGCTGCGCCGCGGCGGCGGCCGCCAGTTCGCGGGAATGCGAGGCCCTTGCCTGTGCGCGGGCTTCGCTTCGTTGCGTCAGCGCGAAGATGGCGACGCCCGCTACGAGCAGGAGCGCGACGATCGCCGCTCCTGCGAGCACGAGTAGGCGGCGCTGACGCCGCTCGGCCTGCTCGTGCTGCCGTTTGAGTTCCCGCTCTGCCTCGTGCGTCGTCTTCCACGTCAGCACCGGCTCGGCGAGAACGTCGTGGAAGATCTCGTACCGGGAGCCACCGCTCGCGTGGGAGCTCGAGCGCAGGATGCGTTCGTTGGTCAGCTTCGTAAGCACTGGCTGGAGCTCTGTTTCCGGCCTTCGTGCGTAGCCGGCGAGGTCGCGCGCCTCGTGGGCGACCTTTGTGCCTGTTGGCGTCACAAGATGATCAAGGACCGCGGCGGCGATGTCCTTTTCGTGCGGGGTGAGTGCTTCGAGCGCGCCCTCGAGGTGCTGGCGAACAACCGGGCCGGCTCCGCCCAATCCTCGGAGGGTTTCGAGCCGGAGGGTGTGCGAGCCGCTGCCGAGTTCCTCGTCCCACAACCGCTGCATCACGAGCTGGAGGTAGGGCGTCTCGACGCGCGCGACCTGCGGAGCGCGTTCGACGGCACCCCGGCCCGGCTGGCCGAAGTCGACCCGCCCGGCGGCGACCTCGTCCAGCACGGCGTCAACGAGCTCTTCTTCGACCGTCACCGGCTCGCCGGCGGCGAGGCGATTCACTGCCTCGACCGGACCAAGGATCGCAACACGGGCTGCGCCCGGATCGAGGTGGTCGAGGCGTAGGTAGTTCCCGAAGAGATTCGGGATCCCGGGCTTGAAGACGTCCAGCTTTGCGAGCGCGTCTTCCCGGATCGAGAGGAGAAAGCTTGCCCTCACATCGGTTCGGCTGACCGCATCTGCCAGTTCGGTCGTGAACGATCTCGGCCCCGCGTCGGCACCGTGGTAGAGGAAATATTCCTCGAACTGGTCGAGGATGACGTAGAGATCACCGTCGAGGAGCGCCGTCGCGTTCGCGAGACGCTCGGCGAGTGCCGCGTCCCCGTTCGGCTGCGCCAAAGCCGGCCGCCCGAGCGCGTCCCTCACCGCATCGTCAACGGCGTCGGCGAATGCGCGCACGGGGTCGTCGCGCCACGCGTGGAAGGCGGCCACGGCGACTTCCGGCTTCCCTCGCTCCCGGACGTTATCGCGTGCCAACTGGCGGAGGTAGTGGGCCACGCCGGCGCCAAGGAGCGAGCTCTTCCCGACGCCGCTCTCGCCGTAGAGGACGGTGAGACGCGACGCCATCAGGTTGGCGACGAGCAGCTCACGCTCTCGGTCGCGCCCAAAGAAGAGCAGGACGTCGAGTTCGGCGTCCTCGAACGGGGCGAGTCCCTTGTACGGTGGCAAACGGTCGTGCTTGGACGTCCCGCTCATCCGCCGGCGGCAAGCTCAACGTCGAGGCGGGCACGAAGATCCCCGATGTAGTCGTCGAGCGGAACGTCGAAGACTTGGACGCCGCGCTGATGCCAGAGCTCGCGCTCGATCACAGCCGGCCTCGACCGCACGGCCCACGATCGATACGCAACCTTCTCCTGCCCCCAGACCCGGTGAAGGAAGACGCGCAGGCTCCATTCCTCGATCGGGTATCCGAGGAAGAGAAAGTGGCTCCGGCGGATGCGTGCCGCGAGCGTTACCGGTACCGCTCTCCCGAGACCGGCGTCGGCGAGATAGTCGATGTGGTCGTCCTCACTGAGTACGAAGCTCTCCCACTCCCTTCCGGGCAGACGGTCGATCCGCCCGTGAATCTTGAAAATGACCGTCCTCCGCTCCAGCGACAGCTCCGTGTAGGTATTTGGCACCTCGACCACTGTCGGCGGCCCTCCAGTGGGGATGTGCAGGAATTTGCCGCGGTGACGGCCGAGCGCGACATACGAGACCACATCGAACTCCTCGCCTGCTTGTTCGAAGGCCCGCTCGAGCGCGTCGTCGAAGTTCGTCGTCACGATCAGCAGGCGGGTGCTGCCGCGGTCGCGGACAAGAGCCGCCAGATCGGCGAGCAGCCGGTCGACGGGACCTGGCGTTCGCTCGTGCTCGAAAAGCCCGTGAATCTCGTCATAAAGCGGGCCGACGCCCTCGGTCAGGGCGACATACTGGGCGGCACGCGCGAGGTCGCGGCAGTGCGCGGCTGGGCATGCAAAGCGGGACGTGAGGTGGGCGAGAACCTGGTCGACGCTCGGTATCGCATCGGCCGCATTCTGATCTGAAGTACTTGCCTCCGTCCCGACGACGGCCACGAGGCGACCGGCGAGTAGGGCGTCGAAAACGGCGCCCGGGTGATCGACGGGCTCGCCGCCGGCTGGTGCTGGCTGCAGGGTCACCTCCTGGCGGAGGATTGAGCGGTACAGCTGTTGGAGCAACGGGCCTGGCTCGATCCCGAGCTCCTCGACAAGCGCGCGACGCGCCTCGTGGTACGCCTCCAGAGCCTCGGCCTGGCGGCCGGATCCGTAGAGAGCAAGCATTAAATGCCCGCGCACCCGTTCCCGCAGAGGATTCTGTGCGACGAGTGTTTCGAGCTCCCCAACGAGCTCGCTGCGCCGACCGAGCTCGAGTTCGGCTTCGATTCGCTCCTCCAGCGCCGCCAGCCGCAACTCCTCCAGCCGCCTGATCTCGCCCTGCGCAAACGCGGCGTAGGTCATGTCTGCAATTGGCGGCCCGCGCCAGAGTGCGAGCGCCTCGCCGAGCTTGTGCACCCGTTCCCCAGCTTCCCCGCCTCGTGCTTCCTTAAGGAGCCGTTCGAAGCGCGCCGAATCGAGTCTGTCCGGCTCGACCTGGATCAGGTAGCCAGGTGGGCGGGTAATGATCATTTCGGGGCCGAGCAGCTTGCGCAGCTGAGACACGAGATTCGTGAGCGCCGTCGCCGCCGTCGGTGGCGGCTCAGCATCCCAGAGCTCCTCGATGATGCGCTCGGCCGCAACAACTTCGCCGGCGTGAAGAAGCAGGAGAGTGAGGAGCGCGCGCTGCTTCTGGCCGCCAAGCGTGAGCGGCCCGGACTCGGCGACGACCTCAACGGGTCCAAGGACCCGGAACTCGAGCACTCAGCAGTTGTAACACCGGGCGCGCTGCCCGCCTAGTGGCGTTTGGCACCCGTTTGCGCGGCGTGGCCTGGGTATTTGCGGCCGGATCGATCGTCGGCGCATGTTCAGCGCCGACAACGTCAGCAGCCGCGGCCGGCGTCACTTCCTCCGGCTCGCCACATTCGCCGCCACGGTGGCGACCCTTCTGACCGCTTCGGCTCCAACGGCAACGAACAGCTCGGAGGAGGAGCTCGAGGGCCGGGCCCCCACGCCGGTCGAGCTCCAGCCCGCCGTCGAAGCGGCGTTCGTGCGCGAGAGCTACGCACCAGGGACGGCAGCACGGCTTGTCGTCTTCAACCGCGCGAGCGGGCTCACGTTTCAGCTGTTCCACGCCGGACCCGAGCACACCACCACGCGCGGCTACAGCGAGATGCAGGGCGTGCCGGTCACTCCTCCGCGACGAATCGGCGCGTCTGACTGCCACCTCGCCATCGCCATCCGCGTCGGCAACTGGCCGAGCGGCCTCTACTTCGCCCGGCTGGCCGCCGCCGACGGACGCGTCGGCTTCGCGCCCTTCCTCGTGCCCCCCCGGCAGCTCGGCGAGCATCGCGTCGCCGTTGTCCTGCCGACACTGACGTGGCAGGCGTACAACCTCCGCGACGACGACGGCGACGGCGACGGCGACAGCTGGTACGCGGACTGGCACAGGCATACGACGCGACTCGGCCGGCCGTTCCTGAACCGCGGCGTGCCCTACAGCTTCCGCAAGTACGACCTCCCCTTCCTGCGCTGGCTCGCCACGACGAAGCGCAGCGTCGACGTTCTCTCCGATGCCGACCTCGACTCCGCCGCGAGCGCGCGGGCGCTGGCCGACGCCTACGACCTGATCGTCTTCCCCGGCCACCACGAGTACGTGACCACGCACGAGTACGACCTCGTCAGCGGCTATCGCGATCTCGGCGGCAACCTCGCTTTCCTCTCCGCGAACAACTTCTTCTGGCGCGTCATTCGCCACGGCCGCACAATCGAGAAGACGAAGCAGTGGCGCGACCTCGGCCGCCCAGAAGCCGCGCTGATCGGCAGCGAGTACCGCGGCAACGACTCCGGTCAGCACCGCGGCCCCTGGATCGTTCGCGACACGGCCGCGGCGCCCTGGCTCTTCGCCGGCACGGGCCTCCAGAACGGCTCAACCTTCGGCAGCGGCGGTATCGAAATCGACAAAACGGCGCCGGCCTCCCCGCGCGGTGTAATCGTCGTCGCCGAGATCCCGGACGTCTTCGGCCCCGGCTTCACAGCCCAAATGACCTACTACGAGACGCCGCGGGGTGCGAAAGTCTTCGCCGCCGGCGCCTTCACGATCGCCGGCTCCGTTGAGGGCAACCCCACGGTCGCCAAGCTCGTCGAGAACCTCTGGCTGAAGCTCGCCCGCCCCTGATGCAGCGTCTCTCCCGAAGGAGAAGATGACGAACCTGAATCGGAATCTCGTTCGACGGCGAAAGGAAGCGAACGTCGGTGCAAGGCCGCGCCTTTCCAGGTCGTACGTCGGCGGCGTTGACGGTGCTTTCGCTGCGTTCTACCCTCGCGTGGATGTCAGGCTCTCGCTTGGGCCGAATCGTTCTCGTCATGGGGTTCGGGCTCCTGCTTCCCGGCGGGAGAGGCGCCAATGATTGGAGGCCCTAATCGACGTGTGGTCGGGGCTGTTTCGGTCGCGGTGGTCGCGGCTGCAATCGGCGGAGCTGTCTTCTACGTGGCTGGAACTCGTCACGAGCCGCGCCTCGCAGCACGTTCCGTCCGTCCCGTTCCCCCGAAGCCAGCCGAACATCAAGCGGCCGGCGCAAAGCTGCCTGCTCGCCCCATCATCGGGGAGGACGTTCCTCGAGCGAGGCTCCTCTGTGTGCTCGCGCCAGGCACGACGAGTCTGCCACCGGGCCGCCTCCGAGGCCTAGCGCATCACCTGCGCCAGTATCCGGATTTGGCGCTCGCCACCGCCGCGCAGGGAGCCGCGGCCGAGCGCCTGCTGGCCAAGCTACGCGCTGCCGCCGTGCGCTGGCGCAACCCGCGCGAGGCGGCCGCGGCGGGCTTCGACATGCACACGGCACGCCGGACGCCTGGAGATACGGCACCGCACTACCTCCATGCCGAGAATCGCCGTTTTGCACGTGACGGCCGCTACCTCGACCCCCAGCGGCCCGAGGCTCTGATCTACGCGAACGTGCCCGGGCACGCTCTCGTTCTAATCGGCGTCATGTTCAGCATGCCGCGCGGGATCCAAGGCCCGACCCCCGCAGGCCCGATCGCCCGCTGGCACTTTCATCGCGTCTGCGCGCGCGGCAACCTTCGCGGCCTCAAGCCGCTCAGCGACGGCACGTGCCCGAGCGGCGAGACACTGCGAGAGGGAAGCGAGATGCTGCACGTCTGGTTTACCGACGACCGGCGCAGCGCCTATGCAATCCACGCACCGGAGCCGGAGCTCTGCGCCGCCCGCCTCCTTCCGGTCGGCTACTGCGCAAGCGGGCGGTCCCTCCGAGGGATGTAGCGCGAGCCAACGACCCGAGCGGCTCCAGTCATTGGCGCGCCCGTGCTCGCGCGCCCAGGAAATGGAGAGCCCCGGCTGCGGCTCCCGGGGCTCTCTCTGATCAGATTTGACCTACCGCCTCGCGAGCTCCGAGCCGGCCCTGCGGCTCGGCCGGGCCCGGAATCATGCGCGCGTTCTGCGGCACGCCCCCCGCTTCCAACCTTGTCAATCCTGCGGCGGTGGTTGCGAAGTGACTCGACTATAGGAGTCACGTCCAGATTTGTCAAGTAGGCAAATCAAGTGATCCGCGCTACACTCACTTCACCACCGAAATGGCGAACGAAAGCGCAATAAAGGGGACAGGTCTCGACGGCGTAACCCCGTCCAGTGAAGCGGGATCCAGCGTTCGCGCCGTCCACCTCGGCGAACGCTTGCGCGGACTGCGGGTGGCGGCGGGGCTGACCCAGAGCGAGCTCGCCGGCGGACGGTTCTCCAAGGAGTACCTGAGTCAGATCGAGCGCAGCAAGACGCGCCCGACCGCCGAGACACTCGAGTGGCTGGCGGCGCGGCTCGCCGTCGACACGGGGTTCCTCGAGAGCGGCGTCAGCGCCGAGGAGCGCAGCCGCGTCGAGGCCGCGCTTGCCCGCGCCGAGGCGCTGCTCGAGGCGCACCGTTACGAGGACGCTCTGGCCGAGCTCGCGCGCGGCCGCAATTTTGCAGAAGAGACGGGTGCAGTCGCAGGCACGGGAGCGCCGGAGCTCGAGCTCCGGTCTTTGCTTGCGGAGTCGTGGGCGCGCATCCAGCAAGGCGAGATTCAGCAGGCCCTGGGCCTGCTCGTTCGCGCCCGCGAGCTGGCCGAGCGTCCGGGCCGCTCCGACGTCGACCGGGCGGCCGTCATCTTCCGCTTCGGCGTCTGCCGCTACAAGCTGTCCAGCATCTCGACCGCGGTCGGGTTGCTCGACGAGGCGCTGGCGCTGGCCGATCGCTCGGGCCTGCCGTGCGACCTGCTCCGCTCGGACATTCTCGGGTGGCGTTCCCGCTGCTACCGCCGCCAGCGCGACTGGCAGGCGGCCCGCGAGGACGTCGAGCGGGCGCTCGAGCTTGCCCAATCCGCGGGCGATCACCAGGCGATGGCGAACACGTACTTCCAGGCCTCGCTCGTCGCCGAGCGGGAGGGCCACTGGCTGCTCGCCCGCACCTACGCCGAGCGGGCGCGCGGCTTCTACGAAGAGCTCGCGGACCGCGCGAACGTCGGGCGGATGCTGAACAACCTCGGCGGCTTGAATTTCACGCTGGGGAACCCCGAACGGGCTGTACGCCTGCTCGAAGAGGCGTTTCGGGTCGCAATCGACACCCGCAGCGAGGTGGACGCTGGACAGGCGATGTGTTCGCTGGCCGAGGTTCACCTCGGCACCGGTGAGCCCGAGCAGGCCGAGGTCAAGGCCCGGAAGGCCCTGGAGCTTCTCGGCGACCGGGTCGACTACCTGTACGAAATCGGTACGGCGCAGCTCGCGCTGGGGCGCGCGCTGCTCGAACAAGATCGCTTGAACGAGGCTGAAGAAATCCTCATCGCTGCCGATAGCAGCTTTGAGCAGTTGTCGTCGGTCAGCCACCGGGCTGCGGCCTGGGTCGCACAGGGCGATCTCGCGCAGAAGCGCGGAGCAGATCGTGAGGCGGCCCGCCAGTACCGGCGGGCAGCCGAGGCGCTGCAGGACTTCCGCTTCTAGGCGAAAGGAGACACGTCGTTGTTGGCCAAGGGGACCATCCTCTACATCGTTGTCGTGCTTGCTGTGGCGCTGTCGATCGTCGGCGCCGGTTACGCAGACGGCCACTAGGCAAACCTGCGGCTGCGCCGCACGTTCGCCTAGATTGGCGGCGTGCGGCGCACCGCTTGCCTGCTACTCCTTGCCCTTCTCGTAGGTTGTGGCGGCGGGAAGCCGCGTGAAACGAGTGCCACGAGCCATGGGACGCTCCGCGCCCTTCTCGCCCGCCAGGGCCCCGACGTCGCTCTGGTGCAGGGGACATCGGACTATGCCGTAGGGCCGGTTCGGGTCACATTCCTGGTCGTCGACTCGCACGCGAAGCCGATCAACCGGCCGCGGGCGCGCGTGTGGGTCTCCAAGTCGCTCGACTCGCCGCCGCTCCTGGCGACGGAGGCGGCGCTCGAGCCGATCGGGATTCCGGGCGCGTCCGAAGCCGCCGCCGGCGGCGTCACGGAGATCTACGTGGCCCGATTCCGGCTCGCCAAGCCTGGCACCTACACGCTCCTGGCCCAGCCCGAAGGCGCTGAGATCCAGGGTGTCGGCAACCTGAAAGTGGCGACGCGGCCGCAGGCGCCGGCCGTCGGCGACCGGGCCGTCCCGTCGCGGACACCGACGCTGGCGAGCGCTCGCGGCGATCCGGCGCTGGTGACCACGGCGAGCCCGCCCGACCGGTCATTGCTTCGCTACTCGGTTGCCGCTTCGCTGGCGGCACGCGCCCCGTTCGTACTCGTTTTCGCGACGCCGAAGTACTGTCAGTCGCGCACGTGTGGCCCGGTCGTCGACGTCGCGCAAGCCGTGCAGAAGCTCTTCGCCGGCACCGGCGTCCGCTTCATTCACGTCGAGGTCTTCCAGGACAACAACCCGGCCCTGGGGTACAACCGCTGGCTCAAGGAGTGGCGTCTTCCGAGCGAGCCGTTCGTCTTTCTGGTCGGGCGGGACGGGCGGATCAAGGGTCGGTTCGAGGGCTCGGTCTCGGTCGCCGAGCTCAGCGCGGCCGTCCGGCAAGACCTCCTGTGAGATACTTCCACTACTTCAGTTTGTAAAGCAATGGAGGGAACGATGGCGGAGGGCTACGCGAAGGACGTGCTCGTGACCACCGATTGGCTCGCCGGGCGCCTGGGCGATGGCAGCGTCGTCGTCGCCGAGGTGGACGAGAACACCGACCTCTACGAGGAGGGCCACATCCCCGGTGCGGTCAAGCTCCACTGGCAAGACGATCTCCAGGACCCCGTCGAGCGCGACCTCGTCGAGCAGTCCCGGTTCGAGGAGCTGATGGGGAGCCGCGGCATCGGCAACGACACGACGGTCGTCCTCTACGGCGACAAGAACAACTGGTTCGCCGCCTACGCATACTGGTACCTGAAGATCTACGGCCACCAGGACGTGCGCCTGCTCGACGGCGGCCGGCAGAAGTGGATCGACGAAGGGCGCGAGCTGACGACCGACGAGCCGTCGGTCTCGCCGGCGTCGTACTCGGCCGCGCCGCGCGACGAGTCGATCCGCGTCTACCGCGACACCGTGCTCGGCGGGCTCGGCGCGGACGCGATCGCACTCGTGGACGTGCGGAGCCCGCAGGAGTACTCCGGCGAGCTGATGGCCCCGCCGGGCTATGAGCAGGAAGGCGCGTCCCGCACCGGCCACATCCCCGGCGCGCAGTCGATCCCCTGGGCGCAGGCGGTCCGCGACGACGGAACGTTCAAGGGTGCGGACGAGCTGCGGGAGCTCTACGGCGGCAAGGGCGTCACCGGTGACAAGGAGGTGCGCGCGTACTGCCGGATCGGCGAGCGCAGCGCGCACACGTGGTTCGTCCTCCGCGAGCTGCTCGGCTACGAGAACGTCAAGAACTACGACGGTTCGTGGACCGAGTGGGGCAACCTCGTGGACGTGCCGATCGAGCGCTAGACCCGTCCAGTTCGGACACTCAGGGGTCAGACCCCTTAACAATCCAACCCTCCCGCGCGGCGTATTCGCCGCGCGCGAACCGTGAAGGGGTCAGACCCCTTAACAATGCGGACTACGATCCAGACATGGCCGTAAAGCTGACCGACCTCGTCACCTCTGGCGGCTGCGCGGCGAAGTACCCGGCCGCGAGGCTCCAGGAGCTGCTCGCCGGCTTCGTGCCGGCCGAGGCCGAGGACCTGCTCGTCGGGCTCTCTCCGGCGGACGACGCCGCCGTCTACCGCCTCGACGACGAGACCGCGCTCGTCTTCACGCTCGACTTCTTTCCGCCGCTCGTCGACGACCCCCGCGACTTCGGGACGATCGCGGCGACGAACGCGCTCAACGACGTCTTTGCGATGGGCGGCCGCCCGCTGCTCGCCCTCTCGATCGCCGAATTCCCGGAGGATCTTCCCCAGGAGACCGTCGCCGCGATCCTCGCGGGCGCCGACGAGCAGGTGCGAGCCGCTGGAGCGATCCTCGCGGGCGGGCACACGATCCGCGACCGGGAGCCGAAGTACGGGCTCGCGGTCGTCGGCACCGTTCACCCCGACGGGATCTGGCCGAAAGCGGGCGCCCGGGCGGGAGACGCGCTGTTTCTGACGAAGCCGCTCGGCACCGGCCTCGTCCTGCACGGCGCGACCCGCGGCCTCGCCGGTGAGGAGCAAGTGCGGCCGGCCGTGGAGTGGATGACGACGCTCAACCGCGACTGGGCCGATGTGCTCCGCGGGTTCCGGCCGCGCGCCGTCACCGACGTCACCGGCTTCGGGTTGCTCGGGCATGCGCACGAGATGGCCGACCGGAGCGGCGTGCGGATCGTGCTGGAGTCGGCGTCCTGGCCGGCACTCGACGGAGCGCTCGAGGTTGCGCGCGCCGGCGAGAAGACGGGCGGCGATTCCCGGAACCGCGACTTCGCGGCCGCCCACGTGGCCGCCGAGGGGATCCCGAATGAGCTGCTCGTCCTCGGCTACGACCCGCAGACGGCAGGCGGGCTGCTCGTCTCCCTGCCGGCCGAGCAGGGTGCGGCGCTCGTCGCCGACCTCGGCGCCCGCAACCTCTTCGTGCGCCGCATCGGGCACGTCGAGGACGGCGCCGGCGTGGCCGTGCGCTGACGCTGTCTACACTCGGGCGCGTGCACGTCGAGAGCACGCGCCTTGCCCGGTTACGGGCGTTCGAGCTCGCTCCCGCGACGTTCCGTAGGGTCGCATTCGTCACGATCGCCGCGCTCTGGCTGATTATCGCGACCGGCGCCGTCGTTCGGTTGACGAGCTCGGGGCTCGGGTGCGAGCACTGGCCCGGCTGCGAGCCGGGGCGGCCGTTCCCCGAGAAGGACTACCACGCCTACATCGAGTTCGGAAACCGGCTGGTCGGGGGTGTGACGATCATCCTCACGCTGGCGCTCGCGGTGGGCGCCCGGGCCACACGCGGTCTGCCGCGCTGGGCCCGATGGCTCGCGGTGGGGACCTTCGCCGGAACGCTCGCCCAGGCGCCGCTCGGCGCGATCACCGTCTATGCGCACCTGCACCCCGCGCTCGTGATCCCGCATCTGCTGCTCTCGATCGCGGTGCTCGGCGCGGCGATCGTCGTCGGCCTCGAGTCGGTCGGGCTCGTTCGTGGACACGGACGGCCGCTCGACCGGGAGCCACGGCTTGCCGGCCTTGCGATCGTCGCCGCCTGCTTCGCACTCGTCGCCTCGGGGACGATCGCGACCGCGGCCGGTCCACACTCCGGAGGCGAGAACGTCTACCGGCTCTGGTCACTCCGTCCCGCGCTGCTGCTCCACGGCACCGCCGTTGCCGTGCTCGGATGCGGCCTGATGTTCCTGATCGGCTACCTGTTCGCGCGGCGCGCGGCGATCGGTCCCTACTTCGCCGCCGCCGCCGGCCTCGCCGGGCTCCTCCTCGTGCAGATGGCCCTCGGCGACATCCAGTACCGCACGCACCTGCCCTGGTGGCTCGTGCTCGTCCACGTCGCCGTAGCCGCGACCGTGTGGTCGTGGGCAGTCGCCCTGGTCGCCTCGATGTGGCGGCCGCCCGCCGCGATCCAGAAGCGTTCCGCGTAAACTGGCCGAATGGCGGAGCTGCATGTCGCGCGCCGCCCGGCGCTCGAACGACCCGTTCTGATCGCCGCTTTTCGCGGCTGGAACGACGGCGGCCAGGGCGCATCGCTCGCCGCCGGATACCTCGCGAAGACCTGGGACGCCGCCCGCTTCGCCGAGATCGACCCGGAGGGCTTCTTCGACTTCCAGGCCACCCGCCCGCACGTGAAGCTCGAGGAGGGGCTGACCCGGCGGATCGACTGGCCGGAGACGATCTTCTACCACGGCCGGCCCGACGGCATGGACCGGGACGCGGTGCTCCTGCTGGGCGTGGAGCCGAACCTGCGCTGGCGCACGTTCGCGGGCCTGATCGTCGACTTCGCCCGCGAGCTCGGCGTCGAGCTCGTCGTCACCCTGGGCGCGCTGCTCGCCGACGTGCCTCACACCCGGCCGACGCCGGTGACCGGCAGCGCGACCGACCCCGATCTGATCGAGCAGCTCGGGCTCCAGGCCTCCCGCTACGAAGGCCCGACCGGGATCGTCGGCGTCGTGCACGACGCCTGCAAACGGGCCGGCATCCAGTCGGCGAGCCTTTGGGCTGCCGTGCCGCACTACGTGTCGCTCGCCCCGAGCCCCAAGGCGGCCGGTGCGCTCTGCGAGCGTCTCGCCACGCTGCTCGGCGCGGAGATCGACACGACCGAGCTCGACCAGGCCTCGGACGCCTACGTCCGCCAGGTCAGCGAGGCGATCGCCTCGGACGAGGAGACGGCGTCGTACGTCGAGGAGCTCGAGCGGAGGGTGGACGAGCTGGACGAGAGCGACATCCCCTCGGGCGAGTCGCTGGCGGCGGAGCTGTCGCGGTACCTGCGCGAGCGCGAGGAGGACGGCGAGGGCGGCCCCGGCCCGGGGTCAGAGCACTAGCCGAACGTGAAGGCGTAGGCCTCGACGCCCGGGGAGAACCGGAGCTCGAGGAGCGCGTCCTGCGTCTTCGTCCCGTCGAGGAGTGTGTATAGGCGGTCAGCCGTCACGCGCACCGTGCGCTGGGGCTTGCCGTCCACGAGCACCTGCACGCGACCCTTCCCACCGAGCACGAGGAAGACCTTGGCGGCGTAGAAGTGGAGGCGCAGGCGCGCGTCGCGCACGGCGACGAGGCGCTCAGCGTCCAGGCGCAGCCGGCCCGAATAGGCGAGCTCGTCCTGCGCGAGGTTGCGCGGGAACGAATAGTCCCCGACCGTGCCCTCGTGGAGCGGCGAGCCGGTGTAGCGGGCGATTCGCTGGAAGCCGAGGTAGGACTCGGGTGTCAGCGGTCCGGTCGGCGTCAGGTCGCGGAGCCGGGCCGACGCCGGTGCCGCCGGCTGCTCGCCGAGCAGCAGGCGGATGTTTCGCTCGGTGACGTCGTATTTGCCCTCACCGAAGTGCGCGTAGCGGACGTGGCCGTCGCGGTCGATGAGGTACTTCGCGGGCCAGTACTGGTTCCCGAACGCGGTCCACGTGCCGTACTTGTTGTCGAGTGCGACCGGGTAGTGAACGCCCAGCCGCTTGACCGCGCTGCGGACGTTCGACGGCACCGACTCGAATGCGAACTCGGGCGTGTGCACGCCGACGATCACGAGCCCGTCCTTGCGGTACATGCGGTCCCACGCCTCGACGTGCGGGAGCGTGCGCAGGCAGTTGATGCACGAGTACGTCCAGAAGTCGATCAGCACCACCTTGCCGCGCAGCTCCTCGAGCGTCAGGGGCGGGCTGTTCACCCACTCGGAGATCGCCGTGAATTCGGGCCCAAGCCCGAAGTCCGGGAGCCCGCCGGCAGCCGCGGGCGTCCGCACCGCCGCCCGCTTCGTGATGTTCGTGCCGCGCGCAAACGCGTCCCTTCCCGACCCGCTCGCCTCCGTCCTGTCCTGCAGGAGCTTCGTCCAGTCGGGGAACGCCCGCTGCGCCTTCACGTCGAGGTTGAAGACCAGCGCGAACGCGGACGCGGCGACGACGAGGCCGAAGACCAGGCGGAATCGCTCGACCCCCGCGCGGATCCCGGTGCTGACCCGTTGCCCGCCAATCGCAATCGCCAGCAGGACAAGCGACACGCCGACGGTGTAGGCGACTGCGACGGCGAGCGTCTTGAACCCGAAGTCGCTCACCGCGGCCGAGCTCGTCACGTAGCCGATCGCGGGCCCGCCGCAAGGCACGAAGACGAAGCCGAGCGCGCAGCCGAGCAGGAAGCCGCCGCCGAGGTCGCTCGAAGGGCCCCGCGCGAGGCGCGCGAGGGGGCGCTCGATGAGCACGCCGACCTGCGGGAGCACGAGGATCACGGCGATCAGGAAGAGCAGCCCGATCGAGACGTTGCGAAGGAGATCCTTCGGTAGGCCGAGCTGGTCGAGCACCCAGGCGGCAAAGAGGATCGAGACCAGGAAGCAGCTCGCGAGGCCCGCGATGATCGCGAACGGTCGGCGCCGGTTCTCGCCGATGCCGCCGCCGAGCACGATCGGCAGCACGGGCAGCACGCAAGGCGAGATGGCCGTAATCAGCCCTGCGAGAAAGGCGAAGACGATAGCGAGGGCCATCGCTCGTTATTCGGTCTTGATGGCCGGCTCGGTTGTTACACCGTCCGTCCCTGCGTTCGTCTTCGCTGCGTCGGCGGGAGCGGCAGCCGGCTTCCGCTTGCGACGCCGGCGACGGCGGCGGCCGGGGTGTGCCTTCGGTGCCGGGAGGTCCTCCGCCAGCGCGTCGGCGACCTCGGCGATCGTGCCGAGCTCTTCGCGGGCAGCCTCGAGCGCGTGGTTCGCGCGCGGCGTGTAGCCCTCGGCGGACGCGAGCAGCGCCGCCGCAGTCGCGATCGGCAGCTCCTTCGCCGCCGCGGCGAGCTTGGCCGCGTTCTCCTCGTGCCGGTGCCCGCGAGAGTTCGCCAGGGCGCCGAGCAGGCGCTTCGCCTCGGGGTACTCGGCGCTCGCCTTGCGGTCGAGCACCTTGCGCACCGCCCGTGCCAGCCGCCACGTCCACCGGGCCAGGATCTGCTCGGGGGCGTCGGGGCGTGCCTCGCCGATCGCCCGTAGGAGGATCCGGACGCCCTGGACGCGGTCCTTCTCCCACGGCGGCGCCTGGGTGACGAGGGTGACGAGGTCGTCGAAGCTCGCGCGGTCGATCGGCATCCCCACGCGGTCCGAGAGCGCCATGATCCGCAGGCGACGGTTCGGGTTCTCGGCCGCGCAGGTGAAGAGGAACTGCTCGAGCGCGGCCTTGCTCGCGCGCGCGGTCAGCTTCTCGAAGAGCGCGACCCGGTCGTCGAAGCGGGCCTGCCGGCCGGCGATGCGCGCCCAGAAGCGCTGCTCTTCCTCGTCGAGGTAGCGCGGGTCGATGCGCTGCCACTCGCGCTGGATGACGGCGAGCCGCCGGTTGACGTCCGGGGTGACGGGGACGAGCCACGGCGCGGGCGCGAGCTTGCGGCGGGCACGGCGCTGGACGCGCCGGCGCGGTGCGGGCGTGACCCGCGCGCCCTCACGGTAGAAGTCGGCGCCGAGCAAGGAGTGCAGCGTGATCACGCGGTCGCTGTGGGTCGCGCCCTTCTGCACGAAGTCGACGACGATCCCGGCTTCCTTGCGCGGATGCATGCGCATGATCCGGCCGATGCGCTGCTGGTAGACGCGGCGGCTGGCTGTCGGGGCGAGGTGCATGACCACCGTCGCGCGGGGCGAGTTCCAGCCCTCGGCCAGCAGCATCGCGTTTACGAGCACGTCGATCTCGCCGCGCTCGTATGCGGCGAGGATCTCGGCGAGCTGGACGGGCGGCGTCCGCCCGCTGACCGCCTCCGCCTTCAGGCCCGCGGCACGGAACTCCTGTCCGAGGTTGTAGGCGTGCTCGACCCCCGCGGCGTAGACCACGCCGGGAGTCGAGTCGAAGCGGTCGCGGTAGAGGCTGGCAGCGGCCTGGTTGAGGGCGACGTGGTCGAGGACCTTGGCCAGGGCTTCCTGGTCGAAGTCGCCGCCGACGATGGGCACCGAGTTGATCGCGGCGGCCGGCGGCACACGCAGGGTGCGAAGCGGGGCGATCAGCCCGCGACGCGCTGCGTCGATGAACGGAAGGTCGTCGACCGAGGCCGGGAAGACATCGGAGACCTGCTTCGCGATCAGCTGCTCGGTCGCGGTCATCCCGATGTAGACGGGCTCCGGGAAGCTGCGAATTGCGGCGCTCGTCTTCTCGCCGAGCGCGGTGTGCGCCTCGTCGCAGATGACGAGCTGGTACGCCTCGCGGTTCAGGTCGCCGGCGTGGCGCGCGAACCAGGCGTAGGTCTGGATCGTGATCGGGTCACGGCTGGGAGGCGTTCCCCGGCCGGTGATCTGCGGGACGATGCGGTCGCCGTAGCCCTCTTCCTTCAGCTCCCTGTTGAACTGCGTGACCAGCAGGCGGCGATGCGTGAGGATGAGGACGCCGATCGTGCGTGCGGCTTCGACGAAGCCGGCGGCGGCGATTGTCTTGCCGGAGGCGGTCGGGTGGCGGAAGCGGTAGCGGCGCACCGCGCCCGGGTCCCGCGGAAGCTCGTCGATCGGCTCGAGCTCGAGCTCGCCGTTCTCCTCGTGCGCGCCGTTCTCCCCGTTCTCCTCCTCCTCGTCGTCTTCGAACTCGTCCTCGACCTCCTCGGCGGGCTCCGGGTCTCGCTGCGCGGCGGCGATCAGCTCGGTCAGCATCCCGGCGAGCGCGTCGACCTGGTGGCGGCGCAGCTCCGTCCCCGAGCGAAGGTGGGGCGGCTTCTCGCTCAGGACGCGTTCGAGCCCGAGCATCAGCGCGTAGCGGATCTTCCACTCGGAGCTCGGCTCCGTGCGGCCGGCGTCGATCTCGGCGAGGGCGTCGTCGAGCGCGCGGCGCCGTGCGGTTCCGGGCGCGAGCACCTGCGCCAGATCCTCCTCGGGGTGGAGGAACGGCTCGCCCGCCCATTCGCCGGCGCGCTCAGCCGAAGCGGCGAGCGGGCTCGTCGCAACGGGCACGGTCAAAGGCTGATGGATCGTTTCCTGCATAGGCGCAGCACGGTTGCGCTGCTTTGCTTCGAGAAAGGCGCCCGAGAGTCCGGGCGGGCGTCGCCTTCCGAAGCATAGCGCGTTCGAGGCGCTGTCAAGGGACGGGAGCGCCGGGGGTCGTGAGCGGGCAGCGACGATACTGCCCAGGTGACCGACTGGCAGGAGCTCTTCGAGCGCGAGGCCGCTCGGTATCGGGACGGCGAGGCGCGCCTGCCGGACGATCCTGACGAGCGCCAGCGCCAGCTGACGCGGATGGGGAACGCGGCGTACGGCGCCGGGCTCTGTGCGTTGATGCAGGGCGCGGACGCGCGCGAGTGGTTCGAGCGCGCCGCGGCGAGGTGGCGCGAGAGCTACGCGGAAGCGCCGCCGGGAAGCTGGGGCCGGCCGATCGGAACGATCAAGGCGTTGGTCCTCGTCGGTGACTGGGCGGCTGCGGAGGAGGCCGCGCGGTGGACCCTCGCCGAGGGTGCCGGAGAAGCCGAGTCGCCGATCGGGCGGTACGCGGCCGCACTCGCGTGCCTCGTCCCCGGCCGGTGGCCGGACGCGCGAGTGCACGCGGACGAGCTCCGTATCCGGGACGACTTCCCCGCCGACGTCGGCGACGCGCTCGCGATGATCGCCGCCGAGGACGTGGTCGCCTACGTCGAAGCGGTCGAGTCGGTGCTGGAGTCGTTCGAGACGCGCGACGCATATCTGGAGGACGTCCCGGTAGCCGACACGGTCATCGTGCTCCAGGCATTGGCAGGGCGGCGCAACCTGGCCGCGGAGCTGACGTCAAAGCTATTGCCATGAGATTCGTGCGGAAGTGGCGCGAGGCCCGGCGGGCACGGAAGCTGCGTAAGCTGGCCGAAGTCGATCCCGCCGAGCGCCAGCGACTCGAGGACATGCAGTCGCCGGTCAAGGCGAAGTGGGGGTTCTACCCGAAGTAGGTCACAGCCTGGAAGCTGCGGGGCGGTCGAGCAACGCGATCGTTCGCCGGCCGCGCACCAGGCTCGCGGGCGTATCCGGCGAGGGGGCGTCCTCGAACGCCCGCCTGACTGCGTCGGCCTTCGCCTCGCCGGTGACGAGGTAGACCATCGTCTCAGCCGCGCCGAGCATCGGCCGGGTCATGGTCACGCGGGGGACGAACGGCTCCATCCCGGCTTCGACCGCGACCGCCCGCCGCTCCGTCTCGTCGAGGGCAGGCGAATTCGGAAACAGCGACGCCGTGTGCCCGTCGGGCCCGACCCCCATCACCGCCAGCGTCAGCGTCACGTCCTCGAGCTCGGCGTCGTACTCGTCGGCCGCCTCCTCGGGCGGGAGCTCGCCGCGCACGCGGTGCACGACCACCGGCGGCCGCGCCAGTCCGTCGAGCAGCGACTCGCGGATCATCCGGTAGTTGGAGCGCCCGTCGGCCGGCGGCACGCAGCGCTCGTCGATCCACCAGAGCTCGACGCGGCCCCAGTCGGGGCGGAGGGTGGCGACGCGCTCGTATGCGGCCCGCGGGCCCGAGCCGCCCGAGAGCCCGACGTGACCGCCCGTGTGCACCGCCTCCGCGATCTGCGCGGCCGCCGCCTCCAAGGCCGCCGCAGCGTCCTCGACTACCTCCAGCTCGACGTCGCTCAACGGTTGTCCTGCGCGAGCTCCTGCGAGCGCTCCATCGCCGCCTGGATTGCGTTCAGGAACGCGGCGCGGACGCCGGCGCGCTCGAGCTCGCGGATCGCGCGGATCGTCGTTCCGCCCGGAGACGTGACCGCCTCGCGCAGCTCGACCGGGTGGACGTGCTCGTCGCGGAGCAGCTTGGCCGTCCCGAGCATCGTCTGGACGACGAGCTGCGTCGAGATCTCCCGGGAGAGCCCGAGCAGGATGCCGGCCTCGATCATCGCCTCGGCGAGCAGCGCGAAGTACGCGGGCCCGGAGCCGGAGACGGCCGTGACCGCGTCCATGTAGGGCTCCGCCACACGTACGACGGCCCCGAGATGCGAGAGGCACTCCTCGGCGAGCGCCAGGTGCTCGTCGCCGGCGTGGGCCCCTGCGCAGATACCGGCGATCCCCTCGTGGACGACGGCCGGCGCGTTCGGCATCGCTCGGACGACCGGCACGCCCGAGGCGATCCGCCGCTCGATCGCGGCTGTCGGGATCGCCGCCGCCACGGAAAGCACGGTCTGCTCGGGGGTCAGCAGCCCGCCGATCTCTCCGAGCAGGATCTCGAAGTCCTGCGGCTTGACCGCGATCACGATCAGGGCGGCGGCGGCGACCGCCTCCCCATTCGAGAGGGTGGAGTGGACGTCGAACCGGCTGCGCAGCTCGCGGGCGCGCTCTTCGCGCCGGGCGGTCGCGGTCACCTCGTCGGGGGTCCGCCAATCCGAGCTGAGCAGCCCGGCGAGCAGCGACTCGCCGATCTTCCCGCAGCCGAGGATCGCGACGCGTCGGTTCATGCCGTGAGTCTAGGCGGCGTTTACAACTCTGTCGGGGATGAGGCCCCTGGCGTAGCCCGCCAGCATGTAGACGCTCGCGAGGCCGGCCCACTCGCCGTACGGCTCGAGCAGCTCGGCGGTCTCCCAGCCCTCGACCCGGCGGCCGCGCATCGCCGCCAGCAGCTTTATCAGCCCGAGATCGCCCTCGAGTCCCCGCTCGAATCGCCCGAGGCCTTCGAGGCAGACGACGCCGACCGACCACGGCCCGAGGCCGCGCTCGCGCTCGAGCCGCTCGGCGACCGCGTCCGTCGGCAGCTCCTTCAGCCGCTCGAGCTCGAGCGAGCGGCAGAGCCGGGCGAGCGTCGCGCCGCGCCGGGCGTGGAGGCCGAGTCTGCGCAGCTCGGCGGGCGAGAAGCGGCCGAGGTCGGCGGTCGACGGCGGCGCATTGAGCCGGTTTTCCGCGGTCGTTGCCGCGCGGACGATCCTCCGTTCCATCGCCCGGGCCTCGCTTGCCAGGATCAGCTGGCCGCAGAGCGCGCGGAGCAGCGCATGGGCGACGGTGGCGAGCCGGATCGGGCGCAGTCCGCGCAGCCGGCGCACCGTGGGCCCCAGCATCGGGTCGCGCTGGAACCGCAGGACAAACGGCGTGTGGTCGTCGTCGATGCCGAGGCAGAACCGCAGCTGCTCGAACGCCTCTTCTCCGGTCGCCCGCAGGCAGACGACCCCGTCGGGCCGCTGCCAGGCGACGCCCCGGCCGGCGGGCAGCATCGTCGTGAACACCCCGTCGCGGAAATGCCGGGTCGCGTCGCCCGCGAGGCGCGCCGAGAGCGCGAGCGAGTACGGGCCGCGAGGGCGGAGGTCGGCAGCGACCACGAAGCGAGGATAGTGGCCGATCCCGCGGACGAACAGTCCCGCTCGCTCTCCCTAAGGGACGTGGCTTTCCAAGTGGCCGTTGCCACCCAGTCTCTGAGACCGGGTTGCAACGTTTGTGTGACGTTTCCTCCACAGGGGTCCGCGGGGCGGCCCGGATACCCTCTTCGGAACTTGGAGATGCGCCGCACGTGGGACGCACTGGCCGGCGCCGAGAGCGCGGTCTACGTCGGCGACCCGGCGACCGGCGCCGAGGAGCTCGCCGGTCTGTTCGGCCGGCTCGGGGCCGATCCCCGAGGAGGGCTTTGCGTCGAGGTCGGCTGCGGTCCCGGACGGATGACCGGCGCGCTCGCCGAGCGCTTCGACCGCGTGCTCGCGCTGGACGTCTCGCCGGCGATGCTCGATCAGGCGCGCGCCAACGTGGCCGCACCGAACGTGAAGTTCCAGCTCGTCTCGGGGGACCAGCTGGACGGGCTAGACCACGGCATCGCAGATGCCGTGGTCTGCTACCTCGTGCTCCAGCACCTCCCGGCGCGCCGCGTGATCGAGTCGTACCTGCGCGAGTTTGCGCGTGTGCTCGCGCCCCACGGAGAGGCCTTCGTCCAGGTTCCGGTGCTCGGCTCGGCCGGCCGGCTGTGGCGCGCAGTGCGGCGGCCGCTCGTCGCGGTCGCTCGCCGGCCCGAGCGCAGCGCCGCATTCCGCGGTTTCCGGCTGACCCGCCGCGAGCTCGACCGGGCGCTCGCCGACGCGGGGCTGCGCGTACTCGCCGAGGACGAAGGCCCGTCGGCGTACCGCTTCAGCCGCGACCGCTTCCTGCGGCTGGCTCGAGAATGACCGCCGCCGCGCTTTCCGTCTACGGCGTGCTGCTCGCGGCGGGCGTCCCCGCCGTCCTCCGCCGCCCCGCTGTCGCGCTCTACCTGTTCGTGCTCGGACTGCCGCTGCACAACATCGTCATGTCGCTGCTCTACGGCGGCGGCGTTCGCGGCGCCGCACTCGATGCGATCCAGGCCTGGAAGGAGATCCTGCTGGCGGCCGCGCTGCTGTCGGTCACGGCAGCGGCGTTGCGCCGGAAGGCGCTTCCGTTTCGGCCCCGCCTCGTCGACTGGCTCGCGCTCGCGTTTGCGGCCCTCGTCCTTCTCTACGCCGTGCTTCCCCAGAGCGCCCTCGGCGGCCACGCCGGAGCAAAGGCCGTGCTCTACGGCCTTCGCCACGACCTCGTCCTCGCCGCCGCCTATTTCCTCGGCCGCTCGGTTCCTCTCGACATCCGGCGGCTGCGCTGGACGATCGCCGGCGCGGCGGCGGCGGTCGCGGCCTGGGGGCTGGTCGAGGTCTACGCCGTGCCGATCGAGTGGTGGCGGCACTCGGGGGCGGTCGGGTACTTCCATCGCGAGCTCGGCTACGACTACCACGGCCCCGCCGGCCTCCCGGAGAACTTCGCCTTCAACACGAGCGACGGCCTCTTCCGCCGGCTCGTCTCGACGTTCGTCTCGCCGCTCGCGACCTCCTACATGCTGGTCGTCGCGCTACTCCTGCTCGCGACCGCTCGACGCCGCCTCCGCCTTGCCGGTCCGCTGGCGGCGGTGTGCGCGGCCGCGCTGCTCTGGACGTTCTCGCGCTCGTCGATCGTGGCGCTGGCGGTCGGGCTCGTCGTGCTCGCCGCAGCGTGTCGCCGCTGGTGGCCCCTGCCCGCCGCGGCCGTCGTCGTCGCCGCCGGGTTCGGCTTCGCCGCCATCTACCACGACATCGCCCCGCGCACGCACTGGTTCGCGTCCGATCTCCCGTACCAGGAGGCGCAGGCGAAGGCGAAGGGCCCACTGCCGAAGGGGAGCGGGCTCGACACGACCGTCAGCCTCGGCGAGCCGTCGATCCGCAGCCACCTCGACAGTCTCCGCGACGGGATCGATGCGGTCTTCGACCACCCGCAGGGCTACGGGCTCGGCAACGCGGGCACGACCGCGCAGCGCTTCGACGTCAAGCTCCAGGCCGGGGAGTCGAACTACACCGAGCTCGGGGTGGAGACCGGGCTTGCCGGCGCGATCGCGTTCATCGCCTGGAGCCTCGCGCTCCTCGCCGGGCTCGTCCGGTCCGCCTGGACGGGCGACAGGGCCGCAGCTGCGATTGCCGGCGCGCTCGCGGCCGTGCTCGCGCTCGCGATTCAGACCGACGTGATCGGAGTGGCGTGGCTCGCCTACTGCCTCTGGTGGCTGGCCGGCTCGCTGGTGTACTCGAAGGTGCTGACGAAGGCGCAGGTGCCGGCGAGCTCCCACCCGAAGGGGTCGTCCGCGACCGCGAGACGGTCGGCGTAGAGCTCCCGGCCCGGGACGTGGTGGCCCGGGATCACGCAGCTCACCCGCTCATCGGTCTCGACCGGGCGTGAGGCGGTCAGCTCGATCGCCCGCCCGACACGCAGCTCGTGGCCGTCAGGGCCGTTCCGAATCTCGATCGGGTCCGTCCGGACGTCGAGCAGCTCGCTGGGTTTCCGCACCCAGGGGAGTCGCAGCACGTCGTCGCCGCCTAGCCGGCCTGTGAGGATCGCGGCGAGGGCTTCACGCTGCTCCTCACTGCCGCGCTCGTCCAGGTGGACGACGAACCGCCAGGGCGAGCCCGGCTCGTCGTCGTCATACCGGATCGTGAACGCGGCGGCGAGGCCGCTAAGGTCAACGCCGTCTGCGTGGCCCTCGTGGATCAGCCACGACAGGACGCCGAAGCAGATCCCGTGCGTCGAGCGGCCGCCGGGCTGCCCGCCGACCGTCCGGCACGGACAGATCGCATCGCAGTTGCAGGACTCGAAGTAGTCGCCCGCGATGCGCCAGGTCACGGGTCCGCGAGGCCGGGCCCGGCGCTCACGCGGCCCAGGAGAACTCGGACTTGGAGAGGCCGGACTTGCCCTCGAACTCGATGCCGAAGGCGTTGATCCGCGACCGCGTTGCTTTTGACACCGTGAAGTCCGAGCCGACCGGGTGGAAGATGCCGGCGATCCGGGCTGGTTCGCCGGTCTCGATCCCGAACGGCACGACATCCTCGATCTCGAATTCGATCGCGTCGCCGATCTTCACGCTGTGCTTGAGGCCCTCTTCCTGAATCTCGAAAGACGCCCGCTTGACGCCGAGGTTCTCGGCCACCAACGGCGCGAGTCCCTGCATTGGTCCGCCGAGTTGCCCGCTGAAGACACCCACGAGCTTCTCAGCCTGCTCGTCGGAGGCTTTCTCGTCGACGAACACGCCCAGACGCCAGTTTCCGTCGGTCATGACTTTCGGGCTGTCCGCGATCGCGGCCACGGCGAGGCCGCCGACATCCGTGCCGTCGACATTGCCCTCGGTGACGTTGAAGACCAGCGCCACGCGGCAGTAGTCGTAGTCGGCGCCGTTCGCAAGCGAGAAGTTGCAAGGGCAGAAGAAGTCGCAGGAGCAGGTTTCGATGTACGTGCCCTTCACGTGCCAGGCCATGCACGCCTCCTTCGGTCGGGCGACTGCTGGGTCGGCGGAACCGTAACACTGTTTCCGTGAGCATCGATCCGCGAATCGAGATCGGCCACGTCCACCTGAAGGTGGCCGACCTCGAGCGCGCGCTCGGCTTCTGGCACGGCGTGCTCGGCTTCGACGTCACGCACCGGTACGGCAACGAGGCGGTCTTCCTCTCCGCCGGCGGCTACCACCACCACATCGCGCTGAACACGTGGGAGAGCAAGGGCGGCTCGCCGCCTCCGCCCGGCACGACCGGCCTCTACCACGTCGCGATCCGCTACCCCGACCGCCGCACGCTCGCCGGCGCTCTGCGCGATGTGCTGGCGGCGGGCATCCAGCTCAGCGGCGCCTCCGACCACGGCGTCAGCGAGGCGCTCTACCTCCGCGACCCGGACGGGAACGGCGTTGAGCTCTACCGCGATCGGCCGCGCGAGGAGTGGCCGCCGGAGATGACTACTGCGCCGCTCGACGTGGAGGCGTTGCTGGCCGAAGCCGGCTAGATCGCCGGGTCGGCGATTGCGCTATACCTAGGTTCGAAATGGCGAAAGCCGTCGAGCGCGTCAACCAGGTGATCATCCGGTTCGCCGGCGACTCGGGCGACGGAATGCAGCTGACCGGCGCCCGCTTCACCAGCGAAACCGCCGTGTTCGGCAACGACCTCTCGACGCTGCCGGACTTCCCCGCCGAGATCCGCGCGCCCGCCGGCTCGCTGCCGGGCGTCTCCGGCTTCCAGATCCATTTCGCCGACCACGACATCCTCACCCCGGGCGACCGTCCGAACGTGCTCGTGGCGATGAACCCAGCCGCGCTGAAGACGAACGTCAAGGACCTGCCGAAGGGCGGCACGCTGATCGTCAACTCGGACGCGTTCAGCGAGAAGAACCTCGACAAGGCCGGCTACGCGTCGAACCCGCTCGAGGACGGCTCGCTCGCCGAGTACCAGGTGCATGCGATCCCGCTGACGTCGATGACGCTCGAGGCGGTCAAGGACAGCGGGGTGACGAGCCGGGAGGCCGAGCGCTCGAAGAACATGTTCGCGCTCGGGCTGATGTCGTGGCTGTACACGCGCCCGACCGAGACGACGATCGACGAGATCCGGGAGAAGTTCGTCAAGCGGCCGGAGATCGCCGAGGCCAACATCAGGGCGTTCCAGGCAGGCTACGCGTTCGGAGAGACGACCGAGTCCTTCGCAGTCCAGTACGAGGTCGCCCCGGCCAAGATGCCGCCCGGCGTCTACCGGAACGTGACCGGGAACCAGGCGCTCGCCTTCGGGCTGGTCGCCGCCACGGTCAAGAGCGGCCTGCCGCTCTTCCTCGGCGCCTACCCAATCACGCCGGCCTCGGGGATCCTCGAGGAGCTGGCTGGGTACAAGCACTTCGGCATCCGTACGTTCCAGGCGGAGGACGAGATCGCCGCCGTCGGCGCCGCACTCGGCGCCTCGTTCGGGGGCTCGCTCGGGATCTCGACCTCGAGCGGCCCCGGCATCGTGCTCAAGCAGGAGACGATCGGGCTCGCGGTGACGCTCGAGCTGCCGCTCCTCATCCTCGACATCCAGCGCGCCGGCCCGGCGACCGGGATGCCGACCAAGCCGGAGCAGGGCGACCTCCTCAACGTCATGTTCGGCCGGAACTCGGAGTCGCCGGTGCCGGTGGTCGCAGCAGCAACTCCGGGCGACTGCTTCGACGCCACGCTCGAGGCCTGCCGGATCGCGCTCAAGTACAGGACGCCGGTCTTCATGCTCTCGGACGCCTACCTCGCGAACGGATCGGAGCCGTGGCCGATCCCGGATCCGGACTCGATTCCGGAATTCGGCGTCGAGTTCGCGGACGCGCCGAACCAGGACGGCGCATTCATGCCGTACCTCCGCGACCCGGAGACCCTTGCGCGGCCGTGGGCGATCCCGGGGACACCGGGGCTCGAGCACCGGATCGGCGGGCTCGAGAAGGCCGACGTGAGCGGGAACGTCTCCTACGACCCGGACAACCACGACTACATGGTTCGCGTCCGCGCCCAGAAGGTCGCCGGCATCGCCAGCGACATCCCCGAGCTCGAGGTCGACCACGACGAGGGCGCAAAGCTGCTCGTCCTCGGCTGGGGCGGCACGTACGGGCCGATCACCGCCGCCGTCCGGAAGGTACGCAAGGGGGGCGGCAAGGTCGCGCAGGCGCACCTCCGCCACCTGAACCCCTTCCCGCGCAACCTCGGCGACGTGCTGCGCACGTACGACCGGGTGCTCGTCCCGGAGATGAACCTCGGGCAGCTGCTGAAGCTCGTCCGGGCGGAGTTCCTCGTCGACGCCGCCGGCTACAACCGCGTGCGCGGGCTGCCGTTCACCTCGTCGGAGCTGACCGAGGCGATGGAGGCGATGCTGTGATGGCCGTGACCGTAGGCTTGACGGAGGTCACCCAGGAGCGGAGGTGCCGGCTTGGCCGGCGCCGGAGCGGGAAATGAGCGGGAACGGCAACGGCAACGGCAACGGCAACGGCAACGGCAAGCTCGAGCTGACCGCCAAGGACCTCAAGACCGACCAGGAGGTCCGCTGGTGCCCGGGCTGCGGCGACTACGCGATCCTGGCAGCGATGCAGACGTTCATGCCCGAGCTCGGGATCGAGCGCGAGCGGCTCGTCTTCATCTCGGGGATCGGCTGCGCCGCGCGCTTCCCGTACTACATGCAGACCTACGGGATGCACTCGATCCACGGCCGCGCGCCGGCGATTGCGACCGGGCTTGCCACCTCGCGGCCGGATCTTTCCGTCTGGGTCGTGACCGGCGACGGCGACGCGCTCTCGATCGGCGGCAACCATCTGATCCACGCGCTGCGCCGGAACGTGAACGTGAAGATCCTGCTCTTCAACAACCAGATCTACGGGTTGACGAAGGGTCAGTACTCGCCGACGAGCGAGCTCGGCAAGGTGACGAAGTCGACGCCGATGGGCTCGCTCGACTACCCGTTCAACCCGGTCTCGCTGGCGATCGGCGCCGAGGCGACCTTCGTCGCGCGCTCGATCGACACCGACCGCAAGCACCTGACCGCGGTGCTGCGGCGCGCCGCCGCCCACAGGGGCACGGCCTTCGTCGAGATCTACCAGAACTGCAACATCTTCAACGACGGCGCCTTCGACGCGGTCAAGGAGCATCCGGAGAACCAGATCCGGCTCGAGCACGGGCAGCCGATCCGTTTCGGCGAGGAGGGTGAGCGCGGCGTGCTGCAGCGGGCGGACGGCTCGTGCGAGCTGGTGGACGTGGCGGACGTGGGGGAGGAAGCGCTGCTCGTCCACGACGAGCACCACGAGACGTCGAGCCTCGCGTTCGCGCTGTCGCGAATCGCGCACACCCCGACGGGCCCGGCGCCGTTCGGCGTCTTCCGCGACATCGAGCGGCCGGTCTACGACGAGCTGATGGCCGAGCAGATCGCGGCGGCGAAGAAGAAGCAGGGCGAGGGCGACCTGCGCGCGCTGCTGCACTCAGCCGACAGCTGGCAGATCTCGTAGCTCTCCGCAGCCATCGTCGTATTTCCCAGGGCCTATCTGGAGGATATCCTTCGGAGCCGCGTTGAGATATACTCTCCGGCATGGCCCGCAAGACGACGATCACGGTCGACGACGAGCTGCTGGCGAAGGCACAAGCGGTACTCGGCACGCATGGGCTCAAGGACACGGTCGACCACGCGTTGAACGAGGTCGTGCGTGCTGCTTTGCGCCGCGACCTCGCCGATCGCCTCGAGACTGGCGAAGGCTTCGACTTCGACGAGGCCACGATACGCGCTGCTCGCCAGTGGCGGACCTGAGCAGACTACTGCTTGCAGACACGAGCGCTTGGAATCGGAGCGGCTCGTCGTGGATAGCCGCTCGCTGGCGTCGCGAACTGGACAAGAATCGCATCGCAACGACCGGCCCAGTACGGCTCGAAGTTCTGTACAGCACGCAGACCGCACACGACTACGACGTCACCGTCTGGCAACTGGACGCGCTTCGCCAGCTTCCGTGCGGCGACGACGCCTGGGCGCGAGCGCTTGACGTGCAGCGGCGGCTTGCCCACAAACGGGCGCTGCACCACCGCAGCGTGAAGATGCCGGATCTTCTCGTCGCTGCCGTCGCCGAGCTCGAGGGCGCCGTCGTCTGGCACTACGACGAGGACTTCGACCGGATCGCGGCCGTGACCGGTCAGTCGACCGAGTGGCTAGCCCCTCGCGGATCGCTCTAGTCCGTCGGCATCTCCCCGCCGGTGTGGGCGAACGTCTTGTTGACGATCTTCCAGGCACCGTCGAACTTCGCCAGGGTGAAGTAGTCGACGAACGACAGGTTGCCCCAGCAGCCTGATTCCTCGAGCGTCACGACCGCAGCATCACTCGTCTGCTCAACCGACACGACCCGGGCGCTGTACCCGCCGTCACTGTCCAGCGGGTTGACGGTGACCTCCTGGATCATGAGAGCGATCGGCATGTCGAAGCGCTGGCCCGAGATAGAGCCGAACAGCCTGGCCTCGTCGTGGAACGCCTCCTTGAGCTTCGCGGCGTCGCCCTTCGACGCGCCGTCGATGTAGAGCTGGATCGTCTGCTCGATCGCTGCACGCTCGGTCGCGGTCGTCACAGTGGCCATCGATCTCCCTCCTCGCGGATCTGACGCGCGCAGCGTAACGCCAACGCGGTCTGCGAGACTATTCGGCATGACAGAGAGAGCGACATTCGCAGCCGGCTGCTTCTGGGGCGTCGAGGCGGCCTTCCGGCAGATCCCGGGCGTCACCGGCACCCGCGTCGGCTACACGGGCGGGCACACCGAGGACCCTGGGTACTACGACGTCTGTTCCGATACGACCGGCCACGCCGAGGCGGTCGAGGTCACCTACGATCCCGCGCAGGTCTCCTACGACCAACTGCTCGACCTCTTCTGGCGCTCGCACGACCCCACGCAGGGGAACCGGCAGGGCCCGGACGTCGGCAGTCAGTACCGATCGGCGGTCTACTTCCACTCGCCCGAGCAGGAGGAGGCGGCGGTCGCGTCCAAGGCGCGCGTACAGGCCCAGCTGCCGGATCGCGTGACGACGGAGGTCGTCCCGGCCGAGACGTTCTACGAGGCCGAGGACTACCACCAGCAGTACTTCGAGAAGCAGGGCCGCACGAGCTGCCACGCGGGTCTGCGCGCCGCAGTCAGTTAAGGCTGCGGCTCCTCGACGGCCGGCACGAGCGGCGGCTTGCGGGTCGGCAGGCGCCACCCGCGCGACTTCGCGACGGCGAGCGCAGTGACCGTGAGCCCCGCCGCGCCGGCGACCGCGAACGCCAGCTCCGTCCCGCCGACGTCGGCGAGCCAGCCGGCGAGCAGGCCGCCCACCGGCGCCAGGCCCGCGAACGCGAATAGGTAGAGACCGAGCACTCGGCCCCGCAGCCGATCGGGCGCCGTCAGCTGGAGGATCGACTGGCTGTTCGCCGTCCAGGTCGAGAAGCAGAACCCGATCACGAACAGGAGCGCCGCGGCGATTGCCGCGTTGTGTACGGGCGAGAGCAGCAGCATCGTCCCGCTGAACCCGGCCGAGCCGAGGATCAGCGCCTTCCAGCTCGGCCGCCCAAGCGCCGCCGCGGCGAGCGCGCCGATCAGCGCACCGGCTCCGAAGCAGGCGAACAGGACGCCGAAGACCTCGGCTCCCGCCTGCAGCGTCGCGGACGCGAGCACCGGCAGCAGGACGCGGAAGTTGAACCCGGTGGCGCTGACGACGATCGTGATCGCGAGGACGAGCATCACCTGCGGCGTGCGCCGGACGTACGCGAGCCCTTCGCGGATCGCTACACCTGTCTTCGTTCCGACCACGCCGCGGTCGAGCGGGAAGAGGTCTGCCGGCCGCATCAGCAGTAGCCCGGCCAACACTGCGAGGAATGAGCCCGCGTTGATCGCGAAGCACCAGCCGACCCCGAGCGCCGCGATCAGCAGGCCGCCGGCAGCGGGACCGACGACGCGCCCGGCATTGAAGAGGCTCGAGTTCAGCGCAATCGCGTTCGGCAGCTCGTTGCGGCCGACGAGCTGGAAGGTGAGCGCATGCCGGTTCGGCGCGTCGAAGACGAGCGCCGCGCCGCCGAGGAACGCGAGCAGGAAGTAGGGCCAGATCTCGTGGAGACCCGAGAAGGCGAACACCGCCAGCGCTGCCGCGACGAGCATCGAGCTCGCCTGGGTCACGATCACCACCCGGCGGTTGTCGAAGCGGTCCGCGAGCGCGCCCGCAAAGAGGCCGAAGAGCATGAACGGCGCGTAGCGGGCGAAGATGAGCATCCCGACGTAGACCGGCGAGTTTGTGAGGCTCAGTACGAGCCACGGCAGAGCGGTGTCCTGCATCCAGGTCCCACTTACCGAGACGAGTTGACCCGAGAAGAAGAGGCGGTAGTTCCGGTGCTTCCGGAGGCTGGAGAAGGTGCGTGAGTTGAGCGCGAGGAGGGCGGCCGTCACTCGGCCTCGTCCAGCAGCTGCGCCAGCGGCTCTATCGCCGCGTCCACAGCTGCCAGCTCGCGGGCCGAGAGCCCTTCGAGCCGCTCGGCGAGCCAGGCGGTGCGGCGCCGGCGGATCGACCGCAGCGCGCGCACGCCCTTCGGTGTCAGAGCGAGCCGGATCCGGCGCGCATCCTCGGGTGACCGCGCCCTGACAACGAGGTCGGCCCTCTCCATCCGGTCGAGGTAGCGCGTCATCGAAGGAGCGGAGATACCCTCGCGCACGGCCAGGTCGCGAACCCCGACGTCGGGGTCCTTGCGGATCTGCGCGAGGAGCGAGGCCTGGCCGCCGGTGATGCCCTCGGCGTGCGCCTCGCGGCGGAGGTGGCGGCCCAGCTGGAGCAGGACCGGGCGTAGACGGTTCGCAACCTCGACCGAGTCAAGAACCTGTACTCGCATTTCGTTACCTATGGTAACGAATGGCGGGGGCGACCCGCCCGCCATTCGCCACCGGGTGTCGGAGACGCCTACTCGGCGTTCTCCTCCGCCTGCTGCTCCGCAGTCGGGACGACGCGGTTTACCGTCTCGCACCGAATCGTCCGATCACGGGGATCGTTCCCGTTCAGCCACGCGACGTCGGTCCCCGGCCCGCAGTCGAGGACGTCGATGCGGTTGTCGTTCGCCAGGGCGTGCAGGACGTCGTCGCCGGGGCCGCCCAGCTCGCGATCGGCGCCGGCGCTCCCCCAGATCGAGTCGTTCCCCTGCCCGCCGTAGATGAGGTCGTTGCCACGACCGCCGTACAGCCTGTCCGCGCCGGGCCCGCCGTCGACGTAGTCGCTTCCATCGCGGGCCTTGACCGTGTCGTCGCCCGCCCTCGAGTAGATCGCATCCCGGACGGCCGTGCCGCCGAGCGTGTCCGCACCTGGCGTGCCGACGACCAGCTTCGCGGCGGCCGTACCGGCGAGAGCGAGCGCCGCAACTGTCGCGATGAGCAACAGCTTTCCTTGCATTCGAGGCACCTCCGTGTAGTGGATCGGTGCTCTCGTTGTCCCCAGCAGCGGTGAAGACGCGATGGGGCCCGCGCAAGGATT
>WNGB01002750.1_pt1 | contig 48609 bp, 50 predicted proteins | sample 5400681 | NCBI WGS metagenome assembly WNGB01 (sample SAMN13153367, study PRJNA577476) | soil metagenome | isolation source: 115 cm soil or saprolite under grassland replicate 2 | place: USA:California | collected 2016-06-15
CGCCCCGAGTATTCGATAATTCGACTTGCCGACGCGCCAGACAATGGCGCAGGCATCACGGTAGCGTAGTGGCTTGGGGCTGCATGCATTCTCTCTTCCGCGATGGTGAATCATGACCACACACACCGAAATGCCGACCGCCACGCTGTTCAATTACTCGTACGCCTTCACGGAGACGCCGAAGAATACGAGCATCCCGCCGGCGATCAGGAAGATCGTGATCGTCGGCGGTGGATCGGCAGGCTGGATGACGGCGATGATCCTGGCGAACGCGCTGATCAAGAAAGGCGTCGAGATCGAGGTGATCGAGTCGCCCGTGGTGGGGATCATTGGCGTGGGTGAGGGTTCGACGCCCTGGCTCAGAGGTTTCTTCGACAGTCTGGGCATCGAGGAATCCGAGTGGATGCCCGAGTGCAACGCGACCTACAAATGCGGCATCACATTCGACAAGTGGTCGACCAAACCCGGCTTCGAGAGCTACTTCCATCCGTTCGCCTCGATGCTCGACAACCTCACGATGACGCAGTTCGTCCACAACGCGGAGGCGAGGGTGAATGGGGCCGACGTGCCGGCGCACCCCAACCGGTTCTTCATTTCGTCGTATCTGGCCGACCGACATATGGCACCGAAACCGGTCCGCAGCTTTCCGTTCGACGTCTGGTACGGCTATCACTTCGACTCCGTGCTGCTCGGCCAGTACCTGCACAAAAAGGCACTGCAGCGCGGCGTCAAGCACCGCAGTTGCCACGTAACCGGCGTCCAGCTGAACGAGCGAGGCGAGATCGCATCGCTATCGACGCAGGAAGGCGAACCGATCCGCGCAGACTTCTTCGTCGATTGCACCGGATTCGCAGGGCTGCTCATCCAGAAGGCGCTCGACACGCCGTTCGTCAGCTTCTCGAACAACCTGTTCAACGACGCGGCCATCGCGCTGCCCTCGCCGATCGACGATGTCATACCGTCCCAGACGATATCGACGGCGCTGAAGCACGGATGGCGCTGGCGGATCCCGCTGACCAGCCGTTACGGCAACGGCTATGTCTACAGCTCCGCATTCTGCTCGGCCGACGAAGCGGAACACGAGCTGCGCGAAGGGCTTGGATTGCTGGATTCGCCGACGCCCGCACGGCACTTGAAGATGAAGATCGGGCGGGTCACGAAGCACTTGAACAAGAATTGTCTGGCGGTCGGGCTGTCTCAGGGCTTCATCGAGCCGCTCGAAGCCACCGCGCTGCTGTTCATCCAACGGACGGTCATCAGTTTCGTGGAGCTTCTCGAGGCAGGGGACATGGATGAAGCCGCTCGGGACAAGCTCAATCGCCGGATCAACGATCACTTCGAAGGTACGCGCGACTACATCGTGACGCACTACAAGACGAACACGCGGACGGACACGGACTATTGGCGGGCGAACGCTGCGAACAAGAACTTGTCGGACTCGCTTCTCCAGCTCTACGCACTGTGGATGGCGGGCAAAAGCATCGCCCCGGACGTCGGGCGGCAAACCATCGGCAAGGGTTATCCGATCTTTTCCTGGTATTGCATCATGTCGGGCATGGGCATCTTTCCCAACCAGAGCGACCTGCGTCCTCCCAACGCGAACGAGAGCCGATACAGCATTGCGGAGATCGACAACCTTCTGCAACGCAGCGTGCAGAATTTCAGGAACCAGAAAGAGGCGCTGATGGACATACCGCCGAAAGCGCGGGAGAGCTCGCTGCAAATCTATTTCTGGTGAGCAGCCGCGCTTCTAGGAACGCGTGCGCGACAACGCGATGCTTGCGCCGCGATGTTCTGACGGCAACGAGGTTGGCGCGCGAATGTGCATTCGCCAGGAAAGGAACGTCGACGGTTTCGCGGCGTGTTGGCGAAGCGCGTCAGTGCGGATGCCGGTGATGCACGTCGGGATAGTGCCGATGCGCGTGCACGATCGGCGCATGAACGTGTGCGTGCGTATGCGGCTCGTTTCCGTCCCAGGCGAAGTCGTGCGCATGACGATGGTGCTCGTCGTGCGAGTGAGCGTGGGTGTGCTCCTCGTGCTGGTGGGCGTGCAGATGCCCATGACGCTCGGTCACGTGCAGCCAGACGCCTGTGGCCATCAGCACACCCGCGGCGATCAATTGGATCGTGACGGCGTCGCCTTGCAGCACGACCGCGAGCGCCGCGCCGAAGAATGGCGCCACCGAGAAATAGGCGCTTGCGCGCGCCGTTCCGAGATCGCGTAGCGCGAGCACGTACAGCACGAGGCTGACGCCGTAGCCGAGGAATCCGACCGCCATCGCGAGACCCGTCACGTCGAGCGGCGGCAATGTCTGGCCGATGAACAAAGCCAGGCCGAGATTGACGGCGCCCGCGACGAGTCCCTTCACGCCGGCGATCACCGTTGCATCGCGCACAAGCATGCAACAGCCACGAGAATCAGGCCGAATGAAAAAGCGCCGCGCTCGCCCGGCGCCCACACGATCAGCACGCCGCCGGCGACGATCGAAAACATCCCGAGCGCGATGCGCCGATCGAAATTCTCGCGGAAGAGGAACCATGCGAGGAGCGCCGTGAATACGGCTTCGAGATTGAGCAACAGCGACGCGGTCGATGCCGTGCTCGTCACCAATCCGTAGGTCAGCGCCACGGGGCCTGCGACGCCACCGAACAGGATCGCGCCCGCGAGCCAGAGCCACTCGCCGCCGCGCGGCAGGCCGAGCGTCGACCCGCGTGATGCGCTGAGACGACGGCCGAGCAGCACGAGCAGCAATCCGAGACCCGACCCGGCGTAGAGCAGGCCCGCCAGCATCAGCGGCGGCACGGTGCCGACGAGCATTTTGGCGAGCGGCGTGCTCATGCCGAAGAGCACGGCCGATCCAAGCGCGACGATTACTCCCTTTTGCACGCTGGTTCCGATCGGCTAACGCTTCGCCGTGGTGCCCTCGAACGGCAACACCGAGCGCTCGATGCCGATCAGCGGTCCCAGCTCGTACACGTTGCGATAGCCGTACGTGTAGAGCGCAACGTATGTCGACAGGTTCAGCGATGCCGCCGGCAGCTTGCTCGGAAATGGAGATTCGGCATTGGCGAAATTGTTATTGCAGTAGATGAGGATCCGCGTCGACCGGTCGGGAATCGTGCGCTCGAGCGTCTCGACGGCGATGTCCGGAAAGCTGAGATTGATCGCGCCTGCGACGTGCAGCTCGTCGAATTTCTCGCGGCTGCGCGCGTCGAGCACGACCGTGCCTGGCTCGCGGCTCATTCGCAAGAACTCTTCCTCGGTGAGACGCCTGGACGCGCGATGCTCGGCCGCCTGTGCGGTGACGCGCAAGAACGCATCCATGTCGATGGCCGGATTCTCGATCGGCGCGGCGCGTGCGCCAAGCGACCCGAAAACCATCACGACAACGGTAGCGCGGCAGTTCATGGGCACCCGGAGTGGACCGCCGGCTCCCACAACGTCGGAGCGCGCCGCCCCGTTTACCGCGTCCGACGAAGCGCGCTGGAACTCGCCTCGCGCTGCGCGTATCCTAAGTCGATGACGTCACGCGCACGCAAGCTCTGCAAGGCCGAAACGCCGACTCCCAAACAGGAGGAGGCGACGTTCATCCGCAGCCTCGAGAAGCACGGACAGGCGGTCGAGGGCAAGGGTCCGCTGCCGCCCGGCGCAACGCACCGGCTCACCGTGCGCAAGAACGGCGAGAAGCGCGTCAAGCGCAAGCGCTTCTCCGCCGTCTGATTGGCAACACGCGTCGCGGGCTTCCGTGAGGGACTCCGATGAGCCGGGAATCGCGTCGAGTCGCCGGCATTCTGTTGATCATCCTGCCGACGGTCATGTACGGCGGTCTCAGCATTCTCTGGCTTCTCGTGGGCGATAAGCAGTACGCCGCCAATCACCTTCGCCAGGATCTTTGGCGCGCCGGGCACGCGCACGCGGGTGTCCTGTTGGTGCTCGCGCTGATTTGGCTGCGCTACGTAGACGAGGTGGCTCTGTCGGCGGGACTGAAGAGCTTTGTCCGCCTCGCCATTCCCGGTGCGGCAATCCTGATGCCGACCGGCTTCTTCCTCTGCGTGCTGCGGGCGAGTGCAACGGAGCCCAACAGCATGATTTATTTCGTCTACATCGGCGCCGGTTTGCTCGCCTTGGGCGTGTTGGTCCTTGGCGTGGGCCTGGTCCGGGCGCCTCGCGTATCGACCGCATGAATCAGGAGGTGAGCCATGGTCAAAACAGCGTTGTTCGTTCGCCTGGAAGCGAAGCCCGGCAAAGAAAAAGACGTCGAGAACTTTCTTCTCGGCGGCCTTCCGCTGGTCCAGGCAGAACCCGCCACCACGGCGTGGTTCGGAATCCGGCTCGGACCGTCCACGTTCGGCATCTTCGATGCGTTTCCGGACGAGGCGGGCCGGCAGGCGCATCTCACCGGCAAGGTCGCAGCGGCGCTGATGGCCAAGGCGTCCGAGCTTTTCGCCAAGCCGCCCGCGATCGAGAAAGTCGACGTACTCGCGGCCAAGCTGCCGAAGTAACCGCGGCCGTCTGCCGCGGCAAGAGGCTAGTCGATCTCCATCTCCAGCAGTGCGGAGGAGAGCGACTTGCCGTGCGCGTCGAGCGCGAGTGAGGTGGTGACGCCGCCGGCGAGCGCGTTGTCGCAGACGAACTGCAGCGCGCCTAAATTCGGCAGCTCGTAGCGGCGGATTTCGCCGCGAACAATGCCCGCGAGATGCCGCGCGACCGCATCCACGGTCACCGTCGCGACGAGCCGCGGATAGTCTTCGGCCCGGTAGGCGATCACAGACAGCGTCGACGTGTTGCCCTTGTCGCCGGCACGACAGTGCGCGAGGTCATAGAGCTTCGGCATGGCTCGCCCATTCGCTCATCGTGATGGCGCTCTTGACACGGTCGCGGTCGATCAGCGTCGACACGATACCCACCTGCTCCTGGACGCTGCGCCGCGCGCCGCCGCCGCCCGCCGGACCGTTCGTGTACAACGCTTCGACTTCCTCGCCGACGATGCGGGCTTCGTCCTCCGTCGGCGCGCGCGCGGCAACGCGCAGGCGGATCTCGTACGGCCGCTCGTGCGGATCGAGTGCGTGGCCGTGCAGCGACGTGCTGCCGATCAGGTCGATGCGCATTTCGGCGAACTTGCCGGCGAGACGCTCGCGAACGATGTCGCCGGCGAGCTGCGCACGCGCCATCGCGTTTCGGCCGGCGTAGCCGATCTCGCCTTCGCCGACGAAGCCGGCGAGATAGCCAACGCTCACCTTGAGCCGCCCGGGCCTCGCATGACCACGTGCGTCGGTGACCGCGACGCGATCGCGCCCCGTCGCCTCGAGCGTGATCGTCGAAAAGTCGGCGACGACGTCGGGTGTCACGTAGGCATGCGGATCGGTCACTTCGTAGAGCAGTTGCTCCTTCACGGTCGCGAGCGTGATCGCGCCGCCGGTGCCGTTGACTTTTGCGAGCATCGCACGGCCGTCGGCATCGACGTCCGCAAAGGGGAAGCCGAGATGCGCCATGTCCGGAACATCCTTGCGACCCGGATCCGCAAAATAACCGCCGCACAGTTGGCCGGCGCATTCCAGCAAATGGCCGACCGCTGTGCCGCGGGCGACGCGATCGTGATCATCGAGCGACCAGCCGTGATGCGTTGCGATCGGCGCGACGAAGAGCGATGGGTCGGCAACGCGTCCGGTGATCACGATGTCGGCGCCGGTCGCAAGCGCCGGCACGATCGCGTCGGCGCCCAGATACGCGTTGGCCGACACGAGCGGTCCGTGCTCGGCGAGCGGCAACCCGTCTTCGAGCGCGCGTTCATCCGGGTCGATGAGCGCGAGCACGTCGTCGCCGGTGACGACCGCCACTTTGACGGCAACGGCGAGCCGCTTCGCGATCGCGACGATCGCCTCGCCCGCCGCGAGCGGATTCGCGGCACCCATGTTGCTCACGATGCGGAAGCCGCGAGGCTTCAGCACCGGCAGCAGATCGATGATGCGCCGCTCGAGCCGAGGGTCGTAGCCGGTCGCGGGATCGTTGCGCCGGCGCAGCTGCGCGAGCGCGATCGTTCGCTCGGCAAGGCATTCGAGCGTCAGGAAATCGAGCTCACCGCGCTCGGCGAGCACGAGCGCCGCGTCGAGGCGATCGCCCGCGAATCCCGCGCCGCTGCCGATGCGCAACGACTTCGTCATAGCGCCCGCGCGCGGTGCGTCGTCACTCGGGCTCGATACCCGCCGCCTTGATGATGCGGCCCCACTTCTGCGTCTCGGCTTGCTGGAACTTCGCGAGATCCTCGGGTGTGGTCGTGAACACTTCGGTGCCCGTGGACGTGTAGAACGCCTGCGCGGCCGAGCCCTTCGTCGCGTTCGCAAGCAGCTCTCGCAGCTTGGCGATCACCGCGGGCGGCGTTTTCGCCGGTACGTACGCAGCGAACCAGTACGACATTTCGTAACCCTTGACGCCGGCCTCGTCGATCGTCGGCACGTCGGGCGCGAGCGGCGAGCGCTTCAGGCTCGACACGCCGAGCGCGCGCAGCTTGCCGGCCTTTACTTGCGGCAGCCCGGTCGGCATGTCGGTGATCATCATCTGGATCTGGCCGCCCAGCAGATCGTTGATCGCAAGCGGGTTGCTCTTGTACGGCACGTGAAGCAGTTGCACGTGCGCCATCTGCTGGAACAGCTCGCCCGCAACGCGCGACGACGAGCTGCCGCTGCCGAAGCTCACCGATCCGGGCTTGGTCTTCGCGATCGCGATCAGCTCGGCCACCGACTTCGCGGGAACGCTCGGATTGACGACGAGGATCTGCCCGCCGCGGCCGAGCGCGGTGACCGGCGCGAAGTCCTTCACCGGATCGTACGGTAACGCCTTGAACAGATGCTCGTTCGCCGCGTGCGTCGTGTTCGTCGTGATGAAGACGGTGTAGCCATCGGGTGCGGCCTTGGCCACCAGTTGCGCTCCGATAAAGCCCGATGCGCCGGCCCGATCGTCGACGACCACCGGCTGCCTCGTCGCCGCCGTGATCCCCTGGCCGAGCGCGCGCGCGAGCTGGTCGGTCGCGCTGCCGGCGGCGAAGGGCACGACGAACGTGATTGTCTTCTCCGGGTAATCGGCAGCCGCGACGAGCGCGTGTGCCGCGAGCGCCGCGCCGACAACCGCACGTGCGATCTTCGAACCGGACATTCGTGCCTCCATCGAGTGGGTCGAAATGCGCGTGCACCTACTTTACTCCTCGACGACGGCAGCATCCGCACGCGAAGCGCAAGCGCTTGAGCACCGGCTGGCCGTCGATGCGCACGATCGTGTGCGTCGCGACTGCGGTCGGTCCCGCGACGGCGCCGCCGCCTCGCTTGCGCTTCTTCGCCGCTGCGCCGTCGTACGCGATCGCGCCGCGGCGCACGAGACTCGCGACAAACGCGCGCACTTCATCGCGAGTCGCCTGCGCGTCCGGTAGCGCGCCGAGCACCGCCGCGCGGCGATTCGTCTCGCCGATCAGTGCCGGCTCGGTACCGAGCGCGACGACGTTCGAGAGCTTGGGGCTCAAGCCTTTGAGCGGTACCGCGCGCTCGTGCACCGCTTCGGCAACGCGCTGGCCGCCGAGATCGAACGTGCGCATCCGCAGCGCCGCGCGCGGCGAAATGCCGAGCCGCGATCGCAGGTCGCTCAAGGTTTCCGCAGCCACCGGTGCTCCGGCGCGCTGCAGTTGCGCCTTGCCTTTGAGCGCGGCGCGCGGCGCGAGCACGGCGACGCTGCCGAGCAGAATGCCATGCCGCTTGAACGCGAGCTGGATCGCATCGTGGTGCTTGCCGCCATACAGGTGCTCGTCCTCGAGCGTCATCGCGCGGCCGACCGCCTGGTAGAAGCGCGGCGTGTGCGGCGCCTTGATCGCACCGCGCACAAGGAGCTTGCCGGCGAGAAGCGCGCAGTCCCACAGCGCCCTCTGATCGTGCTTCGTGCCCATCGCGAACAGGTTGCCGATCACGTCGTAGAAGCAACCGACGAACACCTGCCCGAAGCTGTGGATTTCGTTGATCAGCACGCCCGGACCGCCGTCGTCGGGCAGCGTGCTCGGCAGCGCCCACTGGTAGGTGTTGCGGCCGTGCCGCGGCACCGCTCCGTTGTGCTTCGGGTCGTAATCGCGCAGCCCATTGGCGAGCGATTCGATCAGCGTCTCGACGAAGTTGATCTTCGCGAGCTTCGGATCCTGCGCGAGCAGCCGCTTGCGCGTGTCGGCGTCGGACAGCGCGGTCAGGATCGCGACGCAGTCGCCGAACGCTTCGTGAAACGCGTTCGGCTCGGGAAAATTGCTGTCCCACAGCTCGGGCCGCACGGCGTCGAGAAACGCGTGGCCGGCCTCGTGCGCGGCGACATCCTCGCTCACCGCGAAGTAGCGCGTCTTCTTCGTCACCTTGCTCTTGTAGTGGAAGTACGAGAGCGACGCGCGGTCGTAGTACGCGTTGAGGTCCGAGCCTTCGTCGATGTTGACCGCCAGCTTCTTGCGCAGCGGGCTGCCTTGCCAATGCGCGAGCGGGCCGGCGATCTGCTCCCACGTGCCGAGCGCACGCAGCACTGCCTCGCGGCATTGCCAGATGCGGAATTCCGCCGTGTCGTCCGCCCACGGCTTCAGGCCCGGTAGCGTGCCGAAATCGAAGTCGGTCTTGCCTTGTTTGCGCGCTCGCGCGGGCTTGATCGCATGCGGCTTCGGCGCGTCCTTCGCTTCGGGATCGTTCGGGATGAAGATAATCGGCATCGGCTCCGCCCTTCGTTGTAGCCAACATCGGCCCGTGTTGCGGCGCGTACTATCGCCGCGGCCCGCTCGCCTGTAAAGCACCGGACGCGGTCGAGGGCGCGGATTTTTTCGGCCCGAGACGACTCCAACGCAGCGGACCCGATCCAGCGGCCACGCTTCCCACCAAAAAAGGAGGTCGGCATGCCTCAAGGCCCGTCATCATGTGCACGAGCCGTCATCGCCGCCGTCGCGCTCGCCGTTTCGTTTGCGACGCACGCCGCGGCCGCGACACTCGATTCGTTCAATGTCGATCCGTCGGCGACGACGGTCTCCGGAATCTCGTCCGGCGGCTACATGGCGAACCAGTTCCACGTCGCGTTCTCGGGTAGCGTCGCCGGCGCCGGCATCCTCGCCGCAGGCCCGTTCTATTGCGCGAAGGGCAACGTCGCTACCGCGCTCACCGACTGCACGACGCCCACGGCGCTCGATCCGCCCGACGTCGGCTACTCGATCCGCGTCACCGACGATTACGCGGCGCGCGCCGAGATCGATCGCACGAGCTATCTGTACAACACGAAGGTATGGATTTTCTCAGGCACGAAGGACGCGACGGTGTATCCGATCGTCGTCGATCGCCTCGTCGAGTATTACCGCCACTACGTGAACACGTCGAACATCGCTTACATCACCACGATCCCGGCGGCGCACTCGATGGTGACCGACGATTTCGGTCAGGCGTGCGATCACGCCGGCGACGCGAACAATCCCGACGACGCGTTCATCAACGACTGCGATTACAGTGCCGCCGGCAAGCTGCTCGAGCATCTGTACGGGCCGCTGCACGCGGCGGCGACGGCGTTGTCCGGCACGATCGTCGAGTTCGATCAGGCCGAGTTCATCGCCGACCCCGTGACCCACAGCATGAACCCGATCGGTTACGCGTACGTGCCGGCCGCGTGCGACGACGGCGCGGCGTGCCGCATCCACGTTGCGTTCCATGGCTGTCTGCAATATCCGGCGCGCATCGGCGACAAGTTCTATCGCCACGCCGGCTACAACAAGTGGGCCGATACGAACAAGCTGATCGTGCTGTATCCGCAAACGATCGCCAGCGCTGTTCCGCCCGTCTACAACCCGAAAGGCTGCTGGGACTGGTGGGGCTACGACGACGCGAATTACGCGAAGCAGAGCGGCCGCCAGATGCACGCGGTCAAGCTGATGATCGATCGGCTCGCCGCCGGTTACGTCGCGACGCCGCCGTCGGCGCCGTCGAATCTCTCCGCGACGACCGTGGACGATCACGACATCACGCTGCGATGGGACCCGAGCAGCGGTCCGCGGCTCGCGCAATACAACGTGTATTACGCGACGTCGCCGGGCGGCCCGTTCGCGCGCGCCGGCTCGACCGCCGGCACGCAAGCGACCGTCACCGGTCTTCTGTCGGGAACGACGTATTACTTCGCCGTGCGCGCGGAGAGCCGCCGCCACGCCGAAAGCATGAACTCGAACGTCGCCGCTGCGGCGACAACGGGCATCCCCGTTTTGCCGGGTGCGCTTACGCCGGTGATTGCGCTGATTCCGTGACGCGACGCTCGCGTCACGCCGCAGCGCGAGCGGCCGTTTGGAGCTTCGCCTGCGCGTCGCGCAGCGCCGTGCGCAGGCCTTCCTGCACGACCGGGTGGTAGAACGGCATTTCGAGCATCTGCGCGATCGTCAAGTTCATCTGCAGCGCCCACGCGAGCAGGTGACCGATGTGCTCGGCGTCCGGCCCGATCATCTCCGAGCCGATGAAGCGCCCGGTGCCGACTTCCGCGTACACATGCAGCAGACCGCGGTTACGCCCCATCACGCGCGCGCGGCCCTGATCGTCGAACGATACGGCGCCGACGACGTGCGCGATTGCGCGCGCAGCGCGCTGACCGCCACCGACAATCGCGATTTGCGGATCGCTGAAGACGATGGTGAGCGGCGCGCGGCGCGCACCGGGAAGCACGCGCGGTACCCGCGCGGCGTTCTCGCCGGCGATGCGGCCTTCGTCGGCGGCCTCGTGCAGCAGCGGCACGTCGTTGTTCGCATCGCCGGCGATGAAGATCGGCGAGGTTGCGCACTGCATCGTCATGCGGTCGAACAGCGGCACGCCCGCGGCGTCGAGCACGATGCCGGTGTGCTCGAGCCCGAGCCCGCCGACGTTCGGCTTGCGTCCGGTGGCGGCGAGCAGGAAGTCGAAGCGCTCGGAGCGTGTCGCGCCGTCGGCCATCCGATACGTGACGACGACCGCGTCACCGTCGCGTACGACATCGGCCTGCGCGTCGGTGGCGACGTCGAATTCGTCGGCGAGCGCGTCGCGCGCGTCGGCGATCACCGCCGGATCGGTGAGCGGCCCGATGCTGCCGCCGCGCCCAAAAACCTTCACGCGAACGCCGAGCCGATGCAGCGCCTGGCCGAGCTCGAGCCCGATCACGCCTGGCCCGAAGACGGCGACACTCGATGGCAGATCGTCCCAGTCGAATACCTCTTCGTTGGTGATCAGACGATCCCCGGCCGACAATCTTGTCCGCATCGTCGATCGCGTCCACACCGCGGGTGACGAAGCCGACGAAGCGGTCGCGCTCGCGACGCACGCGCGCCATGACCGCCCGCCCGTCGACGGCAACGCGGCCGTCGAGCCTCAGGCCGAATGTCCCGAAGCGCTTCACCGCGTGCGCCGCTTCGGCGGGCGCGATCAGCAGCTTGCTCGGCATGCAGCCGACGCGCGCGCACGTCGTGCCGTACGGGCCGGCTTCGATCACGACCGCACGCTTGCCAGCGGACCTCGCCGCGCGATAGGCGGCGAGGCCCGCCGTGCCGGCGCCGATGACGGCGACGTCGGTGTCGAGCCGAGGCGAAGCCTCGCCGATTGCGTGGGTGTTTTTCATCGTGACGAAGTCGTCGTGGGCCATCGTTGCCTTACGCGGCCTTGCGCAGGTACGTCTCGAGGTCCTCGGCGTTTCCGATCAGCCGGCCATTGATGAACACCTGCGGAACCGTCGCCGCGCCGCTGATCGCGCCGACCGCGCGCGAGCGCACCGTGTGCCCGAGCGGGATGTCGACGTAGTCGTAGCCGGCTTCGCCGAGCAGACGCTTCGCCTTCGCGCAGAACGCGCAGCCTTCGCGACTCAGCACGGCGACGCGGTCCGGTTTGCGGGCGCGGGGGTTGAGATAGGCGAGCATCGTGTCGGCGTCGGAAACCTTGAACGGGTCGCCCGGCTCCTGCGGCTCGACGAACTGCTTTTCGATCCGGCGGTCGCGCACGAGCATCGAGTAGCGCCACGAGCGCTTGCCGAAGTTGAGCTCCGACTTGTCGACCAGCATCCCCATCTTTTCGGTGAATGCGCCGTTGCCGTCGGCGAGCAGGAACACGTTGGCCGCTTCCTGATCCTTCGCCCATTCATCCATGACGAACGGGTCGTTGACCGAAAGGCAGACGATCGCATCGATGCCCTGCTCGCGGAACGACGGCGCGAGCTCGTTGTAGCGGGGTAGGTGCGTCGACGAGCACGTCGGTGTGAACGCGCCGGGCAGCGAGAAAACGACGACGTTCTTGCCGGCGAAGATGTCGTCGGTCGTGAGCGTCGTCCACTCGCCGTTGCGGCGGATGCGGAAGCTCACGTGGGGCACGAGCTGGCCCTCGCGGTTGGGAAGCTGGGCTTGGGGCATTTGCAGGCTCCTGGGCGTGTATGAACGTTGACAAAGCAATGATCGGGTCGGCTCGACGATTAATCAAATTTAACGTTTCGATCACATCGATAGTTCTACTGTATGGGTGCGGCAAAATCTACCGTGCGGCGGCCGATACCGCGATTCGATACCGCGATTCAGCTCTCGGGCGGCGGGCACCGTAGGCGCTGAACAGACGATCAGATCCCAGGGAGAGGACCTGATGGACGGCGAACGATGCGCTCGCGCGCGGTGCGCTCGTCCTCGCGCGTCTGTGCGCCCGCGAGCGGCTCGCATCGGCCGCGTTCGCGCTGCGGCGCGGCGACGAGCTCACGTTCCCGATGTTCGCGTACGACTTCGCGCGGGAGAACTACTCGCCGTGCCGGCTGCTGCTCGAGCGGACGATCCAGTCGTGCTATGCGAACGGGGTCGCCGTCTTCGATTTCCTGCCAAGCGGCGACGACAAGGAGCTGTGAACCAACGACGTCGTGACCGCGACGACGTACATGGTGCCGACGACGATGCGCGGCCGCACAATCCGTAAATGGTACGCATCCGACGTCGCGGCGGCGATCGAGCGCAGCTGGCTCACGGCCGTCTATCGGCGGTTGCCGGCGCCCGTTCGCCGTTTCGTCTATCGCAGGCTCGCGCGACGCAAGCTCGTCGGCCCCGGCTTCATTCGCAAGATGGAAGCGCTATAGCGATCGACTTTCGCGCCCGTTCGGCGTAGCGTTCGCGAGACCCTCGAAGTCGGGCAGCCGGACATGTCCGTCGACGTTGCGTTCCTCCCGTTGACCGCGCTCGCGCGGCTCCTCGCCGAGCGTCGGACGACGTCGCGCGAGATCGTCGAAGCGTGCCTTGCGCGCATCGACACCCTCGATGGCAAGCTGCACGCGTTCGTCGATGTCTACCGCGACGACGCGCTCGCACGCGCGGACGCCGCCGACCGCGAGCGCGCCGACGAGCTGGTGCGCGGCCCGCTGCACGGGCTGCCGATCGCGCTCAAGGACCTGCTGCACTTCGAAGGACGGCAAACGACGGCGGGCTCGAAGAGCTGGCTCGGGCGAACGAGCGAGATCACCGCCACGGTGGTCGACAAGCTCATCACCGCCGGCATGATCCCGATCGGCAAGACGCACATGGTCGAGTTCGCGTTCGGCGGCTGGGGACGCAACCAGCCGATGGGCGCGCCGTGGAACCCGTGGGACATGACAACGCATCGCGTCGCCGGCGGCTCGTCGAGCGGCTCGGCGGTCGCAGTCGCCGCGGGTCTCGTGCCGGCGGCGATCGGATCCGACACCGGCGGCTCGGTGCGCATTCCCGCGGCGCTGTGCGGCATCACGGGGCTCAAGACGACGTACGGGTTGATCAGCCTGTACGGCGTCGTGCCGCTGTCAATGACGCTCGATTCCATCGGCCCCCTTACGCGCACCGTCGACGATGCGGCGTTGCTCACCGGGGCGATGGCAGGCGCCGATCCGCGCGACCCGTCGACGTTCGAGGCGCATCGTTTCGACGCGAAAGCCGCGCTCGCCGGCGAGCCGAGCGTGCGCAACACGCGGATCACCGCGATGCCGGCCGAACAATTCCCGCAGTTCACGCGCAGCGAAGTGCGCGCGACGCGCGACGCTGCGATCGCGGTGCTGCGCGATCTGGGTGCGATCGTCGACGAGGAGCGCGTGCCGATCGACTTCGACGATCTGATGGTGCGCAACGGCCGGCTGATTGCGGCCGAGGCGTACGCCGTGCATCGCGCGTACATCGACGATCCGGCTCTCGACATCGACCCGTGGGTGCGCAGCCGAACGCTCGCCGGCAAGGCGATCGGCGCCGCCGACTACATCGACGAGCTCGCCGAGCGCCGCCGCATCGCCGCGCGCTTCGCCGAATGGATGCGCGGTCGCAACGCGCTGCTCACGCCGACGCTGCCGATCGTCGCCACCCCGCTCGCCGACGTCGACGAGGCGACGACGCCGCTCGCCGCGTTCACGCGCGCGGCGAATTACGTCGGCGCATGCGCGCTTTCGCTGCCGGCCGGATTTTCCGCGGATGGTCTTCCGATCGGCGTGCAGCTGCTGGGCGTGCCGTTCGCCGAAGTCACGCTGATCCGCATCGGGCGCGCGTTCCAGCAGGCGACCGACTGGCATCGGCGGCGGCCCGAGCTCGACGTGACGACGGCATAGCGATACCGCGAGCGCGGGAATAGGGAGGAGCCGCGGCGTCCGAACGCGCTTTCACGAGCGCTGTCACACCGGCCATGGAGCAGCCGAGCGGCTTGCCGGCCGCTTTTTCGTCGCGGGCGCGTCCCGCACGACCACCAATGGAGGTGCACTCATGAAAGTTCGAGATGTGATGACGCGCGACGTGCGTGTGGCTGACCCCAGCCAGTCGATATCCGACGCCGCGAAACTGATGGCTGAAATCGACGCCGGCTCGCTTCCCGTCGGCGAGAACGACCGGCTCGTCGGAATGATCACCGACCGCGACATCGTCGTTCGGGCGCTCGCCGAAGGGCGCGGCCAGGACACTCGCATCGCCGATGTGATGAGCCGCGAAGTGCTGTACTGCTTCGACGACGAGGACCTGGAAGACGTCGCGCGCAACATGGGCAAGGTTCAGGTGCGGCGGCTTCCGGTCGTCAATCGCGACAAGCGGCTGGTCGGCATCATCTCGATCGGCGATGTGGCACGAAACGAGGAGCCGACGACCGTCGGCCGCACCGTGTCGCATGTTTCCGAGCCCGGAGGAAAGCATTCGCAGACGCATTGACGATGCGACGCGTCGTCCCCGCGAAGGCGGGGACCCAGTGTCGTCGCGAAAGCTGCTGGATTCCCGCAGCCTGCCCTGAGCTTGTCGAAGGGCGGGAATGACGGGAGTCAATCCCCGCCGTATCCCATTTCACGCAGGAACGCGACGCGCTCCTGCGTGCCGAGGTTTTCGGCAACCAGGCGCACGAATTCGGCGCGGCTCGTCGCGCGCTGCGACGCCTTCTTGGTCACGATGCGCGCGATCGGGCCAAGATAGACGGCGAGCCGCGCGCTCACCTGGTCGACGTACGCGGCATCGAGCGGCACACCGGGCAGTGACGCGTGCGATCCGCTGCCGCTCCCGGATGCACTGCCGCCCGAGCGCTCGGCGCTCGGATGGGTCGCGCGCGCCCCGCTTTTCAGCGCCAGTGATCCGCCGGTGCGTGCGTCGGCGCTCTTGCTGAACGCGTCGACGAAGCGGCGTCGTGTATCGGGATCGGCGATGTTCTCCGAGAGTAACGCGCACAGCTCGCCGCGATCGTGCGTCTGCGCCGCCGCACGGCGCACGATGATTTTCGCGACCGGCCCGAGGAAGCGCGCGAGCTCGTGCTCGGCGGTGTCGAGCGTCGCGTCGTCCCAGACGGACACCGGTTTCGCGAGCGGAACGTTGCCGATGTTGATGATCGTCGACCCGAGACCGTCATCGACCTCGACGTTCATCTGCGCCACATCGCGAAGCGCGTCGTTGAACGTGCGGGCGCTCGCAAAGCGCGCTTGCGGATCCTTCGCGAGCGCGGTCGCGACCAGCCGGTCCACGGCGTCGGGAAGCTTCAGCGCGGACAGTGTCGACGGCGGCGGCGGATTCTCGTGACAGATTTTGTATGCGATCGCCTCTACCGAGCCCGTGAACGGCTTGCGTCCGGTGAGCAGCTCGTAGAGCACGACGCCGGCGCTGAACAGATCCGATCGCGCGTCCGCCTCGCGGCCCATGCATTGCTCGGGCGACATGTACGACGGCGTGCCGATCACCATGCCGACGGTCGTCAGGTTCGACGTGTCGATGCGCGCGACGCCGAAGTCGGCGACTTTGAGCGCGCCGCTGCCTTTGACGATCAGGTTCGACGGCTTGATGTCGCGGTGGACCACACCGGCGGCGTGCGCGTACTCGAGCGCGCCGAGCAGCTGCGACATCAGCGAGACGAGCTGGCCGAAGTCGAACGTCGTCTTGCGGTCGAGATATTCGCGTAACCCGGTGCCCTCGACGTACTCCATCGCGATGAACGCGACCGTGTCGTCCTCGCCGTATTCGTACACGCCGACGATGTTCGGATGATGCAGCCGGCCGGCGGCCTTCGCCTCGTTCTTGAACCGCGCCATGAATTGCGCGGCGAGATCCAGGTCGACCGTGTCCTTGCGGATCGTCTTGATCGCGACGAAGCGCTCGATGTGCGGATCGAACGCCTTGTAGACGACGCCCATCGCGCCCTTGCCGAGGACGCTGCGCACTTCGTACTTGCCGAGGCGCTCGGGCTGAGGCATGGCTCGACGTGTGACGTCATTCCCGCGAAGGCGGGAATCCAGTGTCGTTCGTTGAAAGACGCTGGGTCCCCGCGTTCGCGGGGACGACATACCGCCTGTTCCGGCGTGTGAGCACTACGCCTCCAGCATCTTCATCGCCTGCACGAGGCTTGCCTTCATCCGCCCCATCGCGTCGGTCAGCACGCCGATCTCGTCCTTGCTGCGCGTGTGGAACTCGCCGGCGTCCATGTTGCCGAGGCTCACCTGATCGGCGATTCCGGCAAGGCGCGTCACGCGGCGGATCACCATCGTGTAGAGCATGACGTTCAGCAGCACGAAGATCGCGACGAACACGACGGCGAGCGAGCCCATGAACGCCTTGAACGTCTGGTTCGCGCGCGCGATCGGCACCGACATCGGCACCGACACGATCTGCGCGCCGATCACCTCGTCCATGTGCCAGCCGAAGCCGTTCGCGTTGCCGTAGAGGTCGAGCATCGTCTTCGGCGCTGCCTCGACGGTGCTGTGGCAGTCGAGGCACGCCTTGCTCTTCACCTGGATCGGGCGCGCGAGATAGAGCGAGCGGCCCATCGGCGTGTCGCGCTCGCCGACCATTTCGCCCGTCGTCGACGCCTGGCGGAAGTTGTTGACGACGTCGGCTTCCCAGTCGGTTGCGCGGTTGCGCGGGTTCGACGGGTTGAGCGTGGCTTCCTTGTACGAGTAATCGGGATGCTTCTTGCGAAGCTCGTTGAACTGCTCGGTCGCCGCGTACGCCGGAACGGACTGCGGCAGGAACGTGTACTTCATCTGCGTCTCGAGCAGCGGCTTCACCTGTGTGGTCGTGTAGTTGCGAGACGACAGCGCCGCTTCCATCATCAGCCGCGCGTTCTGCAGGATCTCCTCGCGTGCGTTCGCCTGCAGCGCGTTGTACGAAACGTACCCGGCGATCAGGAAGCCGAGCGCGAATATCCCGAGCAGCACCAGATTGAATTTCCAGATCAGCTTCATGCGATTCCTCGGCTACGGACTGCCCGCGTTCATTGCACGGGCACGGGTTTGGGCGCGTATTTCTCCGGATGCAGCATCCTATCCCAGCTCGGATAGCGCGCGACGTTCGGCTCGACCGCCTTGCGGAAGACCGGATCGCGCAGCCGGCTCGCGAAGCGCTTCTCGAATGCGGCGCGATCGCGGCCGGCAAGCCACGGCTCGGCTTCGGCGTACGTGACGTCGCGGTCGACTGCGAGCGGCGGCTTCGTCTTGAACTTGGCGCCGAGGCTCGGCAGCGAATCGTAGTAGTGGCGAGGCATCGCGTCGACGAAAGCCTTCGGCGCGCGCGGTGCGGCGCTGTACACGCCGGCCGCCGATCTCGACCAGTGCTCGCCGCCCTTGACGTCGTGAGCCGAAGCTTCCGAACCGTTGGCCGCGAGCTCGATCAGCCGCACGGTGCCGGATTCGACGAAAAGCTCCGGCGCCGCTGCGGTGCGAATCACGACCACGCCGTCCGTGTGCACGACATCGGCCTGCGGAGTATGAATGCGCACGCCCGGCGGCTTTGCGACCGCCTTGAGCCACGCCTGTTGAAGCGACAGCGTGGCGGGCACGTTCTGACCGGTCGCCCGGACGATGTGAAGCGTGCCGGGTCCGACGATGTTGGCCGCCGATCCGGCCGTCAATTCGATCTGCACCTGCGCCCGCTCACCGGCCTCGACGATGTCGCCTTCCTCGAGCCGCGTGCCGGGCACGAGCTTGTACCATGTCGCGCCGCGCAGCACGCGCGAGCCCGCGTCGGCGAGGGTCGCAATGCCGACCTCGGCGGACGCGCTCGCAGAGCCGCACGCGAGCAGTAGGGCACAGCACAACAGCGGTCGAAGTAGTCGCATCGGGAGCCGCCGGCCGCAACGGCAGCGCGGCAGGCACCACGGCGTGCGGACGGCTCGCCGGATACTAGGATGGGCGTCGCCGCGGCGTCAACGCGACTATTCGCGCGCGGTCAATGCCGCGGCACCCTGAAACGCACGACGTTCCAGCGCGTCACGTCCTCCTCGGGCTCGTCGCCGACTGCCGGCGTGAGCGGTAGCGCCAGGTTCGTCACGTACATCCAGCCGTCGACGATCACCATGCTCGCCGGAAACAGCAGTCCGCGCGGCGTGCCGTCGTGACGGATGCCTTCGAACGTGCCGGCGCGGCACGATCACGCGCCCGCTCGTGTTGAGCGCGACCACTTCGTCGGCCTGGTTCGTCGCGACCCACAGCCGTCCGGCCGGGTCCATCAGCAGACCATCGGCACCGTGCAGGCTTTCGGCGAACACGGAAACGGCTTTCGTCGCGACCTCCATCTTGAGCACGCGGTTGTCGCCCGTGTTCGCGATGTACAGCGTCGTTTCGGCCGCGTCGAGCGCGAGGCCGTTCGCGCCGAACGGCGGAAAGCCGGCGGCGGCGAGCAGCGGATCATGCGACACGGTCGCGACGGCGCATGGCGTCGAGCAGCTCGTCGCGGCGTCGATGCGAAAGATCGCGCCCTGGAAGGAGTCGGAGAAGTAGAGATTGCCTGCGTGGTCGAACGTCATCGCGTTCGGCGCGGCAAAGCCCGTCGACCCGAACTTGATCGTGTCCGCGCTCGTGTCCGGGTTTGCGACGCTGCGCTCGGCCGGCGGGCCGATCGACGGGATGTTCGCGACGGTGTCGACGGCCGTCGTGCTGTCGAAGTCCGCGCCGATGCGCTGTACCTTCGACGCTCCCATGTTGAGGATGTAGACCTTGCCGTTCGCGAAGCCGAGTCCCAGCAGCGGCGCGCCGGCGAAATCACGCACGGCGGCGAGGCGACCGTTGTGGTCGAAGCGCATCAGCTTGTTCAAATTCGGCCCGAAATCGAACGTCGCGACGAACACGTCGCCGGTCGCGGGGTTCGCCGTGATGCCCTCAGGGTAGCGGACGCCGTCGGGTAGCGTGGCGAAGCGCTCGACGCCGACCCAGCGCGGGCCGAAGTCGTGCGCGGTTGCGATCGTCGATGCGGTCGCGATCGCGCTCGCGACCAAAGCGGTGAAGGCCAGGCTTTTCATTGCGTCTCCTCCTCGTGTTCGTCGGCACGAGCGCTGCATGTTTGTGATTCGCGGTCCCGCCTGTCAACGGACGATTTTTCCGCCCGCACGGCCGGTCGCGGTTCGGCGCGAACGCCGAATATTCCGGTGGCGAACCGGGCGCTGCGGCGCGATACTCGATGCACCGACGGAGGTAGCCATGCGCTTCAAATCCCATCTGACCGGCGGATATCGCGTTTACGCGGTGGCCGGCATCAATACCGTTTCGTTCGCGATCGACACCGACATCGCGAACGCGACGGGTCTGCTCGGCTTCGCCGTCGAGCGCTTCGATTCCGCGGCGAACGAGCGCTACTACATGTACGGCTTCAAGGTGTTCGAGAGCGTGATCCCGCAGCCGAGCGAGGACACGGTGGTGAGCACGTTCGACCAGCCGGTCCAGAGTTTCGTGTGGGACGACTTCACGGCGAAGGCCGACTGCCTCTACGAATACACGTTCCATCCGCTCAAGGGCAAGCCGAAGAATCTCGACCGCAGCGCGACGCCGATCACGATCAAGGTGAAGACCGAGCCGCTGATCACGACCGGCGAGCACGACGTGTTCTTCAATCGCGGCGTCGCGAGCAGCCAGGCGTACGCGCACAAGTTCGACAACAAGAGCCCCGACGCCCAGCCGACACCGGCGAAGCGCAACGCAGCGTACCGGTGGCTCGGCCGCGATCTCGACCGCGCGTTGTTGCGGTTCATCGACGCCGCGAAGCCGGGCGACACGCTGCTCGGGTGCTTTTACGAATTCCGATGGCAGCCTGCGGTCGCCGCGTTGAAGGCGGCGATCGAGCGCGGCGTCGACGTGCGCCTGATCGTCGACGCCAAGAAGAACGGCTTCACCGACAAGCAGGGGAAGGTCCATCCGAGCTTCCCGCGCGAGGACAACCTGCAGATGATCGCCGACGTCGGGCTGCCGACCGCCGCGGTCAAGTTGCGCGAGGCGCGCAAGAACGACATCGCGCACAACAAGTTCATCGTGCGGCTTGCGGGCCCGGCGAAAGTACCGGCGGAAGTATGGACCGGCTCGACCAACCTGTCGGTGGGCGGCGTCTACGGCCAGACCAACGTCGGGCACTGGGTGCGCAACGGCGCGCTCGCGCAGTCGTTCAAGGCGTACTGGGAGCTGCTGCAAAGCGATCCCGGCGCTGCGGACGATGACGACGCGGCGACCGGCCGCGAGAAGAACACCGCGTTCAGGAAGCAGGTCGAGATGTTGCAGGCGGTGCCTCCCGACATCGCGTCGGTGGCGGCGGGCGTTACGCCCGTGTTCAGCCCGCGCCGCGGCCTCGATATGCTCGGCCTCTACGCCGACATGGTCGACAAGGCGCACGGGCTCGCGTGCATCACGCTCGCGTTCGGCATCTCGAAGGAATTCAAGGACCGGCTGAAGGACAACACGCCGAGCAATGCGATCGCGTTCTTCCTGCTCGAGAAGGAGGACAAGCCCAATCCGCAGAGCACGCAGCCTTTCATCGCGATCAACGCATCGCAGAACGTGTACAAGGCGTGGGGATCGTTCCTGCGCGAGCCGCTATACCAGTGGACGAAGGAAACCAACGCCGGCGCATTGGGGTTGAACCAGCACGTGAGCTACATCCACTCGAAGTTCCTGCTGATGGATCCGCTCGGCGACGATCCGGTCGTCGTCACCGGATCGGCCAATTTCAGCGACCCGTCGACCACCGACAACGACGAGAACATGCTGGTGATCCGCGGCGACCGCCGTGTCGCCGACATCTACTTCACCGAGTTCAATCGGCTGTTCAACCACTACTACTTCCGTTCGGTCGTCGAAGCAACGCGGCAGCGCGCGGAAGGCGGTGGCGCCCCTGACGCCGGCGCCGAAGCCAATCTCTTCCTGCGGGAAACCGACGACTGGCTCGCGAAGTATCAGCCGGGAAAGTTCCGCGCGAAGCGCGTGAAGATGCTTGCGGCGATGAAGGGGTTCACGACGCTGTGAGACGGCTCACGGCCGGTTGAGCGATGGCGGGCGCCACAGCTGGATCGCCGTGCCCGGCGCGCGCAGCACGCGCACCATGCGGATCGCCTCTTCGCGGCCGCGATAGTAACCGGGCACGCGAAGCGACTCGGCGAAGCCCATCGCGCGATAGAGCGTGATCGCGGGCACGTTGTGCGCTCGCAGCTCGACATGGATCGACGCGACGCCCGACACCGCGGCCGATTCGACCAGCCAGTGGATCATCCGCCGCGCGACGCCGCGCCGCTGGCTCGCCTTGCCGACAGCGAGCAGCACGAGATGCGCGCGCTCGTCGCCGAACGTCGTGATCGCGAAGCCGACCACGCGGCCGCGCTCGCGCGCGACGAGCGTCACCGTTTCGGGATCGCGGATCAGCTCGCCGATGCGTTCGCGCCGATACGCCCAGCCGAGACCGGCCTCGACCAGGTCGCGCGACATCTGCGCGATGGTCGCGGCATCGCTTCGATTGGCGAATCCGAGCAAGATGTCGGCAGCGTTCATGCGGCGATTTTGCCACGGGCGACCGGCCGCTGTCTGCGGCTGGCACTACGGACGGCGGCTACGCGAGGTCGCTCTCGTCCTCGTCGTCGAACTCGATGCACGCGAACGCGAGATCGTCGAACGGGATATGGCCCTGTTCGGCGAGCTCGCGCAGCACGCTGGTCGCATGCTCGGCCGGCGTGATGGCCGGATCGTCTCGAGGCGCGAGCAGCCGGGCGACGACGTCGATCGGCGCGAGCCGGCCGACCTTCTCGATGCCGTCGGTGAACACCGCGAGTGCGGCGATCGCCTGTCGCTGCGGCGCGAAGTCGAACCGCCGGCCGCGCTCGAATTCGGCGAACGTGTAAGCCTCGAGGCGGCGATCGGCGACGCGCGGCGCGCCGTCGTCGCCGACCGTGAATTCGACGACCTGGGCGCGAACGGCGCCCGGGCAGTCGGCCGACAGCCGCTCGATCATCCGTTCGCGCACACTCGGCTCGAGCCGATACATGAAGTAGTACGGCGCATCGTCACGCCATGCGAACGTGCGTAGCTCGAAGCGCCCGTCGCGGAAGCGCACGCCGATCGCCCCGTCCCCGCAGAGGAACGCGGTCGCACGCTCCGGTGTGGCGACGACGCCGACCAGCGTCGCCAGATAATCGGCGAGATCCTCGGTGAACGCGAATTGCAGCATGGTTGCCTCGAGCACGACGTCGAAGTCGTCGCGCAGCCGACCTTCGCGCGTCGCGTCGTGGCCAGCGGTCACGTGCGCGAACGCGTGGCAGATCACGCGTGCGCCGATGTCGGTGTTCGCTTGCGCGCCCGAGCATCCGTCGGCGACGGCGACGACGGCGGCATCGTCGGGTTGCGCGGCGATCGCGTAGTCCTCGCACAGCTGCCCGGCAAGCATGTGGAGACCGCCGATCGTCACGAAGCGGGAAACGGTGAACGACAACGCGATCGCTCCACGAAGTTGAGGCGTTGGGCGCAGGCCGCCGGTACGCCGCATTCGAGTGTACCGCTTCGCGGCCGGACACGCCTTGCGCTCGCGCGGAGGGCCGCCGATCATGCAGGCTCCGCGGCCGCGTGGCCGGCGGTGTTTTCCTATCTACGGAGGTGCACGTGCGCAAATACTTCATTGTGGTCGTCGCGTTGGCAGGCATCGGTCTCGCCGGCTGGATCGGTGCGCAGCAACCCGCGGCGCAATCCGCGATCAAGCGAACGCTGTTGCAGCGAGTCGACGTGCCGGGCGCCAACTACGAAGTGATCACCGGCGTTGCCGAGGTCCCGGCCAACATGAACATCGGGCGCCACACGCATCCCGGTGTGGAGACAGGCTACGTCGTCGAAGGCATGCTCACGCTGCTCGTCGACGGCGAGGCGCCGCTTGCATTGAACCCCGGCGAATCGTACAAGGTGGCGGCGGGCGCCGTACACGACGGACGAAGCGGCGATCGGCCCGCGAAGGCGGTTGCCGTGTATATCGTCGAAAAGGGCAAGCCGCTCGCCTCGCCGGCGCCGTGACCGCACGGGCATCGTCGACAGTTGCCGTAACTGCGCGCGCGTTTCGTGTTGCGCTGCTCGCGCTGATCGTCGTCTGCGCGCCATCGGGCACGCTCGCAGCCGATCCGGAAAAGGTCTGGCATGGCGTGCTGAGCGACGAGCCGCCCGGGTTCGATCCGGCGGGCGCGACCAGCGCGTCGGCGGCGAGCGTTCTCGAGCTCGTGTTCGATCGGCTGCTGACGTACGACTATCTCGCGCGGCCGGCGAAGGTCGTGCCGCTCGCAGCCGAAGCGCTGCCGATCGCCGAAGACGACGCGAAGACGTGGACGGTGAGAATCCGCAAAGGCATCTACTTCGCACCCGATCCGGCGTTCAAGGGCGTGCGCCGCGAGCTCGTCGCGCAGGACTTCGTATTCTCGTTCATGCGGTTCATGGACCCGGCGATCAACTCGCCGTACCAGTTCCTGTTCCGCAACAAGCTCATCGGTCTCGACGAGCTTCGCGCGAAGGCGCAGAAGACCGGCCGGTTCGATTACGACGCGCGCATCGCAGGCATCGAAGCGGTCGATCGCTACACCGTGCGATTCCATTTGCGCGAGCCGGATCGCCGTTTCCTCTATCTGCTTGCGCACAGCAGCGCGGGCGCGGTCGCGCGCGAAGCCGTCGACGCATACGGCAAGGACATCGCCGTGCATCCCGTCGGCAGCGGGCCCTACATGCTGACGTCGTGGAACGCGGGCGCCAAGGCGATCCTCGAGGCGAATCCCTATTTCCGGGGATTCGTCTGGAACTTCGCGGCGGGCGACGATCCGCGCGACAAGGAGCTCGTCGCGCAAATGCGCGGCAAGACGATGCCGCAAATTGGACGCATCGAGCTCGCTGTCATCCAGGAAGACACATCGTACTGGCTCGCCTTTCTTCGCGGCGATCTCGATGCGGCGGCGTTGCTGCCGCGCTTCCATGCGGCCTCGCTCGTGGGCGGCGAGCTCAATGCGGATCTGCGCGCGAAGGGCATCGAGATGTACCGCCTCACCATCCCCGCGCTCGACTACACGGCATTCAATTTCCGCGATCCGGTCGTGGGCGGATTCGAGCCGGAGAAAGCGGCGCTTCGGCGCGCGATCGCGCTGGCGTACAACGGTGACGATCTGGTCAACGTCGTGATGCACGGCAATGCCGAGCGCGCGCAAATGCTGGTGCCGCCCGGCGTCGTCGGATACGACTCCACTTATCGCAATGCAAACGGCTACGATCCCGCGCTCGCGAACCCGCTGCTCGATCGCTTCGGCTATAAACGCGGTCCCGACGGGTATCGTCGGCTGCCCGACGGCCGGCCATTCACGCTGACGCGCAATACGTCTCCGGGCGCCACATACCGCGACATGGACAAGATCTGGCACGCGTCGATGGAGAGAATCGGCGTGCGCATCTCGTTCCAGACGCTCAACGAAGGTGAAGTGACGAAGTCCGCGACAACGTGCGCGTTCGCGCTCTTCAGCTGGAGCTGGTCGGCCGATTATCCGGACGGCGAGAACTTCATGCAGCTGATGTACGGACCGAACAGCGGCCAGAGCAATCCGGGTTGCTACCGGTCGGCTGCGTACGATGCGCTATACGAGCAAGCGACGCGGCTCGCCGACGGCGCGCAACGCAACGCACTGTTCGTCGCGATGGCGCGCCGGATGGATGCGGACACCGCGTGGGTCCCCGGCGCCTACGCGCGAACCATCGTCGTCGTTCAGCCGTGGGTGCAGGGCCACAAGCGGCACCCGTTTCTCTTTTCCGTGCTTCCGTACGTCGACGTCAAGCCGCACTGAGCGCGCGCCAGATACGCTCGGAGGTGAGCGGCATCTGCAGCGCGAGCGCGGCGTCGCCCGCACCGGCTCGTGCAAGCGCGTCGACGACCGCGTTGACCACCGCCGGCGTCGCGCCGATCGTGCCGAGCTCGCCCACGCCCTTGACGCCCATCGCGTTGGCGAGGCACGGCGTCGACTCGTCGGTTGTCGTCTCGAAATGGCGGATCATCGACGCGTACGGAATCGCGTAGTCCATGAACGTCGCCGTCAACGCCTGCCCGCTATCGCGCTCGTAGACGAAGCGCTCGCACAACGCCTGCCCGATGCCCTGCACGGCGCCGCCTTCGAGCTGTCCGGCGACGATCATCGGATTCACCACGCGCCCGACGTCGTTGACCGACCAATAGCCGACGACGTCGACGGCCCCGGTGTCCGGATCGACTTCGACTTCGCAAATGTGGCAGCCGTTCGGCCATGTAGGGCCCGCAACCGAGCTCACCGAATCGAGCACGATCCGCTGTTGCGGCTGCGAGCGTGCGAGCTCGAACAACTCGATGCCGCGGTCGGTGCCGGCGATCGTGAACATGCCGTCGTGATACTCGATGTCCGCGGCCGCCGCTTCGAGCGCATCGGCGGCGAGCTCGCGCGCTTTCGCGACCGTGCGCTCGGATGCGACGCGAACTGCGGATCCGCCGACGAACAGCGACCGCGATCCGGCGCTGCCGAAGCCGGTGCCGCGATCGGTGTCGCCTTGCACGATCCTGATTTTTTCGATCGGCACGCCGAACACGTCCACCGCGAGTTGCGCATACGTCGTCGCGAGCCCCTGGCCCATCGCTTGCGTCGCCGAAAAGATCTCGATGTCACCCTCACCGCTGACGGTCACGGTGACGCGCTCCTCGAACACGTCGGCGCCCGTCCATTCGAGAAACGCCGCCATGCCGCGGCCGCGCAACCGGCCGCGCCGCTTCGCGTCGTCGTCGCGCGTCTGGAACGCGTTCCAGTCCGCGAGCGCCATCGCCTCGCTCATCACTTTTTCGAACTGGCCGCTGTCGTACGTCTTGTCCATCGAATTCGTGTACGGCATCTGCTCGGGCCGGATCATATTGCGTCGGCGGAGCTCAACCTGGTCGATGCCCGTCTTGCGCGCGGCCGCGTCCATCAGCCGCTCGATGATGTAGATCGCCTCCGGCCTGCCGGCGCCGCGATACGCACCGGTGGGCGCGGTATGCGTGAGCACCGCCTTGATGTGCACGTCGATCGTGCCGATGTCATAGACGCTCGTCGACACCCACGGCCCGATCAGGAGCTGGATCACCACACCGGCCGGCGTCGCGTACGCGCCGACGTTCGCGAGCGAGGACACGCGCAACGCGAGCACGCGCCCGTTCGCGTCGAGCGCGAGCTCCGCCTTGCTTTGCACGTCGCGTCCGTGGCTCGCGGCGAGGAACTCCTCCATTCGATCGGCGCACCACTTCATCGGACGGTTCAGCGTGCGCGCGCAGTGGGCGACGACGACGTCCTCCGGATAGAGGCTCGTCTTCATGCCGAAGCCGCCGCCGACATCGCCCACCCGCACACGCACCTTGTCGGTCGGGATGCCGAGGACGCTCTCGGTGAGCTCGTCGCGTAGGCCCGTCGGTGTCTGGCAGCTCACGCGAAGCGTCAGCCGATCGCTCGCCTCGTCGTACGTGGCAAGCACCGCACGTGGCTCGATCGGACAGGGCGCCACACGCTGGTTGGTGAGATCGAGCGACACGACGTGCGCCGCGCGGCGAAAAGCCGCATCGGTCGCCGCTGCGTCGCCGTGGCGCGCCTCGCAGGCGATGTTGTCGGATGCCTGGGAGCACAGCGTCGGCGCACCGGGCATAAGCGCGTCGCCGATGTCGACAACGGCGGGCAGCGGCTCGTAGCGGATATCGATCGCTTCGGTCGCATCGCGCGCCTGCGCGCGCGTTTGCGCGACGACCGCCGCGACGGCTTCGCCGACGAAGCGGACGGTGTCGACCGCGAGCGCGTGGTGCGGTGGCGATGCGGCGGCCGAGCGGTCGGCGCGCTTGAAATCGGCCGATGCCGGGAGCGGCTTCACGCCGGCTCGAACGAGGTCCTCGCCGGTGACCACCGCGATGACGCCGGGCATCGCGGCCGCGCCGGCCGTATCGATCGCGCCGATGCGCGCGTGGGGATGCGGCGAGCGCAGAAAGTGGACGTACGTCTGATCGGGGGCCGACACGTCGTCAGCGAAAACCCCATTGCCGGTAAGGAGTGCGTCGTCCTCGACGCGCCGTACCGACTTGCCGCTGCCGAAGCGCGCGTATCGCGATTCCCGCGTCATGATCAGGGTTCGTGAAGAGGGGCGTTCATGATACCGGCGAACGGAGCGCACCACGGCGTCCTTGATCTGCGGCAATGTCAAAGGGTTGCACGCTCGCGCGACTTCGTGCACCCTCCCGTCTCCGAGTGACCCGCCACGGTTCGCAATCCGCCCGCACGCGAACCGTGTGCCAATTTCAGGGAGATCTACCGAGCGCTGCGTACGTCGACCCGCGCGTTGGTTGCGCGTGTCGAACCGCTGGCGATCGGCTCATCGCATGGACAAGCAGACCAAACGCATCATCGTGAGCGCCGCGTTCGCCGTCGCGCTCTATTTTTCGATCGGCGAGCGGATCGAATTCATGGCCCTTCCGGTGATCGGCTTCGTCTGGACGCTGTTCGCGCTGCACGCGGCCACGTTGTCGGCCCGCATCAGCGCGGTGAGCCGAGCGATCACCGCGGGTCCGCACTTGCCGTGGATCGTGTTCGATATCGGCGTGCTCGCCGCGCTGTTCCTGTCGAGCTGGTACTGGACGGCATTCGCCTACGCGGGCTCGTGCGGATGCGCGCAGCTGATCAACGCGCGCGCGACGAGCGGATCGTAGAATCAGGAAAGCGCGTCATCCCGCGAAGGCGGGGATCCAGTGCATTCGACAAGCGCTGGATCCCCGCGTGCGCGGGAATGACGATACGACGCGTCAGTGCGTACCCGGCGTCGTGCCTGAGGCTTGCGTCGATCCGCCTGTCGTGCCGGTCGAGCTCCCCGTCGTGCCGCTCGATGAGCCCGCCTCTTTGATCTCGAGCCGCCGCCCCTTCGACTGCTGCTGCGGCGCGTCGAGCTCGATTTCGAGCACGCCGTCGCGGAACGTCGCGTTAGCCGAGTCGGGGTTCGCACCTTCGGGCAGCGGGATCTGCCGATAGAAGCTGCCGTAGCTGCGCTCGCTGCGGTAAAGCCCGCGCTCGTTGGTCGTGCTCTCCTGTCGCCGCTCGCCCTGGATCGTGATCGCGTCCTGTTCGACTTCGACGTTGACGTCGTCGCGCTTGACGCCGGGCAGATCGACCGACACGACCAGCTTGTTGCCGCGCTCGCACATCTCGACGTGCGGCGTCCACAGCGATGGCAGCTCGCCGCCGCTCTGCGCGCCTGTGGTGCCGCGCCCGAATGACGGGAAAAAGCCGCGGCCGATGCCGAAGCCCTCGAACAGGCGGTCCATCTCGTCACTCAACCGTCGCATCATCGCGAAAGGTCCCTCGTCGAATCCGGAATAGACCGACGGTATCGTGCCCCGGCGCTGATACTCGCCCGCCTGGGAGCGCTGGACGTCGGTGCCGGCGTCTTGCCGGCCGCCGCGACCCGCCGGGCGCTGGCTCGCGTCACTGGCGCTTTGCTCCATCGGCTGGTTTCCGGAGCGCTGTTGATCCTGTTGCCGCGATTGTCTTTCATTGGCCATGGTCATCTCCTGCTTACTGTCCGAATCCCCACTAATGCCGGACTTGTTGCATAGCCCGGTTTTACTTAGGTGGGGGCGATAAGCCGGAGTTCGAGCGGTCTCGAGCCTTAGTTTGACGTTGCGGGATCGGCGGTCGATGCGGCGAACGCGTCGTTCGCGGGAACGTGGACCTTCGGCTTGCGCCCGTCGGCGAATACCGTCGAAATATCGAGGGTCTCGCGCACGCCGATGGCCGCGGCGTGGCGCGATAGGAAGCGCTTCGCTGCGGCGCGCCCTTCGTCGTGCAATCGCTCGATCCACGCGCGCGAACGCTCGAGCGCCGAGCCGCTCGCGAGAAGCTCCGCGCTCGGCGGTCCGATCCGGTGCATCCGCAGATCCAGCACGCTCGCCGGCGTCTCGCCGCGCTCGGCGAGCGCGCGCATCGCGCTGATCGCCTGCATTTCGGCGACGAGGCTCGATCCCATCACAATCTCGCCGATGCGCCGCCGGATCGATGCGGCGTCCTTGGGTATATCGGGCGCATGCTCGGGCACGAGCTGCACGACGATGAGGTCGCGCGTCGCGCCGCCATGAATCATCGGCCACAGCGTCGGGTTGCCGGAATAGCCGCCATCCCAGTACGGCTCGCCGTCGAGCTCGACCGCCTGGAACAGCTGCGGCAGGCACGCGGAGGCGAGCAGCGCATCGATCGTGATCGCGTCATTGCCGATCACACGCGGAAGCCCCGTCTTCACGTTAGTGACGGTGATGTAGAGCGCCGGTGACGCGCTGCTTCGAATCGCGTCGATGTCGACGTTGGCGGCGATCGCCGCGCGCAACGGATTGAGCCCGAGCGGATTCAGCGTGTACGGCGATGCCGCATTGCCGGCGACCAGCCACGCGCCGACGGTCTCGCGCCAGTGACGCTCGACGGGCCCCCAGGCGTTCAACCCGAAATCGGCCGCATCAGGTCGCGAAATCGCGAGCCAGAACTCGCGCAACGCTTTGCGCGCGCTCGCGGGCGAGCCCGTGGCGAGCGCGCTCGCCACGATCGCGGCATTGAGTGCGCCGGCGCTCGTGCCGCTCATCTGCGTAATGGCGATCGTGCGGCTCGCGAGCAGGTAATCGAGCACGCCCCATGTATAGGCGCCCCACGAGCCGCCGCCCTGCAGCGCGAGGCCGACCGGTTTTCGAGCCGCCATCAGGCGGGGCATGGATTCGGTGTTCGTCGTCGTCATAGGCTCTCCGGCCGGCGCGAGCGAGCCGCACCGGCAACGATGTCTTGAAGGCTTGCCGTACAGGCGCCGGATTCGTCCGGCGCCGCGGCGCTCAATGCGCGAAGGGCGCGGGAGGAGGCGATGGCGGACGCGCGACGCTGCGCGATGCCGCGTCGGCGACGCTCGCGAGCGGTTCGAACGGCATTGGCTGGACCATGTTACGGACCTCCAATCGTGAACTCGGGCCGCATCCTCGTGAGATGCTGCACCGCACAATCCCTAGGATAACGACGCCGGAGGGAAGTGCAATCGGAATTTCGGATCGCGCAGATCAGCGATACCGATCACGCGATGGGCACGCAACGGTTCGTTGCGTGCGACAGCGTAAAATTGCGTCACCGTCAAATCGGATTCGAACAGCTGCCCGCATGACTTCGCTCACGCTCGCCTTCGCCATTCTGCTGTGCGTCCTCAATGCGGCGCTTTGGACCGTCTACACCGAAATGCCGCTCGCAAGCGCAGGATGGCTCGCGGCGGCGGCCGCCTGCTTCTGGCTGCAGAAGTGGTCTCGCCGCTGACGGCTACGCTCCGAACGCCGGGCCGGGGGTGCGCACGCCGTCGGCGCGCGTGCGAAACGTGATCGAGTAGCGCAGCGCGCGCGTCGGCGGGATGCTGTGTTGCCAGGCCCAGCGGATCGGCCCCTGCATCACGTACGCCGAGCGCGGCTCGAGATCGAGCGCAACGACGCTGGTGCGGCTCGACGGCGCGTCAAGCGGCCGAAAGCGCATCCGGCATGCGTTGGCGAGGGAGATCCCGACGACGAAGCCGTACTCCGGACTGTCGCGGTGCCAGCCGATCGGCGTGCCGGGCCGGTACTCGGTGGCGAGCGCGTGGACGAATGCGTCGGCAGAGACGTCGACCCAGCGTGCGACCTTCATCCGGATAGGCTCGAGAAACGGCGGCAGCGGCTCGCCGGGAAGCCACTGGTCCTCGTCTTCGTCGTGGACCATGCCGAAGCGCACCACGCGGCGGCGCGCAAGATACTGCTGGAACGTTGCCTCACGAAACGGAAGGTCGCGAAAGGCGGCGAGCAACGACGATTCCTCGGCCGGCGAAAGGAATTCGGACCGATACACGAGGCCGTGCGGGAGCTGCGGCGAGTCGAAGAGGTCGGTCTGACCGACCGGCGCATCCATGGCGAGCATTAGACGGGGCTGCCCGCACTTGGTGCCGCGTTCGCGAGCTCGTCGAGGAACGCGTAGGCGAGCCGATAGATGCCGGGTCGCTTGCTTTCCCGCGGGCCCGCGACGTTGAGCGTTCGGATGACGTGCGCGGCGAGCCACGCGAGAACGCGCGCCGCGTCGCCCGGCGCGCGCTCGTCGAGCTGGACGATCACACAGGGCTTGCGCTCGTCGATCGCGTAGCGCTCGGTGAGCGCGCTGCCGGTGGTGAGCGCGCCGGTGTTGAGGATCAGCGTGCCGTCGCTGTCGACGACGTTCAATCGCGTGCGCGGCTCGTAATCGTTCGACGACGATTCGAGCAGCGGATAGTGCGCGGCGATCGGCGCATCCTCGGCGCGGCGGCCGCGCGGGCACCACCCGCCGCAAGCGATACCGCGCTCGAGCGCCCAGTCGAGCGCCGCGCGATCCACACCGGTTTGTCCGCCGGAGACAACACGCTCGACGGGAGGCAGAGCGCGGCGCACCGTCACCCGGAATGCACGCGGGCAATCGGCTGACTCATGTGCCGATCTGCCGAGCCGCGAACGCTCGCATGCGCGGCCGATGCGCTGCCGAGGCCGAAGAGCTCTGCGAGCGCGCGCTGGTATTCGTGATCGCCGATCCACATGCTGTTGTTGTGACCGCCGTTCTCGATCATCAGCAGCTTCTTCGGCTCCGGCGCGGCCGCGTAGAGCGCTTGCGAAAACCGCGATGGCACATAGCGGTCGCTCGCGCCGTGCGCGATCAGCACCGGCATGTTGACGCGACGGATCTTGTCGATCGAGTCGAACTTCTGCGACAGCAGCATTCGCGTGGGTATCCATTCGTACGACAGCGCCGTTGCGATGTCGGCAAGTGTCGTGAACGACGACTCGACGATCAGCCCGCGCGCCGCGGGACCGCGGTCCGCGAGCGCGGCGGCGAGATCGATTGCGACCGCGCCGCCGAGCGAGTGGCCGTAGATGAATCGGCGTGATGCATCCGGCTGCTGCGCCGCGAGCCAGCGCCATCCGACGCGCGCGTCCTCGTACGCCGTCTGCTCGGACGGCATGTCGCCGTCGCTCTTGCCGAAGCCGCGATAGTCGATCGCGAACACGGCGAAGCCGAAGCGGCGCAATTGCTCGATCCGCCGCAGTTGCCCGGTCAGGTTCCAGCGTGCGCCGTGCAGGTAGAACACCGCTGGCGCCGTCGGGTCGCGCTGCGGCCACCACCATGCGTGGACGCGCGGCGCGTCCGGCGCGTCGCCGACCGGCAGATAGACCTCCTGCACGCCGGCCGGCGTGCCGTCGAACCAGCCGGCCGCCTCGCGGACCGGCCGAAACGTGAGCTCGCGCTCCTTGTATTCGAGTTGCACGCAGCCGGCGGCAAGCGCGATCAGCACGCCGAGCACGACGGCGAGACGCATCGTTGCGCGACGCGGAGGCAGGAAGCGAATCATGGCGGGGCGGTGGTCGGTGTGCGAGGATAACGCGGCGGCGATCGAGCCGGTGGACAGCGCTGTCGGCCGGAAGCCGTCGTGCGGCGAGCCAATGCGCCGGAACGCAAGCGCTTCGCGCGCCATCTAACGGGGGCCAAACCTTTCGCAGACACGATGGCCGACTTGAAGTTCGATTCTTCGACCGAGCCCTCCGATACGGCGCTAGCGGCGCGCATCGCCGCGGGTGAGCGTCGCGCATTCGAGCTTCTGATGCGCCGCCACAACCGCCGGCTGTTCCGCGTCGCGCGGGCGACGCTCGGCGAGGACCGCGAAGCCGAAGACGCGCTGCAGGACGCGTATCTCGCCGCGTATCGGTCGATCGCACGCTTTCGCGGCGGGGCGGCGCTGTCCACCTGGCTTACGCGCATCGTGCTGAACGAGTGCTACGCGCGCCTGCGGCGCACGGCGCGGCGCGACAACATCGTGCCGCTCGCGCCGCTCGCCGATGGCGAATTGCCCGTCGACGTGGCGGATATCAAAGCCGAATCACCGGAGCAAGCCGCCATGCGAAACGAAATCCGCTCGCTGCTCGCTACCCACGTCGATGCGCTGCCCTCCGACCTGCGAGCGGTTTTCGTGCTGCGTTCGGTCGAGGACCTTTCGGTCGACGAGACGGCGCGGTGCCTCGACATTCCCGAGGCGACCGTTCGCACGCGGCACTTCCGCGCCCGTGCGCTGCTGCGCGACTCGCTCGCGCGCGACATCGACGTCGCCGAGCGCGATCTGTTCGAGTTCGGCGGCGAACGCTGCGATCGCATCGTCGCGAACGTGCTCGCCGCGCTTGAGCACGCGGCCGGCTGATCGATCAGCCACGCGTCACCGTTCGAACAACGACGGCGTTGGCTCGGCGGCAATGCGCGCGGCGGATTTAGTGTCCGCCGGCGCAAGCGAGCCCATGCGCACACCCAGCAGTCGCAGCCGGCGCTCGAGCGGCACGCGCTTCAGGCACTCGCCGGCGGCGCGGCGGATGACCTTTGCATCGGCGGTCGGCGCCTCGAGCGTGTGATCGCGCGTCACCGTCGTGAAATCGTCGTAGCGCAGCTTGATGCCGATCGTGCGGCCGGCGTAGCCCTTGCGCACGAGATCGGACGCCACGCCTTCGCACAGCTCGGTGAAGATGCGCGAAAGCTCGTCGCGATCGCGCGTGGCCGACAGGTCACGCTCGAACGTTGTCTCGCGGCTGATCGATTTTGGCTCGCTGTACGTGACGACAGGACGGTCGTCGCGGCCGTTCGCCGCTTCGTGCATCCACGCGCCATAGCTCTTGCCGAAATGGCGGACGAGCCACGCCGGGTCGGCGGCCGCAAGCTCGCCGATCGTGTGGATGCCGAGCGCCTCGAGCTTCGCGCTCGACTTCGGCCCGATGCCGTTGATCCTGCGGGCGGGCAGTGGCCAGATCCGCCGCTCGATGTCGGCTTCGGTCACCATCGTCAGGCCGTCCGGCTTGTCGAGCTCGGAGGCAATCTTCGCGAGCAGCTTGTTCGGCGCCACCGAAATCGAGCAAGTGAGGCCCGTCGCGTCGCGCACCGCGGCCTTGATCGCCTTCGCGACGTCGCGCGCGCGCCACCACGGATCGTCGTCGGACATGGCGTCGTGCTCGGGCAGCGCGACGCCGGTCAGGTCGATGTAGATTTCGTCGATGCCGCTGTCCTCGACCTGCGGCGCGATCGCGCGCACGGCGGCCTTGAACAGCCGCGAATACTTGCGGTAGGCGTCGAAGTCGACAGGCAGTAACACCGCGTCCGGCGCAAGCACCGCTGCCTTCATCAGCCCCATTGCCGAGTGGACGCCGAGCGCGCGCGCTTCGTACGTCGCCGTCGTCGCAACGCCGCGGCCCGCGTAGCCTTTGAGCGTTGCGAATGTCCGAACCGGTTTGGCGGTCGCCGGATCGAGCGATTCCACAGGCTGGTGCCGGCGGCCGCCGCCGATCACGACCGGCTTGCCGCGAAGCTCGGGATAGCGCAGCAGCTCGACCGACGCATAGAACGCGTCCATGTCGAGATGCGCGATCAGGCGCGGTGCGGGACGCATTTCGGGGCCGGCGTGAGCTCCCGCAGGATGGTAACCGATCGGCGATGTGCGATCATGGGCGCCGACCGTCCGAGGGGAAACTCCATGAGATTCGCCGCTCTCGTCTTTTCATGCGCGCTCGCGGCGAGCACCGCGCTCGCCGCGGACGTGCCGGGCACGGCGAAAGGCACGTTCCGCAGCCAGGGCATCACGATGGAGGTAAAGAGCGCGATCGCCTACCGCGGGAAGTCGATCTTCGACAAGAAGGATGCGTTGATCGTCGCCATCACCAACGCGCGGATGACCGACGCGATCGCCGACTATTACAACCGGCGACTCGCGCTCGACAAGCGGATCAAGGACCAGGAAACGGGCATCGTCTATCTCGAGTTCCGTCCGGACGGCAACTATCGCGGCCTCAGCTATTACTTCGCGAGCGGCAACGGCTGCGGGTTTTGCAGCGGCGACGTGATGGCGAGCGTAAAGCTCGCGAACGGCCGCCTTGCCGGCTCGTTGCAAAGCACCGAGAAGGATCGTTCGATGAACGTGACGCTCGACATTCCGGTGCTGTCCGACGATCACGGCACCGCGCTCGCGGGCGACGGCGGCGCGCCGGGTGCCGCGTACAACGCCTATCACACGGCGTTGCTCAAGCGCGATCGTACCGCAGTGAAGTCGTCGCTTTCGGCCGATCTGCGCGAGACGATGGCCTCGGCGGAAAAGAAGAACGACGTCGACGGCTTCATCCGGTGGCTGCTGCGCGAGCATCCGGACAAGTCGGTGCGCATCACCAAGGGCTACGTCAAGGGCGACAGGGCGGTGCTCGTGATTACCGGCGAGTCGTCGGCCGGAAAGCTCGCTGGCGAGGTGATGATGCTCAAGGAAGGCAGCGGCTGGCGCGTCGACGACGAGCTGACCGATGTCGTGCTCGAGTAGCTATTTCGGCCAGGCGACGACGGGAACCGTCGAGATCGAGTTCATCGGCGATCCTTCGATCACGCGGCGGCTCACCGCGACGTAGACGAGCGTGTTGCGCTTCGGATCGTACATCCGGATCACCTTCGTGTTCTTGAACAGCAGCGACGTGCTTTCGCTGAACACGCTCTGTTCCTTCGGCAGCTTCGCGGGCAGCACGATCGGGCCCGTCTGACGGCACGCGATCGCGAAGCGCGACGGATCCTCCGCGACGCCGAGCGAGCCCTTGACGCCGCCGGTCCGCGCCTGGCTCACGTGGCACGACACGCCAGGGATCTCGGGATCGTCGAACGCCATGACGCAGACCTTGTCGTTCGCGCCGAAGATACGAAACGTCGTCGATGTGCAGCCGATGTCCTCGGCGTGCACGGCAGACATCGGCAGCGCAATCGTTGCGGCGAGCCACCATGAGATTTTCACGTCCATTCTCCTTTGCCGCGGCGCCGTGGCAATCTTTGGCCTCGCGCGAAGCACCGTCGCAGACTCAAACACCCGCCTTGGCGAGTATGACGACCGACACGCCTTTCGCCGGCCGTGCGTGGTCGTCGTTCTGGTACGAGTGCGGCACGTTGCCGGGAAACCCGAGCACGTCGCCGGCCGCGAGATCGTAACGCGCGCCGGTCACGAAGATCGTCACGTGGCCCGACAGGCAGGTGAAGAACTCGCGCGTGCCGGGCAGATGCGGTGTGCCGCGCATGCCGCCGCGCGGCGCGAAGTCCATCAGTGTCAGCACTTCCTCGGGCACCGGCTCGGGAACGAGCGGGCGCATCGTTACGCCGCGGCCGTGACTGCTCGACGCGACGTCGGCCGCATGCCACTGGCGAACCTTCGCGCGCGGTGAGGCGAGCAGCTCGTCGATCGGCACGCCGAGCGCGCGGGCGACCTTGACGAGCACGGCAAGCGATGGATTGCCTTCGCCCGATTCGAGGTTTGCGATCGTCGAGCGCGGAACGGACGACGCCTTAGCCAGCGCCTCCTGCGTCTGGCTGCGTGCGCGGCGAAGCGAAACCAGATTGCGCGCGAGATGCGCGGCGACGAGCTCGGGTGCGTCCATCGGTCGACCTTCCGCCAATACGTTGGACAACGCGCTTGGGATCGGGGCGCGCCGTGCCTACTATCGGATCATCCCCATCGAGGAGAGCAAGCGATGATCAAGGCACATCCGTACGAGCGTACACGAGATCGCCGCATGGCGATCACCGGCGGCACGTCGGGGCTCGGGCTCGCGTTGGTGCGCGAGCTGCGCTCGCGCGGCGCTCGCGTCGCGTTCGTCGCGCGTGAGCGTTCGCGCGTCGAGCAGGTCGCAATGCAAACGAACGCGCACGGCATCGTCGGCGACGTCGCGCGCAAAGACGACATTCATCCGATCGCAATGCAGCTCGTCGCAAGCCTCGGCGGCGTCGACGTCCTGATCAACAACGCGTCGAGCCTCGGGCCGACGCCGCTTCGGCTTCTCGCCGACACCGATTGCGAAGCTATCGAGCTTGCGCTCGCGACGAACCTGCTCGGTCCGTTCCGGCTGACGAAGGCGCTGCTCGGCGCGCTCGCGGCATCGGCACGCGAAGGCCGCGGCGCCGTCGTGCTCAACGTATCGAGCGATGCGGCGATCAATCCTTATCCGGGTTGGGGCGCGTACGGCGCGAGCAAGGCGGCGCTGCATCACATGAGCCGCATCTGGAGCGAGGAGCTTGCCGGCGAAGGCGTGCGCTTTCTGTCGGTCGATCCCGGCGACATGGACACGCCGCTGCACGCGATCGCCGTCCCCGAGGCCGATCCGACGTCGCTCAAGCGCCCCGAGGCGTCGGCGCGCGAGCTGGCCGACGCGATCGACGCGTTGCTGCCCGCGACCGACGCGCTCACCGCGCAACCGTCGTGATCGTTGCGCGCGAATCCCGGCAGCGGCCGTCCGACGCCCGGCTGCTTCACGTCGACGCGCACGCGCGACTCATGCACGCACCGCGCGCGATGTGGGTCGAGCGGCTTCGCGACGGCGATCTCGTCGTCGCGAATGACGCAGCGACGATGCCGGCGAGCCTCGCCGCGATCCACGTGCCGACCCGTGCGCGCATCGAGCTTCGGCTGGCAGCACGGCACACGCTCGACGTCGGCGACGTCCGCTTCGACGCCGTCGTGTTCGGCGAAGGTGACTGGCGGATGCGAACCGAGGATCGTCCGCGGCCGCCGCCACTTGCCGCCGGTGATCGCATCCGGACGGCGTCGCTTGCCGCGACGATCGAGCGCACGCTCGGGCATCCGCGGCTCGTGAGCGTGCGCTTCGACGGCTCGGCGGCGAGCTTCTGGCACGGCATTGCGCGCGACGGCCGGCCGATCCAGTACGCGCATCTGCGCGATCCGCTCGCGCTATGGGATGTCTGGACGCCGATCGCCGGCCCGCCGGTCGCATTCGAGCCGCCGTCGGCTGGATTCGCGCTCGACTGGCGATCGCTCGCGCTGATGCGCGCGCGCGGCGTCGGCTTCGCGACGCTCACGCATGCGGCCGGCCTCTCGTCGACCGGCGATCCCGCGCTCGATGCCCGGTTGCCTTTCGACGAGCCGTACGCGATTCCGGCGGTGACCGCGCGCGCGATCGCTCGTGCGAAGGCCGCGGGCGGGCGCATCGTGGCGATCGGCACGACCGTCGTGCGCGCGCTCGAGCACGCGGCATCGAAAAACGGTGTCGTTCGCGCGGGCGTCGCCGATCAGCGCATCGGGTGCGACACTGCGCTCGTCGTCGTCGATGCGATCCTCACCGGGACGCACGAGACCGGCACCAGCCACTACGAGCTGCTGCGCGCATTCGCGACCGAGCCGACGTTGCGCCGCATGAGCGCTGTGCTCGACGCGCACGGTTATCGGACGCACGAGTTCGGCGATTCGGTGCTGCTCGAGCGCGAGCGGCTGACGGCGCGTGAGCCCGCACGGCAGCGCCGTCGCGATGCGGCCGAGCTCGGGGTATGACGCGCGGCCCGCGATCGCGCGAGAGTCGCGCGTCGTCGCGGAACGTGAGCCACAAGCACGAGCAGCTCGTCCGGGCGATCTTCCACGATCCGGTCAGCGGCAACATCCACTGGCGCGAGATCGAGTCGTTGCTCGCGCACCTCGGCGCGTCGATCGAGCCGCTGTCCGGCGCGCGCATCCGCGTGATGCTCAATCGCGTCGAGGGCATCCTGCATCGCCCTCACCACGGCAATACGCTCGGCCGGCAGGACATCCAGCATCTGCGCGAATACCTGGCGCGCGCACGCGTCACGCCGTCGATGTACGAGAGCGGAACGAAGTGAATTCGTCGCCCCCGCGAAGGCGGGGGCCCAGCGTCTTTCCCGGCAAAGTCACTGGATTCCCGCCTTCGCGGGAATGACAATCCCCGCTTGCGCGGGGGGCGACGGATCGCGGTCTGATACAATTAGAGTTTGTTCCGCCGCCCGCCTTCACGGCCGGCGGCGTTTTGCTTTCTGCACACGATGAACGACAGCCGTTTTCCCGCGGATCTCGCGCGCGACGTCGCGCGCCGGCGCACGTTCGCGATCATTTCGCACCCCGACGCCGGCAAGACGACGTTGACCGAGAAGCTGCTGCTGTTCGGCGGCGCGATCCAGCTCGCGGGCACGGTGAAGGCGCGCAAGAGCGCGCGGCATGCGACCTCCGACTGGATGGAGGTCGAGAAGCAGCGCGGGATTTCGGTGACGAGCTCGGTGATGCAGTTCGACTACGCCGGGCACACGATCAACCTGCTCGACACGCCCGGCCACGAGGATTTCTCCGAGGACACGTATCGCGTGCTGACCGCCGTCGATGCCGCCGTGATGGTGATCGACGCCGCGAAAGGCGTGGAGGCGCAGACGATCAAGCTGCTCGAGGTCTGCCGGTTGCGGGCGACGCCGATCATCACGTTCGTCAACAAGCTCGACCGCGAGGTGCGCGAGCCGCTCGCGCTGCTCGAAGAGATCGAGTCGGTGCTCGCGATCGATTGCGCGCCGGTGACCTGGCCGCTCGGCATGGGCAAGGCGTTCCGCGGCGTCTTTCACCTGTTGCACGATCAGCTGCTGCGCTTCTCGCCCGGCGGCGACCGTGTGGAACGCGACGCCGAGCTGATCGAGGGGCTCGACAATCCGCGGCTTGCCGAGCGCTTCCCGGACGAAGTGCCGGCGCTGCGGCACGACGTGAACCTGATCCGCAGCGCGAGCCATCCGTTCGATGTAACTGCGTTCCTCGCCGGAACGCAGACGCCGGTGTTCTTCGGTTCGGCGATCAACAACTTCGGCGTCCGCGAGATCCTGCAGGCGCTCGTCGAATGGGCGCCGCCGCCGCAGCCGCGCGAGGGTGGCGGTCGACTCGTGGCGCCGGTCGAGCAACCGTTCTCGGGGTTCGTGTTCAAGATCCAAGCGAACATGGATCCGAAGCATCGCGACCGGATCGCGTTCTTCCGCGTGTGCTCCGGACGCTTTACGCCCGGCATGAAGGTGCGCCATTTGCGCAGCGGCCGCGAGATGAAGATCGGCAACGCGCTCACGTTCATGGCGAACGAGCGCGTCGCGAGCGAGGACGCCGTCGCCGGCGACATTCTCGGCATCCACAACCACGGTCAGCTGCAGATCGGCGACACGCTCACCGAAGGCGAGCCGCTCGCGTTCAAGGGCATTCCGTACTTCGCGCCGGAGCTCTTCCGCGTTGCGCGGCCGCGTGATCCGTTCAAGGCGAAGCCGCTGCAGAAGGGGCTGCAGGAACTCGGCGAGGAGGGCGCCATTCAGGTGTTCGAATCGGAGCACGGCAACGCGTTGCTGCTCGGCGCCGTTGGTCCGCTGCAGTTCGAGATCGTCGCCCACCGGCTCGCCACCGAGTACAAGGTCGACGCGATCTACGAATCGGCTCCGGTCTCGACCGCGCGTTGGCTGACATTCCCCGACGGAGCGACTCGGCGAAGCTTCGAGCGCGAGCAAGCAGCCTCGCTTGCGATCGATGTGGATGGCAACCCGGTCTTCCTCGCCACCAACCGTTACAACCTGCAAGTGACAATGGAGCGCTGGCCGAAGGTCGGGTTCCACGCCACGCGTGAGCACGGCGAGCGCGTAGCGCACCTTGGATGAAAACGGCGCGACGTTAAGCGGGTACTCCCGACTGGCTATGGACGAGTGAGGGCCCCGGCTTCCGTCGCGCTCTATGTCGTGCTATCGCCCATGCCAGCGGTGCCCGTACCATCCGCGGTCACGGTAGTACACACCGCCAACCGTCACCGACGGGTAAACGACGACGCCTGGCTCGTAATAGGTATAGCCATAATCGTTGTAGGCATACGGCCCGTATCGATAGTCCGGTCCGTACACGGCGCAGCCGCCCAAAACGGTCGCAATGACCACGGCTGCCACAAGTGCGAATCGTCTCATGTCGAACCTCCGAAGGACTCGCCGCGCGGAAACCGCGCCGGCCTCCCACGAATACGATTGTCCGCGCTCGCAGCGCCGGACGCAGCGTGCGACGCGCTGAACCTGCCGTCAGCCGCGTCCGACGCCAATCCGACGTTGCCGAAAGGTTGAATGCGAAGCGGAATGAGACCAAGATCGCGGACGACACAAGAAGGGCGTCCAGCCCGGAAACGCACGATCCGCGGCGGCGGGCGAACCGCCGCGACCGGCAGCAGTCGAACGCGCATCGCACCGCGTGCGGCACGGCCGCAATGCCGATGCGACAGAAGGCTAGGGTCCCATGGTTCGGTCGATGCAGAAGACGGTCGCCTGGGGCGTGTCCGCGGTCCTGTTCGCAGGGCTGGTCGGCGGCTATTACCTGTGGCGAGCCATCGCGACCCGCGACGTGCCCGTCGTGCTCGAAGAGCCCGCTGAGCGCAAGCCGGCGCCCAGGGTCGAGCCGGCGATCCGTTATCCGATCGAGCGTGTGCCGCAATCGGCGGACGCTGCGCAAGCCGCCGCACCCGTGCCGTCCCTCGACGCGAGCGACCCCGAAGTGCAGGACGCGCTCGCGCGGCTCATCGGACGGGCGGCGTTTCATCAGCTCGTGCACCCCGAGAACATGATCCGGCACGTCGTCGCGACGGTGGACAACCTCCCTCGCAGAACGCTCGCGCCCGCGCTGAAGCCGGTGAAGCCGATTGCGGGCCCGTTCATCGCACCCGGAAACGGCGACAGCGCAACACTCGCCGCGGCGAACGCGGCGCGCTACACACCTTACGTGACCGCGCTCGAGTCGCTCGACACGCACAAGATGGCCGGCATCTACGCCTATCTCTATCCGCTGTTCCAGCAGGCGTATCGCGAGCTCGGCTATCCGAACGGATACTTCAACGATCGCCTGGTGGAAGCGATCGACGTCATGCTGTCGACACCGGACGTGCCTGAGCCCATCGCGCTCGTGCAGCCGCGCATCGTCTACCAGTTCGCCGACCCCGACCTCGAGGCGCTGCCGTCGGGACAGAAGATCATGCTGCGAATGGGTCGCGACAACGCTGCGCGGGTCAAGGCGAAGCTGCTCGACATCCGGCAGGCGGTCACAGGGCAAAGCGCGATGCCGTCGGCGGCGACGCCCGCCGCAGGCGCGCGTGACGCGAGCTCGGCAAGCCCGGCTAGTGTGCCATCAGCACCGGAACCGTCATCGACGAAAACATCAGGCGGGTGACCCCGCCCAGCACCCGCTCGGTCATGCGCGGACGGCTGTAGGCGCCCATCACGATCAGGTCGGCGCCCAGGTCGGCTGCCTGCGACAGCAGCACGTTCCCGGCGTCGAGATCGGGTGCGACTTCGCGGCGGAAGCGTGCGGTGATGCCGTGATGCTCGAGCCATGCGAGCACGCGCGATTCGACCAGCGCATCGTGCACCTCCACCGTCGATTGCGGCGCAACGCAGACGACGAACACGTTCTGCGCTTGCGCGAGCAGCGGCAGCGCGTCGGCGAGCGCACGCGCCGATTCACGCGCGTCCTTCCACGCGACCATTATCGTGCCGCCGATGGACGCATTGTCGCCGGCGAACGGCACGATCAGCACCGGTCGCCCCGAGCGCATGACAACCGCGTGCGCGAGCTCGTTCGCGAAAGCCGCCTGTGCATCGGCCGGGTCGGCCTGGCCCAATACGGCGAGGTCGGCATAGCGCGCGTGCATGACGCCGGCCTCGACCGGATCGCCCGCCGGCGCCCGCCACTCGACCGCCATCAGCGACGCGGTCGCGCACGCCGAGCGGAAGCGCGTCTCGGCGTCGCTTTGTGCGTCGCCGCTTTGCGCGAGCCGCGCGGCGACGACGTTGGCCGGCATCATCGCCGATGCAAACGGCGAGAGATCGCCACCGGGCACGAGATAGGCGCCGGCAAGCTCGGCGTTGAACGCCTGCGCGACGCGCGCGGCGACGGCGACGCGGCGGTCGCTGCGCTCGCTCGCGTCGATGTGAACGAGCAACGATCGATAGGCCATGGCGGGCTCCACGAAGGGCTCCCGCCATTCTGCTCGCGCGCCGCGCCGGCGTCTTGAGGCCGCTCAAGGAGCCGGCGGCGTATGCGCTGATGCGACGGTCGTCGCGACGGATGGCGTGCGCGTCGCGTCGACCCCGTCGACGACGCCAAGGACCGCGATCCCGAACTGGGCCGCGAAGAAGAGCGCGAGAAGCGCGGCGTCGAAATCGAGCCTTCGACGGCCGTTGTCGCCGCGGACGTGGGGCTCGAGTTGGGAGATCGCGTGGTCGCGCGCGGCGGCGAGGGCGCTGCGCTGGATCGACGCCCGGTTGGGCTGCGCTTCGGCGAGGACGGATCGCATTGAAACTGTGAGTTCGTTTGCCATGTTGGGCTCCAAGTCGGCTCTTGCCGCACGCCTGCAGTCTAGGAGTGCGCACGCGTGCGGACAAACGATTAATTTTGCAGTTATAATGTGAATAAAGCTCACATATAGATGCCCGATGCCCGAACGCCTTCCTCCGCTGCCCGCGCTGCGCGCGCTTGAGGCGGTTGCCCGCGACGGCAGCCTGACGAAAGCGGCCGAATCGCTGTTCGTCACGCACGGTGCGATCAGCCATCAGCTGAAGGCGCTCGAATCGAGCCTCGGCGTCGCGCTGATCGAGCGCGCGGGCCGCGGCGTGCGGCTAACGGACGAGGGGCAACGGCTCGCGCAGCGCGTGCGGGCGGCGCTGGCCGAGCTCGCCGACGCCGTGCGCGAAGCGCGCGAGCGAAGCAATCCGCGTCAACTCCGCGTTTCGGTCGTTCCGTCGTTCGCGGCGCGCTGGCTGTTGCCGAGGATCGGCCGCTTCATCGCCGCGCATCCCGACATCGACCTCGATGTGCGCGCGAGCCAGGCGCTCGCCGATTTCCGCCGCGACGACGTCGATGTCGGCATCCGGCACGGCGCGGGTCCGTGGCCGGGCGTGATCGCCGAGCATCTGCTCGACGACGATCACTTTGCGGTCGCGAGCCCGCGCCTGAACGGTGGCCGCTTGCCCGCGGTGCCGGCGGATCTCGCGCGCTACACGCTGCTTCGCGCCGAAGGGGAGTTCTGGAAGCCGTGGTTCGAGGCGGCGGGTCTCGATTGGCCCGAGCCCACGCGTGGGCCGATGTTCAGCGATTCGTCGCACATGATGCAGGCGGCGGCCGAAGGTCAGGGCATCGCGCTCGCGCGCAAAACACTGCTTGCGAACGATCTTCGCAACGGCGTGCTCGTGCAGCTGTTCGACGTCGTCGTGCGTTCGCCTTTCCGCACGTTCCTCGTGTATCCGCCGCGGCTCGCCGATTCGCCGAAGCTCGCGCAGTTCCGCAACTGGTTGCGCGAGGAGATCGCCGCTGACGCGCGGCGCGACGCGTCTACTTCGGAGCCGGCGCCGGCACGCCGTACTGCGTCGCGAGGTACTCGACAAGCTTCGGCTGATCGTCCGCCGGAATCTGCGCGCCGTAAGCCTTGATCATCTTCGTGACCACGCCATCCCAGGCCTGGCGCGTGAGGAACGGCGCGTTGCTCTGGATGTAGTCCAGGCTGTGGCATGTCGAGCAGTAGCCGACGACCTGGTCGCGGCCCGGTCCGGGCTTGAGCTGGATCGACGCCTCGTCGGCGGCGTATGCGACCACCGCCGTCGCGACAACAGCGGCGCCGGCGAGCATCGTGGCTTTCATCGTCCGCTCCATGGCTATGCGGTCACCACAACCGTGATCCGCTGCATCACGTTGTTGTGATAACCGGCCGGATTGAAGATCAGCTCGGACGTCTGCGTGGATCCTTGCCGGTTCGTCGCGCGCGCCGACACGATCAGCTCGCCCGCACGCTCGGCCCGCATCCGGTATCGCCATGAACGGAACGAGAAACGGCCGAGATCGTCTCCGAGATCGGCCGCTCGCCACGTGCGGCCGCCATCGGTCGACACGTCGACGCCGCGGATGCCGTAGCCCGCATCCCAGGCAATGCCACGAATGTCGACGTCCTGCCCGACGGCTACGCGCTGGCCGTCGCGAATATTCGTGATCAGCGAATTGACGACCATCTCGGTGATCGGCGTCGACGCGTCGCTCTCCTGCGACAGGAAGCGGTCGGCGAACGCGAACTTCCCTTTCGGCACCCGATACGCGGTGTTCATCCAGAACGTGTCGAGCGGCTTGTCGATCGCGTCGATCGACGTGAGCTGCTTCATCCAGTACGTCGCCGTCCATCCGGGTACGACGATGCGCACCGGTGCGCCGTTGAGATGCGGCAACGGCTCGCCGTTCATCTCCCACGCGACCAGCGTGTTCTCGTCCAGCGCTTTCCACACCGGGATGCTCTTGCGGAAGTCCGGCGTTCCCGACACCACGGGAAGATCGGCGCCGTCGAACGCGATTTCGAGCGCTTCCTTGCGCAGCCCCGCCTTCTGCAGCACGTCGCGCAACCGCGCGCCTTTCCAGCGCGCGTTGCCCATCGCGCCGTAGCCCCATTCGACGCCGGACACGTGCGGGTCCGACAGGCCGCGCCGATTGCCGCTGCATTGGCACACCGCGACGACTTCGGCCGCCTCGAAGCTCTTCTTCAGCTGCTCGAGCGAGTACTCGGCGGCGGTGTTTGCGGCGCCGCCACCGACGCGAAGCCGCCATTTTTGCGGATCGACCTCGGGAATATTGGCGAGGTGCCAGCGAACGAAGAACGCGCGATTCGGCGTGATCGCGCTGTCGAAGAGCTCGACCGGCGTCTCGTAGTTCGGCGGCCGGAACGAGCGCTTGATCAGCGGCGCCTTGCCGGCGGCGGCTTCGAGCGTGCCCGTATCGACGGCTCCCGCAGGAAGGCCCGCGGGATATGCATGGCGCGCGTAGAAGGCGGCGGCGGCGCTTCCGCCCGCGGCCGCAAGCAGGAACGTTCGGCGATCCATCGAAGCCTCCTCCAGCGACACTCGGCGCCGGCGTCTGCGGCCGGCTTCGTCGCGAAGGTTAGTTAAATCTCACCGTCGCCGGATGTCAATGGCGCGCCGCCGGCGCATGCCCGGCGCGCAGCAGCGCGAGCGTGTGACGCGCGATCATCAGCTCCTCGTCGGTCGGGATCACCCACGCCGCGACGCGGCTCGTGCTCGACGAGATCCGCGGGCCGTCGACCGAGTTCGCGACCGCGTCGATCTCGACGCCGAGCCACGCCGACATGCGGCAGACGCGCTCGCGCACGACCGCGGCGTGCTCGCCGATGCCCGCGGTGAACACCAGCGCATCGAGGCCGCCCAGCGCCGCGGTGAGCGAACCGATCTCGCGTCCGATCCGGCAGACGAAAAGATCGACCGCGAATTTCGCACGCGGATCGTCGCTCGCGAGCAGCGTGCGCATGTCGCTCGAAATGCCCGACACGCCGAGCAGTCCGGATCCCTGGTAGAGCAAATGCTGGACCGAGCGCGTGTCCATGCCGAGCTCGTCGATCAGGTAGAGCACGACGCCCGGATCGAGCGAGCCGGATCGCGTGCCCATCGGAAGCCCTTCGAGCGCGGTGAATCCCATCGTCGTTGCGATGCTGCGGCCGCCGTGCAACGCGCACATGCTCGCGCCGTTGCCGAGGTGCAGCGCGATCGTCCGCCCGGCGGCCGCATGCGGATCGAAATGCGGAAGCGACGTCGCGATCGATTCGTACGACAGACCGTGAAAGCCGTAACGGCGCACACCGCGCTCGGTAATGTCGGGCGGCAGCGCGTACATCTGGGCAATCGGGGGCTGCGTGCGGTGGAACGCGGTGTCGAAGCACGCGACCTGCGGCAGATCCGCTACGGCGTCGAGCAGCGTGCGGATGGCCGAGAGATTGTGCGGCTGGTGCAGCGGCGCGAGCGGATTCAGGCGCTCGAGGTCGGCAAGGACGTCGGCATCGACGCAGACGGGCGTCGTATACGCGAGGCCGCCGTGCACGACGCGATGGCCGACGGCGCGCAGCGCATGATCGCCGAGGTGCTCGCGGACGAACGCGACGACATGCGAGAGCGCTCCATCATGTCCGAGCGCGGTGCCGTCGGGCCATCGCCGCTCGCCCAGTCGTTCGCCGCGCGCATCGAAGGCTTCGAAGCGCGGCGCCGTATAGATCTCTTCGACCTGCCCGTCGTACAACCGAGCGAGATCGCGGCCGCGCTCGGCGAACAGCGAGAACTTGATGCTCGACGAGCCGGCGTTGACGACGGCGATCGCATCGCCCATGGCGGTCCCGGACCTCCGATGGCGGCGCCGCAAGGCGCGCGTTCAAAGCGGCGAGGTTATCACGCGAGCGCGCAGGCGCGCGGTGAGCACGACAATGGCGGCGTCGAGGTCGCAGCCGTCACCGGCGGGAGTCGAACGGCGCGCTCGCATCGATCGATGCGTCGATGAATGATGTCGCTTCAGCGGCTACGTCGAGATTTTAGGTACCGAGCTCGAAGTCGACTGTCCCGATTAGGTGGACGAGGAGACGACGAGCCGCGCGAGCCGTTGCGCATCGCGCGGCGCCTTCACCTTCGCGTCGTTGTCGAAATAGCAGTAGACGTCGCGCGCGCGGCGCGGTGGCGGCGCGGCCGCGACGATGCGACGCGCGTCGGCGGGCTCGCTACCTTTGCTCCAGCGAAGTATGCGCTCGGCCCATCGTGTGAGGGCCGTTGGCGTGTAGCCGCTCACGTAGAGCTTCTTGTCGCCGTGCAGGCGCATATACACGAAATCGGCGGTAATGTCCTCGACGAGCGGCCATTTGCCAGCGGTGTCGGCGACGACGAGCGCGATCCGATGCTTGCGCAGCAGTGCTACGAATGCCGGATCGACGAAGCTTGGATGACGGACCTCGACCGCGTGGCGCAGCGGGCGATTGATGCCGTACGCGAGGCGCGCGCGGCCTCGCACTTTCTCGTTGCGGCGGCGCGCGAGCGCGGCCGCCTGGTCGGTGTCACGCGGCAACAGTTCGAAGAAGCGCTCGAGTCGATCGGCGTCGAAGCCGAACATCGGCGGCAGCTGCCACAGGAACGGACCGAGCTTGTCGCGCAGATTGGCGACGCCCGAGGCGAAGAAGTTCGCGAGCGCCAGCTCCGCGTTGCGAAGCT